>VFQO010000034.1_pt1 | contig 181337 bp, 183 predicted proteins | sample 3512331 | NCBI WGS metagenome assembly VFQO01 (sample SAMN10412371, study PRJNA504923) | tailings metagenome | isolation source: Replicate 3 from Balatoc abandoned mine | place: Philippines: Itogon, Benguet | collected 2017-08-28 | reverse complement strand
CAGGATTGATATCAAAAGGTTATTTTTTCGGTTCGATTCAAGCCCTGCCACCACCGCCGCTCCCCCCGCGATTTGATTGCCATTTGCTGATAAGTCGGCTGGCCTGCGCGGGGATTGAGTGCCTTGTGCCGGCCACGCCTTGCCCCTAGATGCAACCTATGGCCGGAGAATTGAAAGACAATCGCGGTCGCGGAGACGCCGAATGGCGCTGGCCCGCGATCCATCCTGAAGGGCGCAAGTTCGGCCTAATCGCCGTGGCGGTTTCGCTGCTGGTGATGTTTGGCCTGGGCTGGACATACGTGGCCTGGCCCCTGCTGGGCCTTTCCGCATTCGTCTTTGCCTTCTTCCGCGATCCGGAGCGGGTGGTGCCGCAAGGCCCCAACCTTATCGTGTCCCCGGCGGACGGGCTGGTATCGCTGATTACGCAGATGCCGCCGCCGCCGGAATTGCAGGGTGACGATGGTGCGGGCCGTGGTCTGGGAACCGATCCGGTGACGCGTGTTTCCATCTTCATGTCTGTATTCGATGTCCATATCAATCGCGCGCCGGTGCCCGGCACGATCAGTCGCATCGTCTACATCCCCGGCCGGTTCATGAATGCGGACCTCGACAAGGCGAGCGAAGAAAACGAACGGCAGCACATCCTTATCGAACGCCCCGACGGTATGCCGATTGGCTTCACGCAGATCGCCGGCCTGGTGGCGCGGCGGATCGTGCCGTTCGTGAAGCCGGGCGACCTAGTCGCCGCAGGCCAGCGCATCGGGCTTATCCGGTTTGGCAGCCGGGTCGATGTCTATCTCCCCGCCGGCACTGACGCGAAGGTCCTGCTGGGGCAGCGCGTGATTGCCGGTGAAACCGTGCTGGCCGAAACCGGCAAGCAGGGCCTGATCGAGGGCGTGAGCCTGTGACCGGGGAAGGCGGCCCGCCGGCACACGATGCCAGTGGCGAGGGCGCCTGGGTTGGCCCGCGGGCAAGCGAGGCGGATGAACCGCAACCAGCCCGCCTGGGGCAGGGGCGGGGCATTTCGCTTCGCGCGATCATCCCGAATGCCATTACTGCCGCCGCGCTCTGCTCCGGCCTGACCGGCATTCGCTTTGCCATCGGCGGCGATTGGGAAATGGCGCTGTTCGCGATCATCCTGGCGGGCATGCTGGACGGAATTGATGGCCGCATTGCCCGGCTGCTCAAGGCGCAATCGCGCTTTGGTGCGGAACTTGACAGCCTTGCTGATTCGCTCAGCTTCGGCATGGCTCCGGCATTGGTGCTGTACCTGTGGTCGCTGCAGGACCTGCCGCGGTTCGGCTGGTTCGCTGCCTTGGGCCTGGCGATCAGCTGCGCCCTGCGGCTGGCTCGCTTCAACGCGCAAATCGATGCCGAGGAACAGCCGCACAAGTCTGCCGGTTTCCTTACCGGCGTTCCCGCGCCGGTTGGGGCGGGGCTGGTATTCCTGCCGATGTACCTGTGGCTGGAAACCGGCGTAGCGATCTTCCGCGAACCGATCCTTGTTGCGGCGTGGGCAGTGCTTATCGCCTTCCTGATGATTTCCAATCTCGCCACGATGAGCTGGAAATCGATCCGCCCGCGCAAGGATTTGCGCCTGCCGATGATCGCGCTGGTCGGCATGCTGTTTGCGGCACTGCTGCTGGAGCCGTGGTGGACGCTGGTGCTGATCTGCGCGATCTACCTCGCGCTCATGCCCCTGAGCATCATGCGCTACGCCAAGGTCAGGCGGCAGCGCAGGGGCGCCGCAACGGACGCAGCGTAACCGGCTTGTTGCGCGGCTGCGCAACCCGCTCCACCCCGCCAGCACGCGGGCGCAGGGGCGGCAGGGCAATCACCACCGAACCACGCCCCACCCGTTCGAGCTCCGCCAGTTCAGCCATGATATCGCGGGCGTGAACAACGCCCCGCCGCACGCTGGTGGCGATCGTTGCGATGGCGGCAACGGCAAGGGCGGAAAAGAACACGGCGACAGCAATGGCGAACATGGCAATCGATCCTTTGCATTTCCGCCAGTGCAGGCACGGCGGGATGGACGGGCAACGCGGGAGATTCGGCATCTGTTCCGATGGTCTCCATTTGTTCTTATGTTCCACTCATGTTCTCTTGTGTCAAGCGGGGAATTCCCTGTTTGTTCCAGCTTTCGGCCAGCGGGGTATTTTGGGGTGGCATTCGCGGGCCTTTGCGATTAAGGGCCCTTTCGTCGCCAGACCCTTCGGCAATCGTGCCGGTGGCCACAGGCGGCAAATCCACATGGAAGGCATACATCCCGGTGCCGATCGCTCGCTGCGAACGGTTCCCCGCTTTCCAGAGGCTTGAACCGGAAAGGATACTACTATGGCGGCTCCTACCGTCACGATGCACCAATTGATCGAGGCCGGCGCACACTTCGGCCACCAGACCCACCGCTGGAACCCGCGGATGAAGCCGTACATCTTCGGCGCCCGCAACGGTGTTCACATCATCGACCTGTCGCAGACCGTTCCGCTGTTCGCCCGCGCGCTGGACTTCGTGTCGCAGACCGTGCGTGCCGGTGGCAAGGTCCTGTTCGTGGGCACCAAGCGCCAGGCGCAGGAGCCGATCGCGCAGACCGCGCGCGCCTGCGGCCAGCACTTCGTCAATCACCGCTGGCTGGGCGGCATGCTCACCAACTGGAAGACCATCTCCCAGTCGATCAAGCGCCTCAAGGCCCTGGAAGAGCAGCTTTCGGGCGACACGCACGGCCTCACCAAGAAGGAAGTGCTCCAGCTCACCCGCGAGCGTGACAAGCTGGAAATGTCGCTGGGCGGCATCCGTGACATGGGCGGCATTCCGGACGTGATGTTCGTGATCGACGCCAACAAGGAAGAGCTGGCGATCAAGGAAGCCAACGTTCTCGGCATCCCGGTGATCGCGATCCTCGACACCAACGTGGACCCGAGCGGCATCGCCTTCCCGGTTCCCGGCAACGATGACGCTGCTCGCGCCGTGCGCCTGTACTGCGAAGCCGTTGGCCAGGCTGCCATGCAGGGTCGCCAGTCGGGCGTGGCTGACAGCGGTGCAGATATCGGCGCGCTGGATGCTCCGATCGAAGAACCGGCCCTGGCTGCCGCGGAAGCTGCTTCGGCCGAATAAGACGCCCCAGCTCGAGAAAATCGGGCCAGCGTCACATTCGCACTTCAAGGCGCCGGATCTGCACAGGTCCGGCGCCGTGACACTTTAAAGAAGGACAAGACAGATGGCTGCTTTTACCGCCGCTGACGTGAAGACCCTGCGCGAGAAGACCGGCGCGGGCATGATGGACGCCAAGAAGGCGTTGGAAGAAACGGGCGGCGACATCGAAGCCGCGGTTGACGCGCTGCGCGCCAAGGGCCTCGCTGCCGTGCAGAAGAAGTCCAGCCGCACCGCCGCCGAAGGTCTGGTGGGCGTGGCCGTGGCAGGCACCCGCGGCGTGGCCGTGGAAGTGAATTCCGAAACCGACTTCGTGGCCAAGAACGACCAGTTCCAGGACTTCGTGCGCAAGACCACGCAGGTCGCGCTCGGCCAGTCGTCGGACAACGTGGAAGCCCTGAAGGCCGCCGCCTATCCCGATGGCGGCACCGTGGCCGACAAGTTGACAAACAACGTGGCCACCATCGGTGAAAACCAGCAGGTGCGCCGCATGAAGACGGTGCAGGTGAGCAAGGGCGCCGTAGTGCCTTACGTGCACACCGCCGCCGCGCCGGGCCTCGGCAAGATCGGCGTACTCGTCGCGCTGGAATCGGAAGCTCCGGCCGAAGCGCTGGAAACCCTCGGCAAGCAGCTGGCCATGCACATCGCCGCCGCTTTCCCGATGGCGCTGGACGCTGCCAGCCTCGATGCCGACGTGATCGAGCGTGAGCGCAAGATCGCCGCTGAAAAGGCTGCCGAAAGCGGCAAGCCCGCCGAAGTGCAGGCCAAGATGGTCGATGGCGCGATTGCCAAGTTCGCCAAGGAAAACGCCCTGCTGAGCCAGGTTTTCGTGATGGACAACAAGACCCCGATTTCCGAAGTCGTCGCCAAGGCGGGCAAGGAAGCCGGCAGCGCCATCGTGCTGAAGGACTATGTCCGCTTCCAGCTGGGCGAAGGCATCGAAAAGGAAGTGACCGATTTCGCCGCCGAAGTGGCTGCCGCGGTCAAGGGCTGAGTTTTCCAACTCAGTGGTCGCATTTCAGGCGGGCGGGGCGGCACAAGTCGCTCCGCCCGTCTTGCATTCAGTGGGGGGCTGCCTTGCGATCTGGCTGCCGGACTAACCGACGATCCAGCGACCTGGCACGACCGGACCCTCGCGCCCCTGCGGATAGTGATCCCCGGTGAAGGCGCCGTTGACCACCTGCGCGGCGGTCCAGCCCACGAAAGTGCCGCGCCAATCACCTTGGCCCACGTCTACCGCCTCCATGCTCAGGCCGTGGCGCTTGCGGTTGTGCAAGTCCGAGTACGACCAGCGGGCGAGGGTGAAGAGGTCGAAGGCTTTCGGCGGAAAGTCCACCTGGGCCGCACGCATCACGACCACGCGGCCCCATTCCACGGTCTTAGCCCGTTTCTCCTTGGCGTCCTCGTTCACCGTCCAGGCAAAATCCGGGCGGCGCAGGACGATCGCATCGCCGACGATCAGGGCAAGGTCCCGCAGCAACGTGTCGAGCGGGGCGACCAGCGGGTGATCGGGCCAATCGTACCAGTGTGTCAGGGAAAGTGCGGTGTTCTTGGCATGGTAGCGGTTGCGGAACAGCTTGCTCTTCAGCCCGCCGGCCACCGGGGGGAACAGTTTGAGTTGCAGGCCGGTTTCGGCCCACCATCCATCCAGCGCTCGCACGGCGGCAAGCGGATGAACCGCCGGGTCAAGCAGGATGCCAAGGTGTTCGTCAATCTCGGGCAGGGCAGCGCGGCAGCGGGCAATCCGCGCGTCCTTGATCGCCAGGACATGGTCCAGGTTCTCGGCTCGCTGCGTCTTGGTCAGGGTGGTCGGATTGTCAGGATGGGGCAGCGTCCATGTGTCGTAGCTTTCCAGAACTGCCTGCAACCTGGTCATCCGCGGCCCCCGACTTGAGGATGGGCGTCCCTTATCCCCACGTCCGCAAATGTATTCAAGCCATGCGTGGTTGCGTTCTTCCTGCTTACAACACGCGCCAACCCCTTGGCACTTGGGGCGCGCTCACTATAAGGGCGCAACTGAAACAAACCTGCGTCCGGAAGGCCCCGCAAGCCATGCTGCTGCCCAATACCAAACGTATCCTGCTCAAGCTTTCGGGCGAGGTGCTGATGGGGGACCAGCAGTTCGGCATCGATCCGGCCTTCGTGGCCGAACTGGCGGCGGAGGTGAAGGCGGCCAAGGATACCGGGCTGGAAATCTGCCTGGTTATCGGCGGTGGCAACATCTTCCGCGGCATGGCCGGCGCGGCCAAGGGGATGGATCGGGCACAGGCCGATTACATGGGCATGCTGGCCACCGTGATGAACGCGCTCGCCATGCAGAACGCGCTGGAAAACCTCGGCGTGGAAACGCGGGTGCAGAGCGCGATCCAGATGGATGCGGTGTGCGAACCGGTGATCCGCCGCCGGGCCGAACGCCACCTGGAAAAGGGCCGCGTGGTGATCTTTGCGGCAGGCGTGGGCGCGCCCTATTTCACGACCGACAGCGGCGCGGCCCTGCGCGCGGCGGAAATGAAGTGCGATGCCTTGTACAAGGGCACCAGCGTGGACGGGGTCTATGACAGCGATCCCAAGAAGAACGCAGGCGCCACCCGTTTTGAAACGGTGAGTTACGACAAGGTTCTGGCAGATAATCTCAAGGTGATGGACGCCAGTGCCGTGGCGCTGTGCCGCGATAACGCCATCCCCATCGTGGTCTTCTCGATCCGCGAAAAGGGCAACCTGGCGCGCGTGCTGGCGGGCGAAGGCGTCCAGACCATTGTGCAGAAGGACTGACTAATCATGGCAAAGTATGACAAGGCGGATGTGGAACGCCGCATGGCGGGCGCAGTGGAAGCCCTCAAGAGCGACCTTTCGGGCCTGCGCACGGGCCGCGCCAACACTGCGCTGCTCGATCCGGTGATGGTCGAAGTTTACGGCGCGATGATGCCGCTGAACCAGGTGGCCACCGTTTCCGCGCCCGAGCCGCGCATGCTGGCCGTTCAGGTGTGGGACCGGTCCAACATGATCGCGGTGGAAAAGGGAATTGCCCATGCCAACCTCGGCCTCAACCCCATCATCGACGGGCAGACGCTGCGCCTGCCGCTGCCGGACCTGACGCAAGAGCGCCGCAAGGAACTGGCCAAGCTGGCCGGCAAGTATGCCGAAGGCGCCAAGATCGCCATCCGCAACGTGCGCCGCGATGCGAACGAGGCGCTGAAGGAAGACGAGAAGAAGAAGGAAATCTCCGAGGACGAGCGCAAGCGCGCCGAGGAAGAGGTCCAGAAGCTGACCGACAAGTACGTGGCGGAAACCGATGCGGCGGCAGCGGCGAAGGAAAAGGAAATCCTGACGCAGTGACGGCATTCCCGCTCCGTCCGCCAGTCTTTCGCCGTTACCGCGATGCCTGAAAACACGGTTCCCCGCCACGTTGCCATCATCATGGATGGTAATGGTCGCTGGGCAAAGAAGCGCCACCTGCCGCGCGCGCTCGGCCACCGCGAAGGCGGGGAGGCGGTGCGCCGTACCGTGGACACCTGCGGCAAGTTGGGGATCGAATGCCTCACGCTCTACGCCTTCTCCTCCGAGAACTGGAAGCGCGAGGAGGAGGAAATTGCCGACCTGATGAAGCTGATGCGCCACTTCATCGATGCGAACCTTGATCGCATGGTGGCGGAAGGCATCCGGCTGAAGCTGATCGGGGACTGGCGCCGTTTCGAGCCGGACATCGTTGCCCGGCTGGAAGCAGCGCTGGAACGCACCGCCGGGGGTACGCGCACCCTGGCCGTGGCGTTGAATTACGGCGCACAGCAGGAAATCGCCCGCGCGGCGGCCAAGGCTGCGGCACAAGGCGAGGTGACGATGGCGACCATCGAGGCCAACCTCGACACCGCCGACCTGCCGCCTCTGGACCTGCTCATCCGCACCAGCGGTGAAGTGCGCCTGTCGAATTTCCTCTTGTGGCAAGCGGCTTATGCCGAGATGCTGTTCCTTGACGTGCTATGGCCGGATTTCGGCGAGGAGCATTTGCAGGCAGCGTGCGACGAATTTGCCCGGAGGGAGCGGCGTTATGGCGGACGGTAAGAAGTCAGACCTGGGAATCCGCACCGGCTCGGCCGTGGTCATGCTCGCCGTGGCCGGCGGGGCGCTGTGGATGGGCGGGCGCGTGCTGGACGGATTTATCGTGGCCGTGGCGCTGGCATGTTTTGCCGAACTGGTGCGGCTGGTGCTGAAGGCCTGGTCGGGCATCCCCGCGCGCGCCGTGGGCATCGTCGCAGGCGCGGCCTACATCGGGCTGGCCGGGGCCGTGCTGGTCGATATCGGCAACGAATTCCTGCTGGAAATCGTGCTGGGCGTCATCGCCACGGACATTGGCGCCTATTTCGCGGGCCGCACCATCGGAGGGCCGAAGATCGCCCCGGCGATCAGCCCATCGAAGACCTGGGCAGGCTTGCTGGGCGGGGCCGTGCTCGCGTCGCTCGTGCTGGCCATCGAGGCCTGGGCAGGCGCGGCTGACGGGGCCGGCATGGTGCGCGATGTGCGTGCGGCGGCCATCTTCGGCGTGATCCTCGCCGTGGTGGCGCAGGCGGGGGACTTCCTCGAAAGCTGGCTGAAGCGGCGCGCGGGCGTAAAGGATGCCTCCAACCTCATCCCCGGCCATGGCGGCGTGTTTGACCGGGTGGACGGGCTGGTGGCGGTTGCCTGCATGGTCGGCCTGTGGCTCGGCGTCTCGTTGCCGCTCAACGTGTGGTAAGAATGCGTTCCATCACCATCCTCGGCGCTACCGGCTCGATCGGTGCATCAACGCTGGACCTGATCCGGGGCGCACGCGACGAGTGGCGCGTGAAGGCGCTCACCGCCAATTGCTCTGCAAGGGAGCTGGCCGCGCTGGCCATCGAGTTCGGCGCGGAAATGGCCGTGGTCGGGGACAAGACCTGCCTGCCCGACCTGCGCGATGCGCTTTCCGGCACCGCGATCAGGGCAATGGGCGGCGCGCAGGCGCTTTGCGAAGCGGCTGCCGCAGGGGCGGATGTCACAGTGGCGGCTATCGTCGGCTGCGCGGGGCTGGCCCCTGTCATGGCCGCGGTGGAGCAGGGCAGCACCATTGCGCTGGCCAACAAGGAGGCGCTGGTTTCCGCCGGCGATATCCTGATGCAGGCGGTGGAGCGGCATGGGGCAACGCTGCTCCCCACCGACAGCGAACACAACGCCATCTTCCAGTGCCTCCACGGCCAGAACCTCGCCGACGTGCGCTGGATCACGCTGACGGCCAGCGGCGGCCCGTTCCGCGAATGGAGCGCCGAGCAACTGGCCAGCGCCACCCGCGAGCAGGCGCTGAAGCATCCTAACTGGGACATGGGCGCCAAGATCACCATCGATTCCGCGACCATGTTCAACAAGGGGCTGGAACTGATCGAGGCCTGGCACCTGTTCCCCGTCGGCCTCGATCGCCTGCGTATCGTGGTCCACCCGCAAAGCGTCATCCACTCGATGGTGGAATACCGCGACGGGTCCACGCTGGCCCAGCTTGGCCCAAGCGACATGCGCGTGCCGATTGCCTCCTGCCTCGCCTGGCCGCAGCGCATGGATACCGCCTGCAAACCGCTCGACCTGCCAGCCATCGGATCCTTGAGCTTCTTCCACCCGGACGAGGAGCGGTTCCCGGCCACGAGGCTGGCGCGCGAGGCGGCCGAGGCGGGCGGAGCGGCCCCGGCCGTACTCAACGCCGCGAACGAGGTGGCCGTGGCCGCCTTCCTTGGCGGTCAGATCGCATTCACCCGGATTGCGGCATTGGTGGCCGAGACATTGGCCAAGCCGCTGCCGCCTGCGCCCTCCAGCCTTGCGGAAGTGCTTGCAGTGGACGCCGAAGCGCGCCAGCTTGCGCGCACTATTTTGGAGCCTGCCTGACTTGAGCGGTACACTGCAGTCCGTCCCCCTGTGGATGATGATCATCGGTTTCCTGCTGATGCTGGGCCCGCTCGTGACCTTGCACGAGCTGGGGCACTACCTCGTCGCCCGCTGGTGCGGCGTGAAGGCGGAAGTGTTCTCGGTAGGCTTCGGCAAGGAACTGCTGGGCCGCACGGACAAGCGCGGCACCCGCTGGCGCCTGTCGCTGCTGCCCCTTGGCGGCTACGTCCAGTTCAAGGGCGACATGAATCCCGCCAGCCAGCCGAGCGAGGAATATCTCGCCATGCCGGAAGAAGAGCGCCGCCAGTGCTTCCAGGCGGCGAAGCTGTGGCAGAAGGCGCTGATCGTGGCAGCCGGTCCGGTGACCAACCTGGTGCTGGCCATCCTGATCTTCGCCGGCTTCGCCTACCTGTACGGCACCCCGTCCAACGATCCGGCGCAGAGCTTGCGCATAGGCGCCTTTGCCGAAGAATCGGTGGCGCAGAAGGCAGGCCTGCGCGTTGGTGACCGTATCGTTTCGATTGACGGGGACGAGCTGTCATCCCCCGCCGACGTAATCCAGCGCGTTGTGCTCTACCCCGGCCGCACCGTTGACATGACGGTGGAGCGGGACGGGCTGACCTTTGACCTGCCGCTGACCATTGGCGACGTGACCGAGGTGGACCAGTTCGGCAACGAGGCGCGCATTGGCCGCATCGGGGTGATGTTCCAGACCACTTACGTGCGCGCCGGCCCGATGGAGGCGCTGGGCATCGGCCTGCGCCAGACCTGGTCCGCGACGGTGATGATGGTGACCGGCATTGGCCAGATCTTCATGGGTGACCGATCGGTTGAAGAACTGGGCGGACCGATCACGATGGCCAAGTTCAGCGGCGAGCAACTGAGCCTGGGCTGGGCTCCGTTCGTGAGCTTCGTGGCCTTCATTTCGCTTAACTTGGCGTTCATCAACCTGCTGCCAATTCCCGTGCTCGACGGTGGGCACCTGGCATTCTACGCGGCCGAAGCGGTCCGCCGGAAACCCGCCAGCCCCCGCAGTCAGGAACTGGCGTTCCGCACCGGCCTTGCTCTCGTGCTTGGCCTTATGCTGTTCGTCACCATTGTGGACATTGCCAAGTTGCCCATTTTCGGCAGCTAGGCGGGGAAAAGGATCAAACTGACGCCGCCCAGCCTGCCTGATCGCTTGATCGGAGTGATTGCATCGGGCAAGGGGCGCCATTCACCTCGCGGTCGAACACTTGTTGCGCCACGTCATTTTCGGGGCAAGGCAAGGGCAGGGCGATCACGCGGGCCACAGGCGCAGATGGCGTTGGAAATGGACGGATGATGAGTTCCAGGGCGAACAGCAACAAAGCCACGCAATTTGCCGCAGCCCTGCTGGGATGCACGATCCTTTCGGGCGTGCCAGTGGCCTCGCTGGCGCAGGATGCCAACGCGCCCGCCCCGGCGCAGGGCGCTGCCGCCACGCCAGAAACCACTCCTGCAGCTACACCCGCGGCCAATCCCGCACCGGCCCCCGCTCCGGCCGAACAGGGCGACGTGATCCGGACCATTGCGGTGGCGGGCGCACAGCGCCTCGAACCCGAAACCATCCTCAGCTACATCCAGCTGCGCCCCGGCCAGGTCTACACCGCCGCGCGGGCTGACCAGGCGCTGGTGGACCTTGCTGCCACCGAACTGTTCAGCGATTTCTCCATCGCCAACAATGCGGGCAACGTGGTCATCACCGTGGCCGAAAACCCGATCATCAACCGCATCATCCTGGAGGGCAACCGCCGGATCGATGACGAGAAGATCATGGACGAGGTGAACCTCGCTCCGCGCCAGATCTTCACCCGCAGCCGCGTGCGCGCAGACGTTGCCCGCATTATCGAGCTGTACAAGCGCCAGGGCCGCTATGCCGCCACGGTGGAGCCGCAGATGGTCCAGCTGGACCAGAACCGCGTGGACGTGATCTTCGAGATTTCCGAAGGCCCCAAGTCCAAGGTCCGCCAGATCAACATCATCGGCAACGAAGCCTACTCCGATGGCGAATTGAAGGACCAGATGGTCACGCAGGAGGCCGGGCTGCTGAAGATCTTCAGCTCCGCCACCAGCTATGACCCGGACCGCCTCCAGTATGACCAGCAGAAGCTGCGCCAGTTCTACCTGACCGAAGGCTATGCCGATTTCCGCGTGGTTTCGGCCGTGGCCGAACTGACGCCGGACAAGCACGACTTCATCATCACCTACGTCGTGGAAGAAGGCGAACGCTACCGCTTCGGCAATGTCGAGGTGGTGAGCCAGCTGCGCGATTTTGACAGCGACCGGCTGACAGAAAGCCTCTCCATCCGTGAAGGCGACTGGTACAACGCGGAACTGGTGGACAACACCATCGAAGGCCTGACCGAAACCGCCGGCACCTACGGCTATGCCTTCGCCCAGGTGCGGCCCGAATTCAGCCCCAACCGCGAAACGCACACCATGGACGTGCGCTTTACGCTGTCCGATGCGCCGCGCGTCTACGTGGAATCGATCGAGATCAACGGCAACACCATCACCCAGGACAAGGTGGTGCGGCGCGAATTCCGCGTGGTTGAAGGCGATGCGTTCAGTTCGCTGCAGGTGCAGCGGTCCACCGCGCGCATCAACTCGCTCGGCTACTTCCAGGAAAACTTCGAGGTGGAGCAGGTCGAAGGCAGCGCGCCCGACCGCATCATCCTGCAGGCCAACCTGCAGGAAAGGCCCACCGGCGAACTGTCGCTGTCGGCTGGTTTCTCGTCGCTGGAGAGCTTCATTTTCCAGGGCTCCATCCGCCAGAACAACTTCCGCGGACGCGGGCAGTCGATCGGGCTGGGGCTCAACTATTCGCGCTATTCGCGGTCGGGCAACATCAGCTTCCAGGAACCCTACCTGTTCGACCGGAACATTTCTGCCGGCCTCAACATCTACCGGCAGGATTACAACAACGGTTATTTCAACCGGCAGTCGGCCACCTACCAGCAATCGACCACCGGCATCAGCGCCAGCCTGGGCATTCCGCTGACCGAGTATCTCTCGGCCATCGGGCGCTACACGCTGAACTACGACAACATCACGATCGACGAACAGCAGTTCTTCTACGATCTTGATGGCGACGGCACCCGGCAGTGCGAACCGCTGGTGGCCGGGCGTTACCTTTGCGATGCCATCGGCAGCCGTGTCAGCTCAATCCTGGGCGTGTCGCTGGTGCACAACACGCTCGATTCCCGCCTGCGCCCCACGCGCGGCGATAGGCTGACGCTCAACTTCGACGTGGCCGGGCTGGGCGGCAACACGCGCTATGCCCGCGCGTCGTTCAACGCGGCCAAGTTCTGGTCGCTGGGCAGCGGCTTCGTGTTCTCGCTGCGGGCCGAAGGCGGGCACATCCGTGGCCTTGGCCGCCGCGCGGGCCAGCAGGACAGCGTCCTGCTGACCGACCGCTTCTTCCTGGGCGAGCCGCAGATTCGCGGGTTTGACATCCGCGGCATCGGCCCGCGCGTGATCCGGCGGTTCTACACCGATAACAACGGCGACAGCGTTCTGGGAACAGACGAACTGAACCCGCTGGATGACCGTCGCAACCAGGACGATGCGCTGGGCGGCCACACCTTCTACTTTGGCCGCGCCGAACTGGAACTGCCGCTGGGCAGCGGTGCGCGCGAAATGGGCATCCGTCCCTCGCTGTTCATCGATACCGGCGCGGTGTTTGGCGTTACCTCGCCCACGCTGGTGAATTCGCCGCTTCCCGATGGGCTGTTCGTGCCGCAGCGCGATGCCAGCGGCAACCAGCTTTACACCCAGATCATACGCGACGCCGCCGGCAATATCACCGGCAGCACGACCGTCACCAGCGTGGTCGGGCCCGATGGCTCGCTTAACACGCCAGTGGGGCTGCAACTGCCGCCGTTCACCGAAGAATTCGTCGGCAATTCGGCCAGTCCGCGCCTTGCCGTCGGCTTCGGCGTAAACTGGAATTCGCCCTTCGGTCCCTTCCGCATCGACATCGCCAAGATTCTCCTGAGCGAGCGTGGGGACGAAACCAAAGCCATCTCGTTCAACGTAGGAACCGCCTTCTGATGATCAAATCCCTTATCCGTCCGGCCCTGGTTGCCGGCATCGCCCTGACTGCCCTGTCCGCTCCTGCCGCCGCGCAGATCAACGGCATGGCCACCATCCGGCCTGCCGCCGTGGTCGCCTCGTCGGCCGCGCTGAACAACGCGTATCAGCAGATCGGCACCACCTTCGCGACCCAGATCCAGCAGATCCAGACGCTGAGCACCCAGCGCCAGCAGCTGCTCCAGTCGCTCGACACCAACAACAACGGCCAGATCGAGGAAGTCGACACCAACGGCGATGGCCAGATGGACCAGGCCGAACAGGCTGCCAACCCGACGATCGCCCAGATCGGCGCGCTGGACCAACAGATTGCCGCCGCCGAACAGCCGGTGCAGCTGGCCCAGGCCTACGCCGTGGCGCAGGTCGGCCAGCAGTACGGCGCGGCCGCGCAGCAGGTGATTGGTGAACGTTCGGTCCAGGTGCTGGTTTCGCCCGAAGCCGTGGTGTTCGCCAACGAAGGCTTCGATATCAGCGAGCTCGTGACCAACGCGCTCAACACCCGCCTGCCGAGCGTGTCGGTGACCCCGCCGCAGGGCTGGACGCCGGATGAATCGGTTATCGGCCTGTACCAGCAGGTCATGCAGCTGCGCGCCATGGCCGCCCGCGCCCAGGCCGCCCAGGCTGCCGGTGCCCAGCAGCCGGCCGGCGAAGTGCCGCCGCGCTAAGCCTCGCACAAGGGGAACGGGGCATGAGCGAGACGACCGAAAGCGCGGTGTACGATATTCCGCGCATCCTGCAGGCGCTGCCGCATCGCTATCCGATGCTGCTGGTGGACCGGGTGGCCGAACTCAAGAAGGGCGAGGAGATCACCGCGATCAAGGCGGTGACCTTCAACGAAGGCTTCTTCCAGGGCCATTTCCCCGGTCGTCCGATCATGCCCGGCGTCCTCCAGGTGGAGGCGCTGGCGCAGGCGGCGGGCATCCTGGCGGTCGAAACGCTGGAGCTCGCCGGCAGCGGCAAGCTGGTTTATTTCATGGCGATCGAGGAAGCCAAGTTCCGCGCCCCCGTGGAACCCGGCGTCCTGCTCACCCTGAAGGCGGGCTTCGTCCAGCAGCGCGCGCGCGTATGCAAGTTCTGGGGCGAAGCCAGCATTGACGGCAAGGTGACCTGCAACGTCAACTTCACGGCGATGATTGCGTGATTTTCGGGCGAGGGGCCATCTGGCCCCTCGCTTCCTCGCTTTCGGTCAGCAAGCTGACCTGCGCTGCGGGCGCCCGGTTGCGTTTGCGGACCTTGCAGGTCCGGACAGTGCAGCACCGCTTGCCTTTTGCGCACTTGGCCTGTAGGGGCCGCGCTTTCCGAGATTTGCCAACTGCACGGCCGGTCGGAACCGGCCCATTGCAAAGGACCATTGCCATGAAGGCCGATACGCATCCCGATTACCACATGATCACCGTCAAGATGACCGACGGGACCGAATTCCAGACCCGCACGACGTGGGGCAAGGAAGGCGATACCATGAACCTGGAAATCGACCCCACCAGCCACCCGGCCTGGACCGGTGGTCCGCAGCGCCTGCAGGATGGCGGCCGCGTGGCCAAGTTCAACCAGCGCTTCGGCGGGCTCAAGCTCAAGAAGTAAGCCGGTCGGCCAACAAGCCAATCACCAAGGGGGGCGGTCCGCAAGGGCCGCCCTTCCTGCTTTTACCAGCCCGATCTGTTACCAGCCAGGCGTGGGCCATTCCCCATCTGCAGAAGGCTCGAACCGCAGGGTGCCCGCCAGGCGACGCTTGCCGGCGTTGTCGTTCTGATGGTGTTGTCCGTCGTTGACGAAGACCTCCGGGAAATCCTCGTACACGCGCACCCCGTCCAGCGTGGCCGTGTTCAGCGCGTAGAGATCCGGGTCGGAGCGGGTCTGGTGGAACACGTGGATGCCGCAAGTGGGGCAGAAGTGATGCTGCGCCACCCTGGTGTTGAACCGGTAGGTCGCCATGCTCTCCGGCCCTGAGGTGACTGTCACCGCCGCCAGCGGCACGTAGATCATCAGCGCGCCCTTCATCGCGCAGATGGTGCAATTGCAGCGAGATCCGGCCAGCTTCTCGTCAGGAAATTCGGCGCCGTAGCGCACCCGGCCACAGTGGCAGCCACCGGTTCTGATCATGCCCAGGTCCTTTCCCGATACCACTTGGTGATGACGTACTTCACGCCTTTGCGCACCTTCATCCCGTGGTGGAGGGTGTTGGGATTCAGCCGCCCATCGGTGCGCTTGTTGTTCCAGCACACCAGCTTGCCGGTTTCCGGCTGGAAGGTCTTGCCGATCACCTTGAACCGCGTGCCGCCACCTGCCTCGACCTCGTTGAGGTAGATCATGAAGGTCCAGGTCCGGTTGCCTGCCACTGAGCAGTACCGTTCGAAATCGAGGCCCTGCGGCTCGAAATAGTCGGTGTGCGGCTTGAATTCCTGCCCCACGGCATAGCGCTGGCCCTGCACGGGCTCGCCGTGCGCGGGATCGATGCCGTTCACGGTGAACAGCCGCTCCTCCAGTTCCTGCACGGCGGGTTCGTCGGGTGAAAGGTCGCAGGTCTCGCTGGTGCGGAAGTAATGGTCCCCGTTGGGATCGGCGATGGTGGAGGGGCGCCGGTCCCGTTCGATCAGGGCGATCAGTTCCGCGCACTGTGACGGCGGCAGGAAGCCGGGAGAATCGAACAGTTCCAGCCGGTCTGTCGGCACGCGGCGCATGCCGGGCTGGGCCAGCAGGAATTCGGCAAAGGTCTCACCCGGATTCGGCATGGGCAGAGTGATACCGGGCGCTGCCCGCCCCGCAAGTCTCCGGAAATTTTCTTGCGTCTGGCGGGCGCCCGCGCAGTTTTTGCTTTGCAATTCGCGCCTCTTGTGCAACAGGCCCGCGTCCGCTCGACAAGCCGCTTGACCGGCTGGTTCAGCGGCCTAACAGGCACCGCATCTTGGCATGCGTGCCTGGGATATGGCGATCGTAGCTCAGTTGGTTAGAGCGCCGGTTTGTGGTACCGGAGGTCGCGGGTTCGGATCCCGTCGATCGCCCCATTTCCCTCTCTCGCACTGCCTGTGACACCCCCGAAACAGGCAGGTGAGATGACGGCTTTCTGGACTTCCCCCGATTGGGACGCGCACGAGCGCGTCGAACTGGTGCATGACCGGGCATCGGGCCTCACCGCCATCATTGCGCTGCATTCCACCCATCTGGGTCCGGGCGCCGGTGGCACGCGGTTCTGGCACTATGCCGATCCGGCCGACGCGATGAAGGACGCGCTGCGCCTGTCGCGCGGGATGAGCTACAAGAACGCCATGGCCGGCCTGCCGATGGGCGGGGGCAAGGCGGTGGTGCTGCTGGATGACAGCCGCCGCAAGACCCCGGCCATGCTCGACGCCTTCGGCAAGGCGGTTGAGGCGCTGGGTGGCCGCTATGTGACCGCGGAAGACGTGGGCGCGAGCGAGGCGGACATGGTCGCCATCTCCCGCCATACGGCGCACGTATGCGGCCTGCCGGTGGAGCAAGGCCAGGCTGGCGGCGATCCGGGGCCCTATACCGCACTGGGCATTTTCGAAGGCATCAAGGCGGCGGTGGAATTCAAGCTGCGCCGGGCGGACATGGACGGGGTCCACGTGGCGCTGCAAGGCTGCGGTAGCGTGGGCGGCGGGGTGGCGCGCCTGCTGGCGGCCGCAGGCGCGCGGCTGACGCTGGCGGATATCGACCATGCGCGGGCGCAGGCGCTGGCCACGGAAATCGGTGCGAGTGCCGTGGGCGCGGGCGAGATCATGCGCGTGAAGTGCGATGTCTTCAGTCCCAATGCCTTAGGCGCGATCCTCGATGCGCGCGGCATCGTCGGCCTCGATTGCGCCATCGTGGCGGGCGGGGCCAACAACCAACTGGCCACGCCCGCTGACGGCAAGGCGCTGGCCGCGCGCGGCATTCTCTACGCGCCCGATTACGTCATCAACGCAGGGGGCATCATCAACGTCAGCCTGGAATACCTCGCCCGGCGCGATGGCAAGCCATGCAGCGCCGCTCAGGTGATCGAGCAGATCGGCGGCATACCGGAACGGCTGCGCCGGATCTGGGAAGAGAGCGCCATCACGGGCCTTGGATCGGACCTGGTGGCAGACCGCATGGCGCAAATCCTCATTGGCCGTGGCTGAGCGGGGCTAAAACCCGTATCGATGCTTGAGTAGCCGCGCGGTTAATGCCAAAGGGACAAACGCAATCTCGCGACTGGTCCCCCACGTTTCCCCCATGCACGGCTTCGCCAATCCTGCCCGGTTCCTGAAACTTGCCCGCTGGCTCACCCCGCTGCTGCTGTGGCTGGGGCTTGCCCTTGTGGCGGGCGCGCTGATCTACAGCCACACCTCCATGCCGCCTGACAGGCTGATGGGGGATTCGGTCAAGATCCTGCCGATTCACGTGGCCGTATCCTGGCTGGGGATGGGCGGGTGGACCACCATCGCCATCGCCAGCCTGGTGGAACTGGTCTGGCGCCACCCGCTGGCCGCCATCGCGGCGCGCGCGGCAGCCGTGCCGGGCGCGGTGTTCGCTTTCCTTTCGCTGGCCACCGGCTCCATCTGGGGCCGTCCCACCTGGGGCACCTGGTGGGTGTGGGACGGACGGCTTACCTCCATGCTGGTGCTGCTGTTCCTCTATTTCGGCTACATCGCGCTCAGCAGCGCGCTGGCGCGCGAAGGCTCGTCAAGCCGCATCGCCGCGATCTTCGGACTGGTGGGGGCAATCAACGTGCCGATCATCAACCGCAGCGTGGTGTGGTGGAATTCGCTGCACCAGCCGCCCAGCATCACGATGGGCAATTCGGCGATTGATCCGGTCTATCTTTACCCGCTGGGCGCCAGCACGCTGGGCTTTTCCTGCCTGTTCGGCGCCATCGTGCTGATGCGGATGCGCACCATCCTGGCCGACATGCAGGCCGAAGCACGCCTGAGGCGCAAGGCGATGATGGCGGCGGAGCTGGGTGAAGGGGACGCGGCCTGATGCGCGAGACGTGGGACATGATGCTGTTCGTCAACGCGGCCTACGCGCTGACGATTGGGACGACCCTGGGCGTGATCGCCTGGGGCTGGCTGGCCATGCGCCGGGCTGAACGCCGGCGAGAGGAGACGCGCGGGAAATGAGCATCACGGTCAAGCCCAAGCACCAGCGGCTGGTGCTGCTGGTCATCGCGCTTGTGGCGCTGGTGGGCGCGGGGCTGCTGGCGGCCTGGGCGCTGCGCAACCAGGCAAGCTATTTCTACCTGCCCAGCGAAATCGTGGCCGAAGCCCCGCCGCCCGATGAAGGCGTGCGGCTGGGCGGCATGGTGGAAGGCGGGTCGATCAAGACCGCTGCCGATGGCGTCACTGTCAACTTCGTGGTCGCCGATGGCGAGGCGCGCGTGCCGGTGCGCTTCACCGGTATCGTGCCGGCGTTGTTCGTTGAAGGTTCGGGCGTGGTGGCCGAAGGGCGCATGGGCGCCGACGGGACTTTCGTGGCCGATAACCTGCTGGCCAAGCACGACGAGAATTACATGCCGCGCGAAATGGCCGACATGAAGCGCGAGGACGTGCGTGCCCAGATCGAGGCGACGCTGCAATGATCGCCGAATTCGGCCTTGTCGCCCTGTGGCTGGCGGCGGCTCTTGCGGGCCTGCAACTGGTGGCGGGCCTGTCCGCGCTGAAGCCGGGGTGGGAAGGGTTGGCGGTCCTTGCCCGCCCGGCGGCGCTGGTGCAGGCCTTGCTGTGCACCGTCTCGTTCTTCGCGCTGATGGCGCTGTTTGCCCGCACCGATCTCTCGGTGGCGCTGGTGGCGGCCAATTCGCATTCCGACAAGCCGATGATCTTCAAGCTGGCAGGGACCTGGGGCAACCACGAAGGGTCCATGCTGCTGTGGGTCACGGTCATGTCGTTTGCGGGCGGCCTCATCGCCTTTGTCGAACGGCGCCTGCCGGAAAAGACAATGCTGGCAACGCTGGGCGCGCAGGCTTTCGTGGCGCTGGGCTTCTATGCCTTCCTGCTGTTTGCCTCCAACCCCTTTGCACGGCTGGCCAGCCCGCCGCCGGAAGGCAACGGCCTCAACCCGCTGTTGCAGGACATCGGCCTCGCCTTCCATCCCCCCACGCTCTACGTCGGCTATGTCGGCCTGTCGGTAGCCTTCAGCTTCGTGGTGGGCGCGCTGCTGACGCGGCAGGTGACGCCCGATTTCGCCCGCGCCATGCGGCCGTGGGTGCTGGGGGCGTGGATATTCCTGACGCTGGGCATCACCGCCGGCTCCTACTGGGCCTATTACGAGCTGGGCTGGGGCGGCTGGTGGTTCTGGGATCCGACCGAGAATGCCAGCCTGATGCCGTGGCTTGCCGCCACCGCGCTGCTCCATTCCGCCAGCGTGCTGGCCGCGCGCGACGCGCTGCGTGCCTGGACGGTCATGCTGGGCGTGGTGGCCTTTTCGATGAGCATGGTGGGCACCTTCCTCGTGCGATCGGGCATCCTTACCAGCGTGCATGCCTTTGCGGTCGATCCGCAGCGCGGCGGCTTCATCCTGGCGCTGCTGGTGATCAATATCGGCGTGGCGCTGGCGCTGTTCGCCACGCGCGCGGGCACCGTGGCCGAAGGCGAACGCTTCAGCGTGATGAGCCGCGAGGGCGGCCTGGTGATCAATAACGTGGCGCTCTCCGCCATCCTCGGCATCGTGCTGCTGGGCACGCTGTATCCGCTGATGACGGAGGCGTTCGATGTGCGCGTCTCTGTCGGTCCGCCATACTTCAACCCGGTGGGGGCGATCTTCTTCCTGCCCATGCTGCTGGTGCTGGCCGTGGGGCCGATGCTGCGCTGGCGGCGGGACAGCTTTGCCCGCATCCGCCTGCCGGTGATCGGGCTGGGCGTGCTGGGCGTGGTCCTGCTGCTGAGTGTCTGGCTTTCCACCGATATTGGCCTGCTGCCGCTGCTGGGCATTGCGCTTGCCGGCGTGGTGGGCGTTGGCAGCGTGCTGCCGCTGCGGGGCCGTTCGCTGCGCCGCCTGCCGCTGGCGACCTGGGGCATGGTGGTGGGCCATTTCGGCGTGGCCGTGGCGCTGTTCGGCATGGGGGCGGATACCGCTTTCCAGAAGGAACGGCTGGTTGCCGCCAGCCCGGGTGACGTGGTCGAGGTTGGCCCTTGGAGCGCGCGGCTGGAATCGGTCATCCCCGTTGCCGGCCCCAACTGGACCGCGATCGAGGCGGCGCTGGCTATCAGCTACAAGGGCGGGGACGAGGTGATGACCCATCCGCAGGCCCGCGCCTTCTGGAGCCCGCCGACCGAAACCAGCGAAGTGGCTCTCGTCACCCGCTGGAACGGCCAGCTCTACGCTGCACTGGGCAACCAAGCGGAAGACGGTCGCTGGCAGCTGCGCCTGTGGTGGAAGCCGTTCGTGACCTGGATCTGGTTCGGCGGCATCCTGATTGCCCTTGGCGGCGCGTTGGCGCTGGTGGGCCGGGTGGCAACGGACCTCTCACGCCGCACCGCCACGCGCAAGATCGCCGCGCGCAAGGCCGATGTGGCTGACGGCAAGGCCGCAGCGGAGGGTGTGGCATGAAGCGCCTGCGGATCTTCCTGTGGGGCCTGGTGGTAGTGGTGCTGGGCCTGTTCGGCCTGTTTGCCTACCAGCTCAGCCAGCCGAAGGACGAATTCGTCGAAAGCGCGATGATCGGCAAGACGATCCCCGCCTTCCAGCTGCGCCCCGCCGTGCCCGAACTTCCCGGTCTTGCCTCGGCCGACCTTGCCGATGGCAGGCCCAAGCTGCTCAACGTCTTTGCCAGCTGGTGTATCCCGTGCCGCGTGGAAGCACCGCAGTTAGAGGCGCTGCGCCAGAACGGGGTGGAGATCGTCGCCATCGCCATTCGGGACCGGCCGGAAGACCTTGCTGGCTTCTTCCAAGTCTATGGCAACCCCTTTACCCGCGTGGGTGCGGACGACATTGCCGAAGTGCAGCTCTCGATCGGGTCCAGCGGCGTGCCGGAAACCTTCGTGATCGATGGGCAGGGCGTCATCCGCTACCAGCACCTAGGCGAAATCCGGGCCGAACACGTGCCCATGCTGATGGCCAAGCTGCAGGAGGCGGGGGCATGAGGCGTTTTGTTATAAGCCTGGCCGCGGTGCTTGCCGTTGCCCATCCTGCCTTCGCGCAGGACTCCATGCCGCCCGCGCCCTATGCCTACCAGGAACTGGCCGATCCCGAGCAGGAAGCGCAGGCGATGGAGCTGATGCTCACCATCCGCTGCCTCACCTGCCAGAGCCAGTCGATCGCCGATAGCGACGCGCAGATGGCGGGGGACATGCGCCACCTGGTGCGCACCCGCATCGCCGCCGGGGAATCGCCCGACGAGGTGCGTGCCTGGCTGGTGGAACGCTATGGCGATTACATCAGCTACGAACCCAAGGTGAGTTCCACCACCTGGCCGCTGTTCGCGATCCCCGTGCTGCTGCTGCTGGTGGCCTTTGCCATCCTGCGCGGGCGGCTGGGCAAGAAGGGTGCCAACGGACAAGCCGGAAAGGGCGAAGAATGACCTGGGCCATTGCCGTTGCCGTCGCCGTTGTCGCCTTCGCGCTGGCCGTGCTGCTGTTCCGCCTGCCGCGCGGGACCTGGACCAGCCTTGCCGCCGCACTGGTGTTCGGCCTCGCCGGCTATACCCTCCAGGCCAGCCCCGCCATCCCCGGCGCACCCAAGTCGCAGGTGCGCGAGGCCTATGTTGACGAATGGGAGGTTTTGCCATCGCGCCACCTGCTGGTGACGGGGGCGGACAAGTCCCGCAATCCTTCGATGATCACCGCCGATGCCTTTGCCCGGCAGGGCCGGTTCGAAGATGCCGCCGGTTTTCTGCGCAATGTGTTGCGGCAGGACCCGCAGGATTTCGAAGCCTGGGTGGCTCTTGGCAATGCGTTGACCGAACAGGCCGATGGCAACCTGACGCAGGCCAGCGTCTATGCCTTCCGCCAGGCCAACCAGTTGCGGCCCAACAACCCGGCACCGGGCTACTTCCTCGGCCTGTCGCTGATTCGACAGGGGCGGATGATGGAAGCACGGAGCGTGTGGCGCGAAACGCTGGCGACGATGGATGAGGCCGCTGCTGCCTCACCTACCGCTGCATCGCCCGCCAGTGGCTCGCAGGCGACCGATCCGCGCGCTTTCCTGGCAGACCGGGTAGCGCGGCTCGAATCGATGCTGCAGCAGGTGGGGGCCATGCCGCAAGGGCAGGAAACTCCCGCTGCCGGGCAGCAGGGCGGCAGGTAAAGCACCGATGGGTGCATTGCAGCCGCAGATGGAGGCTGCTAAGCGCGCCGCCGACAGGGCGACAGGGAGACCTTCGCCGCAGGGGCCAGCAAGCCGATGAGTGCACACGGCGGACATGACAGATCGGCCGCGGCCAAGCTGAAGCTTGCCGTCGGGGCGATTGGCGTCGTTTTCGGCGATATCGGCACCAGCCCGCTTTACGCCTTCCGCGAAACCTTTGCCTCGCATGACGGTGTGCCAGGCATCCAGGTGGACCCGGTGCACATCCATGGTGTGCTGAGCCTGGTGTTCTGGTCCATGATGACGGTGGTGACGTTCAAGTACGTCCTTACCATCATGAAGGCCGACAACCGCGGCGAAGGCGGCAGCCTGGCGCTGCTGGCCCTGCTCAACCGCAAGACGGACAACGCGAGGCTGACGGCAGTGCTGGTGCTGCTGGGGGTCTTCGCAACTTCGCTGTTCTACGGCGATTCGATGATCACCCCTGCCATCTCGGTCCTTTCCGCGACCGAGGGCCTGCAATACATCGTGCCGGGGTTCGATCCCTATATCGTGCCCGTGGCGCTGGCGATCCTGATCGGCCTGTTCGCCATCCAGTCCCGTGGGACGGCGCTGGTGGGCAACCTGTTCGGCCCGATCATGTGCACCTATTTCCTCACGCTGGCGGCACTGGGGGTCTATCACCTGTCCGCCAACCCCGGCATTATCCTGGAAACGGTCAACCCGCTCAACGCGCTGACCTTCTTCATGACCGATGGCTTCCGCGCCTTCGTGGCCATGGGCAGCGTGGTGCTGGCGGTAACCGGGGCCGAGGCGCTTTATGCCGACATGGGCCATTTCGGCCGCAAGCCAATCGGCATTTCATGGCTGTTCTTTGTGCTGCCGGGCCTGATGCTGAACTACATGGGGCAGGGGGCATTCGTGCTGTCCCCGGAAACCGATGGCGCGGCGGTGATCCGCGATCCGTTCTTCCTGATGATCCCGGACCTTGTGCGCATTCCGGTGGTGATCCTGGCGCTGCTTGCCACCATCATCGCCAGCCAGGCGGTGATTTCGGGGGCATTCAGCCTCACCCAGCAGGCCATCCAGCTCGGCTTCATGCCGCGCATGGTGATCAAGCACACCAGCGCATCGGCCCTGGGGCAGATCTATATCCCGGCGATCAACTGGGGCCTGATGGTCATGGTCATCTTGCTGGTGCTGTTCTTCCAGTCCTCCAGCAACCTGGCAGCGGCCTATGGTATCGCGGTGACCGGGGCCATGTTCATCGATACGATCCTGCTGGCTGCGGTCCTCATTACGCTGTGGCGCTGGCCGCTGTGGAAGGCGCTGCCGTTGGTGCTGGCCTTTGCCGTGGTCGACATGGCCTATTTCGGCGCCAACCTGATCAAGGTGCCGCATGGTGGCTGGGTGCCGCTGGTGATCGGTCTGGTGATCTTCACCCTGCTTACCTCGTGGTCACGCGGGCGGGCGCTGATGCGCGCCAGCATGGCGGAATTCGGCCTGCCGCTGGATATCTTTGCCAAGAGCGCGCACAATTCTGCCAAGCGGGTGCCGGGCACGGCCATCTTCATGAACTCCGGCTCTTCCGGCACGCCGTCGGCCCTTCTGCACAACATCAAGCACAACAAGGTGCTGCACGAACGGGTTGTGGTGCTGACTGTGCAGATCGCCGAAGTGCCTTACGTGGACGAGAAGGACCGCATCGAAACGCGCGACATCGGTGAAGGCTTCTATCGCGTGATCCTGCATTACGGATTCATGGAAGATACCAACGTGCCCGCCGTTCTCGAGAAGGTGGACATCTGCGGTGGCCGGTTCGAGATGATGCAGACCAGCTTCTTCCTCTCCCGCCAGACGCTGGTGGCAGCGGAGCGGCCCGGCATGGCCATCTGGCGCGAACACCTGTTCAGCTGGATGATGCGCAACGCCGCCACGCCGATGGAGTTCTTCCACCTGCCCACCAACCGCGTGGTGGAACTGGGCAGCCAGGTGGAAATCTGAGGGGGCACTTGGCCAAGATCGACCGCCTCGAACGGCTGGATGCCCAACGGGTGGAACTGGAGGCGGACTATCGCGCTGCCCTTGTCGAAGCGTTGCATAAGACCGCGAAGGGCAGTTGGGGTCTGTTTGGCCAAAACGAAGGCAAGGACCGCAGCAAAAAGACCCCGGCCATCGTTGCCGATCTTTGCGCAATGGCGGACGAGATCGATGCCATGCGCGAGCGACTGTTCCTCGAACCTTTCACTCTCCACCAGGAATTCATGGCTGCGCGCGGGCCGGTATCGGCACATGCGGTGGGCGAACCCAAGCAGGCGAAGGCCTGGCTGGAGAGGTTGAAGGCCGAATAGAAAAGGGCGCCCCGGTCCTCCCGGAGCGCCCCTTTTCTGTCTCAACCGATCAATCAGCCCAGGTTCGCGCTGACCATTGCGTAAAGCATCGGCAGGCTCAGCAGCAGGTTGGTGCGGCTGGCGGCCAGGGCACGCGGAGCAAGCTTTGCCTTTTCCTCGTCAGTGGCTTCCACCAGGCCGAGGATCTTCTTCTGCGCCGGCCAGATGATGAACCACACGTTGAAGGCCATGATCAGCGCCAGCCACATGCCGATGCCGATCAGCGCCACGCCGCCCGTGCCGGAGAAGGTCAGCGCCTCAACGATGTAGCCGTTGTGTGCGGCAATGATGAGGCCGGTCAGCACGGTCAGCGCCGCGCCCCAGCGGAAGAAGAAGAACACCTTGGGGGCGATGTAGCCGGTCACGCCCTTCTTCAGGTCGGCCGGGATGGCCGGCATCGTCGGCACCTGCACGAAGTTCAGGTAATACAGCAGGCCGATCCACACGATGCCGAAGAAAATGTGCAGCCAGCGGAACACGTCATCCGAGATCGCTTTCGCGCCTTCGCCCGTCCAGCCGGTGAACGATGCGATGAGGGCGATGGCGGCGACGAGGCCGACCACCAGCACCAGGTGAAGATTGCCAAAAAACTTTGCCATGAGTGGATCCCCTTCCAGACCATTAACAAGGTCAATGGTGGCGCAGATCGCTCCGCTCGACAAGCCCTGCCGCAATGACCCCTGTTACTCGTGCGGGGGGTTCTCCATCACCTCGAGGTCCGCGTCCTTCTCCAGGTTTAGCCCGTGCTTCAGCAGCATGGGGATCTGGGTGAAGGTGAACAGGAAGGACAGCGGCATGAACAGCCACAGCTTGGCCGCCAGCCAGGCTTCAAAGCTGAGGGTGTAGATCAGCACGGTGTTGAGCGCGGCGAGGGCGAGGAAATAGATCCCCCAGTTGCGCGACAGCAGCAGCCAGCCGGTCTCGGTCACGCCTTCGAAGGCGGCTTTCAGCAGGTAGCGCAGCAGCGCCTTGCCCTTCAGGTATCCGCCCAGCAGGGCAATGCCGAAGCCGAGGTAAATGATCGTCGGCTTCCATTCGATGAAGCGTTCGTCCTGGAAGTAGATTGTCAGCGCGCCGAAGCCCACGATCAGCGCGGTGGACAGCCACAGCATGGGCGAGACCTTGCCCAGATGCCACTTGCTGACTGCCAGCGCCACTATCGCGGCGACGATGAATGCGGCTGTGCCGCGGATCACGGCGAAGATCTCGCCCGCCGGATCGTCGCCATCGGGGGCGAAGTACTTGTAGGCCAGGAAGAACACCAGCAGCGGGCCGTAATCGATGATCACGTTGAGCCAGCCCGACGGCTTCTTCTTTTCCGGTGCAGCCTGCGCCATCACGCCACCCCCGCAATCACGCGTGCAACAAGATCAGGATCGAACGGGCGCAGGTCATCGATCTTCTCGCCCACGCCGATGGCATGGATGGGCAGGCCATATTGCTCTGCCGCGGCCACCAGCACCCCGCCGCGCGCGGTACCATCAAGCTTGGTCATGATAAGGCCGGTCACGCCTGCTACTTCCTTGAACACGTCGATCTGCGCCAGCGCATTCTGCCCGTTGGTGGCATCCAGCACCAGCACCACGTCATGCGGGGCTTCCGGGTTGATGCGGCCCAGCACGCGGCGGATCTTGGCCAGTTCGTCCATCAGCTCGCGCTTGTTCTGCAGGCGCCCGGCGGTGTCCACGATCAACGCGTCGATCCCGGTATCGGTGGCCTGCTTCACCGCGTCGAACACGATGGATGCCGGATCGCCGCCTTCCGGGCCGGTGACGATGCCCACGCCCAGCCGGTCCGCCCACACCTTGAGCTGGCCGATGGCGGCGGCGCGGAAGGTGTCACCCGCCGCCAGCAGCACGCCGTAATCGTCTTCCTGGAACAGGTGTGCCAGCTTGGCGATGGTGGTGGTCTTGCCGCTGCCGTTGACGCCAATCACCAGGATCACCTGCGGGCGGGGGAAGGCGGTGATTTCCAGCGGCTTGGCCACCGGGCGCAGGATTTCTGCAATCTCCTCGGCCACGGCCAGCTTCAGTTCCTGCGCGGTCATCGCCAGGCCGAAGCGCTTTTCCGCCAGCTTCGTGCGGATGCGGTGCGCCGCGCGCGGGCCGAGGTCGGACATGATCAGCGCGTCCTCCACCTCGTCCAGCGTGGCATCGTCCAGCTTCGCGGTGGCGACGACAGCGGTGAGGTTTTCGGTCAGCCGTTCGGAGGTCTTGCGGAAACCGCCGAACAGCCGCTCGGTCCATGATTTCTCGCTCATTGCAACAGGCCTTCCTTGCACGCGCCGGGAGTGACGGTCACGATTGTTCCTCTTGAAGTCCCGGCCGGCACGGCCACGCGGGCGAAGCACGGCGAATAGCCGGTGCCGTCGCTTTCCGAAAGCACCGAAAGCGGCCTGCCCACAAGCGATTGCAGCCAGGCTTCCCGGCTTGCCGCGGCGGCTGCGCGCAAATCACGCGCGCGGTCGCGGATCACGGCCTTGTCATGCTGCGGCATGCGCGCGGCGGGCGTGCCGGGGCGAGGGGAGTAGGGAAAGACATGGCCATGCACGATGCCCAGTTCTTCCACGATCGACAGGTTGGCCCGGTGGTGCTCATCGCTTTCGGTAGGGAAGCCGGCGATCAGGTCCGCGCCAACGGCGAGGTCGGGGCGCAGTTCGCGCAAGCGACGGACCAGTTCCACTGCATCGCGCCGCAGGTGGCGGCGCTTCATGCGCTTGAGGATCAGGTCATGCCCGTGCTGCATGGACAAGTGCAGGTGCGGCATCAACCGGGGCTCGTGCGCGAACAGCTCAAATAGCAGCGGATCGATCTCCACCCCGTCCAGAGAGGACATGCGCAGGCGCGGGAGGGTGGGGAAGGCCTTGAGGATGGCCGCGACCAGCGTGCCCAGCGGCGGCTGGCCGGGCAGGTCATGGCCCCAGCTGGTCACGTCCACGCCCGTTAGCACCACTTCGGCCGCGCCGTGCTCAAGATGTCGCTCCACCTCGCCCAGCACCTGCGCAGTGGAGAGGGAGCGGCTGGGACCACGGCCCTGCGGGATAACGCAGAAGGTACAGGCGTGATCGCACCCGTTCTGCACGGCAATGAAGGCGCGGGTATGCCGGCGCATGGGCGGGGCGGCGGTGTGCGGCAGGTTCCATGCCCGCGCATCCAGCTTGGCGGCATTGGCCACGATGCCATCCACCTCCGGCATGGCGGCCAGATGCTCGCGCTCAACCTCCGCCGCGCAGCCGGTGACGATGAGGCGTGCGGTGGGCCGGTCGCGCCGCGCCCGGCGGATGGCCTGCCGCGTCTGGCGCACGGCCTCGCCGGTCACCGCGCAGGAGTTGATGACGACCACATCTTCATCACCCAGCAGGGCGCCGATGGTTTCGCTTTCGGCAAGATTGAGGCGGCAGCCGAGCGAAATGACTTCCGCTCTCGCACTCAAGCGTACTGCTCCCATTCGAAAGTGCCGCGAAAGCTCTCGGTCGCAGGGCCGGTCATCATCACGCGGCCATCCTGGCCCCAGCCGATGGTCAGCGGGCCGCCCGGCAGGTGGACCGTCACCTCCCGCTCCACCAGCCCCCGGCGCATGGCGGCAACGGCCGTGGCGCATGCTCCGGTACCGCAGGCGAGGGTCAAGCCGGCCCCGCGTTCCCACACCCGCAGGCGGATCGTGCGGCGGTCGATGACCTGAGCGACATTGACGTTGACCCGCGCCGGAAACAACGGATCGTGTTCGATCACCGGGCCGATCTCGCCCAGCGGCACGGCATCCAGGTCCGGCACAAAGAAAATCACGTGGGGATTGCCCATGTTGACGGCGGCGGGCCGGTCCAGCCCGTCCCAGCCGACCGGCAGGCTCAGCGTATCCATGGCATAGGCCAGCGGTATCGCTTGCCAGTCCAGGCGCGGCTCACCCATGTCCACCGCGATGCCGCCATCTCCGCTGACTGTCAGCAGCTCCCCCGCCACGGTTTCAATGCGCGCGGTGCCACCGGCCAGCAGGCCCACAGCTCGTGTGGCATTGCCGCAGGCTTCAACCTCGCCGCCATCCTGGTTGTAGATGCGCATGGCGAAATCGGCACTGGCGGAAGGTTCCAGCACGATCAGCTGATCGCACCCGATGCCGGTGTGCCGATGCGCCAGCGCGGCCGCGCGGGCCGGGGTCATCGGGCCGGGCAGGGGCGCGGCGCGCGCGTCCAGCACGACGAAATCATTGCCCAGGCCATGCATCTTGATGAAGGGTACGCGCATGGCGGCCAGTTAAGGCCGCCGCGCCGCGCTTGCAACGTTTGGTTGTTCAGGCGACGTTCTGCTGGCGGGCCGTGGTAACGGGCGGATCAGCGGGGCAGGCGTGGTCGGGCGCCGATGTTGCTGCCAATGCAGGTGCCTGGCTTTCGCTCCTGGTAAGCAGCCCCAGGGCCTCCAGCCGCTCCCGTGTGGTCCGGGCATCTTCGGGCTTGCCGTAAAGGTAGCCTTGTCCCTTCATCTGTCCCAGTTCCTGCAAGGCTTCCAGCACTTCCGAATCCTCGATCCCCTCCGCCGTAACAGGCATCCCGAGCCCCCGGCCGAGTGAAATGATGGCCCGCACCAGTTCGGCGCAGCTTCCATCGCGCTGCATTTCGGTGACGAAGCTGCGGTCGATCTTCAGGCGGTCGAAAGGCAGGGAACGGAGCTGCGCCAGGCTGGAATAGCCGGTGCCGAAATCGTCAAGCGAAACGCGGATGCCCTGGTTGCGCAGGCTGGTGATGATCGTGCGCACGGCGGTGAGGTTTTCGTGCAGGCAGCTTTCGGTGATCTCGATTTCCAGCCGGGCACTGGGGAAGCCGCTTTCCACCAGCAGGTGCAGAAGCTTCTGCGCAAACCAGTCATCCCGCAACTGCAGCGGCGAGATGTTGACCGATAGGGTGAGGCTGGGATGCCAATCGCGGGCATCGACCAGGGCCTGCCGGATGAGCTGTTCGGACAGGTCTGAGATCAGGTCGATCTCTTCGGCGACCGGGATGAACACTTCCGGGCTGACCAGGCCGAAACGGGCGGACTGCCACCGGGCCAGCATTTCGAAGCCGGTCAGTTCACCGGTGCGCAAGTCAATCTGCTGTTCGTAGTAGGGAACGAATTCGCCCGCCTGGATGCCCGCGCGGATGGCGGTTTCCAGTTCGTTGCGGAACAGCAATTCGTCTTCCATCTGCGTGTCGAACCAGCAGAAACGGTCCCGCCCGGTCTTCTTAGCGTGGTACATGGCAATGTCTGCCCGGTGGATCAGCGCCTGGGCATCATTGGGCAGGTTGCCGCTGCCTGTAGACAGGGCTTGCCCCGAAGATGCCAGCCCCAGTGACACGGTCACTTCCAGCGCCAGGCCATCCTGGTGGATCGGTTCGGCAATGGTCTGGGTCATGCGCCGGGCCAGGTCCTCCATGGCGGTATGACGCGACTTTTCGTGCATCATCGCACAGACGAACTCGTCGCCGCCGATGCGGGCGATCACGCCTTCTGGCGGGAGAACAAGTTTCATGCGGTGTGCCACCGCGCTCAGCACCGCATCGCCCGTCTGATGGCCGTGCAGATCGTTGATGTGCTTGAAGTCATCGAGATCGATCAGAAACACGCACACTTCGCGGCCGAGGCGCGTCGCCTGTTCCAGCATGCGATCGATCGCCGGGCCACCGCTGCGGCGGTTGAGGCAGTTCGTCAGGGCATCGGTTTCCGCCAGCTTGCGGGCGCGTTCTTCCGCCCGCCGGCGTTCGGCCACTTCTGCCTGCAGTTCGACATAGCGGCGCCAGCCGAAGATCAGCAGCGCAACGTTGAGCAGGACGGCACAGGTCAACGCCGCATCGGGTGCCTTGCCGACGCCCAGCCAGGAATGGATCACCTGGCGCAACACCGATCCGCCGGTGCCCACGAACAGGATGATAGATGCTGTGACGATGCCCAGCAGGATTACGTCCCGCTCGGCCCTTTTCATCGATGTCCGGCCCTCGCCCGCTTCGTCTTCCACAGCTTTTGTCAAGGCTGGTTGTCCTGTTGCACTTCCAACCCTTATGCGGCCCTTGATCAATTTTCGGTTAAGGCGCGGCTCGGTGCCGCGCGGTGCAACTGCGCTGGATGGAGGGTGCAATGCCGCGTTACTGGCTGATGAAATCAGAACCAGAGAAGTACGGCTGGGACCAGCTGGTGAAGGACGGCGAAACCGTGTGGGACGGGGTGCGCAACCACCTCGCCAGCAACAACATGAAAGCCATGGCCGTTGGGGACCAGGCGTTCCTCTACCATTCAGTGAGCGAGAAGCAGATCACCGGCATCATGGAAATCAGCCGCACCGGCATCACCGATCCCACCGATCCGGAAGGCAGGTGGGCCACCGTTTACGTCAAGCCGGTGCGCGCGCTGGAACGGCCCGTCACCCTGGCTGAGATCAAGGCCGATCCGGCGCTGGAAGGGATCGAACTGGTGCGCCTGTCACGCCTGTCGGTGGCGCAGATCACCCCCCAGCAATGGGACCACATCTGCGCGCTGGCGCGCCGCCCGGCGTAAAGCGCTCAGCGGCGGCGCAGGCCACTGACGGTGGCGCCGCCAGCGCCCAGTTGTTCGATATCGGTGATGCAGTGAAGCAGGCGCACGCCGCGCATCGGCAGCGCCTCGGCCAGTGCGGCGGCGAAGGCCTCGGTGGTCTCCACCCGCTTGCCCCAGCCGCCAAAGGCCGTGGCCATGGCCGCGAAATCGGGGTTCATCAGATCGGTTGATACCACGCGCGCCGGGTATTCCCGTTCCTGGTGCATGCGGATGGTGCCGTAGGCCGCGTTGTCGAACACGATCACCAGCATGGATGCGCCGTATTGCGCGGCGGTGGCCAATTCCTGCGCGTTCATCAGGAAATCCCCGTCGCCTGCCGCGGCAATCACGCAGCGGTCCGGATGGCGCAGCGCGGCAGCAACGGCAGCGGGGATGCCATAGCCCATCGCCCCGCAGGTGGGGGCCAACTGGCCGGGCGCGCCGTGGTAATGCCAGAAGCGATGCCACCAGCCGGCGAAATTGCCCGCCCCGTTGCAGATGATGGCATCAGCCGGCACCTGCTGGCGCACGGCGGCCATTGCGCGCCCCAGGTCCAGCCGGAAATCGGCCTCGCCCGGCGTTGACCAGACGAGCCATTCGGCATGAGCCTGCGCACCGGCATCGAACGGGATCAGCGAGTGATCGTCCCACAGCGCGGCGCTTTCGGCGAATTCGTCAGGATCGGCGCAAATAGCCAAGTCTGCGCGGTAGACGCTGTTCAACTCGTCCGCATCGGGATGGATGTGGATCAGCACCTGGCCAGGATGATCGGGGGTGATCAGGGCATAGCCATCGGTGGTTGCCTCGCCCAGCCGGGCACCCACAACCAGCAGCAAGTCCGCCGCCTTGACCCGCTCCACCAGTTTCGGGTTCGGCCCGTAGCCAAGGTTCCCGGCGTAGACGGGGCTGGCGGGCGAAATCGCGTCCTGCCGGCGGAAGGCGGTGGCCACGGGGATGCCCAGCCGCTTGGCAAACTGGGCGAAATAGTTGCGGGCCTTGCCGTGCCAGCCGGCGCCGCCGATGATCGCCACCGGATCGGTCGCATCGCCGATCAACCCCATCATGGCTTCCAGTGCATCGGGGCAGGGGGGCTGGGCCGGACGGTGGACCATCGGGCGCACCGTGGCGGCGATATCCTGTTCGTGCAGCATGTCCTCCGGCAGGGCCAGGACGACCGGACCGGGGCGGCCGGACATGGCCGTGGCAAAGGCGCGGGCGACATATTCGGGGATACGGTCTGCCCGGTCGATCCGCGCGGCCCACTTGGCGATGGGGCCGAAAAAGGCCGGGAAATCGACCTCCTGGAACCCTTCCCGGTCACGCATTTCGCGGCCTACGTCGCCGATGAACAGGACCATTGGCTGCGAATCCTGCATCGCCACGTGTACGCCGATGCTGGCATTGGTCGCGCCGGGGCCGCGAGTGACGAAGGCGACGCCGGGCCGCCCTGTCATCGTGCCGTCGGCGCAGGCCATGAACGTAACGCCGCCTTCCTGCCGGCAGGTCACCGTCTGGATGCCCTCCCTGTCGCGCAGAGCGTCAAGCACGGGGAGGAAGCTTTCTCCCGGCACGGTGAAGACACGGTCACATCCCTGGGCTTCCAGGCAATCGACCAGCAGGTTGGCGGCATCGTTTCCCATGAAATCACCTTAGCCGCAGGCTTCGTCGACAGCAATCACCACGCGGCGGGAACCTGTCCGGTTTGTGGACATTTGCAACGACGCACTCGCAAATGGTTATCGAGGGGTTAACACGGACGTCATGCGGAGAGCACTTGTCCTGACCGATGAATCGGCTCGTCACCCCTTCCGGGCGCAATTGCCCATGTCCTGGCGCCTGTTGGACGAGGTGGAGAACCGCCGATCCTGGCGGTTGAACTTCGGGCTGGATGCATCGGACATCAAGCAGTTCGCATCGGCCTACACGGCCGTTTTCCTGGCCGTGAGCGCGTTCATCGCCTGACCGGGCAGGCCAATTATTCCGCCGCAGCCGCCGCCACGGCCGATGCGTTGCGTTCCGCCTGGCACAGCTTCTGCCCCAACCACGCGCTGAACAGGCACATGGCCGCGCTCAGCAGCAATTGCTCCACCAGCGGGATGCCCACGGCGGAAAGCCCCAGCGCCAGGATGGACCCGCCCACCATTGCGCCGGAATTGACGATGTTGTTTGCCGCCACCGTGCGGCTGGCTTCCCCCGGTGCCACCTTGGTGGTGAGGAAGGCATACAGCGGCACCACGAACATGCCGCCGAAAATGGCGATCAGCAGCAGGGTCACCAGCACCAGAGGCGCCAGCGGCTGGGACACGAATTCGCCCACGGTGAGCAGGTCCGTGCTACCCACATCGGCATTCCACAAGTGGCAGACCCAATAGAATGCCGCCACGCACAGACCCATAAGGATAACCGAGACGGGCGAATAGCGCGCCGAAACCGTCCCCTTCAGCAATAGATTGACCGCGACCGAACCGATCGCGACCCCGATCGAAAAGATCACGAGGAACAGGCTGGCCACCTCCTTGCTGGCCATCAGCACGTTCTTGGCCAGCGGAGGGAACTGGATGAACAGCACCGCGCCAATGGTCCAGAAGAAGCTGATCGCCATGATGGCGTAGAAGACTTCCTTGTTGTGCAGCGTGTGGCGCACCAGCGCGATGGAGGACCGGATGATGTGCCGGTCAACCGGCTGGTCGGCCACCAGCGGCGGGGCCGGGGGGACATAGCGGCTGGTGAAGTAACCGAGCACGGCGAGAGCGATGACCAGCAGCGCGGCCACTTCCGCTTCGATGAACCCGGCCAGGATCGTACCGCCCATGATGGCAAGATAGGTGCCCGCTTCCACCAGGCCCGTGCCGGCCAGCACTTCTTCCTTGCGCAGGTGCTGGGGCAGGATGGCGTACTTGATGGGGCCGAAGAACGTGGAATGCACGCCCATGCAGAACAGCGCGATCATCATCAGCGGGATGGCCACCGGTTCCGTCAGCAGCCCCAGCCAGGCCATGGTCAACCCCACGCCGCCCACGCTCATGATGGCGATTTCGGCCGCTTTCACCATGCGGATGATCGACGCCTTGTCACGCATGTCGGCCAGTTGGCCGGCAAGGGCGGAGAACAGGAAAAATGGCAGGATGAAGATGAACGATGCCGCCCCGCTGAACACCGTTTCCGCAGTTTCCGAGTTGTAGACGGAATAGACAACGAACAGCACCATGGCGTTCTTGTACAGGTTGTCGTTGAAGGCATTGAGCAGCTGCGTGGCGAACAACGGCGCAAAACGGCGCTGCTTCATCAGGTGCATGGACGTGAACATGTGCCTGCGGCTGACCTTCTCTCGCTTCCCTCGCTGCCTGCCTTAGCCGCAAAACGATGACAAACAAGCAACAGGTGCCTTTTTCGCCGCACGATTAGCCGCTAGGTCTGTTTGCACCATGCTGTCGCTGCCCAACATCCTCACCCTTTCGCGCATCGCCATGATCCCGCTGCTGGCGGCGCTGCTGTGGTGGCCCTCGTGGCACGCAGGCTACCTGTGGGCTTTCGTGCTCTACTGCCTGATGGGCTTTACCGACTATTTCGACGGCTACCTTGCCCGTGCCAGCGGCGCGGTGAGCAAGCTGGGCCAGTTCCTTGATCCCATTGCCGACAAGATCATGGTGGTCAGCGTGATCCTGGTGCTGGCCGCCATGGGCGTGCTGCGCGGGCCTTACGTGGGCGATGCCCACGTGATTGCCGGCATGATCATCGTCATTCGGGAAATCGCGGTTTCCGGCCTGCGCGAATTCCTCGGGCCGTTGCAGGTATCCGTTCCGGTGAGCAAGCTGGCCAAGTGGAAGACCACCTTCCAGCTGGTGGCGCTGGGATCGCTGATCCTGGGGCGGGGCCTGCCCGGCTGGCTGGTGGACGTGGGCGAAATCACCATCAACCTGCCGCACACCGTGGGGCTGACGACGCTGTGGGCTGCGGCGGTGCTGACGGTGATTACTGGCTGGGATTACCTGCGGGTGGGCCTGAAGCACATGGATTGAGGTTCAGTGGCCGCGCGGCGCAAGATCGCGGGTCCGGACAAGGGGAGAGATTGGAATGGACGGGGAAACGGCGCTTCTATCTGCCCGCGCCCAGGCGGAACTGCTGCGCACGCGCAAGATCGGCGCGCGCGAACTGCTGGACCTGCTGCTGGCGAGAGGGGAGCGGCTGAACCCCCGCTTCAACGCCGTAATCGCGTGGGACCTGGATCGCGCGCAGGCCGAGGCAGCCGCCGTGGACGAGGCGCGCGCGAAAGGCGCGGACCTGCCGCCCCTGGCCGGCCTGCCGATCACCATAAAGGAATGTTACGAGGCGGTGGGCATGCCCGCCACTTGCGGATTCCCTTTCCTGGCCGACCATCGTCCTGATTCCGATGCCGATGCCGTGGCGGCACTGCGCCGGGCGGGAGCAGTCATTTACGGCAAGACCAACCTGCCGCAGGGCGCGAGCGACTGGCAGAGCTTCAACCCGATCTATGGCCTGACAGCGAATCCGTGGGACGATACGCGCTCGCCCGGCGGCTCCTCCGGCGGGTCGGCCGCCAGCGTGGCGCTGGGGCTGACCGCGTTCGAACTGGGTAGCGACATCGGCGGATCGATCCGCATTCCGGCGCATTTCTGCGGCGTTTACGGGCACAAGGCGTCCTACGGCCTGGTGCCGATGCGCGGCCATATCCCACCGATGCCGGGCGCGCTTTACCAGCCGGAACTGGGCGTGGGCGGCCCGCTGGCACGCAGCGCGCATGACCTGGCACTGCTGCTGCCCTTGCTGGCCGGGCGCGAACTGGCCGCCCAGCGCCATCGCAGCCTCAAGGATTTCCGCGTCGGCCTGTGGCTGGGCGAAGGGTCTTCCTTCGTGCTGGATGACGGGGTGCGCGCGGTGCTGGAGGACCACGCGGCCCGCCTCACCGCTGCAGGGGCGCGGGTAGAGCGGGTGGCCCTGCCGGTCGATGCCGCCTTCAGTCACGAGACATACCTGCGCACGCTGTTCGCCATCGTCGGGGCATCCGCGCCGGGCGAGGCGGAAGAATTCGCCAAGTGCATTCCCGACGATCCCACCGGCATTGCCGCGCAGATGTCAGCCTACATGCGCTGCTCCCTGCCGGACTGGTTTGCCCTGCAGGACGCGAGGGCCAAGCTGTTCCGGCAATGGGCGGAATTCTTCACGCGGTACGATGTGCTGCTGACCGCGCCAGTGCCAGTCGTGGCCTTCCCGCACATGGCTGAAGGGCAGGGCGTCCATTCGGAGCAACTGGCCCGCCGCATCACCGTGAACGGCAAGCCTGAACCCTATCTCGATTTCACCTGGCAGGGCCTCGCCACGGTGGCGAGCCTGCCCGCCACTGTCATGCCGACGGGTCAGTTGAGCCAGGGCCTGCCGGTGGGGATGCAGGTGATCGGCCCGTTCATGGAGGACCAGACGCCCATCGCATTCGCCGCGCTGGCGGAAGATGCCGTGGGCGGTTTCGTCGCCCCGCCGGCGGCGCTGGCCTGATCAGCCCGCCCGCAGTTCCTCTGCCAGCAGCCTGAATTCCTCGGCGCGGGGGGAATTCGCGCGCCAGATCAGTGCGATCTCGCGGCTGGCGTTGCGCGCGGTGAGGGGGCGGGCGACCACCTGCGTATCGTGCAGGATGCCGGCGTCGATGGCCATTTCCGGCAGCATCGTCAGGCCAAGGCCATTATCCACCATCTGCACCAGCGTGTGTAGCGATGTGCCGATCATCGTGGCGCTGGCGCGCATTTCCGGGCGGTTGCAGGCCGCCAGGGCATGTTCCTTCAGGCAGTGCCCATCCTCCAGCAAGAGCAGGCGTGCCTCGTCGATCATCATCGGGCTGACTTCGGCCGGGGGATCGCGCGGATCGTCCTTGGGGAAGGCGACGAACAGCCGGTCGTGGCAGATCGTTTCCTTTTCCACCTCGCCCGTGGCGAAGGGGAGGGCCAGCAGCACGCAATCCGCCCGGCCGTGATGCAGCGATTCGACGGCGTGTTCGCTCGTCTCCTCGCGCAGGAACAGCTTCAGTTGCGGGCGCTCCCGGCGCAGGCGCGGCAGGATGCGCGGCAGGAAGAACGGCGCGATGGTGGGGATCACGCTCATCCTGAGTTCGCCCGACAGCGGCTTGCCCGCCGCCTGCACCAGGTCGGCCAGTTCCTCCGCCTCGCGCAGCAGGCGATGCGCCTTGGCCACCACCTGGTTGCCCAGCGGGGTGAAGCGCACCACGCGGCGGCTGCGTTCCACCAGGGTTACGCCCAGCAGCGATTCCAGCTCGCGAATCCCCGCTGACAGGGTGCTCTGGGAAACGTTGCTGGCATCGGCCGCGCGGCCGAAGTGGCCCTGTTCGTGCAGGGCCACGAGGTATTGCAGCTGCTTGATGGTGGGCAGGTAGATGCTCATGCGCCAACCGTGGCAGCAGGCTTACTCCGCCGCAAGGCCTGCCTGCTCTGCTTCGGGTTCAGCCGGAGCGGGGGCGGTGTCTTCCACCCGCGTTATCTTCAGCCGGCCACGCTCCACCGCGAAGGCAAGTTTGCCTTCGACCAGCTCCAGCGCATCCTTGCCGAAGGTGTCGTACCGCCAGCCTTCCAGCATGGGCATGCGTCGGGCACCGGCGGCGAGTTCCTCCAGCTCTTCCGAACGGGCGAGCAGGCGGGCGGCGACATCAAGCTCGCGGCTGCGAATCTTGAGCAGAAGCTTGAGGAGATCCGCCACCAGCGCGCCTTCCTTGCCGAGCGGCGCACCGCGCTTGGGCTTGTCGGGCATTTCGTCCTCGGGCAGCGGTTCGGCCTTGGCCAGCACCTTCATCAGGCGTCGGCCGATGTCATTATCCTTCCATGCCTGCGAAAGGCCGCGCACCTTGGCGAGATCGGCCTGCGTCTTGGGCGGGTGGCTGGCAAGGTCCGCGAGCGTCTCGTCGCGGATTATGCGGCCGCGCGGGATGTCCTTGTCCTGCGCCTCGGTCTCGCGCCAGGCGGCCAGCGCCTTCATGCGGCCGAGCACGGCCGGGTTGCGGCCCGGCGCGCGGATGCGGTGCCAGGCGGTCTCAATGTCATTGGCGTAGTTGGCGGGATCGGCCAGCTTCTCCATTTCCGCATCCAGCCACGCGCCGCGCCCGGTCTTGATCAGCTTCCTGAGGATCTTGGGGAAGATCTTGGCGAGGTAGGTCACGTCCCCGATGGCATATTCGATCTGCCGCTCGGTCAGCGGGCGGCGGCTCCAGTCAGTGAAGCGGGCGCCCTTGTCGATCGTCTTGCCTAGCCAGCTTTCGACGAGGTTGGCATAGCCGATCTGCTCGCTCTGGCTGATGGCCATCATGGCGATCTGCGTGTCGAAGATGGGGTGCGGGGTCTTGCCGGTGAGATTGTAGATGATCTCCACATCCTGCCCGCCGGCGTGGAAGACCTTCAGCACGTCCTCGTTGGCGCACATCAGGTCCAGCAGGGGCTGCATGTCGATGCCGGGGGCCAGCGGATCGATGGCCGCGGCCTCCTCCTCGTTGCCGATCTGGATCAGGCAGAGCAGGGGGTAATAGGTGTTCTCGCGCATGAATTCGGTGTCCACGCACACGAATTCGCTTTTCGCCAGCCGCTCGCACAGGTCGGCAAGGGCGTCGGTCGTCGTAATCAGGGGATGTATGTGCATTTGCATCTTCATCTGTCAGGTGGGCGGTTCACCGCCCGGCGGCCGCAATTCCTGGCGGAAATCCCCGCTTGCGGCCATTCGCGGAGAATGCGTGGCCCTTAGCCACAATGGCCCGCCGCGCCAACGTCTCCTTTCCCGCGTGCGCGCGATTGCCCACAGGGTGTGGCGCGCGCGCCTCTCTCGCACCGATGCAAACGGGGGTGACGCAAGGGCCGCAAGGCGCTAGAGCGCGCCCCTTGACGCAGGGCGGAGACACCAACCGCCAGCACCCACGCTTTACGCCAAGATAAAGACGAACGATGACCATGCACGCCTATCGCACCCATACCTGCGCCGCCCTTGCCAAGGCCAACGTGGGGGACACCGTCCGCCTGTCCGGCTGGATCCACCGCAAGCGTGACCACGGCGGCGTGCTGTTCGTGGACCTGCGCGATCACTACGGAATCACCCAGATCGTGGCCGATAGCGACAGCCCGGCGCTGCCGGTGCTGGAAGGCCTGAGGCTGGAAAGCGTCGTCACCATCGATGGCGAGGTGAAGGCCCGCAACGAGGCGACGGTGAACCCGAACCTCTCCACCGGCGAGATCGAGGTGTTCGCCCGCGGCGTGAAGGTGCTGAGCCGTGCGGACGAGTTGCCGTTGCCCGTGGCGGGCGAGCAGGAATACCCGGAAGACATCCGCCTGCGCTATCGCTTCCTCGACCTGCGGCGCGAGACGCTGCACGCCAACATCGTGACGCGCACCAAGATCATCTCCGACATGCGCCGCCGCATGGAAGGAGCGGGGTTCACCGAATATTCGACCCCGATCCTCACCGCCAGCAGCCCGGAAGGCGCGCGCGACTTCCTGGTGCCCAGCCGCATCCATCCGGGCAAGTTCTACGCTCTCCCGCAGGCCCCGCAGCAGTACAAGCAGCTGCTGATGGTGGCGGGCTTTGACCGCTACTTCCAGATCGCCCCCTGTTTCCGTGACGAAGACCCGCGCGCTGATCGCCTGCCGGGCGAGTTCTACCAGCTGGACCTGGAAATGAGCTTCGTGACCCAGGAAGAAGTTTGGGAAACGATGGAGCCGGTGCTGCACGGCGTGTTCGAGGCGTTTGCCGAAGGCAAGCCGGTGACCCCCTGCGGCAGCTTCCCGCGCATCCCCTATGCCCAGGCCATGCTGGATTACGGCAGCGACAAGCCCGACCTGCGCAACCCGATCATCATCAAGGATGTGACCAGCCACTTCGAAGGCAGCGGTTTCGGCATCTTTGCCGGCATCGTGGCTGCTGGCGGCGTGATCCGCGCCATCCCGGCGCCGGGTGCGGGCGCGGGCAGTCGGAAGTTCTTCGACGACATGAACGCCTGGGCGCGGGGCGAGGGCTATTCCGGCCTTGGTTACATCAACATCAAGGACGGCGTCCCCGGCGGTCCGATCGCCAAGAACCATGGCGAGGAGCGCACGGCAGAGCTGATCGCCGCGCTGGGCCTTGGTGAAAACGATGGCGTGTTCTTCGCCGCCGGCAAGGAAGACCAGGCCGCTAAGCTGGCAGGACTGGCGCGCACCCGCACCGCCGAACAGCTGGACCTGATCGACAAGGACCGGTTCGAACTGTGCTGGATCGTCGATTTCCCGTTCTACGAATGGGATGAAGACAACAAGAAGGTGGAATTCAGCCACAACCCGTTCTCCATGCCACAAGGGGGGATGGAGGCGCTGCAAACGCAGGACCCGCTCACCATCAAGGCGTTCCAGTACGATCTGGTCTGCAACGGCTACGAAATCGCCTCCGGCTCGATCCGTAACGAGAACCCGGAAACCATGGTCAAGGCGTTCGAGATCACTGGCCTCACCAAGGCGGACGTGGAAGAGCGCTTTGGCGGCATGTACCGCGCCTTCCACTATGGCGCCCCGCCGCACGGCGGCATGGCCGCAGGCGTGGACCGGATCGTGATGCTGCTGTGCGGCGCACAGAACCTGCGCGAGATCACGCTGTTCCCCATGAACCAGAAGGCAGAAGACCTGCTGATGGGTGCTCCCAACCTCGCCGAACCCAAGCAGCTGCGCGAACTGCACATCCGCGTGGTGGAGCCGCCCAAGGCCTGACCGGCCGCTGGGCGTTCTGCCTTTCCAGGCTGCGTTGTGGACGGAGCGCAATCCCACCCCTTGCCAGCATGGCTTCACCCCATTAGGGCGAAGTTCAAATTCAACCCCGGACTTTCGAGAGGGATTACGAAATGAGCGATACCGCCGACCGCGTTAAGAAGATCGTTGTCGAGCACCTCGGCGTCGAGGAAGACAAGGTCACCCCCGATGCAAGCTTCATCGACGATCTGGGCGCAGACAGCCTCGATATCGTGGAACTGGTGATGGCCTTCGAGGAAGAATTCGGCGTGGAAATCCCCGACGATGCGGCCGAGAAGATCAACACCGTTGGTGACGCGATCAAGTACATCGACGAGAACGCGGGCTGATCGCCTGCACCCTGTTCGCCCCGCACTCTGGGTGAAAAGCACAGGCCGCTGCCGGCGGACGGGGATTGAAAGGCTCAGCCATGCGTGGCTGGGCCTTTCGTGGTTTTGGAAGAGAGAATGCATATGCGCCGTGTGGTCATTACCGGAATTGGCCTGGTCACCCCGCTGGGGGCCGATGTTGAAACCACCTGGGCGAACCTGATCGCCGGGAAAAGCGGGATTGGCCCGATCACCCGGTTCGATGCGTCCAACCAGAAGTGCACCATTGCCGGTGAAGTGAAGCCAAGGGATCACGACTGGGGCTTCGATCCGGACAAGCGCGTGGACAGCAAGATCCAGCGCCAGGTCGATCCGTTCATCGTTTATGGCATCGATGCCGCCGGGCAGGCGCTGGAAGACGCTGGCCTCACCGACCTGACCGAGGCGCAGAAGCTGCGCGCCGGCTGCTCGATCGGTTCGGGCATCGGCGGCCTGCCGGGGATCGAACTGGAATCGGTCAACCTGCATGAACGCGGGCCGGGCCGCGTTTCCCCGCACTTCGTCCACGGGCGGCTGATCAACCTCATCAGCGGCCAGGTGTCGATCAAGTACGGACTGATGGGACCCAACCACGCAGTGGTCACCGCCTGCTCTACCGGCGCGCACTCGATTGGCGATGCCGCACGGATGATCAAGGATGACGATGCCGACATCATGCTGGCCGGTGGTGCGGAAGCGACCATCTGCCCCATCGGCATTGCCGGTTTTGCCCAGGCGCGCGCGCTCAACTGCAGCTTCAACGACCGGCCGACCGAAGCCAGCCGCCCTTATGACAAGGACCGTGACGGCTTCGTCATGGGCGAAGGCGCGGGCGTCGTGGTGCTGGAGGAATACGAGCACGCCAAGGCCCGTGGCGCGAAGATCTATGCCGAAGTGGTCGGCTATGGCCTGTCGGGCGATGCCTATCACGTCACCGCTCCGCACCCGGAAGGCAAGGGCGCGGAAAATGCCATGCGCATGGCCTTGAAGAAGGCCGGGCTTGCGGCGGGCGACATCGATTACGTGAACGCCCACGGCACCTCGACCATGGCCGACACCATCGAACTGGCGGCGGTCAAGCGCGTGCTGGGCGCTGACCTGTCCGGCGCGTCGATGAGCAGCACCAAGAGTGCCATCGGCCACCTGCTGGGCGGCGCTGGCGCAGTGGAAACCATCTTCTGCGTGCTGGCCATTCGTGACCAGGTCGTCCCCCCCACGCTCAACCTCACCAATCCCGATGACGGAACCGAAGGCGTGGACCTCGTCCCGCTGCAGGCGAGGAAGCGCACTGTCAGGGCGGCGCTGAACAACAGCTTCGGCTTTGGCGGCACCAACGCCTCTCTCATCGTCAAGGCGGTGGACTGAGAACCGGGCGGCACGGGTCATGATGCGCAAGCTTCGTTTCCTTGCCGCGCTGGTGGCCGTGGCGGTTTTGCTGGCGGCCGGCTGGTTCGCCAGCGGCTGGTATGGCGCGGCCAATCTGCCCGACGACACGTCCTTCATCGTGGAGGACGGGTCGACGCTCACCTCCGCCGCGCGCAAGCTGGAGGAGGAGGGGCTGATCGAATCCGCCGATGCCTTCTTGCTGCGGGCAAAGGTGTTGGGCGGAAACGATCCGATCAAGGCGGGCGAATTCATGCTGCCCGCCGGATCGAGCCCGGCGCAGATCCTCGACATTTTCCAGCATGGCGAGGCGCTGCGGCGGCTGGTGACCATTCCCGAAGGCATGCCAAGCATCCTCGTTTACGAGAAACTAATGGCAGAACCGCTGCTTACCGGCAGCATTGAAGTGCCAGCGGAAGGTAGCGTCCTGCCCGCTTCCTACGATTTCGAACGCGGGGAAAGCCGCCAGGCGGTGCTCGACCGGATGCAGGCGGCGATGACCCGCACCCTGGCTGAGCTGTGGCCCACGCGCGGACCGCGCAGTGTTGTGACCACCCCGCAGGAAGCGGTGATCCTGGCTTCCATCGTGGAGAAGGAAACCGGTGTTCCGGGCGAGCGGGGCATGGTGGCGGGGCTCTATTCCAACCGCCTGCGCATCGGCATGCGCCTACAGGCGGACCCCACGATCATCTACCCCATCACCAAGGGCAAGCCGCTGGGCCGCCGCATCCGTCGCTCCGAAATCGCGGCGGTGAACGGTTACAATACCTATTCGATGGATGGTCTGCCGGTGGGGCCGATCACCAACCCGGGCCGGGATTCGATTGCCGCAGTGCTCAACCCCGATGCCACCGATGCGCTGTTCATGGTGGCTGATGGCAGCGGCGGCCATGCCTTCGCCCGCACCGGGGAGGAGCACCAGGCCAACGTGGAGCGGTGGTACGCCCTGCGTCGCCAGCGCGGGGAAATGTGACTGCTGGCCCTCCTGCGCCCCTGATCGTGACGGCTGAGCTGCCGCAGGATCTTTACAGCTGGGCCACCCAGTTACGCGTCGCCCACTATCCGCCAGAGCGGAACTTCCTGAAGGCTCACGTCACTCTCTTCCATGCCTTGCCGCCGTCGGCGGAAGGGGAGCTGCGCGCCCTGCTGGCCCGCCTGGCCAGCCGGCCCCCGGTCCCTGCGCGACTTGAAGGGGTTATGAGCCTGGGGCGTGGCACGGCGCTCAGGATTGCCAGCCCGGCCACGCTTGACCTTCGCGATGCGATTGCCGAGCGTTTCCATGGCATGGTGGCTCCGCAGGACATGCATCGCCCCCTGTTGCACGTGACGGTGCAGAACAAGGTTTCACCGGCGGTGGCCAAGGCACTGCTGGTGGAACTGCAGGGTAGGGTAACCGTGCAAGATTTTACCTTCCGGGGCCTGGAGTTGCACGCCTATCGGAATGGGCCATGGGAACTCCTGGGGCGTTCGCGGTTCCGGGGGTGAGGCAGGGGAAGTCCCTCGCTCGACAAGGGGTTTGCTGGCAAGATCAGGCCGATGAACCGCGCCAGCGCTGCTTGGGCCGATATTCCCGGTTGACCCGTGCCAAAGCCCGCCGTAAAGGGCGCGCCTTGCCGGGGCACAGTCCCTGTCGGCAGGCTTGGATGGCGGAGTAGCTCAGCCGGTTAGAGCAGCGGAATCATAATCCGCGTGTCGGGGGTTCGAGTCCCTCCTCCGCTACCATCCCCGGACATTTTCATCGGTCGGAACGCACGCGTGATGGGCTGCAAAAGGCTGCAGCGGGCCGCGCCACCTTCAGGCGGTCCGTCCCTTCCGTGCCAGCTCCCGGCCGAAGTAACCGCAGGTACCGGTGGGCCGGGCATAACCACTGCTCAGGCCCGGCACGGCGGATTGCGATGAGCACCCGCCCATGGTAGGCGTAAAAGCATGAGCTATTGCGATACCTGCGTCGTCCGCAACCGGGCCATCTGTGCCGCGCTCGACAACGCCGAGGTGGAGGCGCTGAACGGGATTGGTCGCCGCAAGACGCTGGCCGCTGGTGATCCGCTGATTTGGGAAGGCGACGACTCCATGCTCGTTGCCAACGTGATCGACGGGATGCTCAAGCTCACCAATTCGACCGAGGACGGGCGCGAGCAGATCGTGGGCGTGGTCTATCCGTCGGATTTCATCGGTCGTCCGTTCGGGGCGACCACCAACCATTCGGTTACGGCGCTGACTGATGCCAAGGTTTGCCTATTCGCGCGCAGCGATTTTGACCGGTTCGCGCATGACCACCCGGCGCTGGAGCACAAGCTGCTGAAGCGTACTCTCGACGAACTGGACCGCACGCGCAGCTGGATGCTGCTGCTGGCCCGCAAGAGTGCCGAGGAAAAGGTCGCCACCTTCCTTCTCGACATGTCGGAACGGCTGGTGGATGCGACTTGCGCGAGCCCCACAAACGGGCCGCTCAACGAGTTCGAGTTGCCGTTTTCCCGCCAGCAGATTGGCGATATCCTCGGCGTGACAATAGAAACGGTCAGTCGCCAGATGACCCGCATGAAGCGCGACGGAATACTGGACCTCCCCACCCGTCGATCGGTCAGGATCCTTGACCGTCAGGCGCTGGTAGACATGGCGGGCTGAGGCTTCTTGCCCGCCCGCCACGCCTTTACCCTAACATCAGAAGCGGAAGCCGACGCCAGCGCTCAGCACCCACGGATTGAGTGCGTGAGTGGTTTCGATCACGCGAGTATTGCCGGCAAACCAGCGGGCAGTGGTGTCCACCCAGTACTTCTTGGCATCAAGCGAGACGAGGGTGTTTGCGCCCACCGGAACGTCGATGCCGGCCTGGACCGCCACGCCGAACTCATTGCTGAGCGACTGGCGGGTGACGCCCAGCGGAACGGTGTCCGCACCCGGCGCATCGTTGATCCAGATGAAGTAGGTCGGGCCGGCGCCGACATAAGGCGAGATGCCGCCCGGATTGAGGTGATACTTCAGCGTGAAGGTCGCCGGGATTACGCGGGCGTTGGAAACGGCCTCGGCCCCGGCCAGCGGACCGGCCACGATGTCCACGTCATGCTGGGTCACGCAGCAGATGGTTTCGACGGAGAGGCTGGGGGTCACGAAGTATTCGATCGCCACGGTCGGCACCACGTTGTCGTTGGCCGCGGTCTGCGTGGTTGCCGGCAGCGGGCCGAGCAGGTCGACATTGGTGATCTTGCCATCGGGCAGGACAGCGGTGGCGAGGACCTTCACCTGGATGTCACCGGCTTCCTGCGCAAAGGCAGGAGCGGCACCAGCAACGGCCGCAAGGGCGAGGGCGCTGGACAGGGTGGTGAGGGTCTTGCGCATGATGTGGCGCATTGTCTTTCTCCGTTTGCCGCCGAAACCGCCCCTTGCGGCCCCGTTCTTGTGCGGCACAATCGGCAAATGCTCTTCGACTCGGCGGGTGACATTGATTGAACGCAAATCTTGCGCATGAAAATTTCGCGGACGTGAAATTTTCAATTTGATACCCGTCAATGTGAGTGGGGGATGAGTGGAGCAACGGGGCTCCATTCTTAGGGGAATGGTCAATGGAAACTCTGACGACTCGCGCCAGCATGTGGTTTGCACTGCTGGCACTCGCGGTGCTCGCCGCCGCATTGGGGCATGATGCCGCCTATTCCATCCAGATGTCGATTGTGGCCGTCGCCGCGGGCATCGCGCTGTGGTGGACGCTCTACGGCTCCAAGATCGATGCCGTGGGCAACTGGCTGCGCATGGCCAACGATGAAAGCAAGTATGATGATGATCCCGTCCGCTGGGGCGTGATCGCCACCATGTTCTGGGGCATTGCGGGCTTTGCCGCCGGGCTGTTCATCGCCCTGCAGCTGGCCTTTCCGGAACTGAACTTCGAACCATACTTCAACTTTGGCCGCGTGCGCCCGCTGCACACCAGCGCGGTGATCTTTGCCTTTGGCGGCAACGCGCTGATCGCCACCAGCTTCTATGTCGTGCAGCGCACCTGCCGCGCGCGTCTGGCCTTCCCTGGCATGGCCCGTTTCGTGTTCTGGGGATACCAGCTGTTCATCGTGCTGGCGGCCTCCGGCTACCTGCTGGGCGTGACGCAGAGCAAGGAATATGCCGAGCCCGAATGGTATGTGGACTGGTGGCTGACGATTGTCTGGGTCTGCTACCTGGTCGTGTTCGTCGCCACGATCGTCAAGCGCCGTGAACCCCATATCTACGTGGCCAACTGGTTCTACCTGGCCTTCATCCTGACCGTGGCCATGTTGCACGTGGTCAACAACCTGGACGTTCCCACCAGCATTTTCGGTTCGCGTTCCTACCCCGTGTTCGGCGGTGTGCAGGGCGCACTGGTGCAGTGGTGGTATGGCCACAACGCGGTGGGCTTCTTCCTGACCGCCGGCTTTCTGGCCATGATGTACTATTTCGTGCCCAAGCAGGCTGAACGTCCGGTCTATTCCTACCGCCTGTCGATCATCCACTTCTGGTCGCTGATCTTCCTCTACATCTGGGCGGGGCCGCACCACCTGCACTATACTGCGCTGCCCGACTGGGCGCAGACGCTGGGCATGGTGTTTTCGATCATGCTGTGGATGCCCAGCTGGGGCGGCATGATCAACGGCCTGCTGACGCTGAACGGCGCTTGGGACAAGATCCGCACCGATCCGATCATCCGCATGATGGTGTGGGCGCTGGCCTTCTACGGGATGAGCACCTTCGAAGGCCCACTGCTGAGCGTGAAGGCGGTGAACGCCATGTCGCACTACACTGACTGGACCATCGGCCACGTCCACTCCGGCGCGCTGGGCTGGAACGGCATGATCACCTTCGCTGCGGTGTATTTCCTGGTGCCGCGCCTGTGGGGCCGTGAACGCCTCTACAGCCTGCGGATGGTCAACTGGCACTTCTGGCTCGCGACGCTGGGCATCGTGTTCTACGCCGCCAGCATGTGGGTTGCCGGCATGATGCAGGGCTACATGTGGCGCGAATATGGTGCCGATGGCTACCTGGTGAACAGCTTTGCCGAAACCGTCAGCGCGATGTGGCCGATGTTCGTGGCGCGTGCCTTCGGCGGGGTGCTCTACCTCTCCGGCGCGATCATCATGGTCTACAACATGTGGATGACCATTGCCGGCAAGCTGCGCGATGAAGCGCCGCTCACCACCGCTGCCTATAATCCCGAAGCCGACCGGCCGCTGGTCGCCCAACCGGCCGAGTAAGGGGACATTCGATGAGCGATACTGAAATGAAAGAACCCCTGTCGGGCCACAAGAAGCTGGAACGCAACGTCACCCTGCTGGGGGCGGCGGCGCTGGTCACCGTGGCCATCGGCGGCATCGTGGAAATCGCCCCGCTGTTCTGGATCGACAACACCATCGAGGCGGTGGACGGGATGCGTCCCTACACGCCGCTGGAACAGGCCGGGCGCGACATCTACGTGCGCGAAGGGTGCTACACCTGCCACAGCCAGATGATCCGTCCGTTCCGCGACGAGGTGGAACGTTACGGCCACTATAGCCTGGCGGCGGAATCGATGTACGACCATCCGTTCCAGTGGGGCTCCAAGCGCACCGGTCCGGACCTGGCCCGCGTGGGTGGCCGTTATTCGGACGCGTGGCACGTGCAGCACCTCACCAACCCGCAAAGCGTGGTGCGCGAAAGCGTGATGCCGCAATACGGGTTCCTTTCGGAAACGCCGCTGGAGTTCGAGCATATCGATGAACACCTGGTGGCGCTGAGCCGGGTGGGCGTGCCCTATTCCGCCGACGATATCGAAAAGGCACGCGAGGACGTGATCGCCCAGGCCAATCCGGCGGCGGGCGCGGGTGATCTCGCCGATCGCTATCCGGGCGTGCAGGTGCGCGATTTCGACGGTGACCCGTCGCAGATCACCGAAATGGATGCGCTTGTCGCCTACCTGCAGGTGCTGGGCACGATGGTGGACGTCGATGCGGCGGCCGCGCAGGAAGTGCTGGCAGGAGAACGCGGGCGATGAGCTGGCATTCCACCTACGACTTCCTGCGCCACATGGCGGATAGCTGGGGGTTGCTGGCCATGACGCTGGTGTTCCTCACCCTGGCCGCCTGGCCCTTCCGCCCCGGCGCGCGCGAACACAATGATCGTGCGGCAAACATGATTTTCGAGGACCATGACAATGGGTAACAAGCGCGTTGACCAGCCCACGGGCACCGAAACCGTCGGCCATGAGTGGGACGGGATCGAGGAACTCAATACCCCGCTGCCGCGCTGGTGGCTGTGGAGCTTTTACGCCAGTATCGTGTGGTCGCTGGGCTACGTGATCCTCTATCCCGCGTGGCCACTGATCGAGCAGGGTACCGAGGGCCTGTTGGGCTGGACCAGCCGTGGCCAGCTCGCCACGGAAATGGCGGCCGAAGATGCGCGCCGCGCGCCGGTGATGGAAGCGATCGCCGCCACCCCGATCACGCAGTTGCCGCTGAACCAGGACCTGATGCAGCAGGCCGTGGCTGGCGGGGCTGCCGCCTTCCGCGTCCACTGTGTGCAGTGCCACGGCGCCAATGCCGCCGGCAGCGAGGGCTATCCCAACCTGACCGACGACGAATGGCTGTGGGGCGGGGACCTGCCCACCATCGAGGCAACCTTGCTGCACGGCATCCGCCAGCCCGGCAATGCTGCCACGCGCACCAGCATGATGCCGGCTTTCGGGCGTGACGGTATCCTGGATGCCGCGCAGATCAGCCAGGTGGCCGATCATGTCCTGTCGCTGAGCGGCGAAGGCCCGGCCAGCCCGGCCGGTGCGCAGGTCTATGCCAACAACTGCGCCGTGTGCCACGGCCCGACGGGTGCCGGCCTGCGCCAGTTTGGCGCGCCCAGCCTCAACGACGCGGTGTGGCTGTATGGCGGGACCAAGGCGAACGTGGTGGCCCAGATCAGCGCGCCGCGCCACGGGGTGATGCCGTCCTGGGAAGAACGGCTTGATCCGGCCACTATCAGGATGCTGGCGGCTTACGTACACTCGCTGGGGGGCGGGGAAGACTTCGTGGAGGTCCCGGCCCCAACCGAAAGCGAGCCTGCAAATGGCCAGCAATGACAACCTGATCCACCATAGCCCGCTGGGCGATTACGAGGCGCGCCGCACCGTTCACCCGCGGCGCATCGACGGCCCCTTCCGCCGCTTCAAGTGGCTGATCATGGTCGTCACCCTCACGATCTACTACGGTACGCCGTGGCTGCGCTGGGACCGGGGCCCCTATGCCCCGGATCAGGCAGTCCTGGTGGATGTGGCGAACCGCCGCTTCTACATGTTCGACATCGAGATCTGGCCGCACGAGTTCTATTTCGTGGCGGGCCTGCTGATCATGGCGGGGATCGGCCTGTTCCTGGTGACGAGCGCGGTGGGCCGCGCCTGGTGCGGCTATTCCTGCCCGCAGACGGTATGGACCGACCTGTTCCAGCACGTGGACCGCTTCGTGGACGGGGACCGGTTCGCCCGCCAGAAGCTGGACGCCGCGCCGTGGACCTGGGGCAAGGTCATGCGCCGGGCCTTCAAGTGGACGATCTACCTCGCCATCGCCTTCTGGACCGGCGGCGCGTGGATCATGTACTTTGCCGATGCGCCCACCATGGTGCGCAATTTCTGGAGCGGCGAGGCCGCGCCTGTCGCCTACATTACCGTGGCCGTGCTGACTGCCACCACCTTCGTGCTGGGCGGGTTCATGCGCGAGCAGGTGTGCATCTACATGTGCCCCTGGCCGCGCATCCAGACCGCGCTGATGGACGAACATTCGCTGCTGGTGACCTACAAGGACTGGCGCGGCGAGCCGCGCGGCAGCGTGAAGAAGGCAGCCAAGAACCCCGAAGCCTTCGGTGACTGCGTGGACTGCAACATGTGCGTGGCTGTCTGTCCCACCGGATGGGATATCCGCAAGGGGCCGGACATTTCCTGCATCACCTGCGGCCTGTGCATCGATGCCTGCGACAGGGTGATGGGTGAGGTCGGCCGCCCGCGTGGCCTGATCGACTACATCACGCTGAACGATGCCGCGCATGAGGAGAAGGGCGGCGCACCGCGCCCGGCCTGGCGCAACCTGCTGCGGCCGCGCACGGTGGCCTATTTCCTCATCTGGGGAAGCCTGGGCGCAGGGCTGTTGTTCATGCTGGGTACGCGCACGCACACGCAGATCAGCGCCGCGGCGGACCGCAACCCGGCCTATACCATCATGCGTGACGGATCGGTGCGCAACAACTTCACCGTCAAGCTCCGCAACATGGAAAGCCGCCCGCGCACCATGCGGGTCAGCATCGACGGGCTGCCCGATGGGCGGATGTGGACGGATGAAATTCCGGTCGAACAGGCCGCCCGCACGCTGGAAATCGCGGTGCCTGCGGACGAGACAAAATCGGTGCGCATCTATGTCATCGCCCCGCGCGGAACCGATGGGCAGGATTTCGCCTTTGACCTCGTTTCGCTGGGAGACAGGCCGGAAACGGACCGGGTGGAAGTCCAGTTCCAGACCGCGCAAGGAGGATCGTGATGCAACGCAGGTTTACCGGCTGGCACATGCTGGCCACAATGGTCGCCTTTTTCGGCGTGGTCATCGCGGTCAACGTCACCATGGCGCGGATCGCCATCGGCAGCTTCGGCGGCGTGGTGGTTGAGAACTCCTATGTCGCCAGCCAGCACTTCAACGGCTGGCTGGAACAGGCCCGCGCGCAGGAGGCCCTTGGTTGGCAAGTCACCAGCGCCTGGCGGCCAGACCGGCTGGTGCAGGTCAACGTGGTTCAGCCGGAAGGCGCGGCATCTGCCGGCCCCGTGACAGTTACCGCGACGGCGCGCCATCCGCTGGGCAGCCTGCCTGACCGCGCACTGACCTTCCGCCGCCAGCCGGACGGCAGCTTCGTCTCCACCGATGAGGTACCCGATGGCCGCTGGACCCTGCGCCTGCAGGTGACAGCCGGCCGTGATGTCTGGCGCCATGAGGAGGAGCTGAGGTGAGCAGTCCGGCCAGGACAGCACCGGCAACCGAAACCAGCGTGCTCGCTGTACCCGGTGCCCATTGCGCCGGCTGCATGAGCAAGATCGAACGTGGGCTGACTGCCGTGCCAGGCATTGCAAGCGCCCGCGTCAACCTTACCAGCCGCATGGTGACGGTGGTGCATGATGCAGCTTTCGACGATCGCCGCATCGTTGAGGAACTGGAGAAGATCGGCTTCGAGGCCAAGCGCCGCCCGCGCGAAGTGGCCAGGCCCTTCTCCGCGGTGAAGCCGCTGCTCGGCCCGCTGGCCGTGGCGAGCTTCGCCGGCATGAATATCATGCTGCTGTCCGTCAGCATCTGGTCCGGCGCCGATGGCTCCACGCGCAACCTGTTCCACTGGATTTCGGCGCTGATCGCGCTGCCGGCGGTGGCCTATGCGGGCCAGCCGTTCTTCAAGTCTGCCTGGGGTGCGCTGAAACACGCCCGCACCAACATGGACGTGCCGATTTCCATCGGCGTGATCATTGCCTGCTGCCTCAGCCTTTACGAAACGCTGCGCGGTGGGGAACACGCCTGGTTCGATGGCGCGCTGATGTTGCTGGCCTTCCTGCTGGCGGGCCGGGTGCTGGATGCCATGATGCGCGATCGGGCGCGGGGCGCGGTGGACGCGCTGCTCAGCCAGGCCGCGCAAGGCGCGCTGGTGCTGCGGCCTGATGGCGCACCGGAATGGATCGCAGCCGAAGCCTTGCAGCCCGGCATGGTCATGCGGGTGGCCTCCGGGGAACGGCTGGCTGCGGATGGCACGATCATCAGCGGAGCCAGCCGGTTCGATCAGTCGCTGCTGACCGGCGAGACCGCGCCGGTGCCGGCGGGGCAGGGGGAGCGGGTGCTGGCCGGTACGCTCAACCTCGATGCCCCGGTGGACGTGGAAGTCAGCCATACCGGGCGCGATACCACGCTGGCCGAAATCGCCCGCCTGATGGAGGCGAGCACGCAGAATCGCAGCCGCTACGTCCGCCTGGCGGACCGGGCAGCACGCTATTACGCGCCCGCCGTGCACACGCTGGCGGCCAGCGCGGTGATCGGCTGGCTGATTGCCGGGGCCAGCCTGTACCAGGCACTGGTGATCGGCGTTGCCGTTCTTATCATCACCTGCCCTTGCGCTCTTGGGCTGGCGGTGCCGGTGGCGCAGGTCGTCGCCAGCGGCTCGCTGCTGCGCGCGGGCATCATGGTCAAGGACGGCTCCGCCATCGAACGGCTCGCCACGGTGGACCGGGCGTTGCTGGACAAGACCGGCACGCTCACGCTGGGGCGCCCGCAGCCCGATAGCGCCGCGCTTGACGCCATGGCGCCGGATGAAGCGGGCGTGGCGCTGGCGCTTGCCTCCCACAGCCGCCACCCGATCAGTCGCGCGCTGGCGGGTGAGTTGATGCGCCGGGGCGTCACCCCTGCCGACCTGGTGGATGTGGTGGAGGAGCCGGGAGTAGGCCTCGCCGCCATATGGCAGGGCCAGCCCGTCGCCCTGCGCCGCCCGGAAGCGGCTAGCACGATGGGCGTGGCTCTCGCGATCACTGGCCGGCCCGTGCGCCTGGTCCCGTTTGCGGACCGGCTGCGCGATGATGCCGTGGAGGCGCTGGCGCAGATGGAGAAACTGGGCATCACCTGCTCGATCCTGTCAGGCGACAATGCCGACGCCGTGGCGCAGGTGGCGCGTCTCACCGGGCTGTCCGGGCAGGCCGCTGCCTCTCCGGCGGATAAGCAGGAGGCCATCAATCGTCTGCAAGCGGCCGGGCACAAGGTGCTGATGGCGGGCGACGGGCTGAACGACGGGCCGGCCCTCGCTGCGGCCGATGCCAGCATCGCGCCCGGCAATGCCAGTGACGTGGGGATGCAGGCGGCGGACTTCGTCTTCGTGCAGGATGGGCTGGTCGCCATTCCTCGCGCCGTGCGCGCCGCGCGCTTCACCATGCGGGTGGTGAAGCAGAACTTCGTCCTGGCCATCGGCTACAACGTGCTGGCCGTGCCACTGGCGCTGGCGGGCATGGTCACGCCGCTGGTGGCGGCCATTGCCATGTCCACCAGTTCGCTGATCGTGGTGGCCAATTCCCTGAGACTGGTGAGGGCCGCCCGATGAACGGAGTGATCATCCTTTTGCCGATCGCGCTCAGCCTTGGCCTGCTGGGGCTGGGAGCCTTCTTCTGGGCCATGCGCAACGGCCAGTTCGAGGACCCTGAAGGCGCCGCCTCGCGCATCCTGATCGACGATGACGAGGAAGGGCCGGGCCAGTGACGATGGCCACATTCCCGGCGCTGGTGGCGCTGCTTCCGGCGATGGTCGGCCCCCTGCCGCTGGAGCAGGGAAGCCGAAGCCTGCTGCTGGCCCTGTGCGGCGGTGGCAGCGTCGAAATCGCGCTGCAAGGGGAGGGGGGCACGCTCCCCGCGCCGGCCACCACACCGTGCTGCGTCAAGGGGTGCCACAACAGCGAGCGGCGCAAGCTTCTTGATCGAGGGCAATGAACGAGCCTGCGACATTCGCGATACAAGCGGCATGTGGCCTTATCATCCCGATCTCCTCGCAACGCCGGTTCCCCGGTATACCAGCTTTCCCACGGCGGCCGAGTTCGCGCCCGACGTTTCGCAAGAGCGGCACGCTGCGGCGATCAGCACGGCGACGGGGGACATCTCGCTCTACGTCCATATCCCGTTCTGCGAGAAGATCTGCTGGTATTGCGGGTGCAACACCGCGGCGGCCAACCGCACCCAGAGACTGACGAGTTACCTTGATTCGCTGCATCGCGAGATCGAGCTGGTCGGCACGCTGCTGCCCGCCGGTACGCGGGTGCGCCGGCTGGCATTTGGCGGCGGCAGTCCCAACGCCATTTCCCCGGTCGATTTCGTTCGCCTGTTCCAGCAGCTGGTTTTGCACCTGCCGCTGGGCCAGCCGCTGGTCTCCGTCGAACTGGACCCGCGCACCCTGGGGCCGGAGTGGGAAGGGGTGTTCGGCGCGGTGGGGGCCACCCACGCCAGCCTGGGCGTCCAGACCTTTGCTCCGCACCTGCAGGAAGCCATCGGCCGGGTGCAGCCGCTCCAGACCATCGAGGAGGCCGTTGCCCTGCTGCGCCGGGCCGGAATCACCTCGCTCAACTTCGACCTGATGTACGGCCTTCCCGGCCAGACCATGCAGGACCTGGACGAAACGCTGGATCTTGCCGCCCGCTTTGGCGCGGACCGCATTGCCCTGTTCGGCTATGCCCACGTGCCGCACCTGCTGCCGCGCCAGCGCCGGATCGATGCCAGCGCGCTGCCGGATGGCGAGGCCCGCTTTGCCATGGCGCGCGAGGGTCATGGCCGGCTGGTCAATGCCGGCTATACCGCGGTGGGCTTCGATCACTTCGCGCTGCCGGGCGATCCGCTGGCGCAGGCGACCGTGGCGGGCACCTTGCGCCGCAATTTCCAGGGTTTCACCGAGGACCAGGCTGACGTGCTGATCGGCCTTGGTGCATCGGCCATCTCTTCCTTTCCGGACTTGCTGGTGCAGAACGAAAAGAACGCCGGGCGCTATCGCATGATGCTCTCCCAGCAGCTCCTGCCCACCGGCCCCGGCAAGGAACGCAGCGTGGATGACCGGCGGCGCGGCGCGGTTATCCAGGAACTGCTGTGCCGTGGCCGCGCCCGCGTGGCGGCCGACCTGCTCGACAGCGCGATGGAACGGCTGCGCCCCTATCTGGAGCCTGGCCTCGCCCGGATTGAGAGCGGGTGCATCCTGGTCATTCCTGACCATGCTCTGCCCTATGCCCGCAGCATTGCCGCGGCGTTCGATCCCTACCGCCAGCACAGCCCGCGCCGGTTCAGTTCGGCCATCTGACCTGCGCAGCGCGGTGCGATCTGCCCGCTGCTATCCCGTCTGTTCCGCAAAAAAGTAGGGCGGCTCGTCTGAACAAGCCGCCCTGCAAGTTTGGGATGGGATCTGGCGCGTCTGAGGGTCAGGCCGCCAGGAGATCCGCTGCGGCCCAGTTGCCGTGAAGCCCCTGGCGCAGACGAATGGGGAGCTTGGCGCGCGCGATCGGCCCCTTGGCCACGTCGCAGGCGTCAAAAATGCACAGATCGGTGTAGTTGCGGATGTGATCGTCCACCAGGGCGACAATCCAGCCATCGCCTTCGGGCGCATCCTTGCTGCGTGGGATGAAGCAGGGTTCCTGCAGCGATCCGTCCGGCCCGCACCACCAGTGTTGTTCGGTGCCGGTGGCAAGGTCGAAATGGGTCAGCGTGTTGATGATGCCCGCAAAAGGTCCGGGAGGGCCGTTGTAGGGCTTGGCAAGATCATAGGTGATCATCCACCCGTGGCGGTACGGCTTGCCGGCCATCCGGTCATCAATCCGCGGGAATTCGCCCGGCGCCTTGCCCAGCGGGGTCACGCTTTCCACCTCGTCGGTGTTGGAGGCGAGGTCCACCGTGATGCGGACCAGTTCGGTCATCGCGAGGTCAGGATCGAACGGCGCGCCGTCCTTGTCCGGGAAGAAGGGCAGGCTGCCGATCTTCGAGGCGGGCGTATCGAGATGAATCTTCGTGCCTTCCGCAAAGGCGTTCATCACGTGGCACGAACACAGGCCCGCATCATGGCGGAACCAGCGCATGTCGCTGCCATCGCCATCTCGGCGCATCACGCCAAGGTAGGTCGGCAGCGACCGGTCATAATAGAAGTGCGGCCGGTCCTGCTCGAGCACCGAAGGGTCCGAACTGTAGGGCGAAACCGGGATCACCACATAATCGCCAGCGATGCTGAAATCGTGGAGCATGGTGTAGTAGGGCACTTCGAATTCGGCGCGGGCGACGATGTTGCCGTCCCGGTCGATCTCGAAATAGGTGCCGTCGCGCGAAAGGTCGCCCTTGGCGGCATAGCTGATGTTGCAGAAGTTGCCGGTGACAGGGTCAATCTTCGGGTGCGCACCGAAGGTCTTGAGCGTGAGTTCCCCGTCCCAATCGGTATAGCCTTCGGTGTCCAGCGTCAGCTTGTCCATCACCAGGCAGGGGCTGTCTTCCTTCATCGCCAGCAGGTCGCCACCGAAGACGAGGACGTTGGTGTTTGCCGTGCCGCGATGCTGGCCGATCACCGAGGGATCATCCGTCAGCGGGTTGCGATAGGAGCCGAACAGGGCCTTGCCCGCAGCATTTTCCAGCTTCCACTTGTCGGTCTTGGCATACCGCTGCTTGAAGGAGACCCGGCCATCCTTGATCCGGAACATGGAGACCATGCCATCGCCGTTGAAGAACTGGTCCCCGCCGCCCAGCTTGGGCGCGAACTGCGGGTCCGGGTGAACGCGGTAGAAGGCACCATCCATTTCCGACGGCACTTCGCCTTCGATGATCAGATCGCCGATATCGCCTTCCATGCGCACCAGGCGCAGCACTTCGGCGTAGATCGGTTCCTGCGGAAAATGGACCATCATGCCTCTCCTTTGCACGATTCTTTGTAACGCTCGTTAGAATAGGGCGGATGGACCAAGGTGCTTTGATGCAGGTCAACAAAGGTTGCGGGAATGAAAAAGGGGCCGGGTGGTGCTGTTTCCCACCCGGCCCCTGATGCCCCCTGATCCGGCGGGATCAGGCGAGCACTTTGTCGCTGTTCTGCAGCAGCACGGTGGCCGCCGCCGTGTTGGAAATCGGCACGTGGTAGTTGCTGGCCAGTTCGCGCACGCTGCCCAGCAAGGCGCCGCGCGCGGCGATCCAGTTGAGGATTTCCACGCCCTGGCTGCCGGCCAGCTCGACGATGTCGAGCGTATCGTGCTGCAACAGCGCCTCCGGATCAGGGGCCAGGTTGCGCAGGCAGAACTTGTCGTAATCCACGTTGATGTGGCCGGCGCGTTCGCCTTCCAGCTGGTGGGACAGGCCACCCGTGCCGAAGATCACCACCTTTTCCGGTCCGCCCCAGCTTTCGATTGCGCGGCCCACGGCCTTGCCCAGTTCGTAACACCGCTTGGGGCTGGGCAGGGGGTGCTGCACCGTGTTGATGGCGATGGGAATGAGCTTGGTTGTGAAAGGTTCGGTCCCCGGCCAGCACAGGTCGTAAGGCACGGCCACGGCGTGATCCACCGTCATCGACTGGCAGGTCACCGGGTCGAATTCGCTGGCCACGACCTGTTCGATAATGTGCCACGAAAGATCGGGATGGCCGGGGAATGGGCGGGAAAAGGCAATGCCCCAGCCTTCATCCTCGTGCGTGTAGGACGGGGCCGCGCCGATGGCGAAGGTCGGCATCTTGTCGAGGAAGAAGTTGAGGCCGTGGTCATTGTAGAACACCACCGCCACGTCCGGCTTTTCCTCAGCCAGCCATTTGTGGATGGGGGCAAAGCCATCAAAGAACGGCTTCCAGTAGGGTTCCTCCTGAAGGTTCTGGGCAATGGCCTTGCCAATGCCGGGAACGTGGCTGGTGAAGATGCCGCCGCAGATATTGCTCATGCTGCCATCCTCCCGCCGGAAAGGGCAGGGGAAACGCGGGTTTCCGTCACTGCATGGTCAAGCAGGGCCGCCTTGAAGGCATCCAGGCTCATGCCTGTCTGCAGTGCGCCCAGGTCCTGCACGTTCAGGCCGAAGATGCCTGCCAGCTTGGCGAGGTAATAGACGTTGCCGCCTGCTGCCAGCATGCCCAGGACATCGCGCTTGCGAACCGCCTCCTTCTGCGCCTCGGTGAGGTTGAAGCGGGCCATGTAGGCTTCCTCGTCCTCGGCAAAGGCGTGGCGGTTGGCTTCGGAGTTGAAGGAATAGCTCATGGCGTTGAGGGCATAGCCGGCCTGCGCGGCATCGCCATCGAACACCAGGGTGCCTGGTATGGCCCGTTTGCCTTCGGTGGCGGTTTGCGAAATTTGGGACATGATCCGTCTCCGAGATATTGCGATACAATACCTTTGACGCAGGGCGGCAGGCGAGTCGTTGCGCTGGATCAATCGCCCTTGCAGCGGGCGGCAGCGGTCAGAGGAAGACCTTGCGCGGCGGGCCATCCTTGGGGGCGCGCAGCTGGAATTCGGCCCACTCCTCCGGCTCGCGGGGCCTTGACCGGTCCGACCGGGTGGCCAGCACCTGGTTGATGCGCCATGTCAGCAGGCGGGGATGCACCGGCTTGCGGATGATGCCCTGCGCCCCTTGGTGTTGCCCCGATCGATCCTCCCGCGGGCCGGCAGTCCCGGTGACGATGACAACAGGCAGGTCGCGGAATTCCGGCGAAGTGCGCAGGCGGTGCAGGAACGTGAGGCCTGCTTCGTCCGACATGGTCTCGTCCGGCATGTTCTCGTTCAGCAGCAGCAGGTCCGGCCGCCGCCACTTGAGCAGCCGCCAGGCTTCCGCCGCGTTCGACACATAGCCGCAGGCATGGCCCGCGCCGTTCAGGATTTCCGACACCAGTTCGGCAACGATATCATCGTCTTCTATCACGAGGATGTGGGCCATCCATAGCTGCTCCGGCAGGGTGTTGAGCCTGCCTTGTGCCACGCCGGCCCTGCCAGCGGCTAATCCCGCTCCTTGGGGCTAATCCCTAATCGGACAGGGCGTGCCGTTCAGCCGGTTAGTAGCCCTGATAGCGCCCCCGCAGCCACAGCACAGCCCAATCGCCCCGATACAGGCGCTGGTGCAAGCGGAAGCCCGCACGCAGGTATGCGGCCAGCACCTGCGGTTCCTGCGTGACCAGCAGGCCGGAGAGGACGATATGGCCTCGCTGGGTGACAGCGGCAGCGAAATCGGGGGCGAGGTCGATCAGCGGACCGGCCAGGATGTTGGCGATCAGCAGGTCATACGGCGCGCGTTCCTGCAGCAGGGCGTCGTCCATCCCTTCGGCCACCACCATCGCCAGCTCGCCCGGCGCGGTGCCCATGGCAAAGCCGTTGAGCGCGGCGTTCTCCTCCACGGCAGGCAGGCAAACGGGGTCGATGTCGCTGGCCGTGGCCATGGCATGGGGCCACAGTTCGAGGGCGGCGAAGGCCAGCAGACCCGTGCCGGTGCCGATATCGGCCACGTGGCGGGCCACCACTCCCTGCCGCTTCATTTCGTCCAGCATGGCTAGGCAGCCCCAGGTGGTGGCGTGCTGGCCGGTGCCGAAAGCCTGCGCGGCGGGGATGCAGAAGCTGCGCACACCCGCTTCGGTGCTGGGGGCATGATCGGGCGTGTGGACGAAGAAGCGGCCGGCGCGGATCGGTTCGACGCCTTTCTGGCTTTCGGTCACCCAGTCGGCATCGGGCAGTTCCTCCGCCACCAGTTCCGGCGCGCCGCCAGCGAACAGTGCCGCCACCGCATTACGTTGCGCGGCGGTGGGCTTGCCGGGAGTATAGGCATCCAGCACCCATTCCTCCGGCCGGTCAGGCGCGATTTCGTAACCTGTGAGGACCACGTCCTCATCCCAGTCCCACGCTTCGTCACGCGCATCCAGCGCGGCCTCGATCTGCTCTTTCGTGCCGTGGGCAACCAGTTTCCAGCTCATGCGCCGGCCTGTGCCTCCTGGGCCAGCCGCGCGTCAAGGTTGGCGTTGCCGGTGCGGGCATATTCGGCGCAGGCTCCCGGCACCACCAGCGGGGCCTGTCCGGCATAGCGTTCGAACATCCGGCTTTGCGCAGGGTGCGGGGTGAGCAGCAGGTCGCACGGCAAGGCCGCAATCGTTTCCATCGCCGCGCGGAATTCCGTCACGCGCCGCGGATGATCGCTGAAACGGTAGCTATCGGGCGCAGGCACGCTGACGCTGTCGGCAAAGGCGACCTGGTGGCAGGTCACGCCCTCGCACGATGTCCACGTCCAGCTGCTGGAGCCGGGCGCATGGCCGGGGTTGGCGTACATCGTCAGGACCAGTTCACCCACCTGCACCGTGTCGCCATCGGCGAGAATCCTGTCCACCACCACCGGGGCCGCTGGATCCAGCCAGGCGGCCTGCGGATCGTCCGGCGATGGCAGACCGCTCTGCAAGGCGCGCACTGCTGCTGCATTGGCGCCTACTTGCGCACCGGTGGCCGCCTTCAACGCGGCCAGCCCGCCAGAATGATCGAAGTGTTCGTGCGTGGAGAGCAGCCAGCGCACATCCGCCGGATCGAACCCCAGCGAGCGGATGTTGGCGAGGATGGTGGGCGCGGCCTCCTCTGTCGCGGCATCGATCAGGACGTGCCCCTCGGGCGAAGTGACCAGCAGGACGGTGATGGTGCAGGTGCCCACGTGGTAGACATTGCCGAACACGGCATAGGCCGGGCCAGGCGCGGCCCAGCCTTCCTTGCCAGCGCAGGTAGACAGCATGTCCGGACGATGGTCATGGCCATCGCCCTGCGCATGGGCGCTTGGCTGGGCAGGCGTGGCGGCTTGCGCGCAGGCGGCGGCAAACAACAGCGGCAGGGCGGCGAGCGCGGCCGGTATCCTAGCGGACATAACTTGCTCCATTGGCATCCAGGGTGGCGCCCGTCATGCTGGCAGGTGCGTCAAGCGCGCAGAATACGGCGATGCGCGCAATTTCTTCCGGCGTTGCCACCCGGCCCAGCGGAATGTCTTGCAACAGGCCCGCTCCGCCACGGCTGGCCAGGTAGTCCCCCGCCATCGCCGTATCGGTAAAGCCGGGCGTGATGGCGAAGCTGAGGATGCCCTGTGCGGCATAGGCGCGGGCGATGGTCTTGTGCATCGCCAGCATCCCGCCCTTGGCTGCGGCATAGTGCCAGTGGTCGGGCGAATCCCCCCGGTGCCCGGCGCGGCTGGCCACGTGGACGATGCGGCCCGGCCTGCCGGTTTCCAGCCAGTGCCGCACGGCAAAGCGCGAAAGCTGGGCCGCGGCGGTGAGGTTGATGCGCAGCGTATCCTCCCACCGGTCCAGCCATTCGATGTCCGATGCGCCCAGCGGGCTGGCGGCGAACAGGCCGGCGTTGTTCACCAGCACGTCGATTTCCCCGCCGGTCCGCTCCAGCATTTGCGCCCACAGCGTCTGCGGTGCGCCGGGTTCGGCAAAATCTGCGGCAATGGTGGCGGCATCACCTGCGCGAGTCGCATGGCCGATGACCCGCGCGCCACGGTCGGAAAGGGCGGCGGCAGTGGCGGCGCCAATGCCGCGGCTGCTGCCGGTAACAAGGATGGTGCTCATGCCAGGGGTGATAGCTGGCCGCGGGGAGGCGGGGAAGGGCACGGGTGGGGCAAAATACCTGCCAAGGTCCGCTTGCCTCCCTTGCGACTTTCGCTAAGTGGAGACCCTTCTGAGGATTCACGGGGACCGGACCATGGCCGCAAGACCTTTATCGCCGCACCTGCAGATCTGGAAATGGGGGCCGCACATGCTGGTTTCCATCCTCCACCGCGTTACTGGTGACGGCATGGCGCTGGTCGGCCTGCCGGTGCTGCTGTGGTGGCTGGGGGCGCTGGCCGGTGGGGCCACGTCATATGCTCATTTCATGGAACACGCCGCCAGCTGGTATGGCACGGTGGTGCTGGTGGGCCTGTCATGGGCCTTCTTCAACCACCTGTGCTCCGGCATCCGGCACTTCATCCTAGACATGGGCGCAGGTTACGAGATCGAGACGAACCGGCGCTGGTCGGTCGGCTCCATCGTCGCGGCCGTTGCGCTCACCGTGGCCTTCTGGGCCGCGGTCTGGACGTTGTAAGGAAGAGACGGGACAATGGGTAACGGAACCTCCATCGGCAAGGTGCGCGGCCTTGGCAGCGCGAAACACGGTTCGCACCACTGGTTGCTGCAACGCTTCACCGCGGCCGGCAATTTTCTGGCCGGCATCTTCCTCGCGGTGTCGTTCATCGCGCTGCCGAACATGAACTACGAAACGGTCTCTGCCTGGATCAGCGCACCGATCCCGGCCACCATCGTGGGCCTGTTCGTCATCAGCACCTTTTGGCACGCGCGCCTTGGCCTGCAGGTGCTGATCGAAGACTACGTGCACGATGCGGGCAACAAGTTTGCCGCCGTGCTGATCCTCAACCTGTTCACTTTTGCCGGTGCGGCTTTCGGCATCATCGCCGTTGCCCGCCTGGCCATCGGAGGCGCCGCATAATGGCTGACGCAACCTCTTCCCAGCCGGCCTACAAGATTGTCGACCACACCTATGACGTGGTGGTGGTTGGTGCGGGCGGATCGGGCCTGCGCGCCACCATGGGCGCGGCCGAGGCGGGGCTGAAGACTGCCTGCATCACCAAGGTGTTCCCCACCCGCAGTCACACCGTGGCGGCGCAGGGCGGCATCGCGGCGAGCCTGGGCAACAATTCGCCCGATCACTGGACCTGGCACATGTACGATACCGTCAAGGGGTCGGACTGGCTGGGTGACCAGGACGCGATCGAGTATCTGGCGCGTGAAGCGCCCGCCGCGGTTTACGAGCTGGAGCACGCCGGCGTGCCGTTCAGCCGCAACGCCGATGGCACCATCTACCAGCGCCCCTTCGGCGGCCACATGCAGAACATGGGCGAAGGCCCGCCGGTGCAGCGCACCTGCGCCGCCGCCGACCGTACCGGCCACGCGATGCTGCACGCGCTCTATCAGCAGAGCCTGAAGTACGCTGCGGATTTCTTCATTGAATACTTCGCCATTGACCTGATCATGGATGGCGAGGGCGCCAACAAGAAGTGCGTAGGCGTGATCGCCATGTGCCTCGACGATGGCACGATCCACCGCTTCCGCGCGCAGGCCGTGGTGCTGGCCACCGGCGGTTATGGCCGCTGCTACTTTACCGCCACTTCGGCTCACACCTGCACGGGTGATGGCGGTGGCATGGTGCTGCGCGCCGGCCTGCCGTTGCAAGACATGGAATTCGTCCAGTTCCACCCCACCGGCATCTACGGCGCGGGCGTGCTGATCACCGAAGGCGCGCGGGGCGAGGGCGGCTACCTCACCAACTCCGAGGGCGAGCGGTTCATGGAACGCTATGCCCCGTCCGCCAAGGACCTGGCCAGCCGCGACGTGGTAAGCCGTTCGATGGCGATGGAAATGCGCGAAGGGCGCGGCGTGGGGCCTGAGAAGGACCACATCTACCTGCACCTCGACCATATCGATCCCAAGGTGCTTGCAGAGCGGCTGCCCGGCATTACCGAAAGCGGCAAGATCTTCGCCGGCGTGGACCTGACCCGCCAGCCGCTGCCGGTGACGCCCACCGTGCATTACAACATGGGCGGCATACCCTGTAACTATCACGGCGAGGTCGTCACCATCGGCCCGGACGGCAACCCGGACCACGTGGTGCCCGGCCTGTTCGCCGTGGGCGAGGCGGCCTGCGTCTCGGTCCACGGGGCCAACCGTCTCGGCTCGAACTCGCTGATCGACCTCGTGGTCTTCGGCCGCGCTACCGGGCATCGCCTCAGGGAACTGCTGGTGCCCGGCGCCAAGCAGCCGCAACTGGCCCCCGGCAGCGCCGATTTCGCGCTGGGCCGCCTTGACCATTTCCGCCATGCCAAGGGCGGCTCGCCCACGGCGGAAGTGCGCGCGGACATGCAGAAGACCATGCAGAAGCACGCCGCCGTATTCCGCGACAGCGCGTTGCTGGCCGAAGGCGTGGCCAAGCTGGCCGATGTCAACAAGCGCCTCCAGGACGTGCGCGTTACGGATCGCAGCCTGATCTGGAACTCGGACCTGATCGAGACGCTCGAACTCGACAATCTGATGGCCCAGGCCGTGGTGACGATGAACAGCGCGGAAAACCGCAAAGAAAGCCGCGGCGCCCACGCGCACGAGGATTTCCCGGATCGCGACGATGCCAACTGGATGAAGCACACCGTCGCCTGGTTCGATGGCTGGGGTGGCACCGGGGGCATGGGCAAGATCGATTATCGCCCGGTCCACGAATACACGCTGACCGACGATATCGAGTACATCAAGCCGAAGAAGCGGGTGTACTGAGGAATGAAGGGAAGGGGTCCGGTTCCGGGCCCCTTTTCTTATTCGGCAGGCAGAACGGGATCGGCAGGGACCGTGGGAGGCAGCAGTTCCAGCAGCTGCTCCCGCCGGTCGGCCAGCATGTCCGCCAGGGTAAACTTGTCGAGATGGGCCAGGAAGGTGTCAAGCGCGCCGGCAAGGGCGGGCTTGAGGCGGCAGGCGCCGATGATCGAGCAGTCTGCCCCGGTGCCCATGCATGACACGAAGCTGTCGAACCGTTCCAGCCGGCGCACGACATCGCCAATCACGATCGCATCAGGGGAGTGGGCCAGCCTGAGGCCGCCGCCACGCCCGCGCAGGGTTTCCACCAGCCCTTCGGCCTGCAGGCTCTGCACTACCTTGGCCAGGTGATTGCGCGAGATGGCGTAGCGCGCCGCAATCTCGTCAATCGTCATCTGCTGGCCTGTCGCGCCGAGCAGCATCAGGATACGGAGGCCGAAATCTGTATGAAGGCTCAACTGCATATAAGAAGCATATAGGATATTGCTTTTTCGCGCAATGGCCGTAAAGAGGTATGTATATTGCCTCTTATGAGTCGCTGCCATGTACACCCAGGATCCACCAATCCCGCCGCACCGCGACCACGTGTTCGCCCAGCGTGAGCACAAGCGCGCGCAGGCCGCCGCCATCGGGCTGGACGAGGAGACGATCGGGCGGGTGGTGGAACGCTTCTATGCCCGTATCCGGGAAGACGAGCTGCTCGGCCCGATCTTCGCTGCCCGCATTGCCGACTGGCCGCCGCACCTGGCGCGGATGAAGCAGTTCTGGCGTTCCGTCCTGCTCGGCAGCGGGGAGTTTTCGGGCAACCCGATGCAGCGCCATCAGCAGATACCAGGCCTTGCGGAAGACCATTTCAGCCACTGGCTGACACTGTTTTACCAGACCCTGCGCGAAGAATGCCCGGATCCCCAAGGCGTTGCCCTGTTCGGCGCACGGGCGCGGATGATCGCGGAGAGCCTGCTGATCGGTATCAATCTTGAACGTGACGGGCTGGCCCCGCGCGAAGGTAAGAGGAGCTTGCCCCATGTTTGAAGATCCCCGGCCATTCGTGTTCGATAACGCGGTCCCCCTGACGGGCGAACGCCCTGCCGAAGTGAGCGCCGCGGCGACGGGCCCCGCGCAGCCGGAGCATCGCCGGTTCGAGATTCCCGGCGCGGTCTGGGTCGGCATGGTGGCGAGCTATGCGGTGTTCTTTGCCGCGATCACCACGGCGACCGGCGGCAGCGGGCATGCGGTCTTCGCCATCGTGATCAGCATCCTTTAAACCGCCATGTTCTTCGGCCTTGCCAGGGTAATTGCGCGGCAGGCGGGGCCTGACGCCAGGTCGCCTTTGCTGCGCGGCCAGGCCTTGCCCACCTGGTGCGGGCCAATGGAAGCCGGCGCGGTCTATGGCCAGATGCTGGTGGTGCCCGCCGCAGTGGCGCTGTTCGGCGTGGGCATTGCGGTGATTGCGGCCACGGTTCTGTGACGAACTGGTCGACACCGGAAGGTTTCGCCATCGTGCGTGTCATCGGCCCGTTCGACAGGGAATCCCTGCCGCGCGGGCTGCTGGCCGAACACCGGCTGAAGCCTGATCGCTGGGGGCATGTCCGGCTCTCGCAGGGCAGCGTGACCATGGTTTGGGACGATGGCACTGGCCGTGTCGATCATCTGACGGCCCCGGGGGAGCTGATTGTACCGCCGCAAGTCTCGCATCACCTGGAGTTCGCGGACGATTTCCGGCTGGAGATCGCCTTTTTGGAACGCGCGGCGGCCTAATCTCCCGCGTCCGGTTCCACCCGCCGGGCGCGCACGATCGCCACCGGCTGGGCGAGCATCTCGCCGCGCATCCACCCTTCGCCCTTGTCCGGATCGCGCGGGGCGGCGTGGATGGCTTCCACCACGTCCATTCCTTCGATCACCTGGCCGAATACTGCATAGCCATCGTGAAACTGCGGATCGGGATTGTCGGGATCGGCATCCATGCCGCGCTGGGCCTGCAGCAGGATCGAGAAATCGCCCGTTGCGCTGCCCGGCTCGTTACGGGCCATGGACAGGGCCCCGCGTGAATGGGTGAGGCCGGTATCGCTGGTCCGCTCATGCGCGATGGGTGGGAGGACACGGTCCGGATCGTACTGGGTGCCGCCCTGGATCAGCCCGTTGGGGCGCGGTTCCCAATCGAGGATCATCGCGCGGTAGAACACCGTGCCATCCAGCCGCCGCTCATCCACATAGCGCAGGAAGTTGCCCGCGGTGATTGGTGCGCGCTCCACTTCCAGCGCCACGCGGATCGTGCCTAGCGTGGTTTCGAGGTCCACCGCCACCGTGCGCGGTGCTGTAGCGGCAGGAGTTTCTTGCGCGGAAAGCGGCGCGGCGGAAAGCAGGGCACTGGTAACGGCGAGGATGGCGAATCTGCGGTTCATGCCCGCGATTGTGCCGCGCCCGACCGGTTTCACAAGTGCGTGTAGCCGCCCCCGCGACGGCGCAGCTTGTCGCGCGTCAGCTCGGCCACGCTTTTCGCGCCCATCAGCTTCATGCCCCGCTCTATCTCGGCAGCAAGCAGGCTGACGGAGCGGTCTACCCCCGGCTGCCCCGCCGCCGCCAGCGCGTAAAGATAGAGCCGCCCGCCGCTGACCGCCTTGGCGCCCAGTGCCAGCGCCTTCAGCACATGACTGCCGCGCCGCACGCCGCCGTCGAGGATCACTTCCATCCTGTCACCGACGGCCTGCACGATTTCGTCCAGCTGGTCGAACGGGGCGCGGCTACCGTCCAGCTGGCGGCCGCCGTGGTTGCTGACCATGATCGCATCCACGCCCATAGCCGCCGCGCGGCGCGCGTCCGCCACGCTCATCACGCCCTTGAGGCAGAACTTGCCGTCCCAGTCCTTGCGTAGCTGCTCGGCCGCGCGCCAGTCCATCGCCGGGTCCAGCATTGTATTGAAATAATCCTGGATCGAAATCGCCTTGCCCGATCCCGCCGCCACGTGGGTGGACAGGTTGGGCAAGTCGAACTTTTCCCGGAACAGGAAGTTGAGCGCCCAGCTTGGCTTGGTGGCGTAGGACAGGAAGCTGGCCGGGGTAAAGCGGGGCGGGGTGGTGAAGCCGGTGCGCTTGCACCGTTCACGGTTGCCTGAAACGATGGTGTCCACCGTCAGCGTGATGGCATCGAAGTTTGCCGCCCTGGCCCGTTCCACCAGCGCCGTGTTGAGGCCGCGGTCCTTGTGGTAGTAGTATTGCAGCATCTTGGGGCCGGCGTAATTCGCCCCCACTTCTTCGATCGACACGCTGGAGAGGCTGGAAATGCCGAACCACAGGCCAAACTTCTCGGCCACGGCGGCCACGGCGCGTTCCCCCTGCCAGTGGAATAGCCGCTGCAAGGCGGTGGGGGACAGCATCAGCGGCAGCGGCGTGGTGCGGCCCAGCACAGTGGTGGACATGTCGATGTCTGCAACGCCCGCCAGGACTTCGGGCACCAGGTCCACGTCATCGAACGCGGCGGTGTTGCGGTCCTTGGTCACTTCGTCATCGGCGGCGCCGTCGATGTAGTGGAACACGGGATAGGGCAGGCGGCGTTTCGCCAGCTCGCGGAAATCGGCCACGTTCTGGCAGTCGTCCAGTCGGCGGATCGAATAGGGAAACCGTTTCAGCATCGCCTGCGGGTTTAGCCCCGGCCCGCCCAGCCGACAATGCATTCATCAGCAATTCAGTTTACACCTGTAGTCATCAAGCGGCTAATGGGATTCTTGGGGATTAATCGCATGACACAGCTGCCCGAACAGCAAGCCGGCGATGGCGGAGCCGAAAGGATCAGCGATGCCGAATACACGGTGATGGAAGCCCTCTGGGCCAGGTCTCCGCAGACGGCGGCTGAGGTGTGCGAGACGGTCTGCGAGCAGCGCGGCTGGTCCATGCCCACGGTGAAGACGCTGCTGGCCCGGCTGGTCACCAAGGGCGTGCTGGCCACTGAACCTGATGGCCGCCGCTTCCTCTACACCCCGCTGGTGGCGCGCGAACGTTATGTCGGCAACGAAAGCCGCCGCCTGGTCGATCGGCTGTTCGGCGGGCGGGCGGCCCCCCTGTTCGCCCACCTGGCCGAGAACGAGGCCCTGACCAGCGAGGACATCGCCGAGATCGAGCGCCTGCTGCAGGAGCTGAAGAAATGACCCAGTGGCTGCTCGATACGCTGTTATGGACCGGCGCGGCCCTGGCGCTGGTCCTGCTTCTTCGCCGCCCGGTGGCTCGCCACTTCGGCCCGCAGGTCGCCTATGCATTGTGGATCTTGCCATTGGCACGGCTGCTGCTGCCGCCCTTTGTGCTGCCGGCGCAATTTGCCCCAGTGGCGACTGCTCGCGGCGATCAGGGCATGCTGGTGTTGGTGTCCGACGCGGCACCCGCTGTCACCGCGCCGGCTTTTCCGTGGATCGATCTGTCGCTGGCCGTGTGGCTGGCGGGCGGGATGGCCTTCCTTGTCTTCCGCCTGCACCAGTACCGCGCCATGCGGCGTGACCTGCTGGCCGATGCGCGCCCGGTGGGGGAAGCGGACAACGTGCGGCTGGTGGAAACGCCCGCGGTCGATGCGCCGGTGGCCTTTGGCGTGCGTGACAAGGTCGTGGCCCTGCCGCCGCTGTTCATGGCCCAGCCGGATATTGCCGCGCGCGACCTCGCCATTGCCCACGAACTGGCCCACCATCGCGGGCATGACCTGCTGGCCAACATGGCCGCGCAGCCGCTGCTGGCGCTCCACTGGTTCAATCCGCTGGCCTGGGCTGCCTGGCGAGCCATGCGGCGCGATCAGGAGGCCGCGTGCGATGCGCGCGTGGTGACTGGCCGGGCGCGGGCGGAGCGGGCCGCCTATGCTTCCGTGATCGCCGGTTTCGCCACCGGCCAGCATCATGCGCTGGCGGCGCCAATGGCCTGCCCGGTGCTGGGGGAAAAGTCGATCGTCCACCGCCTGCGCACGCTGACAATGGCCGATGTCCCGGCCGCGCGCCGCAAGCTGGGGCTGGCGGCGATCACCACCACCGCGCTGGTGGCCCTGCCGTTGACCGCGTCGATCTCCTACGCCCAGCCGGACGAGCCGCCAGCTGCGCCGGAAGCGCCCGCTCGGCCCGACGCACCGCAGCGCGTGATCGTGATCAAGCATGGGCCGGATGCGCCAGCCAATGCCGATGCCGGCCCGCAACGGCGGATCATTATCCGGCGCGGTGATGCTGCTGGGGCAGGGCTCGCCGCGGGTGAGGAAGCGGAGCTGGCACTGGAGGAGACAGAGGCTGCATCCCGGGGCGCGTCGGCAGCTGCTGCCGAAGGCCAGCGCGCTGCCCGGCAGGCCCTGGAAGAGTTGCCGAGGTTCGCCATGCAATGCGACGGAGAGTCCCCGGTCGAGCATACCACGACCGAGGATGGGCGGCGCGTGACGATCATCTGCCGCCGCTCTGCCCGCTCAGGCGCGGTGGAAGGCCTGCGCGAGGCGCAGCGCGCCATCCGCGAGGCAGAGGGCCTGCCGCCTGCCCAGCGCGAGCAGATCATCGAGGGCCTAGAGCGGCAGATCGAGCGGATGGCTGGCGAGGAAGTCGCCATCTCTTTCTCCATCCCCGCCGTTCAGGGCACGCCCTTTGCCATCGCTGCGGTGCGCCCGGTGGTCGATGTGCGCTGGGACGGGGTCGCCGTGGTTCCGCCGCAGCCGCCCGCTCTGCCGCTCCCGGCAGTGCAGGTGCGTGCCGTTCATTTCGTGGTGACGCAGCCGGTGGCCATGCCCGGCACGAGCTGATCAGTCGATATCCTGAACGACGGGGTCCGAATAGAACCCGCTGTTGTCCTGGCCAGCGATGGGGGCGCGGTCGTCGTCCCGGAGGCTGCCATCATCGGCTGCTGACGGCGCAGCCTGAGCAAGCCGTTCGCGTTCCGCATTGATGCGCGCGAGATCGGCGGTTGTGGCGGGGCGGCCGGGATAGGCGCAGCCCATCGCCTGCCCGCGCCCCTTGAGGTAGGCACGGCGCATCATCCCTGCAGCAATAGCTTCGCGGAAATCCCGCTCGTGCTCGTTCGCGCCAGAGATTTCGCGGATCAGGCCCCGGAAAGGGATGAAGCTGCCGACGATGCGCTGGGCAATGTTGCCGGGGGAGATGGCGCGATCCTGCGGCACTTCGGTATCGAAATCCGGGCCCAGCGCGGCGTCAAGCTGCGCCACCATGCGCGTCACATCCTGGCAATCGCGCAGGCCGGCCTGGTCGTATGGGGCGGTGCGGGCGTCCAGCAAAACCTCGGGGATCGGATCGCGGCTCAGGTTCAGGTCGCTCAGCGGGGTGAGGGCAACGTCGCGGGCATCGGCATCGTTGTTGATCCCGCGCGGTTCGTTCTGCCGGGCCACGGTCGGCTGCGCGACAAGCCCCGCCACCAGCGCCGCTGCGATAAGCGCGCCCTTAGCTGCGCAAATCGGCGAAAGTATCGCACTGGTCTTCATCACCTGTCTGGATTCCCCTTCTGAGCCATTCCATCCGCTGCGCGCTGGAGCCGTGGGTGAAGCTTTCCTGGTTCACCGCCTGCCCCGCGTTGCGCATCAGCGTATCATCGCCGATCGCGTTGGCGGCGGTCATGCCTTCCTCCAAGTCCCCGGGCTCGATAAGGTTCCGGTTCCGCCCCGCCCAGACCCCGGCATAGCAATCGGCCTGCAGTTCCATGCGCACCTGCAACTGGTTGGCGGCAGAGGGATTTTTTGACTGCGCGCTGCGCACCTGGTCGGCCAGGCCGGTCAGTTTCTGTACGTGGTGGCCGTATTCGTGGGCCATCACGTAATAGCGGGCAAAGTCCCCGCTCGCGCCCATTTCCCGGTCCATCAGGTCATAGAACGAGGTGTCGATATATATGCCCTGGTCGCTGGGGCAGTAGAACGGCCCCATCGATGATTGGGCCGCACCGCAGCCGGAACTGGTGCCGCCCTGGTAATAGGTCAGGATGGGTTGTTCGAACGGCATCGCCGCCTCGCGAAACAGCGGCTCCCACGTCTGGTTGAGCGAGGCGAGGGCGCTGCATCCTTCCATTGCGTATTGGTTGTCGTCGCAGATTTCCGCCGCGGATTCGCCGCCGGCCACCGGCCCCTGCTGTTCCTGTGGCATACCCTGCTGCACGCCCTGGACCATGCCGGCCATCTGCGCGGGATCGATACCGAGGGCATAGGCGCCGATCAGCACGATGATCAGGCCGCCGCAGCCAAGTCCGCCCGCACCGCCCATCGCGCGGCCACCGCCGCCCCGTCGAACGCGGATGGAATTGGGATCGAAGGGATTGAGGCGCATCAACTGCTCCGTTTTGTGCGAATGCGAAATGCTGCTGGACTGACTGCACCGCCTGGAGGAAACCTATGCCAGACAATCTCGCGGAGTCGATAATGTTCCTTTCGGGAAAGCGCGCCCTCGTCACTGGCTCCACCTCCGGCATCGGCCTCGCCATCGCCCGCGCCCTGCGGGCCGAAGGGGCGGAGATCGTCCTCAACGGCTTCGGGCCGGGCGAGCTGATTGATGAGCTGTGCGGGGAACTGGGCGCGGTGCACGTGGCTGCGGATCTGACCACGGCCGATGGCGCGGAGCATCTGATGGCGCAAACCGGCCCAGTGGACGTGCTGGTCAACAATGCGGGCATGCAGCACGTGGCGCCGGTGGAGGATTTTCCGCCCGAAAAGTGGGACGCGATCATTGCCCTCAACCTTTCCGCCGCGTTCCACACCTCGCGCCTCGCCGTGCCGCACATGAAGCAGGCCGGTTGGGGCCGTATCATCAACGTGGCGAGCGCGCACTCGCTGGTCGCCAGCCCGTTCAAGAGCGCCTATGTCGCCGCCAAGCACGGGATTGCGGGCCTTACCAAGGTGTTGGCGCTGGAACTGGCCGAAGCGGGCATTACCGCCAACTGCATCAGCCCCGGCTATGTCTGGACCCCGCTGGTGGAAAACCAGATCCCCGACACGATGGCGGCGCGCGGCCTCACTCGCGATGAAGTGATGCGCGACGTACTGCTGGCCAAGCAGCCGACCAAGAAGTTCGTGACGGTGGAGGAAGTGGCGGCAATGGCCGTGTTCCTGTGCAGCGATGGCGCGCAGAACATCAACGGCGCGAACATGAGCATCGATGGCGGCTGGACGGCGGAGTAAGTTTCTTCGCCCCACTAGCGATTGTCACCCCATGCGGTTACATGGGCCGCCACGAATCGTCCCGCACGCAACATCTGGTGGCACCCATGGAAATCGAAACCGGCCTCACTTTTGACGACGTCCTCCTCCGGCCGGGCGAAAGTGACGTTCTGCCGTCGCAAACCTCCACGCGCACCCAGCTAACCAGCGCGATCTCGCTCAACATCCCGGTCCTCTCCGCCGCCATGGATACCGTGACCGAGGCCGACATGGCCATCGTCATGGCGCAGCTGGGCGGCATCGGCGTGCTTCACCGCAACCTGACGATCGAGGAACAGTGCGCCGCCGTGCGCCGCGTGAAGCGGTTCGAAAGCGGCATGGTCGTCAACCCCATCACCATCACGCCCGATGCCACGCTGGGCGATGCCCAGGCGCTGATGACCGCCAACCGCATCAGCGGCATCCCGGTGGTGGATGCCAGCGGCAAGCTGGTGGGCATCCTCACCAACCGCGACGTGCGCTTTGCCGACAACCCGCGCCAGCCGGTGCGCGAACTGATGACGGCGGAAAACCTCGCCACCGTGCGCGAAGGTGTCAGCCAGGACGAGGCGCGTCGCCTGCTGCACGCCCGCCGGATCGAAAAGCTGCTGGTGGTGGACGATGCCTACCACTGCGTGGGCCTGATCACGGTGAAGGACATCGAAAAGGCCGTGCTGCACCCCGATGCCACCAAGGATGCCGCCGGCCGCCTGCGCGTGGCCGCCGCCACCACGGTGGGGGACAAGGGGTTCGAGCGGACCGAGGCGCTGGTGGATGCCGGGTGCGATGTCATCATCATCGACACCGCCCACGGCCACAACAAGGAAGTCAGCCGCTCGGTGGAACGGGTAAAGAAGCTGTCCGGCGCGGTGCAGGTGATCGCCGGCAACGTGGCCACGGCTGAGGCCACCCGCGCGCTGGTTGGCGCTGGGGCAGACGCGGTGAAGGTGGGCATCGGCCCCGGCTCCATCTGCACCACCCGCATCGTGGCCGGTGTCGGCGTGCCGCAGCTCACCGCGGTCATGGAAGCTGCCGGTGCTGCCGGCGGCGTGCCGATCATTGCCGATGGCGGCCTGCGCACTTCCGGCGATGCGGCCAAGGCACTGGCCGCGGGCGCTTCTGCCGTGATGATCGGCAGCCTCCTTGCCGGCACGGAAGAAGCGCCGGGCGAGACGTTCCTGTACCAGGGACGCGCCTACAAGGCCTATCGCGGCATGGGCAGCGTGGGCGCGATGGCGCGTGGATCTGCCGACCGCTATTTCCAGCAGGACATCAAGGACCAGATGAAGCTGGTGCCCGAAGGGATCGAAGGCCAGGTGCCCTACAAGGGCCCGGCGCGCGACGTGGTTCACCAGCTCGTTGGCGGCATCAAGGCGGCCATGGGCTATACCGGCAGCGCCACCATCGCACAGCTGAAGGAACGTGCCCGCTTCATCCGCATCACCAACGCGGGCCTGTCCGAAAGCCACGTGCATGATGTTTCGATCACGCGCGAGGCGCCGAACTATCCGACGCGCTGAATTATGACGTCCGCTCGATGACTCCGGCCCGATGACTCCGGCTGCCCGCGTCCAGGCGGCGATCGAGATCCTCGACGGCGTGATCGCCGCCGCGAAGGGGCAGGGTGCGCCTGCTGATCGCATCGTGGCGGAATGGGCGCGCAGTCACCGCTTTGCCGGGTCGAAAGACCGCCGTGCCATTCGCGACCTTGTCTATGCCGCCATCCGCGCCTGCGGGCCGCTGCCGCCCAGCGGGCGGGCGGCGATGCTGCGCGTGACGCAGGATGATCCCGCGCTGGCCGCCTTGTTTGACGGTTCGGGCTATGGCCCGGCGCCCATCGCGGCGGGAGAGCCGGTGGCCGAAGGCGGCATCGCCCCCGCATGGCTGGAACAGCGGTTGGGTGAGAGTGGCATTGCCGGGTCGGCGGCCAGCGCGCTGCAGGGCCGTGCGCCGTTGGACCTGCGGGTGAACACGCTCAAGGCCGATCCTGCCACCATCCTGTTGCCGGTTACTGGCGAGGGCCTGCCAGTGCCGGGCGCCTTGCGCCTGCCTGCGGGCACTCCGGTCGAGGACTGGGCGGCCTACCGCGATGGCATGATCGAGGTGCAGGATGCCGGCAGCCAGGTCGCCTGCATGGCCGTGGGCGCGCAGCCGGGTGAACTAGTGATCGACCTGTGCGCTGGTGCCGGCGGCAAGACACTCGCGCTGGCGGCGGCAATGGCCAACCAGGGCACATTGATCGCGGCCGATAGCGACCGGCGGCGGCTGGGCCAGCTTGCTCCCCGCGCCGAACGGGCGGGCGCGCGCATTGCCGATACCGTGCTGCTTGATCCCGGTCGGGAACTTGACGCACTGGCCGCGTGGGTGGGTCAGTCTGATGCCGTGCTGATCGATGCGCCGTGTTCGGGCACCGGCACCTGGCGGCGCAATCCGGAAGGCCGCTGGCGGCTCACTGCGCGGGAGCTGGACAAGCTCACCGTCCTTCAGCAGCGTCTGCTCCACGTGGGCGCGGCGCTGGTGAAGCCCGGCGGGCGGCTGGTCTATGTCACCTGCTCTCTGCTGGACGAGGAAGGGGCGGGGCAGGTGGAAGCCTTCCTGGCCGCGCACCCGCAGTTTGCTGCCGCACCGCTCGATCACCTGCCGCTTGGCGCGGTGCGCGGGCAGGGCTGGCGCCTGCAGCCGGAGCGCGACGGCACCGACGGATTTTTCATCGCCAGTTTATGTCGTGCATGATACCCAGCGCAGCGTGATGCCAACCGAAGGCCCCATGCCCAAGCTGACGATCAAGGATTACCTGATGCGCTATACCCCTGCCGCACTTGCCATTGCCCTCATCGCCGCGATGACGAGCAGTGCGGGGATGGGATCGGCCACGCAGCCCGATCCGCGCGCGCAGGCCCTGGTCGTGGAAGGCCGCGCCGCAATGGCCACCGGCGATGCGGCGGGCGCGGTGGATGCCTTTGAAGCGGCCCTGGCGATCGACCCGGCCTATGCCGCGATCTACGTGGACCTTGGCCATGCGGCGCGGGCGCAGGGCCTGTATGGCAAGGCGATCCATTTCTATCGCGAGGCGCTGGAACGCAGCCCTGATGATTATGCCGCTCTGGCCGGAGAAGGCGAGGCGCTCGCCGCCAAGGGCGCTTTGGATGGCGCTCGTGAAAATCTGGCCCGCGTGGAGGAACTGTGCGGCGCCGGTTGTGGCGAGGCGCAGGAACTGGCCGCGGCCATCGCCCGTGGCCCCATTCCGCGCGTTGTGACTGCCGAAGTGGTGCCGGACAACGGCGTTTCCGTGAATTGACCCGTCAGATGCGCGGGGCGAGGGCGGCCACCACCGTCTCATAAACCGCGCGCTTGAACGGCACGATCAGGTCCGGCAGGCGGGCGGGATCGACCCACTGCCATTCGCAGAATTCCGGGTGTTTGTGGGCGTTGAGGTCCACGTCCTCGTCCGCGCCGGTGAAGCGGACCAGGAACCACCGCTGCCGCTGGCCCAGGAACCTGCCGCCCCACATGCGGCCTTTCAGCTCGTCGGGCAGGTCGTAGAAGATTTCCTCCTCCATCGCGCCCACCAGTTCGAGGTGGCGTTTGCTCACGCCGGTTTCCTCGTGCAGTTCGCGGAAGGCTGCTTCGGCCAGGTTCTCGCCCGGATCCACCCCGCCTTGCGGCATCTGCCAGAAATCCGTGTCCGCCCCGTCAATCCGCTTGCCGACAAAGACCTTGCCTTGCGCATTGACCATCATCACCCCCACGCAGGGGCGATAGAGCGCGGGGTCGGGAGTGCTGGCGGGATCGATCATGGCCGCCACCGATAGTCAAACCCGTGGACCAATTCCATCGCCCCGTTGCGCGGCGAACAGAAAAACTTGATTGCCGCTTGGCAGTGGCCAACTTAGGGCGCTGGCCATAGATTGTGGCCTGTGCACCCGAAAAGGGCGCGCGTGCTTGAAGGAACAGAAGTGATGGCAACCCAGGAGGCCGCAAGGCCTGCCCTCAAGACCGATGGTGCCGCGCCCGACGCGGTGGTGGTGCGCTTTGCCGGCGACAGCGGCGACGGCATGCAGTTGACCGGGGGCCAGTTCACCCTGTCCACCGCGCTGGCCGGCAACGACCTGGCCACTTTCCCGGACTTCCCGGCAGAAATCCGCGCCCCGCAGGGCACGCTGTTCGGCGTGTCTGCCTTCCAGATCAACTTCGGCAGCCGCGAGATCAACACCGCCGGTGACGCGCCCGACGTGCTGGTGGCGATGAACCCGGCGGCGCTGAAGGTGAACCTGGCCGCGCTCAAGCCCGGCGGCCTGATCATTGCCGACACCGGCGAATTCACCGCCCGCAACCTGGAAAAGGCCAAGTATGCCAGCAACCCGCTGGAAGACGGCAGCCTGGCCAAGTGGGACGTGCTGGCCTTCGACATTTCCGCCCTCACGGTGGAAGCGGTCAAGGACTTCGGCCTTGGCAACAAGGACGCGCTGCGCTGCAAGAACATGTGGACGCTGGGCCTGGCCCTGTGGATGTTCGATCGTGACCGCCAGCCGCTGATCGACTGGCTGAATGCCAAGTTCAAGAGCAAGCCGGACCTCGCCGGGGCCAACATCGCCGCGCTGAATGCCGGCCATGCCTATGGCGAAACGGCGGAGCTGTCCGGCCCGCTCAAGAAGCTGCATATCGATCCGGTGCCTGCCGCGCCGGGCCTGTACCGCACCATTACCGGGGCGGAAGCCGTCTCGCTCGGCCTCGTGGCCGGTGCGCAGCTGGCTGGCCTGCACATGTTCTTCGGCGGCTATCCGATCACGCCGGCCAGCTCCATCCTGCACTACCTCGTGAAGATGAAGGAATTCGGCGTCACCACCTTCCAGGCGGAAGACGAGATTGCCGCGATCTGTTCCGCCATCGGCGCGTCCTATGCGGGCCAACTGGGTGTCACCTCGTCATCCGGCCCCGGCATTGCGCTGAAGGGTGAGGCGATGGGGCTTGCCGTGATGACCGAGCTGCCGCTCGTGATCGTCAACAGCCAGCGCGGTGGCCCGTCCACGGGTCTTCCGACCAAGACCGAGCAGAGCGACCTCTACCAGGCCGTCTATGGCCGCAACGGCGATGCGCCGATCCCGGTGATCGCCGCCTGTTCGCCGGGTGACGTGTTCGAATGCGCGATCGAGGCGTGCCGGGTGGCCGTGGAATACATGACCCCGGTGATCCTGCTGACCGATGGCTACATCGCCAACGCGGCCGAGCCGTGGAAGGTGCCGGACCCGGCCAGCTTCACCCCGTTCAAGGTCAAGTTCCTCGAACAGAAGAATGACGGCGATAACCTGCTGCCATACAAGCGCGATGCCAAGGGTGCGCGGCCGTGGATCAAGCCGGGCATGCCAGGCCTGATGCACCGCATCGGCGGGATCGAGAAGAAGGTGGACACCGGCAACATCGATTACTCGCCGGAAAACCACCAGGCGATGACCGATACCCGCAAGGCCAAGATCGATGGCATCGCCGTGCCGGACCAGCAGGTGTCGCTGGGCGATGCGACCGGCCGCCTTGCCGTGGTGGGCTGGGGCAGCACCTATGGCCCCATCCGCCGCGCGGTGGACAATGCGCGGAAGAAGGGCTGGGCCGTCAGCCACATCCACGTGCGCAACATCTGGCCGCTGCCGGGCAACCTTGGCGATCTGCTCAAGGGCTTTGACAAGGTGCTGGTGCCTGAAATGAACACCGGCCAGTTCAAGACCGTGCTGCGTGACCAGCTGCTGATCGATGCCGAGAGCCTGACCAAGACCAGCGGCCAGCCGTTCCAGATTGCCGAACTCGATGCCGCGATTGCCACCTACTTCGATGGCATTCCCGACAATGAAGGCGGGACGGTTGAACCCAACAGCCAGCAATTGCCCAACCCGGTTGCCGGGTACGATGACGGCTCGCTCAAGGCGGGCGGAGACGCGCAATGAACGACATGACCCCGATCACCACCACCCTGAAGGACTGGGAAACGGACCAGGAAGTCCGCTGGTGCCCCGGTTGCGGTGACTATGCCATCCTCAAGGCCGTGCAGCGTACCCTGCCGCAGCTGGGCGCGGATCCGGCCAAGACGGTGTTCGTATCCGGCATCGGCTGCTCCAGCCGGTTCCCGTATTACATTGAAAGCTACGGCTTCCACACCATTCACGGCCGCGCGCCGGCCTTTGCCACCGGCATCAAGCTGGCCAATCCGGAACTGGACGTGTGGCTGGTGACGGGTGACGGCGATGGCCTGTCCATCGGCGGCAACCACCTGATGCACGTGCTGCGCCGTAACGTGAACATGCAGATCATGCTGTTCAACAACGAGATCTACGGCCTGACCAAGGGCCAGTTCTCCCCCACCAGCCGGATCGACACGCGCACCCCCTCCACCCCGCTCGGCTCGGTCGACCGTCCGGCGAATCCTTGCGCCTTTGCGCTGGGTGCGGGGGCGCGCTTCGTGGCGCGCGGGTTCGATGTGTCGAAGAACCTGCCGGACGTGCTGAAGGCCGCCCACGCCCACCAGGGCGCGGCGTTCGTGGAAATCTTCCAGAACTGCGTGGTCTACAACAAGGATGTGTTCGATGCCTTCGCCCAGCCCAAGGGCGCGGACGATCGCCAGCTCTGGCTGGAGCATGGCCAGCCCATGCTGTTCGGCAGCGAGAAAACCGGCGGCGTAAAGGGCCTGCGCCTCAACCCGGAAACCTTCGCGCTGGAAGTGGTCGACGTGGTCGATGGCGACTGGCAGGCCGCCGGTGTCATGGTCCACAACGTGAAGAACCGCACCCTGGCGCACATGCTGGCGGAACTGCCGTTCGGCCCGTTCCCCATGGCGTTGGGCGTGATCTACGATGATCCCGCGCCCACTTATGAAGCGGCCGTGGCGGACGAATACCGCCGCGCCACCGAAGGCAAGGACACCAGCCTTGCCCGGCTGCTGGCCAAGGGCCAGACGTGGACGGTGGAAGCCGACGGTGAAGGCCACCCGACCGACTGATCTGCAGCATTGAAGATCGCCTGAGAGGGGGCGGGCCGCATGGACAACCTGACCCACTCCCTCATCGGCGCGGTGCTGGGCCAGTGCGGCCTGAAGAAGAAGACCGGGCTGGCCATGCCCGCGCTGATCATCGGCGCAAACCTGCCAGATGTGGATGTGTCCTGCTTTGCCTGGACCACCGGGCTTGAGCACCTCGCCTTCCGCCGCGGCATCACCCATGGGCCACCGGCAATGCTCCTGCTGCCGCTGGTGCTGGCGGGCGCGCTTTACGGCTGGGACAGGTGGCAGGCGCGGCAGGGCAAGCGGCCGGAAGGGCGGTTGCCGGTGAGCTTCAAATGGCTCTACCTCCTCGGCCTGCTGGGTTGCCTTACCCATCCGGCGATGGACTGGATGAACAATTACGGCATCCGCCTGCTCGCCCCGTTCAGCCAGCAATGGTTCTATGGCGATGTGCTGTTCATCATCGATGTGTGGCTGCTGGCCCTGCTGATCGGATCGCTCTGGCTGTCCCGCCGGCGGGAAAAGCGCGGAGGGCAGTGGATGCGGCCCGCCCGCGCGGGGCTGGCCGTGATGCTGGGCTACATCGGCCTCAACGCCGGGATCACCTATGCGCGGGAAACGGCGCTGGAAGGGCAGGGTGAAGTGGTGATTGCTAGCGCGGTGCCCCTGGCTTTCTGGCAGCGGGAGATGATCGTGGGCGGCAACGGCCGCTACACCATTGGCGGGCAGCCGTGGGGCGATTTTGACCTGACGGCGGCAGACAAGCCGCACATTGCTGCCGCCGCGCCGCAGGCCGCGCCCTTCCTGATCTGGTCGCGGGTGCCTTTGGTCCATGTTGATGATGATGGCCGCTACCTCCTACGCGATGCGCGATTTATTGGTCGCGGCAACAGCTTTACCGTGGAATTGCCGGCAGAGGTCTGCGCTCCCCAAGCGGCGACTGGTCGCTAGCTTACCCGCCCGGCCAAGGCTGGAGACACGAACATGACCGCACCGCAAATCATATGGCTGCGGCGGGACCTGCGCCTGGCCGACCAGGCCGCCTTTCACGCCGCTGCGCAGGCTGGCCCGGTGATCCCGGTTTACGTGCTGGATGACGAGACGCCGGGCGATCGGCGCATGGGGGCAGCCAGCCGGTGGTACCTCCATCACGCGCTGGCAGCACTGCAGCAGGAATTGGCCAACCATGGCAGCTGCCTGATCCTGCGCCGGGGCCGCGCGGCAGATGTGCTGGCCGCGCTGGCTGCGGAAACCGGCGCGGGGGCCGTGCATGCCTTGCGCCATTACGAACCGTGGTGGCACAAGGCCGAGTCCGAACTGGCGGCCCGCGTGGACCTGCGGCTATACGATGGCAATTACCTGCTGCCGCCGGGCAGCCTCACCACGGGATCGGGCACGCCCTACAAGATCTTCACCCCGTTCAAGGATGCGCTGTTCGCCAGCATTGGCGAGGTGCAGCCCCTGCCGGAACCGGTCCTTTCCGCCCCGGCGCAATGGCCCGCGTCTGACAAGCTGGATGACTGGCACCTGCTGCCCGCAAAGCCGGATTGGGCGGGCGGTATGCGCGGCTTCTGGACCGCAGGGGCCGCTGCCGCGCAGGAACGGTTCGACGCCTTCCTCGACGTGATCGACGATTATCGGGAGGACCGCGAAAAGCCTTCGATTGACGGGTCCTCGCGCCTCTCGCCGCAGCTTCATTTTGGCGAGGTCAGCCCGCGTCAGTTGTGGGCGCAGGTGGCGCATCATCCGGGGCGGGGCGCGGGGTTCTTCCGGGCAGAGCTGGCCTGGCGGGACTATGCGCAGAACCTGGTCCTGCAATTCCCCCGCTATGGCGAAGAGCCGTACCGCGAAGGCTATGATGCGCGGCTGTGGCGCGATCCGCTGGCCGATGCTGCCGCCGCGCGCGATCTTGCCGCCTGGCAGCAGGGCCGCACCGGCTACCCCATCGTCGATGCCGGGATGCGGCAGTTGTGGCAGACGGGCTGGATGCACAACCGCGTGCGCATGATCGCCGCCAGCTTCCTGGTGAAGCACCTGTTGATCGACTGGCGTCACGGTGAACACTGGTTCTGGGATACGCTGGTGGATGCCGATTACGCCAGCAACGCCACTAACTGGCAGTGGGTCAGCGGCACGGGCGTGGATTCCAACATGTTCGTACGCATCATGGCCCCCTTGTCGCAGAGCGAGAAGTTCGACGCGGGGGATTACATCCGGGAATATGTGCCGGAACTGGTAAAGCTGTCCGACCCTTACGTGCATGATCCGGACGAATATGGCTGCCGTCCGCGGGATTATCCGGCCAAGATCATCGGCCACCGCGAAGGGCGGGAGCGGGCGCTGGCAGCCTATCGCCGTGTGAAGGGCTGATTGCCCTCGGCCAAGGTTCGGCGCATACCCTTTGCTATGAGGACATGGGCCAAGAGGATACTGGCGGCCGGGCTGGCCGGGGCGCTGCTCGGCGGCGCGGGCTGGGCCATACTGGACCGCGACCTGCGCGCCCTGGCCCTGACCGCGCCCACCGATACCGACATCCTGTTCTGGACCGATGCCCAGCGCGATGCGGGCTTCCGGGCGCTCGACAAGCTGGATTGGGTGGTGGGCAACCGCATCATCGCACGGGGGGCAGATGTTCACCCCCTGCCACCGGGCGAGCCGCTGGCCTTGCCTGCCACCTACGATTTCCAGCGCTATCTCGACCACCAGCGGGTGGCCGGAATCGTGGTGCTGCTGGATGGCAAGGTGGTGCTGGAACACTATGGCCTCGGCTTCGGGCCTGAGGGGCGCTGGACCAGCTTTTCGGTCGCCAAGAGCCTGACCTCCACGCTGGTGGGTGCGGCCCTGCAGGACGGGGCCATCCGCTCGCTCGATGATCCGGTGACCGATTACATCGCCGACCTGCGCGGCTCCGCCTATGACAATGTCAGCGTGCGGCAGCTCCTCACCATGACATCCGGCATTCGCTGGAACGAGGATTACGACGATCCGGACAGCGACGTGGCGCGGTTCAACAATGCCACCCCCGATCCGGGTGTGGATGCCACCGTCAGCTACATGCGCCGCCTGCCGCGCGAGTTTCCGCCGGGCGAGCGGTGGCTGTACAAGACGGGGGAGACCAACCTCATCGGCGTGCTGGTGAGTGAGGCGACCGGCAAGCCGCTGGCGCAGTACCTTTCAGAAAAGGTCTGGGCGCCGTTCGGCATGGAACAGGACGCCACCTGGTTGCTGGGGGCGACCGGGCACGAGATCAGCGGTTGCTGCATCCAGGCCGCCACGCGGGACATGGCGCGGTTCGGCCTGTTCGTACTGGGCGGCGGGCAGGCAGGTGGACGGCAGATGGTGCCGCCGGGGTGGTTTGCCGAGGCGGGCAGCAAGCAGACCGACATTGGCGAAGTGGGGCGGGGGTACGGCTACCAGTGGTGGACCAACGATGATGGCACCTTCGGCGCGCAGGGCATCTTCGGGCAGGGGATATTCATCGATCCCGCACGCAGGCTGGTGATAGCCTCAAACGCCAACTGGCCCGTGGCCAGTCGGCGCGATTTCTGGGAGGAGCGGCAGGGCTTCTACCGCGCCGTGCAGCAGGCGTTGGATAGCCGCGCGGCCGATCAGCGATAGCTGCCGTCACCCCGGAAACGGGCCAGGATATTGTCGTGCACGATCGGGCTCAGCAGGTTGGTAAAGGCGCAGCCGCAGGTGGAGTTTTCCCACCACACAACCTCCGCCTGCAGTGATTCCAGACCCGGCAGGGTCAGCCAGCAGATCGAACCCGGATACATCCGGTTGATCGCCGTGGCGGAAAAGCCGGACAGCGAAAGATCGTTCACCACCGTCTGGAACGCGCGCATGCCCGACGCGCGCAGTTGCGCAGGGATCACGAGTCGCGTGCGCGGTGCGCTGCGATCTTCCTGGGCCGCGATGTGATAGCGGGTGGGAACTTCGCGGAGATCGTTCATCGTGGGGGCCTCACCGGTTTCCGATAGTTTAAGCAGGCCTTACGGCCTTGCTTCGGAGACGATGAAGCCGAATGCTTACCAATGCCTTGCCGCAAGTGGTTAATCCGGGGCGAAAAGGTGGTTAAGCCGCCGTTTCCACCCGTTCCCGCGTGAGGTTGGGAAAATCGTTCACCAGCATGGCCACGATATGGTCCGCCACCGCCTCTGCCGGCTTGACCGTCTGCGGGTCTTCCCCCGGGTAGGCGCGGGCACGCATGGCAGTGCGGGTGGCGCCAGGATCGAGCACCGCGACCCGGGTGTTGGATACCCGGCCGATTTCCTGCCCGTGTGTCAGCAGCAGGTTGTCAAACGCCGCCTTGGTGGAAGCATAGGCCCCCCAGAAGGCGCGCGGCTGCGTCCCTACGCTGCTGGTCAGGCCGATCACGCGGCCCGCATCGCTGCGCTTCATCAGCGGGTCAAAGGCGGCCAGCAGCGCCTGCGTGGCGAGCACGTTGAGCGTCATCGCCTGGCTGTACTGGCGCGGGTCGATATGGGTGACGGGCGTCAGCGTGGGGAGCTGGGCGGCGTTGATCACCAGGATATCCAGCTTGTCCCAGCGCTGTGCGACAGCGGCGGACAGGCGGTTGATGGAATCGCTTTCCGTCAGGTCCAGCGGCGCGATGGTGGAGGTGCCGCCGGCATCATGAATCGCATCTTCCACGGCTTCCAACTGCTTCACCGTGCGTGCGGTCAGCACCACGTGCGCGCCGGCCCTGGCCAGGGCAATGGCCGTGGCCGCGCCGATGCCCCGGCTGGCCCCGGTCACCAGCGCGATGCGTCCAGCGAGCGGCTTGTCAGTCATGTCAGTGCCTTTGTTGGTAAAGGGATCAGGCGACCTTGCCCACGGGCAGGTTGAGCTGTGCCTCCTGCTCGCGCTTCAGCGCAAGGTCGGTCAGCGTAGTGGGATAGTCCCCGGTGAAGCAGGCATCGCAATACTGCGGGCAGGCATTGTCGCGCCCCGGCAGGCCCACGGCGCGGTACAGCCCGTCGATCGAGATGAAGGCCAGGCTGTCTGCCTGGATGAATTCGCGCATGGCGGCCAGGTCCATCCGCCCGGCAAGCAGCTTGGAGCGTTCCGGCGTGTCCACGCCGTAATAGCAGCCGTGGCCGGTGGGCGGGCTGGCGACGCGGAAGTGAACTTCCTTGGCCCCGGCATCGCGCATCATCTGCACGATCTTGAGACTGGTGGTGCCGCGCACGATCGAATCATCGATCAGCACGATGCGCTTGCCTTCCACGATGGCGCGGTTGGCGTTGTGCTTGCGTGCCACGCTGGAATGGCGGGTGGCATCGCCGGGCTGGATGAAGGTGCGGCCAACATAGTGGCTGCGGATGATCCCCAGTTCGAACGGGATGCCCGATTCCTGCGAATAACCGATGGCCGCGGGTACGCCGCTGTCCGGCACCGGCAACACCAGATCGGCCTCCACCGGCTCTTCGCGCGCCAGTTCCGCCCCGATGGAGCGGCGCGACGCATAGACCGAGCGCTGGTTGAAGATCGAGTCCGGCCGGCTGAAATAGACGTGTTCGAAGATGCACGGGCGCGGGCTGATCACGCCGAACGGGCGGTGCGTGCGCACGGTGCCATCGAAATCCACCTCGACGAACTCGCCCGGTTCGACCTGGCGGACGAATTCCGCGCCCACCACGTCAAAGGCCACGGTCTCGCTGGCGAACACCGTGGCATCGCCCAGCTTGCCCATCACCAGCGGGCGAATGCCCAGCGGATCGCGGCAGGCCATCATCCCGCGCGGCGTCATCACGATCAGGGCATAGGCCCCTTCCACCAGCCGCAGCGCATCCACCAGCTTGTCCAGCATGGTGGGATAGCGGCTGGTGGCGACCAGGTGGATGATGACTTCGGTATCGGACGTGGACTGGAAGATCGCGCCCTTTTGCACCAGTTCCTGGCGCAACTTGCGGGCGTTGGAGATGTTGCCGTTGTGCGCCACGGCAAAGCCGCCGCTGGCAAGATCGGCGTACAGCGGCTGCACGTTGCGCATCCCGGCGCCGCCAGTGGTGGAATAGCGCACATGGCCGGCGGCCATGTGGCCGGGCAGTTCCGCCAGCGATTCGGCGCTGGAGAAGTTTTCCGCCACGTGACCAAGCCCGCGGCTGGTGAAGAATTCCGCGCCGTCAAAGCTGGTGATGCCCACCGCTTCCTGGCCGCGATGCTGCAGGGCGTGTAGCCCCAGCGCGCAGACGGAAGCGGCCATGTTGCTCCCGGCAGAATTGCCGATGATGCCGAAGACGCCGCACTCCTCGCGCAGCTTGTCGCCATCGAGGTCAAGGAAGGGATGCGTGAAGTTGGTCATGCCTGGGGCGCTTGCACTCGTGACGGGGTCCGGCGCTGCACCCAATGGCAACCGCGGCGGACATTTACAAGGTCGAAGGCCGGCTTATGCGACACAATTGTTGCAAAACCGGCAAAGGCCGATGCCAATGCCGCAAAATCCTGCGGATTGAAGAAATGTGGTCGGGGAGAGAGGATTCGAACCTCCGGCCCCTGCCTCCCGAAGACAGTGCTCTACCAGGCTGAGCTACTCCCCGACCGATCGCCTTTGCAGCAAAGCCTGCAAGGGCGGGGCAGGAGCGCGCCAATAGCGGTGAGTTGCGGTGCTGGCAAGCGCCCTTCGCAAGTAATTTTCCCCGCCCGCCGCGATTGGCCAGACAATAGTGCATTGCCAGCCCTGGCCGGTTGGCTGGCGGGGGTTGGCGGTGGTAGCCATGGATCATGAGCACGCCCGATTCCGCGCCCGCCCGCCATTACGAATGGCAGTACCTCGATCTCATGCGCCATGTGTGGGACAAGGGCGATCAGCGGGTCGATCGCACCGGCGTGGGCACCCGCTCCATCTTCGGCGCGCAATTACGGTTCGACCTTTCGGACGGGCGCATCCCGCTGCTCACCACCAAGCGGGTGTTCTGGAAGGCGGCCGTGCGCGAGATGCTGTGGTTCCTCACCGGCAACACCAATATCCGGCCGCTGTTGCAGGACGGGGTGACGATCTGGAGTGACTGGCCGCTGGCCAAGTATCGCCAGGCCACCGGCGAGGAGATTAGCCAGGAGGCGTTCGAGGCGCGCGTGATGGCGGACGAGGCTTTCGCGGCGAAGTGGGGCGACCTCGGCCCGGTCTACGGCAAGCAATGGGTCAACTGGGCAACCTATGAATATGGCCCTGACGGCAAGTATACTCCCGGTCCCGGCATCAACCAGGTGGCGCAGGTGGTGGAATCCCTGCGCAATAACCCCGGCAGCCGTCGCCACATCATCGAAGGCTGGAACGTGGCCGAGCTGGACCGGATGGCCCTGCCGCCGTGTCACAAGACTTACCAGTTCCACGTTGCCGGGCAGGGCAGCGAGGTGCGGCTCAACTGCCTGCTCTACCAGCGCAGTTGCGACGTGGCGCTGGGTCTGCCGTTCAACCTGGTGGGCGCGACCGTGCTGGCGCGGATGCTGGCGCAGCAGGCGGGCCTTCGCCCAGGAGAACTGGTGTGGAGCGGGGGCGACGTGCACCTCTACCTCAACCACGAGCACCTGGTGGAGGAACAGCTATCGCGGGAACCTGCGGGTGATCCGCGGCTTGATCTGGTGGGCCATCCGCCCAGCGTGTTCGATTACCGGATCGAGAATTTCGCCGTGCACGATTACCAGCCGCAAGGCGTGATCCGCGCGCCCGTGGCGGTGTAAGCCTCTGAGCGGGTTTTCGTTGACGGTTTCGATAGAAACTAATAGGATTGCGCTAACGTAAAATAATATTGCGGAGAGAGTCGATGCCGGGCGACACCGGGCCAAGCCCCTCGGGTATGGCAATTCGCGCTGGCGCAAATGCGCCCCGCTTGTCGCTGCACGTGCCTGAGCCGCCCGCGCGGCCGGGGGAGGCGCCGGACTTTTCGCACATCGTCGTCCCGCCTGCCGGCATTCAGCCCCGGCCGGACGAAACATGCGCCCCTTCAGAAACCTATCCGCTGTGTACCGATCTTGTCCGCGTGCTGGGGGATGACAATCTCGCGCATGGCCCGTGGAACCCGCGGCTCAGCCCCGAAAAACTGCGCCAGATCCTGCGTCACATGGCGCTGGTGCGTGCCTTCGATTCGCGGATGTACCGCGCCCAGCGGCAGGGCAAGACCAGCTTCTATCTGAAATGCACGGGTGAGGAGGCCTGCTCGGTCGCCGCCACCCATGCGCTTGATTTCCACGATATGATCTTCCCGACCTATCGCCAGCAGGGCTGCCTGATTTCGCGCGGCTATCCGCTGGTGGATATGGTCAACCAGATCTATTCCAACCGGGCGGATCGGCTGAAAGGGCGGCAGTTGCCGATCCTCTATTCGGCGCGCGATTATGGCTTCTTCACCATCAGCGGCAACCTGGCGACGCAGCTGCCGCAGGCGAGCGGCTTTGCCATGGCCAGCGCCGCGCGCGGGGATTCGCGCATTGCGGTGGGCTATGTGGGCGATGGCTCCACGGCGGAGGGGGATTTCCATTCGGCGCTGACCTTTGCCGCCGTCTACAACGCGCCGGTCATCTTCAACGTGGTCAACAACCAGTGGGCCATCTCCAGCTTCTCCGGTTTTGCGGGGGCGGAGCGGACCACCTTTGCCGCGCGGGCCATCGGCTATGGCATCGCGGGCCTCAGGGTGGATGGCAACGATGCGCTGGCCGTCTATGCGGCGGAGAGGTGGGCGGCGGACCGGGCGCGGGCCAACGCCGGCCCCACGCTGATTGAAATGTTCACCTACCGGGCGGAAGGGCACTCCACTTCCGACGATCCCACCGCCTATCGCAGCGCGCAGGAGGCGGAGGAGTGGCCGCTGGGCGGCCCGATCCAGCGCCTGCGCGATCACCTGATCGCGATTGGCGAATGGTCGGATGCCCAGCACGAGGCGATGGACAGGGAACTGGACGGCGAGGTGAAGGCCGCCATGCGGGTGGCCGAGGAAAGCGGCACTCTGGGCCACGGCCTGCACCACCCGATTCCCTCCATGTTCGAGGACGTGTTCGAACAGATGCCCTGGCACCTGAAAGAGCAGTGCGAAGTGGCCGTGCGCGAACGCAAGCTGAAGTGGGGCGAGGTATGACCACGCCTCCCCCCCGTTCCATGACCATGATCGAGGCGATCAACGATGCGCTCGACGTCATGCTTGCCCGCGATCCGGACGTAATCCTGCTGGGGGAAGACATCGGCTATTTCGGCGGCGTGTTCCGCGCCACCGCCGGTTTGCAGGCCAAGCATGGCAAGACGCGGGTGTTCGATACGCCCATTTCGGAATGCGGCATCATCGGCGTGGCGGTTGGGATGGGGGCCTATGGCCTGCGACCAGTGCCGGAAATCCAGTTTGCCGACTACATTTACCCCGGCCTTGACCAGTTGGTGAGCGAGGCGGCGCGGCTGCGCTATCGCTCGGCGGGGGAGTTCATCGCGCCGATCACCGTGCGCAGCCCGTTTGGCGGCGGCATCTTCGGCGGGCAGACCCATAGCCAGAGCCCGGAGGCCATGTTCACTCACGTGTCCGGCCTGAAAACGGTGATCCCCTCCACCCCTTATGATGCCAAGGGCCTGCTCATCGCCGCGATCGAGGACAATGATCCGGTGATCTTCTTCGAGCCGAAGCGCATCTATAATGGCCCGTTCGATGGCTATTACGAACGGCCTGCAAAGCCGTGGAAGGACCACCCTGACGCGCTGGTGCCCGATGGCCACTACACCGTGCCATTGGGCAAGGCGCGGCTGGTGCGCGAAGGCGAGGCGCTGACGATCCTGACCTACGGCACCATGGTTCACGTGGCCCAAGGGGTTTGCCGCGAAAAGGGCGTGGATGCCGATATCGTGGACCTGCGCACGCTGGTTCCGCTGGATATCGAGGCTGTGGAAAAGTCTGTGAAGAAAACCGGCAAATGCGTGGTGCTGCACGAAGCGACGCGCACCTCCGGCTTTGGCGCGGAACTGGCCGCGCTGGTGCAGGAACGCTGTTTCTACCACCTCGAAGCCCCGGTCGAGCGTGTGACCGGGTTCGATACCCCTTATCCCCACAGCCTGGAGTGGGCCTATTTCCCCGGCCCCGTGCGCCTGGGCGAAGCGATTGACCGGATCCTGGAGGCCTGACGATGGGCACCTACACTTTCAACCTGCCCGACATTGGCGAAGGCATTGCCGAAGCGGAAATCGTCGCCTGGTACGTGAAGCCGGGCGATTGGGTGGACGAGGATGGCCGTCTGGCCGACCTGATGACCGACAAGGCCACGGTGGAGATGGAAAGCCCGGTTGCGGGCCGCGTCATCTCCGTGGCGGGCGAGGTGGGCGATGTGATTGCCATCGGCTCCGCCCTCGTGGTGCTGGAGACGGAAGGCGAGGTTGAGGCCGAGGCTGTGTCCGTAGACGCGCCAGTAATCGAAATTGCCCCGCCGCCGCCTGCTGGATCTGAGCTGGAAACGCCGTCGAAACCCGCTCAGGCTGAGCTTGTCGAAGCCCCCTCGAGCGCAGGCAAACCGGTAAAGGTTCTCGCCAGCCCGGCGGTGCGTGCCCGTGCGCGCGACCTCGGCATTGACCTGTCGCAGGTGCAAGCGGCGAAAGACGGGCGGGTGCGCCATGCCGATCTTGACGCCTACATCTCCTACAACTCTGCCTTTCGCGCCCCCGGTGGCGGGCGGGCGGATGAGCAGGTCAAGGTGGTCGGCCTGCGCCGCCGCATTGCCGAGAACATGGCGGCTTCCAAGCGCGCCATCCCGCATTTCACCTATGTGGAGGAGTGCGACGTCACCGATCTGGAGGCCCTGCGCGCCCAGCTCAATTCGGCGGGCGGTGACCGGCCCCGGCTCACCATGCTGCCCCTGCTGATTTCCGCGCTGTGCCGCGCGCTGCCGCAGTTCCCGATGATCAACGCCCGCTATGATGACGAAGCGGGCGTGGTCACCCGTCACGGCGCGGTGCACATGGGACTGGCCACCATGACGCCCGCCGGGCTGATGGTGCCGGTAATCCGCAACGCCCATGCGCTCAACCTGTGGCAGCTGGCGGGCGAGATCGCCCGGCTGGCGCAGGCCGCGCGCGATGGCAAGGCTGCGAGCGATGAACTGAGTGGTTCCACCTTCACCATTTCCTCACTCGGCCCGCTGGGCGGGATTGCCTCGACCCCGGTCATCAACCGACCTGAAGTGGCGATCATCGCGCCGAACAGAATCGTGGAACGGCCGATGTTCGTGCCCGATCCGGCGGGCGGGGAGCGGATAGCCAAACGCAAGCTGCTGAATCTTTCCATCAGCTGCGATCACCGCGTGGTGGACGGATATGATGCCGCCGCATTCGTGGCCGAAGTGAAGCGCCTGATCGAGGCCCCGGCACTGATTATCGCTGGCTGAAAAGGCTTGGCGAAAAATTGCACAAATGGCCGTTGACAGCCATTTTTCTCTGCCCTAGAGGCGCGTCTCCCAAGCGGTGCAGTCGCAAGATACGCGGGTGTAGCTCAGTTGGTTAGAGTATCGGCCTGTCACGCCGAGGGTCGCGGGTTCAAGTCCCGTCACTCGCGCCACTTGGGACATTTCCTCAGACAGAAATGGCACTTTCCCCTCGCGGGGAAAGTTGCGTCTGGCCCTGGCGGAGTTGAACCGTTCAGGTCAGTCCGGAATGCGGAAGCTGCCGGTTTCCATCCACACCAGGAACCGCTTGAGCGGCAGCAGCCAGGCGACGCCCAGCATCAGGTAGATCACCGTCTGCAGCAGCACGTGGAGCTGGCCGATCCATTGCGACGCCCAGGCCACGCCCAGCGCATAGACCGCCAGCCCTGCCAGCAGGGCGAGGATGCCGAAGGGGATTCGAAGCGTCGGTTCGTTACGCATCAGCGGCTGCTCCCGAACGGGCCGAGGATGCGGCTCTGCGTGACGATAGCCGTCAGCGGCATGTCGTGGTCCTCCAGCGGAAGTTCGTCCACTTCCTGCGCGTCCCAGGCCATGCCGATGGCCACGGTTTGCGGGTGTGCGGCCAGCCAGCGATCGTAGAAGCCGCCGCCCTGGCCCAGCCGCTCGCCCCGCGCGGTGAAGCCCACCAGCGGCATGAACAGCACGTCCGGCACCACCTCGGGCAGGTCGCCCGAAGGCTGGCGTAGGCCCATAGGCCCGTCCTCCAGGTCGCTTTCTCCGAATGGATCGGTGTGGGCATGGAAACGCATCGGCTGCTTCAGCGTGGTGACACGGGGCAGGGCGATGGGGTGGCCGGCTTCATGGAAGAAACGGGCATAGGATGATGCCGGCGCTTCGCCCGGATCGGCGCGATAGAGGCCAATGGTTACCCCTTCCGGCACCAGCGCGCGCAAGGGAGCGGGGGGCTGGCGGAAAACCAGTGCGCTCACTTCCTGCGGCAGGCTGGCGGCAAATTCGCGGCGACGCGCCCGCAGGGCATCACGCAGGACTGCTTTTTGCTGGGAAACCGTGGTCATGGCCGGGCCCTTGCCTCCTCGTGCCTCACTTGTCGAACCGGCCCTTGGGGGAGGGCGGGTGGCGGGACCACCATGGGTCGTTTGCCGGAAATCCTCTGACGCCTAACGTCAGGTGGGCACCGTGTATCCCGGACCAGGATCCAGGTAGGGACAGTTCCCATGGATTGCTTATAGCCTCAGGGATATTCGAAGGCTCGTGCCGGGCAGCCCCGCCAAGCATCACTTAGGAACTCGCCGGCGAACCCTCAAGCCGTGAAGCGAGCGATTCCAGCCGATCCGCGAGATTTTCCAGCGGCTGTGCCAGCGGCAGCGCGGGGGCGGGCAGGGGAGCAGCCTGTGTGGCCTGTGCGGCTTTCGCCTGCGCTTCATGCAGTTCGTCTGCCAGGAGCAGCGCGGCAAACAGCAGCGTGCGCGGTTCGGATTGGCCGGCCATTTTGGGCAACTGGGCCAGCTTGTCGTTGATCAACGCACCCAGCATGGCGATGTGCGCTTCCTCACCCGGGGCGCAGGCGACGGTGTAGCGGCGGCCGCCGATTTCCAGCGTGACGTTGCTCATCCCTCGGCAGCCTCGATCAGGTCGTCCAGTTCGGCCAGGGCTGCCCAGGCCTCGCGCCGCAGGAGGTCGTGCCGGCGTGCAAGGTCGGGATCTGATGCAGGCGCAGACAGACGGGCTGCGGCGGCTTCGATCCTCCGGGCCGCGGCCGCGATGCGTGCCATCGCCTGCTCGATGCGCTCCTGTTCCATGGTGGTGGCTTAGCCAAATCGGCCCATCGCGGCAAAGGCGCGGCCGGGGAACTTGTGAATAAGCCGGGTGAGCGGTGGCGCCGCCGCGCCGCTCCGTGCTGTCCCGATGCTGCCCCCCTGCGCTTGACGGGAGGGGTTCCCCCTCGCATGGAGCGCGCAATCGAATCGAAGGCAAACACCCAGTTTCAGCGGAGATCATCCATGAGCCAAGACGCGTCCCGTTTCCTGCCGATGGCCAACGCCATCCGGGCGCTGACCATGGATGCCGTGCAGGCCGCCAATATCGGTCATCCCGGCATGCCGATGGGTATGGCCGACGTCGCCACCGTGCTTTACGCAGATTACCTGAAGTTCGACCCGGCTGACCCGCAGTGGGCGGACCGGGACCGCTTCATCCTGTCGGCCGGTCACGGCTCCATGCTGATCTACGCGCTGCTGCACCTGACCGGCTATGCTTCGCCGACGATGGATGACATCCGCAATTTCCGCCAGTTGAACAGCCCCTGCGCCGGCCACCCGGAAAACTTCCTGATCGATGGCGTGGAATGCACCACCGGCCCGCTGGGCCAGGGCCTGGCTATGGGCGTGGGCTTCGCGCTGGCCGAACGCCACCTCAATGCCAAGTTCGGCGATGAGCTGGTCAACCACCGCACCTGGGTGATCGCCGGCGATGGTTGCCTCATGGAGGGCGTGAACCACGAAGCCATCGGCCTTGCCGGGCACCTGAAGCTGTCCAACCTCATCGTGCTGTGGGATGACAACAACGTCACCATCGATGGCAAGGTGGGCCTGTCCTCCAGCGAGGACATCCGCGCCCGTTACCGTGCCACCGGCTGGCACGTGGTCGATTGCGACGGGCATGACGTCGCCTCCATCCGCGCCGCGATTGACGAGGCGCTGGCGAGCGATCTGCCCTCGCTCGTCGCCTGCAAGACGGTGATCGGCAAGGGTGCGCCCAACAAGCAGGGCACCAGCGGCGTCCACGGTTCCCCGCTGGGCGCGGACGAAATCGCCGCCGCCCGCGTGGTGCTGGACTGGCCGCACGATCCTTTCGTGATCCCGGCCGATATCATGGCCGACTGGCGCGCGCTGGGCGCCCGAGGCGCTGCCACCCGCGCGGAATGGGCCGCGCGCCTTGCTGCCAGCGCAAAGAAGGCGGAATTCGAAGCGCAGTTCGCCTCCATCGCGGACAGGGCCGGCCCCACGGTGCAGGCGCATATCCGCGACCTGGCGGCCAACCCGCAGAAGATTGCCAGCCGCGTTGCCTCGCAGAAGACGCTGGAGCCGCTGACAGCCGCCCTGCCGCAGCTGATCGGCGGTTCGGCCGACCTCACCGGATCGAACAACACCAAGACCGCCGCCACCGATGGCATCACCGCCGAAAACTACGGCGGGCGCTATGTCTATTACGGCATCCGCGAATTCGGCATGGCCGCGGCGATGAACGGCATGATGCTGCACGGCGGGGTGGTGCCTTATGGCGGCACCTTCCTGATCTTCAGCGATTATGCGCGCAACGCCATCCGCCTGTCCGCCTTGCAGCACGCGGGCGTGGTCTACGTGCTGACGCATGACAGCATCGGCCTTGGCGAGGATGGGCCCACCCACCAGCCGGTGGAACAGGTGATGAGCCTGCGTCTCATTCCCAACCTCAACGTGTTCCGCCCGGCGGACGCGGTGGAAACGGCGGAATGCTGGGCGCTCGCCCTGCAGACGCCGGAAACCCCTTCGGTTCTCGCGCTCTCGCGCCAGAACCTGCCGCAGGTGCGCGGCGCGGGTGACGAGAACTGGACCGCTGCCAGCAACCGCTCTGCCAAGGGGGGCTATCGCCTCAAGGCCGCCACGCCCGCGCGCAAGGTGGTGCTGATGGCGACGGGTTCCGAGGTCTCGGTCGCGCTTGATACCGCGGCGGCGCTGGAAGCCCAGGGCATTGGCGCGGACGTGGTTTCGATGCCGTGCCAGGAACTGTTCAATGCGCAGGATGCCGCCTACAAGGCGGATGTGCTGCCGGCAAACGTGCTGAAGGTCTCGATCGAGGCGGGCGTTACCCACGGCTGGGAACGTTATACCGGCCTTGATGGCATCAACATCGGTCTTGACCGCTTCGGCGCTTCGGCACCGGCGGAAGTGCTGTTCAACCACTTCGGCTTCTCGGCCGAGAAGATCGTTCCGCAAATCCTTGCCAAGCTGGGCAACTGAGCCGAACTGGGCATCTGATCAGGAGAAGTATCCATGACCATCAAGGTTTCCATCAACGGCTTCGGGCGCATCGGTCGCAACGTGGCGCGGGCCATTTTGGAACGCACCGATCACAACCTGGAACTGGTGCACATCAACGACTTGGCCAGTGCCAAGGCCAATGCCATGCTGTTCCAGCGTGACAGCGTGCACGGCCCGTTTTCCGGCACCGTGGAAGTCGATGGCAATGACCTGATCGTCAACGGCAAGCGCATCGTCGTGACGGCGGAGCGTGATCCGGCTAACCTGCAGCACGCTGCCAACGGCGTGGACATCGCGCTGGAATGCACCGGCTTCTTCACCGATCGCGCCTCTTGCGAAAAGCACCTGGCTGCGGGCGCGAAGAAGGTGCTGATCTCGGCCCCCGGCAAGAACGTGGACCTGACCGTGGTTTACGGCGTGAACCACGAAAAGCTCGGCGCGGAGCACACTATCGTTTCCAACGCTTCGTGCACCACCAACTGCCTGGCGCCCTTCGCCAAGGTGCTGAACGATGCCATCGGCATTGAACGCGGCCTGATGACCACGGTCCACGCCTACACCAACGACCAGAAGATCCTGGACCAGATCCACGAAGATCCGCGCCGCGCCCGCGCTGCCGCGATGAGCATGATTCCCACCACCACCGGCGCTGCCCGGGCGGTGGGCGAAGTGCTGCCGGAACTGAAGGGCAAGCTGGACGGTTCGGCCATCCGCGTGCCGACCCCCAACGTTTCGGTCGTGGACCTGACCTTCATGCCGGGCCGCGAAACGACGAAGGAAGAAGTCAACGCGCTGCTCAAGGCCGCGGCCGAAGGCCCGCTGAAGGGCGTGCTCGGCTTCTCGGACGAGCCGCTGGTCTCCATCGATTACAATCACTGCCCGAACAGCTCCACCATCGACAGCCTGGAAACGGCCGTGATCGACGGCAAGCTGGTCCGCGTGCTGAGCTGGTACGATAACGAATGGGGCTTCTCCAACCGCATGGTGGACACCGCCGGCGTGATGGGCGGCCTGCTCTAAGCCGGCCAACCATGACCGGCCGCCTCGCAGGCATTGCCCGTCATGCCCGGCCGAAAGGGCCGATGGAGACGGTAGATGATGCCAATGTCACCGTGGGCGAGGGCGTCCACGGTGATTATCGCGGGGCGCTCGCCGCTGCCAAGCGCGGGGCCAAGCGACAGGTCTCACTTATTGAGGGTGAAAGCTGGCGTGCCGCCCAAGGTGATTGCGGTTGCCTGCTGGATTGGTGGCACGCGCGGCGCAACCTGCTGGTGGAAGGTCTGCGCCTGCCGCGCGAAGTGGGCGGGCGCATCGCAATTGGCGCATCGCTTGTGCTGGAAGTCACGGGGGAATGCGATCCGTGCGAACGGATGGAAGCGCTCCACCCTGGCCTGCGCGCCGCATTGACGCCGGATTGGCGCGGCGGAGTACTGGCGCGCGTGATCGAAGACGGGCACATTGCGCCCGGCGATGAAGTGAGGATTGTCTGATGGCTGCTTTCAAGACCCTTGATGACCTGGGCGATGTGACGGGCAAGGTGGCGCTGGTGCGCGTGGACCTGAACCTGCCGATGGCTGACGGGTTGGCAACGGACCTCACCCGCGCCCGTGCCGTGGCCCCGACGATCCTGGACCTGGCCGACAAGGGCGCCAAGGTCCTGCTGCTCGCTCACTTCGGCCGTCCCAAGGGCAACCGCAATTCGCAGATGTCGCTCAGCATGGTTCAGGGTGCGCTGGAAGGCGTTCTGGATCGCGAAGTGATGTTCATTCCCGAAGTGGCCGGCCCGGTCGCCGCGCAGGCGATCGATATCCTGCGGGCAGGGGACGTGGGGATGATGGAAAACACCAGGTTCTGGCCGGGCGAGGAAAAGAACGACATGGAGTTCGCCAAGGCCATCGCCGCCAACGCCGATTTCTACGTCAACGATGCCTTCTCCGCCGCCCACCGCGCCCACGCCACCACCGAGGCGCTGGCACACCTGCTGCCGGCCTATGCCGGCCGTTCGATGGAAGCGGAACTGAAGGCGCTCGATGCCGCGCTGGGCAACCCGCAGACCCCGGTGGCCGCCGTGGTGGGCGGGGCCAAGGTCTCCACCAAGCTGGCAGTGCTGGAAAACCTCGTCGGCAAGGTGCAGCACCTGATCATCGGCGGCGGCATGGCCAACACCTTCCTGGCCGCGCGCGGCGTGGACGTGGGCAAGAGCCTGTGCGAGCACGATCTTGCCGCCAAGGCCGAAAGCATCATGGATGCCGCTGACGCCGCCGGTTGCACGGTACACCTGCCTTATGACGTCGTGGTAGCCAAGGAATTTGCCGCCAACCCGCCATCAATGCGCATCTGCAACGTGCACGAAGTGGCGGCGGACGAAATGATCCTTGATGTGGGGCCGCAGGCGGTGGAAGCTCTGGGCGACGTGCTCAAGACCTGCCGCACGCTGGTGTGGAATGGCCCGTTGGGCGCGTTCGAGACGCAGCCCTTCGATGCTGCCACAGTGGCGCTGGCGCGCACAGCTGCGGCACTGAGCAAGGAAGGATCGCTGGTCTCGGTCGCGGGCGGCGGGGATACGGTGGCGGCTCTCGCTCATGCGGGCGTCGCACAGGATTTCACTTACATTTCAACTGCTGGCGGCGCTTTCCTGGAATGGATGGAAGGGCGCGAACTGCCCGGCGTTGCTGCGCTTTCTGCCTGATTAATCCAGCGGACGGTCTGGCGCATTGCCTTCATAGGCGAAGCGGTAGTCCAGCGGGCGGGTAGCCTCTGCGCCCGCCATGCGGCCCGGTTCCGCGCTGACGAGGTTCAGCACGTATCCACGCACGCCCACCGGCTCTCCCAGCGTCATCGGCACGGTTTCGCGCCAGCCCTTGCCATCCACCCGCGTCTCCACCGTGATCCGGCCCGCCCATACGCAGCGGGCGTTGATCGGGCAGCGCGAATCCTCGGTCACGCGCATGGGGGTGGCGGCAATCCCGGCCACGGCGACGGCCTGGCCCAGTGGGACGAGACTGCCCTCCGGCCGCACATCGCCAGCCAGCGGTAAGGTGGCGCAGGCCGCAAGGAGGGGCAGAAGGGCGAACGAGGCAGCAAGTCTGGTCATCCAACCATTACGCACCGCCGGGGGTTTCGCTCCGCTGAACGGGGTGAGCGCCAGATGGTTTCGCGCCTTTCCTTGGCGGCAACAAGGCCTCCGTTCCGAAGATCAGGTCCGAGATTGGCGTTGTGCGCGCCATTCGCTAAAGGCCGCGCATGGCTGATTGTTCGCTTTACCTGATTTCCCCGCTCGATGTTGGCGGAGACTTTCCCGCCCGCCTTGCCCGCGCCATTGATGCGGGGGAGGGCGCTGTCGCCGCATTCCAGTTCCGCGTGAAGGAGGTGGACCAGCACGTAGCGGCACGCCTCGCCGCTCCGCTGCAGGCCATTTGTGCGGAGCGGGAGGTGGCCTTCATCGTCAACGACTCGGTGGCGCTGGCCAAGCGGCTGAAGGCCGATGGCGTGCATCTGGGGCAAGGCGATGGCGACGTGAAGGAAGCACGCGAGATCCTGGGGCGGGAGGCGCAGATCGGCGTTACCTGCCACGCCAGCCGTCATCTGGCGATGGAAGCGGGCGAGGCAGGCGCCGATTACGTGGCCTTCGGTGCGTTCTTCCCCAGCACGACCAAGGCGACCGAACACCATGCCGAGCCTGATCTGCTGCGCTTCTGGCAGGGCCTGTTCGAGATTCCGTGCGTGGCCATCGGCGGGATCACGCCGGAAAACTGTCGCCCGCTGGTGGAAGCGGGGGCCGATTTCCTGGCCGTGTCAGGCGCGGTGTGGAACGGGGACGAGGCCGAGGCCGTGCGCGCCTTTGCGGAAAAGCTGCGCGGCTGAAGGTCTGCTCAGCGCCCGTGCCACAGGCAGCGCAGGCGACCGGGCTGGCCGTTTTCGATCTTGTGCAGCAAGGTGGGGGAGGTGACGGCATAGCGGGTGCCGTTGCGCGGCCCGCTGGTCATGGTCATCACGTCGCCCCGCCGCAGGTAAGTGCCGTTGCCTTGCGGGGAGCGATAGCGCGAGGCGCTGGCAATCTCGAAATCCTCGTCCGGCTGGGCAATGCCCACGCTGCCCGCGGCATCGCCCGGCAGTTCGCACATGTACCGGCCACGTTCTACCGTCCCGATATCACCCAGGCCCTGAACCGGAGTCTGCGTGGGGGTCGGCGCCGTTTCCTGAGCGGTGACGGGCAGGGGAAGCAGGCACAGCGCGGCAAGGATCAAGGCGGGGCGGCAAGTCATGCCCGGGGCTTTAGCGGCTTTGCCCTTGCATGCCCATGAACGATTGCAGCCCGCATGGCAGGCCGGTTCTGGAATGCAACCTTGCCCAAAGCGCCACTAGCGGGTAGGGCGCGCGCAATCCGAAATTCCCGCATTTGTTTGATGAAGGCCCTTGTCCCATGAAGATCAGCGGCGTGGACATCCGTCCCGGCAATATCCTTGAATACGAAGGTGGCATCTGGAAGGTCGCCAAGATTCAGCACACCCAGCCCGGCAAGGGCGGCGCCTACATGCAGGTCGAGATGAAGAACCTCATCGATGGCCGCAAGACCAACGTCCGCTTCCGCAGCGCCGACACGGTTGAAAAGGTGCGCCTGGATACCAAGGACTACCAGTTCCTGTATGAAGACGGGGACCAGCTGGTGTTCATGGACCAGGACACTTACGAGCAGATCAACCTGCCGAGCGACCTGCTGGGCGATGCTAAGGCGTTCCTGCAGGATGGCATGCAGGTGATGCTGGAACTGTGGGACGAACGCCCCATCAGCGTGGAACTGCCCAGCCAGGTGGAAGCCACCATCGTGGAAGCCGATGCCGTGGTGAAGGGGCAGACCGCCTCTTCCAGCTACAAGCCCGCCGTGCTGGACAACGGCGTGCGCATCATGGTTCCGCCGCACATCGAAAGCGGCACCCGCATCGTGGTGGACGTGTACGAGCAGGCCTACGTCGGCAAGGCCGGCTGATCCTTCGACAAGCTCAGGATGAGCGGAAAGTAGTTACATGGCAGTCCTCTCGGGCCTCATCCGTGTCATGGAAAAGGCTGCCCGCAAGGCGGGTGGTCGCCTGCGGCGCGATTTCGGCGAAGTCGAACACCTGCAGGTAAGCCGCAAGGGCCCATCGGACTTCGTGTCCAAGGCGGACCAGGCGGCCGAACGCACGATCTATGACGAACTGCTTGCCGCGCGGCCCGATTGGGGCTTCGTGCTGGAAGAAGGCGGCATCATCGAAGGCGATCCCACCAAGCCGCGCTGGATCATTGATCCGCTGGATGGCACCAGCAACTTCCTCCACGGCATCCCGCACTTTGCGATTTCCATCGCCGCGCAGGAACCCAAGCTGGATGGCTCCGGCTGGGGGGACGTGATCGCGGGCGTGGTCTACCAGCCGATCACCGACCAGACCTTCTGGGCCGAAAAGACCCGCGGGGCATGGCTGCACGATGCGCGCCTGCGCGTATCCGGCCGCCGCCACCTGTCCGAAGCCCTCGTCGCCACCGGCATGCCCTACCAGGCGCATGGCGATTTTGCGGAATGGATGAAGATCTACGGCAAGCTTGGCCCGCAGATCGCCGGGGTGCGCCGCTTCGGTGCGGCCTCGCTGGATCTCGCCTGGGTTGCCGCGGGCCGGTTCGATGGCTTCTGGGAAAGCGACCTTTCCCCGTGGGATACGGCTGCCGGCTGCCTGCTGGTGCGCGAGGCCGGAGGCTTCGTTTCCGATTACCGCGGCCGTTCGCTGCCCATCTGCGACGAGCAGGTGATCGCCGGGAACGACAACCTGCATTCGCGCCTGCACAAGATCATTGCCGGAGCATTGAAGGATTGATCCTTGAACGCCGGGCGGGCCACGGCTAACGCCCGGCAACCGGCCGATAGCGGCCGTGCCCCATGGGCCTCTGTGGCGGAATTGGTAGACGCGCTCGACTCAAAATCGAGTTTCTTCGGAAGTGCCGGTTCGAGTCCGGCCAGAGGTACCAGGGGGGCAAGCAGGCGCAGGCCACGCGCCAGACCCGTCTATTCTATCGCAATTGCATGCCAGCTGTGGCGGCGTGCCGTGGGTGCGCATTCGCCAACCCCATGTTCCCCGCGAATCATCAAAGGCCATCTCCGGTCCGCCATGACCTGGCGAGTGCCAAACCCTGCCATCGCCCTGCCACCGCACGGTGGGTGAATGGGCGCTCCTTTCGCGGTTGAGCGGAACCAGCGGTGCCTGTGGCGGTTTAGAACCGCAATCGCAGGAGGATCATGATGACGGAAGAACGTATTACCCAAGTCCGCGACGATCACGGCGCCGTACACACCCACACCACCGTGATTCGCGATGAACCGGCCGATAATGCCCCCGGTCGGGGCGGCGGCGCGGGCCGGTTGGTGGCCGTGGGGCTGCTGGTCATTGCCGGCGTTCTGGCGTTCCTTATCGTGGACCGTCTGTCCAATGCCGAAGTCGGCAAGGATGCCGCAGTGGCCGAAGCCGCGCAGGACGTGGGCAATGCCGCCAACCAGGTGGGCGATGCCGTTGAACAAGGTGTCGAAAATCTTTCCAATTGAGCAGCGGGAGGCTGCTTTCGCGCCGCCTCAGCCTGTAAGATTTACCGACATTTCACTTCTCTAGCCTAATCCGGCCACGGACCGTCACTTGGCGGGCGGTCAGGATCGGCTGGACTGATGGTAAGACTGTTCAAACACTACGTGCCATATGCGGTCCTGTTGCTGGGCCTGATTGATTTTGCCCTTCTGCTGGCGGTCAACAACCTGGCATGGCTGCTGCGTGCGGCGCAGATCGGCATGGCCCCGGGGCCGCTGGCAGGACGGCTGCCGGAAGTGGCCTTCATGTCGACGACTACGCTGACCGCTATGATCGCGGTGGGCGTCTATGGCCCGGATTCGCTGCGGTCGCTGCGCTTTGCCGGGGCGCGGCTGCTGGTCGCGGTAAGCCTGGCGGTGCTGGGCCTGGCCTTGGTCGACTTCCTGCTGCCTGGGCACACCTATTGGCGGTCCACCCTGCTGTACGGCATGGGCCTCGCCATCCTCGGCCTGATGCTTAACCGCGCCATCACCGGCGCGCTGGTGGGGGTATCCGCTTTTCGCCGGCGGGTGGTGGTGCTGGGTGCGGGGCATCGGGCCCAGCGCCTGCAGGCCCTGTCCGAACGGCCGGAAAGCGGTTTCGCAATCGTCGGCTTCGTGGGCATGGGCATGCGCGCGCCAAAGGTCGCCAACGCGGTGCAGCGCGCCGATATCGAAGACCTTTCCGCCCACGTGGCGCAGCTCAGGGCGACAGAGGTCGTGCTGGCCATTGAGGAACGGCGCAATGCCCTGCCGCTGAAGGACCTGCTGCGCATCAAGACGCTGGGCGTGCACGTCAACGATTTCTCCAGCTTCCTGGAGCGGGAGACCGGGCGGGTCGATCTCGATACCCTCAACCCCTCATGGCTGATCTTTTCGGATGGCTTTTCCAGCGCGCGCGCCCTTTCCAGCGTGACCAAGCGCTTGTTCGACATTTGCGCCAGCCTGCTGCTGATGATCGGGAGCCTGCCGGTGATCCTGCTGTTCGCGCTGCTGGTGAAGCTGGACAGCCCAGGCCCCGCCTTCTTCCGCCAGACGCGCGTGGGGCTTTACGGCCAGCCGTTCACGCTGGTGAAGCTGCGGTCCATGCGGCTGGATGCGGAAGCCAATGGTGCACAGTGGGCGCAGGAACGCGACCCGCGCATCACCCGCATAGGCCAACTGATCCGCAAGCTGCGGATTGATGAACTGCCGCAGGTCTGGACCGTATTGAAGGGCGACATGAGCTTTGTCGGCCCGCGCCCCGAAGTGCCCAGGTTCGTCGACGACCTTGAAGAAAAGCTGCCGTATTACGCCGAGAGACACATCGTGAAGCCCGGCATCACCGGCTGGGCGCAGATCAACTATCCCTATGGCGCGTCGATCGAGGACGCCCGCCACAAGCTGGAATACGATCTCTACTACGCCAAGAACTACACCCCTTTCCTTGACCTGCTGATCCTGCTGCAGACGCTGCGCGTGATCCTGTGGCCGGAGGGCGCGCGATGATGGGGGTGGCTTGGCATCTGGCAATGGACGTGCTGCACGTGGGGGCGACGCTGGTCGCCATCCTGCTGGCGCTGGGCCTTGTCAGCCAGGCCGGTACGAAGAGGGCCGGGCCGAAACGGGCCATGTGGGGAAGGGCCAGCCTGGCGCTGGCGCTGACCGCGCTCTGGTCGCTGGCATCGATGGCGCTGGGACGCGATGGACTTGCCATCCAGGGCCTGGTGAGCGGCACCTATCTTGCCTGGCTGTGGTTCCTTTACGGATTGTTCGGGCAGGACTCGCGCGACAAGAACTTGGCCCCGCTGCGCCCCGTCATCGCCAGCGTGGCACTGGTGGAAACAATCCAGTTTGCGCTGACCGTGGGCCGGATCGCCTTTTCCGATTATCCCACCCTGGTCACGGACGAAGCCGGCACCATGCTTTCGGTCAGCGTCATGTTGCGGCTTTTGTCCAGCATCGGTGCGTTGGTGCTGGTCCACAACCTCTACGTTGGCGCAGCGCAGACTGCGCGCACTGCCTTGCGCTGGCCCGCCGCGGCCCTGTCCGTGTTGTGGCTCTACGATCTCAACCTCTACACTGTTGCTTACCTTGCCGATGGCCCACCCGCGGTGCTGGTGGACCTGCGCAGCGTACCGGTGATCCTGTCCTGCGCGCTGCTGGGGTTTGGTACGGTGGGCAAGCGGGCGGACCTGCGCTTCCAGCCATCGCGCAGCTTTGCCTTCCGCTCCTTCTCGCTGGCGGTGATCGGCGCCTACCTGATGCTGATGGTGCTGGTGGCCCAGGCCATCGCCTATGCCGGGAGCGACTTCTCCCGCGCGCTCCAGATCGGCTTCGTGCTGGTGGCCAGCGCCATTGCGCTTGCCCTGCTGCCTTCGCGCAAGCTGCGCGGCTGGCTGAAGGTCACGGTGGCCAAGAACCTGTTCCAGCACCGGTATGACTACCGCGCGGAATGGCTGCGCTTTACCGATACGATCGGCCGCGCCGGTCCCGATGCCGCGCCCCTGCATGAACGCGCGATCCGCGCCGTGGCCGATGTGACCGACAGCTCGCGCGGCCTGCTGCTGACCCCCAGCGAGGAAGGCGGTCTGGCCATTGCCGCGCGCTGGAACTGGGCGGGCATTGAGGTGCCGCCGCTGGCGATGGCACCGGAAGGCGTGCGCTATTTCGAGGAAAGCCGGTTCATCGTCGATCTCGACGATCTTAGGAGTGGGCGTGGGCAACAACCTGCGGTCGGCGCGGTTCCGGCCTGGTTGCTGGATGATGCGGACGCCTGGGCCATGCTTCCGCTGCTGCATTTCGAGCGGCTGGTTGCGGTGGTGATCCTCTCGCGCCCGGCCGTTGCCCGGCGGCTCGACTGGGAGGATTTCGACCTCTTGCGCGTGATTGGCAGCCAGCTTGCCAGCTATCTTGCCGAACAGGCCACGCAGGATGCGTTGGGCGATGCGCAGCGGTTTGACGAGTTCAACCGCCGCATCGCTTTTGTGATGCACGATATCAAGAACCTTGCCAGCCAGCTTTCGCTGCTGGCGCGCAATGCGGAAAAGCACGCCGACAAGGCGGAATTCCGCGCCGACATGATCATCACCCTGCGCAATTCCACCGACAAGTTGCAGGCCTTGCTGGCGCGGCTTTCCCGGTATGGCGCCCATGGCGGGGCGGCGATCGAGGATGCCCGGATGGACGATCTGCTGGCGCGGGTGGCGGCTCAGTTCACGGCCAAGCACCAGGTTGTGCTGCTTGATCGCGACGCCCGCACCGCGCGCTGCAATCCCGAAGCGCTGGAACAGGCGCTGGTGCACCTGGTTCAGAATGCCGTCGAGGTTTCGCCGCCATCATCGCCGGTGTTCCTTGGCCTGCGTCAGGACGATGGCGGCGTGTGCATCGAAGTGATCGACAGCGGCTGTGGGATGAGTGCCGAATTCATCCGCACGCGCCTGTTCAAGCCGTTTCATTCGTCCAAGCAGGGCGGCTTCGGCATCGGCGCGTTCGAAGCACGCGAACTGGTGCGCGCCATGGGCGGGCGGCTGGACGTGGAATCGCGCGAGGGTATCGGCACTCGCTTCCAGATCCGACTGCCACAGGCAAGCACCGCCAACCTGATCAACGCCATCAACGGCACGCCCAAACCCACCTCGGAGGTCGCATGAAACCCGATTCCAAACCCCGCCTGCTGATCGTGGAGGACGATCCCGGCCTCCAGGCCCAGCTCAAATGGGCCTACGACGATTTCGAGGTCACCATCGTGGGCGACCGCGAAAGCGCGCTTGCCGCGTTGCGGGCGGAGGAACCGAGCGTGGTGACGCTGGACCTGGGCCTGCCGCCAGACCCCGATGGGACCAGCGAAGGCTTTGCCGTACTGGACGCGATCATGGCGCTGAAGCCCGACACCAAGGTGATCGTCGCTTCCGGCCACGGCGCGCGCGAAAGTGCGCTTGGGGCCATCGAGCGCGGGGCGTATGATTTCTACCAGAAGCCGGTCGATATCGAGCAACTGGGCCTGATCGTGCGCCGCGCCTTCAACCTGCACCGGATCGAAGCGGAAAACCGCGCCCTGGCGGCCCGCGCGGGGGAAGACAACCGGGTGCTGGGCCGGATGATCACCGCGGCGCCGGAAATGGTGAAGGTGGCCCGCACCATCGAGCGGGTGGCCAATACCAACGTTTCCGTCATGCTGCTGGGCGCGAGCGGTACCGGCAAGGAACTGCTGGCGCGCGGGCTGCACGATGCCAGCACGAGGCGCGACGGGGCCTTCATCGCCATCAACTGCGCCGCCATCCCGGAAAACCTGCTGGAAAGCGAGCTGTTCGGGCACGAGAGGGGCGCGTTCACCGGCGCGGTCAAGACCACCGAGGGCAAGATCGAACTGGCCAGCGGCGGCACGCTGTTCCTTGACGAAGTGGGTGACATTCCGCTGCCCCTGCAGGTCAAGCTGCTGCGCTTCATCCAGGAGCGCACGATCGAACGCATTGGCGGGCGCAAGGCGATTGACGTGGATACCCGCATCGTCTGCGCCACGCACCAGAACCTGGAGGCGATGATCGCCGCGGGCACCTTCCGCGAAGACCTGTTCTACCGGCTGGCGGAAGTGGTGGTGAAGATCCCCAGCCTGGCGGAACGTCCCGGTGATGCCGTGCTGCTGGCCAAGGCCTTCCTCAAGCGGTTCGCCGCCGAGATGAACCCGCAGGTCACCGGTTTTGCCGCCGATGCGCTGGCCGCCATCGACGGGTGGGGCTGGCCGGGCAATGTGCGCGAACTGGAAAACCGGGTGAAGCGCGCCGTCATCATGGCCGATGCCAAGCTGGTGACTGCTGCCGATCTCGACCTTGGCGACGGGCGTGGCGAGGAGGAGGCCGGCGTGCTCAACCTCAAGAGCGCGCGCGAGGCGGCGGACCGCAAGGTAATCCGCCATGCGCTTGCCCGCAGCGAAGGCAACATTTCCAGCACGGCGCGTCTGCTCGGGATCAGCCGGCCGACCTTGTATGATCTGCTCAAGCAATACGACCTTTCAGCCTGAACGGATTCTCCCGTTGCTGGCTGGCAGTGCCTGCGCGGCATTGCTGGCACTGTCTGGCCCTCTGGCGGCGGCAGCGGGCGAAGATGCCGTGGCCGAAGCGCGCGCCGCTCTGGAGCGCGAGGACGGTGTAGCTGCGGAAATGGCCGGCAGGCGCGCCATGCGGGAAGGCGCGCCGCGCGCGGCGGTGGCAGGGCTGATCGGCGAAGGCGAGCTGTTGCAGGGCGACCTGGCCGATGCGCGCGACTGGCTGGGCCCGGCCGAGTTCGACCAGGCCAGCCGCCAGCAGGGGCTGCGCGCGCTGGCTCGGCTGGAACTTCTGGAGGGCAATCTTGAAGCGGCCGCTGCCGCCTTGTCGCAGGCCATGCAGGCCGGGGAGACCGCGCCGTTGTGGGTGGACGTCGGCGGGCTGCGTTATCGCATGGGCAACCACGTGGGCGCACAGGAGGCTTCGGCACGGGCCCTGGTGCTGGAGTCCGGCAATCCGCGCGCGCTGGAATTTGCCGGCCAGCTAGCCCGTGATGCGCAGGGCGTGCGCGCTGCCCTGCCGTTCTTCGCCCGTGCGGTGCAAGCCGCGCCGCAGGATGTGGAACTGGCGCTGCAATATGCCGCTACGCTGGGCGAGGCGGGCGATTATGCTGCCATGCTGACCGTGATCCGCGCGCTGGAGGATGAAGGCGGGCAACAGCCTCAGGCCTTCTACCTGCAAGCCGTGCTGGCCGCCCGTGCCGGCAAGGACGAGGTGGCCCGCCGGATCTGGTGGCAAACGGGCGGGGCGTTCAGCGGCACGGCAGCCGGCCTGCTGGTCGATGGCATCATCGAATACCGCGCAGGCAACGCGGCGGTGGCTGTGGACCGCCTGTCCCGGCTCAGCCGGATGCAGCCGGGCAATGACCTGGCCCGCGTGCTGCTGGCCCGTGCGCTGGTCGCCAATGGTGAGGCGAACGTGGCCATTGCCCTGCTGCTGCCGCTGGCCGGGCGGCCCGATGCCTCTCCCTACGTGCTGGTGCTGGCGGGCCGCGCCTATGAACAGATGGGGCAGCGTGACAAGGCGGCGCCATACCTTGACCGCGCGGCCGCCATGGCCAGCGTGGCGCCGGGTTACTCTCCGGCCCCGGTGTTGCTGGATGATGGCGGACGCATGGCGCAGCCCGATGACCTGGCACAGCATCTGCGCAACCTGTTCAGGCAGGGGAGCGTGGCGGAAGCTGTGAGCACGGCGAGCGGCGTACTGGGCGAAGTTCCCGGCTCGGTGGACCTGCAATTCCTCGCCGGAGATACGGCCTGGCTTTCTGGCGACAACACGGCGGCGCTGCAACTGTTCGGCCAGTCTGGTGCCGTGCGCAGCACCTGGCCGCTGGCGCAGCGGCGGGCGCTGATCCTGGCCGGTCAGGGCAACGGCCTCGCCGCGCGTCGGCTCCTTTCCGCACACCTTGCCAGCAATCCGCAGGACCAACCGGTTGCCCTGATACTGGGCCGCAGCCTGCTCGCTTCCGGGCAGCAGCAGCGCGCCGCCGTGGTGCTACGCCACGCCGCAAGCCTGGGCGCGGGACCGCACGATCCCTTGCTGCTGGCCGATCTGGCAGAGTTGGAGCAGGCGATGGGGCATCCTCAAGCCGCACAGGAGCGGGCCGGTGCCGCTCACGCGCTGGCCCGTGGCAACTGGCGCACGGCGCAGGTACTGGGGCGGATCATGCAGATGCAGGGGGACCGCCCTACCGCCGGCGCGGCACTGCTGGCCAAGGCGAACCAGCTGGCCCGGTAACGCGGGGGGCTGGACAGCGCCGGGCGGCCAAGGCAGGGCTGGGCAATGGCCTTCCGGCGAACCCTTGGCATGATCGATCCGCTGGTCCGCCTGCTGCTGGTGGCCATTGCGCTGGCGTCTTTCGTGCCGGCCACGGGCGAGGCCCGCTTCATCGCCCGCACCGTATCGGACGTGGCGATCTTCGTGCTGTTCCTGCTCAATGGCCTGCGCCTGCCCCGGCAGGAAGTGGCGCGCGGCATCGCCAACTGGCGCTTCCTGGCGCCGCTGTTCCTGTGGTGCTTCTTCAGCATGGGCGCGATGGGCTGGCTGCTGTGGCACGCCGGATCGGCTTTCCTGCCGGCAACCGTTGCACTGGGCCTGCTGTTCCTGGGCGTGCTGCCTTCCACCGTGCAATCGGCCACGGCCTATTCCTCGCTGGCCGGGGGCAACGTGGCCACATCGGTGGTGGCGGCGGCCGTCATCAACGTGGCGGGCGTCTTCGTCACCGCGCCGCTGTTCGCCTTGATGGCGGGCACCGCCAGCGGGGGTATCGATCTCGGGGGGCTGGAGCGGATCGCCACTATCCTGCTGCTGCCGTTCGCGTTGGGGCAACTTGCGCAGGGCTTTGCCGGGGGCTGGGTGAAAGACCACAAGCGCGCCGCCACATGGATGGACCGGCTGTCCATCGCCATCGCCGTCTACGTGGCCTTCTCTGGCGCGGTGGAGCAGGGTCTGTGGCAGCAGGTGGATGGCGGCGCCTGGGCTGCGCTGCTGGCGGCGGTCGGCCTGTTCCTGCTGGCCGGATTTGGCGGATCGTGGCTGCTGGGCGGTGCGCTGGGGCTGGACCGGGCCAACCGTGTCAGCTTCCTGTTTGCGGGCGCGCAGAAGAGCATTGCCCTGGGCGCGCCGCTTGCCAGCGTACTGTTTCCGCCAGCGGTGGCCGGGCTACTGCTGCTGCCCGTGCTGGTCTACCACCTATTGCAGCTGGTGCTGTCAGCCCCGCTGGCGCAGCGGTTGGCGGCAGCCGGTCAGCCCGCGTCAGATGACTGATCGGCCAGCGCGTCTTCGCGCCGCTTGTGGCGGACCGACCACCAGAAGCTGAGGCCGATGAGGATACCGCCGATGAGGCCGGTGATCGTCTCGGAGATGTGCCAGCGGGCCGATGCCAGCATGATCCCGCCCAGCACCACGATGGCCCAGAAGGCCCCGTGTTCAAGGTAGCGGTATTCCGCCAGCGTGCCCTGCTTCACCAGGTGCACCGTCATCGAACGCACGAACATGGCACCGATCGACAGGCCCAGGGCAATCACGATCATGTTGTTGGACAGGGCGAATGCGCCGATCACCCCGTCAAAGCTGAAGCTGGCATCCAGGATGTTGAGGTAAAGGAACCCGCCAAACCCGCTGCGCACCACTGCCCCGGCAAGGCGCGCGGCTTCCTCCTTCAATTCCAGCCAGTGGCTGATCGCTTCGACCGCGATGAAGGTGACGAGGCCCAGCATCCCGGAAACGAGGAAGGTGTGCGCTTCTTCCATCGGCAGCAGGCTGGAAATCCCCCACATGCCCAGCAGCAGGATGGCAATCTCGATGGCGGGGAGGGCGGCCACGCGGCCCAGCGAACGCTCGATCACGCCGATCCAGTGCACTTCCTTGTCGGCATCGAAGAAGAACTTCATGCCGACCATCGCCAGGAAGGCGCCGCCAAACCCGGCAATGCCCACGTGGGCGGAACTGACCAGCCGTTCGTATTCCGCCGGATCGTTGAGCGAGAGGTTGAGTGCCTGCATCGGCCCGATGCCGGCCGCGATGGCGACGATCGCCAGCGGAAACACGATGCGCATGCCGAACACGGCAAAGGCGATGCCCCAGGTGAGGAACCGCTTCTGCCACACCTCGTCCATGTCCTTCAGCACGGACGCGTTGACCACCGCGTTATCGAAGCTGAGCGAGACTTCGAGGACCGAGAGGATCGCGATGATCCAGAGCATCTGCAGCGTGCCGCTGGCGCTCCCCGTGCTCTCGATGCCGTACCAGGCACCAAGGCCGAGGCAGGCCAGCGTGAAGATGATGGAGAACTTGTAGAAGCGCAGCACGGTTTGCATGCAGGATCGATCCTGGAAATGGCCATTCAAGACAGTTGCCTGCGGCGCTAGTCCAGCCGCCGCCGCAGCGCAAGCAGGGGCTTGGGCTGATTACTTGGGCTGGTAGGTCTGTTCGGGCCCCGGAAAAGCCCGTGAACGCACTTCCGCGGCATAGGTTTCCGCGGCATTGGCGATGATCGCGGCCACGTTGTCGAACCGTTTCACGAAGCGCGGCACCCGCTCGAACATGCCCACCATGTCATCGGTGACGAGTACCTGCCCATCGCATTGGGCCGATGCGCCGATGCCGATGACCGGGCAGCTGACGGCGCGGGTGACTTCGGCCCCCAGCGGTTCCACCACGCCTTCCAGCACGATGGCGAAGGCACCTGCCTGGTCCAGCGCGCGGGCATCGCCCACGATCTTGGCCGCCTCCGCCTCGCTCCGGCCGCGCGGGCCATATCCGCCCAGTACGTTGATGGCCTGCGGGGTTAGCCCCACGTGGCCCATCACCGGGATGCCGCGCTGGACGAGGAAGGCAACGGTGGGGGCCATCGCCTCGCCGCCTTCCAGCTTCACGGCCGCCGCCCCGGTTTCCTTCAGCAGATGGGCAGCGGTGGCAAAGGCCTGTTCGGCCGATCCTTCGTAAGTGCCGAAGGGCAGGTCCACCACCACCACCGCGTGATAGGATCCGCGCACCACGGCAGCACCGTGGTTGGCCATCATGTCCATCGTCACCGGCACGCTGCTGGGCAGGCCATAGATCACCTGGCCCAGGGAATCGCCCACCAGCAGCAGGTCGCAATGGCTGTCCAGCAACTGCGCCTGGCGAGCGGTGTAGGCGGTCAGCATCACGATCGGTTCTGCCGTCACCCCGTCCTGCTTGCGCGCGCGGATGGCGGGCACGGTCAGCCGGCGCATCGGCTGCGGCGTGGGGTTGGCGCGGCTGGTCGCGGTGTCGAGGTTGAAGGTGGTGGACATGGCAGTCTTCTAGACGCTGCGGGCCCAAGGCGGCAAGGGAAAGGCCGCCCGGCATGGCTGGGTGGCCCGGTTGGAGACATTACGTCATGGCACCATGGCGGCGGGGGCACACCGCGGTTTCGGTATGCTCGCGGATCGCCCGCGCGTTGCAGGAACACGAACGCGCTGGCGGCGAGTTGCTTCCAGAAGGTTTGCTTCAGTTCGGCTGTCGAGGTCATCGGTAGTCTCCTTCGCTGGCCTAAGGGGCGGTGCAGGAGGGGGCGGTCTGTGGATGACATAGCCGGTGCCTTGATTGGCACGGTTGCCAAGTCTGCCCATTGAGAACATAAATAGAACATCGGAGCGATTCGCATGGACCTTTCAACCCTTCCCAAGGCTGCCCAGATCGCCCTGCTGGGACAGGGCGCGCCGCGCTGGCGGCCCGGCCTGGCAGGGCAGCGCGTGCTGCACAGCGAGATTTTCGCCCCGGCGGACGAGGCCGGGGGCGCGGCCTGCGCGCTGTCGCTGGCGCTGGATGGAATGCGTGCGCTGGGCATGGAGGAACAGGCGCGGCTGGCGGAAAAGCCGCTGCTGTGGGTGCAGGATGCCTTGTCCATCAGGCGCACGGGGCGGCCCTATCGCCCCGGCCTGCCGCCTGCCTTGCGCCACCGGGTGATCCACGTTGCCACCAGGGATGCCGCCGATGCGCTGTTCGCGCTGGAGGAGGGAATGCGTTGCCGGGACCTGGCTTGCGTGATCGGGGAGATCGCCGGCAACCCGCGCGCGCTGGACCTTACCGCATCGCGCCGGCTGGGGCTGGCGGCGGAACGCCACGGGGTGCCGCTGTTCCTGGTGCGGCACGATGCCGCGCGTGACATCAGCTCTGCCCGGATGCGCTGGCAGGTGCGCTCAACCCACTCGCCGCCGCCCCGCTGGAACCCGGTCGCCCCGCGGGCCGGGGCGGGCACGGGATCGTGGCATGTCGAACTGTTCCGCTCACGCGCCCATGCGCCCGGAGAATGGATATTGCACGATGACGGACGCACCCTCATCGCCGAACGGCCCATTGCCAGCCCGCAAGCCGCTCCCGCCCAAATTGCCACAATCGCGCCGGATCATGGCGATCTGGCTGGCGCGGCTGGCGATCGATCGCTGGCGGCAGGCTGAAGGCTGCGCGCCGGGGCAGGGTGCGGATGCCGCCCCGCTGGCGCTGATCACCGAAACCGCGCACGGCCCGCGCATTGATGCGGCCAATGCCGCTGGCCTCGATGCAGGCGCCGCGCCCGGCATGATGCTGGCCGATGCGCGCACCCTGTGCCCGCAGCTTGCCGTCATCCCGTCAGACCCGGCGGGCGACCTGGCCTTCCTGGAGCGCATGGCGCTGTGGGCGCAGCGCTGGGGGCCGTGGGCGGCGATCGACCCGCCGGACGGGCTGCTGGTGGATGTCACCGCCGTCGGCCACCTGTTCGGCGGGGAGGAGCGGCTGCTGGCCGATGTCCACGCGCGGCTGGAAGCGCGGCACCTTTCTGTCCGTGCCGCCATCGCTCCCACGGCGGGCGCGGCCTGGGCGCTGGCCCGTTATGGTCCGCCGCGCGCGGTTTTGCCGCCGGGGGAGGACGTTATCGCACGGTTGGCCGCCTTGCCGGTGGCGAGCCTGCGGCTGGATGATGACGTGCTGCTGGTGCTGCGCCGCCTCGGCATCAAGCGGGTGGGCGATCTTGCGGGCATCGAAGGCGATGCCGGTGGGCGCGATGCGGTGCAGCGCCGCTTCCGCAACCGCCGTTCCCCCGCCGCCAACCCCTTGGTGCGGCTGGACCAGCTGGCCGGGCGCGTGCCCGAACCGCTGCTGCCGGTGGTGGCGGTGGAACCCGTGCTGGTGCAGCGCCGCCTGCTGGAACCGATCCGCCACCGCCCGCTGCTGGACCAGGTGCTGGCCGATCTTGCGGCAGACATGGTGCGGGCGCTGGAAGCGCGCGGGCAGGGTGCGCGGCGGCTGGAACTGGGGTTGTGGCGGGTGGATGGCGAAGTGCTGGCCCGCAAGCTGGAACTGGCCGCCGCCACCCGCGATGTGGCCCACGTCTGCCGCCTGTTTGCCGCCCGGCTGGACGATGTGGACGCCGGCTTCGGGATCGAGATGGTTCGCCTGCTCGCCGCATGGACGGAGCCGCTGGCGATTGCGCAGGCGGACCTTGATGCCGCGGCGGAAACGCACGGCACATCGCTCGCCGCCTGCATTGACCGGCTGACTGTGCGCCTTGGCCCGGATGCCGTGCGCCATCCGGTGCTGCGCGGTAGCCACAAGCCGGAACGCGCGCAAGCCTGGCAACGCCCGCTGGACCCGCTGCCGACTTCACAGGAACCGTTCGATTTCCATGACAGGCCGTTGAAAATGCTGGACAGACCGGAACATATCGCTGTGCTTTATGCCAGCCCGGATGGTTACCCCCGACGGTTCCGCTGGCGCGGACAGGTGCGCGACGTTGCCCGTGTGGAAGGGCCGGAACGGATCGGCCCGGAATGGTGGCGCGAGAAGGGCGGGGCGCGCCTGCGCGATTATTACCGGATCGAGGACGGGGAGGGGCGCCGCTACTGGATCTACCGTGAAGGGCTGGCGGGGGATGGACGGGGGAATGACCGGGCAGGCGCGATGCCGGACTGGTACCTGCAAGGGCTGTTCGGCTGAAGGGGGGGCTAGGCAAGCTCAGCATAAGAACATATAGTGAACATATGTCCGGTGATCACATTACCCAACCCACTATCATGGACAGGCTGGCCATCCTGGCGGATGCCGCCAAGTACGATGCCTCCTGCGCCTCGTCCGGCACGTCAAAGCGCAACAGCAAGGGCGGCAAAGGCATCGGCTCGACCGAAGGGACGGGCATCTGCCATTCCTACGCGCCCGATGGCCGCTGCATCTCGCTGCTGAAGATCCTGCTGACCAACCAGTGCATCTTCGATTGCCACTATTGCATCAACCGCAAGAGCAGCAACGTGCGCCGCGCGCGGTTCACCCCGCAGGAAGTGGCGGACCTGACACTGGCATTCTACAAGCGCAATTACATCGAAGGGCTGTTCCTATCCTCCGGCATCGTCAAGAACGCCGATTACACGATGGAGCAGTTGATAGAATCTGCCCGCATCCTTCGGGAAGAACACGATTTTCGTGGATACATCCATCTCAAGACCATTCCCGAGGCATCGCCTGATCTGGTTCATCGCGCAGGGCTGCTGGCAGACCGCGTGTCGATCAACGTGGAACTGCCCACCGTGGCGGGCCTCACCCGTCTGGCGCCGGACAAGGACGCGGACACTATCGAAGGGGCGATGGGCGGTATGAAGCTGGCGATTGCCCAGGCGCGGGACGAGACAAAGCGGTTCCGCCATGCGCCGAAGTTTGCTCCCGCCGGGCAATCCACGCAGATGATCGTGGGGGCGGACGGGGCCAGCGATGCGGACATCGTGGGCAAGGCCAGCCGCCTGTATGACGGGTTCCGCCTGCGCCGCGTCTATTACTCCGCCTTCAGCCCCATCCCCGATGCCAGCGCCGTCCTGCCGTTGAAGCGCCCGCCGCTGATCCGCGAACACCGGCTGTACCAGTCGGACTGGCTGATGCGCTTTTACGGCTATTCCGCGCAGGAGGTGGTGCAGGCGACCGACGAAGGCGGCAACCTGCCGCTGGACATTGACCCCAAGCTGGCTTGGGCATTGAAGTTTCGTGAACATTTTCCGGTGGATGTGAACCGTTCCTCGCGCGAAATGTTGCTGCGTGTGCCGGGGCTGGGCACGCGTGCCGTCAAGCAGATCCTGGCCAGCCGCCGCCACCGCACCTTGCGGCTGGAGGACGTGGGCAAGCTAACTGTCTCCATCGCCAGGGTGCGCCCGTTCATCGTGACCTGTGACTGGCGGCCCACCTTGCTGATCGACCGGGCAGACCTGCGCGCCAGTCTCGCCCCGCCGGCCCAGCAGCTGGAACTGTTCGCCGCATGACCGCGATGCAGAACGTGCGCCTTGGCGCGTTTTACGCCGTGCAGTTGCCCGAGGCGGATGATTTCGCCATGTGGCGCGAACGGGCACGCCAACTGGTCCAGTGCGATGTGCCGCCGGACCGGGTGGACTGGGTGGAGCCGGGGCGCACCGGAAGCCTGTTTGCCAGAGGAGAGACGCGCCTGCCCGCGCCCGGCGCCGATGCCCGCACGGTGCGTGCCAGCAAGGCATTCCTGCAGGCGGCCAAGACGGCAGTGTGCCACTCGGACCAAGAGCGTTTTGCGCTGCTTTATCGCCTGCTGTGGCGGCTGCAGGCCAACCCCCGCGTGCTGGAAGACCGCGCCGATGCCGACGTGCGCCGTCTGGAGGAACTGACCCGGCAGGTGCGGCGCGACATTCACAAGATGCGCGCCTTCGTCCGCTTTCGCCTGGTCCCGCCCGATCCTGACGCCGTGGGGCCGGAAACGCACGAGCACTATGTCGCCTGGTTCGAGCCGGAGCATCATATCCTGCGCACAAATGCCGGCTTCTTCGTGCGGCGTTTTGCCGCCATGCGCTGGTCCATCCTCACCCCGCGTGGATCGCTGCACTGGGATGGCCAAGTGCTGTGCGAAGGCCCGCCCGCGCAAAAGGCCGATGCCCCGGCGGATGACGTCATGGAAGCGCTGTGGCAGCGCTATTACGCCTCGATCTTCAATCCGGCGCGGCTGAAGATCGGCGCAATGTTGAAAGAAATGCCGCGCAAGTACTGGAAAAACATGCCGGAAACCGCGCTGATCCCGGACCTCATTGCCGGGGCTCAGGGGCGTGAGGCGGCGATGGTGGCGGCCGGCGCGCTGGACATGGGCGCGCGGCCCGCCAGCCTGGCGGAGATAGCCGAGGGCGCGCAGGCGTGCCGCCATTGCCCCATCGCCGATTGCGGCACCCGTGCGGTGATGGGGGAAGGGCCGCCGGGTAGCGCGGCGTTTTCCGGCCTGATGATCGTGGGCGAACAGCCGGGCGACCAGGAAGATCTGGCCGGGCGGCCCTTCGTGGGGCCAGCCGGGCAATTGCTGGACGAACACCTGGCACTGGCCAGGATTGACCGGCAGGCGGCCTATGTCACCAACGCGGTCAAGCACTTCAAGTTCGTCATGCGGGGCAAGCGGCGGCTGCACCAATCGCCCACCGCCAGGGAGATCGACACCTGCCGCTGGTGGGTGGAGAGTGAACGGATGCTGGTGCGCCCCAGGCTGGTGCTGGCGCTGGGGGCCAGCGCCGCGCGCAGCCTGCTGGGCCGCACCGCCAGCATCGCGCGCGAACGCGGGCGGCCGCTGGCGCTGGACGATGGCAGCGAGCTGTGGATCACTGCGCACCCGTCCTACCTGCTGCGTCTGGAAGGGGCCGCGCGCGATGAGCAGGAACGGCTGTTCGCCGCCGATCTGGCCATGGTGGCGCAGCGTCTGGCGGTGCCGGGGTCCATGACGGGGTGACGCCATGCCCGAAAACGACCTCCTCGTTCCCCGCCGCACGCTGGACCTTGATCCCGACCAGATCGAGGCGCCCACCCGCTCGCCTTATGTGGAACTGGGCATGGCCAGCTGCTTTTCCTTCCTGCGCGGCGCGTCGGACGCGGTGGACCTCGCCTTGCGCGCACGGGCGCTGGGGTATGATGCGCTGGGTATTGCCGATGCCAATTCCATGGCGGGGGTGGTGCGCCTGCATACCGAGGCGAAGACACTGAAGCTGCGCCCGGTGATCGGTTGCCGGATCGAGACGGTGGAGGGCATCGCCTTCCTCGCCTATCCGCAGGACCGCGCCGCCTATGGCCGCCTGTGCCGCCTGATTTCCGCCGGGCGGATGCGCAAGCTGGACGGCGAATGGCAGGACAAGGGCGCGTGCGACATTTCGCTGGCGATGCTGGCGGAACACTGCGCCAATGACGGCGGGGAGGGCATACAACTGGTCGTGCTCCCGCCGGGTGATCTGGAGGCCCGCTTCACTGTGCCCGCCTGGGCCAGCAACGTGGTGCTGCTGGACGGGGGCAGCTTTGCGGAAAGCGTGACGGGATCGTTCACCGAAGTCCTCCCGCATCTTGCCGCCGGCCTTGCCACCTTGCGCCACCTTGCCGCCAGCTATCTCTACCGTGGAGACGATGTCGCCCGGATCGAACGGCTAGACGCGCTGGCCCGCGTCAACGGGCTGGGTCTCATCGCCACCAACGATGTGCTGTACCACGCGCCCGACCGCCGCCCGCTGCATGATGTGATGACGGCCATCCGTCACAAGACCACGGTGGCCGCTGCCGGGCACCTGCTGCAGGCCAATGCGGAACGGCACCTGAAAAGCCCGGCGGAAATGCAGGCCCTGTTCGCCCGCTGGCCCCACGCCATCACCGCCACGCGCGCGGTGGCCGATGCCTGCACCTTCAGCCTGGAGGAGCTGCGCTACGAATACCCGGAAGAGATCTACCCCGATGGCCTGGGCCCGCAGGAATACCTGGAACAGCAGACATGGGAGGGGGTAAAGTGGCGCTATCCCAGTGGCTTGCCGGAAAGTGTTCAGGAAACGTTGGAGCGCGAGCTGGCGCTGATCGCCAAGCTGGACCTGGCCCGCTACTTCCTCACCATCAAGGACATCGTCGATTTTGCACGTGGGTGCGATCCGCCGATCCTGTGCCAGGGGCGCGGCAGCGCGGCCAATTCCGCCGTGTGCTATGTGCTGGGCATCACCGGGGTAGACCCGGCCAAGCACGCGCTACTGTTCGATCGCTTCATTTCCGAAGAGCGCAAGGAGCCGCCCGATATCGACGTCGATTTCGAACATGAGCGGCGCGAGGAGGTGATCCAGCATATCTACGCCAAGTACGGTCGCCACCGTGCGGGCCTGTGCGCGACCGTGATCCACTACCGCCCGCGCATGGCCATCCGCGAGGTGGGCAAGGCAATGGGCTTGTCAGAAGATGTGACCAGCGCGCTCGCCCGCACGGTGTGGGGCGGGTGGGGGCGCGAGATCGGCGAGCAGCACGTGGCGGAAACCGGCATGGACCTGACAGACCCGCACTTGCGCCGCGTACTGAAGCTGACCCAGCAGATGATCGGCATGCCGCGCCACCTCAGTCAGCACGTCGGCGGCTTCATCCTGACGCAGAACCCGCTGACCGAAACCGTGCCTATCGGCAACGGGGCGATGGCGGATCGCAGCTTCATCGAATGGGACAAGGACGATATCGAGGCGCTGGGCATCCTCAAGGTGGACGTGCTGGCGCTGGGCATGCTCACCTGCATCCGCAAGTGCCTGAATCTGCTGGGCCAGCACCATGGCCGCCACCTGACGCTGGCCACGGTCCCGCGTGAGGATCCGGCGGTTTACGCCATGCTGCGCCGGGGGGATTCGCTGGGGGTGTTCCAGGTGGAAAGCCGCGCGCAGATGAACATGCTCCCGAGGCTCCGTCCTCGGGAATTCTACGATCTCGTCATCCAGGTCGCCATCGTACGGCCCGGCCCGATCCAGGGGGACATGGTGCATCCCTACCTCAAGCGCCGCCGAGGGGAGGAGAAGGTGGAAATCCCCGCACCCGGTCCGGCGCACGGTCCGCCGGATGAGCTTTCCTCCATCCTCGCCCGTACGCTGGGGGTGCCGATCTTCCAGGAACAGGCGATGAAGATCGCGCTGGATGCGGCGAAGTTTTCCGGCGCGGAAGCCAACCGGCTGCGCAAGGCCATGGCAACGTTCCGCAGCCGGGGCATGGTGGACGAATTGCAGGACATGATGGTGGAGCGGATGGTGGCGCGCGGCTATGACCGCGACTTCGCCCAGCGGTGCTTCAACCAGATCCGTGGCTTTGGCGAATACGGCTTTCCCGAAAGCCATGCCGCCAGCTTTGCCCACCTGGTCTACGTCTCCAGCTGGCTGAAGTGCCACTTTCCCGCCGCCTTTGCCGCCGCGCTGCTCAATTCGCAGCCGATGGGCTTTTACGCACCCGCGCAGATCGTGCGCGATGCAAGGGAGCACGGGGTCAAGGTGCTGCCCGTGGAGATCAACGCCAGCGAGTGGGACTGCACGCTGGAGGATGCGGGGGGCGGGCAGATGGCCTTGCGCCTGGGCCTGAGGCAGGTGGATGGCCTGCCCGAACATGTTGCCGCCGCCATCGTCGCCGCACGGGTGGAGGGCGGGGCCTTTGCCGATGTGGCTGACCTGCGCGCCCGCGCCCGCATTGGCCCTTCCCATGTCGAGCGGCTTGCCAGTGCCGATGCCTTCGGTTCGCTGGCGCTGACGCGGCGGCAGGCGCTGTGGGATGCACGCAGCCTCTTCGCCGCGCCGGACCTGCCGCTGTTCACCCATGCGGATGCGCGGGCGGAAGGGGCGGAGAAGGGCCGCGCGGTCCTGCCGCTGATGCCCTTGTCGGAAGAAGTGGTGGCTGATTACCAGACCACCCGCCTCAGCCTGAAGGCGCACCCGGTCGCCTTCCTGCGCGCCAGCCTGGCGGAGCGCGGCTTCGTGCGCGCCTGCGACCTCCGCTCCGCCAAGTTTCGCTCCATGGTGCAGGTGGCGGGCGTGGTGCTGGTCCGCCAGCGCCCCGGCAGCGCCAAGGGGGTGTGCTTCATCACGCTGGAGGACGAGACGGGCGTGATCAACCTCGTCGTCTGGCCTGACCTGAAGGAGAAGCAGCGCCGCGTGATGATGGGATCGCGGCTGATGGAAGTGCGCGGCCGGGTAGAATATGATGACGAGGTGATCCACGTCATCGCCCACCACATGACCGATGCCACGCACCAGTTGCACCGCCTGTCGGACGACCTGCTGCAGGCCCCGCTGGCCCGCGCGGATCACTGCAACAATCCGCTGCCGGGCCGCAATCCGCTGAAGGATGGGGGCTTGGAGGGCGGGGTGTGCCCGCGTGACCTGATCGACCAGTTGCCGCAGAGCACCCGCGCCCATCCGCGCAATGTGCGGATCATTCCGCCGTCCCGTGATTTTCACTGACATGCCCGCCAGCAAGACCGCCCGCCGTCGCTTCCCGTTTGATCGCCTGGCGATCGGGCTGCTCACCGTGCTCGCCATCGGGCTGGCAGGCCGGGCGTGGCTGGCGGAAAACCCGCAGCATGATCCGTGGGCACCGCTGGAGGTTGCCCACCCGCCGGGCTGGGCCACCGGCATGAAGCTCGCCGCCTTGCGCGAAGAGGTGACGGCCTGCCGCGCGGTGCTGGAGCGGGGCGAGATTGCCTTCGCTGCTCTGCCCGCCGCCGGCGATGGCGAGTGTGCGCGGCCTGATCGCACCGTGCTGACCGCAACCGACCTGACGCCCGGATCACCGCAGATGACCTGTCCGGTCGCCGTCAGCCTGGCCATCTGGCAGCGGCAGACGGTGGCCCCGGCAGCGGAGGAACTGCTCGGATCACCGGTGGCGCGGATTGAGCACCTCGGCACTTACAACTGCCGCCGCATCGGTGGCGGCACTGCCGGGGACTGGAGCGAGCACGCCAAAGGCAACGCGATAGACATTGCCGGCTTCGTGCTGGCCGACGGGCGGCGGATCAGCGTGCTGGATGACTGGGACGGTTCAGGCCCGGAAGCGGCCTTCCTGCGCCGTGTGCGCGATGGTGCGTGCCAGGCTTACACCACTGTCCTTTCGCCCGATTACAACGCGGCCCATGCCGATCACCTGCACCTGGACCATGCGGCCCGGATGGTCGGCGGGGTGTGCCGTTAGACGGGTTCGAGCGCGTAGCCGGCGGAGCGGACCGTGCGGATCGGATCGCGCAGGTTGTCTACGGCAATAGCCTTGCGCAGGCGGCGGATGTGGACGTCCACCGTCCGCTCCTCGATCTCGCTGCCGGTGCCCCACACGGCATCGAGCAACTGGCTGCGGGTGAACACGCGGCGCGGGTGTTCCATGAAGAACTTGACCAGCCGGTATTCCGTGGGGCCGAGCTGGAGGGCGCGGCCGCGCCGTTCCACCCGGTGGGCCACCGGGTCCAGCTTCATGTCGCCCACCTCGATCGTTTCGCCTGCCAGTGCCGGGCGCACGCGGCGCAGCACGGCGGCAACGCGGGCCAGCAGCTCGCGCGGGGAGAAAGGCTTGGTGAGATAATCGTCCGCGCCCGTTTCCAGCCCGCGCACCCGGTCATCTTCAGCTTCCCGCGCGGTCAGCATGATGATGGGGACGTGGGCGGTGGCCTTGTCGCGACGCAGGCGGCGGCAGACTTCGATGCCGCTGATCCCTTCGATCATCCAGTCCAGGATGACGAGGTCGGGAACATCCTCGGCTGCCATGACCATGGCTTCATCGCCATCGGCCGTGACGCGTACGTCATAGCCTTCGCTTTCAAAGCGGTATTCGAGCAGTTCGGACAGCGCGGTATCGTCTTCAACCAGCAGCAGTTTGGGCGCGGACATGGCGTTTACCTGTTGGCGGCGGGCAATTCCGCCTCCTTCATTCCCTGCTGCCATATGTCAGAAATGCGACAGGAATGTTTCAACGTTCCACATCGGTGGGATAAGTGCCCAGCGCGGCAAAGTGGACCATTTCGGCCACGTTGGTGGCCTGATCACCGATCCGTTCGATATTGCGCGCGCAGAACAGCAACTGTGCGGCGCTGCTGATGGTGGCGGGGTTTTCCATCATGTGGCTGACGAAGTTGCGGAAGATGCTGTCGTAGAAAGCATCCACCTTGCTGTCCCGCTCGATCACTTCGCGTGCCACCACCGGGTCGCGCGCGGCATAGGCGGTCAGCACGTCGTGGACCATCTCGGCGGCGACTTCGGCCATGGCGGGCAGGAGGGTCAGCGGTTCGAACCGCTTGCGCCCTTCGATCTTGCCCACGCTCTTGGCGATGTTCTTGGCATAATCGCCGATACGTTCGATCACGCCGCCGATCTTCAGCGCGGCAATGATTTCGCGCAGGTCCGCGGCCAGGGGCGCGCGCAGCGCCAGGATGCGCACGGCCATGGCATCCACCTCGGCTTCCAGCGCATCAAGCTTCTTGTCGCGCAGCACGATCTCGCGGGCGAGTTCCTCGTCACCGGAGATCAGCGCTTCCATCGACTGGTGGATGGCCAGTTCTGCGAGGCCCCCCATCTCCGCGATCAGGCCACGCAGCCGGGTGATGTCCTCGTCGAAAGCCTTGACCGTGTGTTCTGACATCGCTGTGTTACCCGTATCGCCCGGTGATGTAATCCTGCGTGCGCTTTTCACGCGGGTTGGTGAATATATCGGAGGTCTGCCCGTATTCCACCAGATGGCCAAGATGGAAAAATGCCGTCCGCTGGGAAACGCGGGCCGCCTGCTGCATGGAGTGGGTGACGATGACGATGGCGTAGCGCCCGCGCAATTCGTCGATGAGTTCCTCGATCTTGGCGGTGGCGATGGGGTCCAGCGCCGAACACGGCTCGTCCATCAGGATCACTTCCGGGTCCACCGCAATCGCGCGGGCAATGCACAGGCGCTGCTGCTGCCCACCGGAGAGGGCGGTACCCGAATCCTGCAGGCGATCCTTCACTTCTTCCCACAGGCCGGCGCGTTGCAGGCTGCGCTCCACAATCGCGTCGATATCCCCCTTGGCCTGCGCCAGGCCGTGGATGCGCGGCCCATAGGCAATGTTTTCGTAGATCGATTTGGGGAAGGGGTTGGGCTTCTGGAACACCATGCCCACGCGGGCGCGCAGTTGCACCACGTCCATGCCGGAACGGTAGATGTCATCGCCGTCCAGCTCGATCTGGCCTTCCACCCGCGCATTGGCGATGGTGTCGTTCATGCGGTTGAGCGTGCGCAGGAACGTGGACTTGCCACAGCCCGACGGACCGATGAAGGCGGTCACGTGTTCAGTGTGGATGTCGATCGAGACATTGTCGATCGCGCGCTTTTCACCGTAGAACACGGATACGTCCGTGGCACGGATCTTGGGCTGTTCCTGATCGCCGAGAGCCGTGGGGGTCACTTCGCTTACCATTTCTTCTCGAACCTGTTGCGCAGATAGATGGCAAGGCCATTCATCAGCAGGAGGAATACCAGTAGCACGATGATCGCCGCGCTGGTGCGTTCGACAAAGCCGCGATCGATCTGGTCGGACCACAGGTAAATCTGCATCGGCAGCACCGTGGCGTTATCGGTAAAGCCCGAAGGCGGGGTGGAGACGAAGGCGCGCATGCCGATGAGCAGCAGCGGCGCGGTTTCGCCCAGCGCGCGGGCCATGCCGATAATCGTGCCGGTCAGGATGCCGGGCAGGGCCAGCGGCAGGACGTGGTGGAACACCACCTGCACCGGCGAGGCACCAATGGCCAGCGCCCCATCGCGGATGGAAGGCGGCACGGCCTTGATGGCGTTGCGCCCGGAAATCACGATCACCGGCATTGTCATCAGGGCCAGGGTCATCCCGCCGATCAGGGGGGCGGAACGATAGCCGGGGAACAGCGTCAGGAACACTGCCAGCCCCAGCAGGCCGAAGATGATGGATGGCACGGCCGCGAGGTTGTTGATCGACACTTCGATCAGGTCCGTCCAGCGGTTCTTGGGCGCGTATTCCTCGAGGTAAAGCGCGGCCAGCACGCCTACCGGGAAGGCCAGCAGCAGGGTGACGACCATCGTCAGGATGGAGCCTTTCAGCGCCCCCCAGATGCCGACAAGCTGCGGATCGGTCGCATCCGAGCGATCAAGGAAGCCGGGGTCGAAATTGTCGCTCAGCAGCCCGCGTGCGGCCAGGTCCTGGGCCAGCGGTTGCATCGCAGCCTGCCCGTCCCCGGCATAGGCCGAGGCCAGTTTTTCACTGGTGGGCAGCCAGAAGGTGTGTTCCCCACGCAGCATGGTGGGGTCCGCCACTGCGGCCGCCGCCACTTCGCGCCAGGCTTCGGGGTTCAGCTCGGCTGCGCCCGCCTCGCCCAGTGCCTGTTCGGCAGCGAAACGCACCACGTCGGGCAGGCCCTGCCCTTGCAGTGAGCGGGTGGCGGCATCGGGATTAGAGGCGTCGACCACCGACAGGCCCACCGAGGCGAAGTTTACCGGCACCTTCAATTCGGCGCGCTGGAAACCGCCCACGCCGTTGAGCAGCATGCTGACGAGCAGCACCACAAGCACCGCAACGGAAAACAGCACCGCGCCAAGGCCCAGTGCCTTGAAGCGCCGTTCCGCGGCATAGCGCTGCTTCAGCCGCACCTCGAAAGCGGGGGTACGGGTGGGGGGCGTGCGCGGGGAGGGCTGGATGTCAGTCATAAGCCTCGCGGAACTTCTTGACCACGCGCAGGGCGATAACGTTGAGGATCAGCGTGATGATGAACAGCACGAAACCCAGGGCAAAGGCGCTGAGCGTGGCCGGGTGATCCAGGCTCGCTTCGCCGGTCAGCATGGATACGATCTGGAAGGTAACCGTGGTCATCGCTTCCAGTGGATTGGCGGAAAGGTTGGCGGCCGCGCCGGCCGCCATCACCACGATCATCGTTTCGCCAATTGCGCGGCTTACGGCCAGCATGATGCCAGCCACGATGCCCGGCAGCGCGGCCGGGATCAGCACGCGGCGGATCGTTTCGTTGGTGGTGGCGCCCATGGCCAGCGAACCATCGCGCATGGCCTGCGGCACGGCGGTGATGGCATCGTCCGCCAGCGAGGAAACGAGCGGGATGATCATGATTCCCATCACCAGGCCCGCAGCCAGCGCGCTTTCGCTGGAAGCATTGGCAATCCCCAGCGATACGGCCACATCACGGATGAACGGGGCCACCGTCAGTGCGGCGAAATAGCCGTAGACCACGGTGGGAACGCCAGCGAGCATTTCCAGAGAGGGCTTCACCCACTTGCGTACCCGCGGATTGGCGTACTGGGTGAGGTAGATGGCGCTCATCAGGCCCAGCGGGATCGCCACGAACATGGCGATGATCGCGCCGATGAAGATGGTGCCCCAGAACAGCGGGATTGCGCCGTAGCGGCTGCCATCAGGGCTGGCGGCATTCGCCATGGGATCAGGTGCCCAGTGTGTGCCCAGCAGGAAATCCACCGGGCTGACCATGCCGAAGAAGCGCCAGGTCTCGAAAACCAGTGTCACGAAGATGCCGAAGGTGGTGAGGATCGCCACAAGCGAGGCAAGGAACAGCACCAGCAGCACGCCGCTTTCCACGCGGGTGCGGGCAGCGAAATCGGGCTTCAGGCGGGTAAAGGCCCAGGCCCCGCAGGCAAGGCCAAGGATCAGGGTAACGGCAAGGCCGACCCAGCCATACAGCGCGGTGGCTTCGCGGAAGGGTTCAACCAGCGCCTGCGCTTCGGCAATCGCGGTTGCGGGCAATTCGCCACGGGCCACCTGCATCGCCTGTGAGAGCATGGCATCGCGACGCATGCCGAAGGCGGGCAGGCCAGAGGCTACCGGTTGCGACAGGACATGCTGCATCACCAGCCCGGGTGAGATAGCGTTCCAGATGGCCGCGAACACCAGCATCGGCCCGCCGATCCACAGCCCGGCATACCAGGCGTGGTAGATCGGCAGAGCGGCCAGGCGGCCATCAGCCGCACTGGCCTTGAATCGCCACGCCCGCGTCCGCGCCACGAGCCATCCGGCAAGCCCCAGCCCGAGGGCGAGGAAAAGCAAAAGGGCAGGTGGCATCGGGCGCGGGCGTCCTTGCGATTGATAGAGTGGATTCGGTTACTCGAAATCGGCCGCGGTCAGGACCGGGAGGTCACGAGCCGCAGCGTTGCTACGGGCCATAACGTCATCCGGATTGGCGACAAGGCCAATTGCAGCCAGCGGGCCTTCGCGTCCCCAGCTTTCTGCCCAGGTGGCGATGAATTCGCGCAGGCCGGCGATGGCGTCCACATGGTCCTTCTTGACGTAGATGAACAGCGGACGTGCGCCGGGGTAGGAGAAGTTGGCGATGTTTTCGTAGGTCGGCTCCACGCCGTTCATGGTCAGGCCATGCACGCGGTCCAGGTTTTCTTCCATGTAGGAATAGCCGAACACGCCCACGGAGTTGGGGTTGCCTTCGATCTTCTGGACGATGAGGTTGTCCTGTTCGCCCTGGTCGACATAGGCACCGTCGCTGCGCACTTCGGTGCAGACCTGCTTGTAGCGGTCTTCATCGGTTTCCTTCAGCGCGGCCATTTCGGCGTTGGCCTTGCAGCCCACTTCAAGCACCAGTTCCTTCAGCGCGTCGCGCGTGCCGGAGGTGGACGGCGGGCCGTAGACCAGGATCGGCTGGTTGGGCAGCGAGGGATCGACATCGCTCCAGGTGCGGGCCGTCTGCGGCTGGCCATAGGGGTTGGCCGCCAGCGCGCGGTAGACGATTTCCGGCGTCAGGTTCATCTGGATGCCGCCGTTGGCCGAAGCGAAGGCGATGCCGTCCAGGCCGACCTGGATTTCGGTGATGTTGGTCACGCCGTTGGCCTGGCAGGTGGCGAATTCGTCAGCCTTCATGCGGCGCGATGCGTTGGCGATGCTGGGCGTTTCCGGCCCGGCGCCTTCGCAGAACAGGCCGATGCCGGCGCCCGTGCCGTTGGCTTCGATCAGCGGGGCGGCAAAATCAGGGAAGTTGCGCGAGAAGGTTTCCGATACCACGGTGGAGAACGGATAGACGGTGGAGGAGCCGACAACGCGGATCGCCTGCGCGCCGCCGCCGGTATTTTCGCCACTGCCGCAGGCGGCCAGGGCAAGGGCGCCCACGGTGGCAATTGCGAACTTGAAGGTCGTGTTCATTAGTCTTGGTCCACTTCGAGTGATGATCCGCCCGTTAAGGGTGGAATGTTACACTTCGGAGACAAATTCCGGACATTTCGCGGTCACAATATAGCGAATTGCCCGGTTTGTCGCCCGATGGGTTTTTAGAAATCGAACTGCCCGCGCAGTCCGAAGGCATCGGCGCTGTAGGAACGCTGGCCATTGGACAACGCGATGAAGGCGTCGTCATATTCCAGGTGGCCGTAGTTGAGGGCGAACCGGGTGTAATCGGTGGGCGTCCACACCAGCGACGCGGAATAGCCTGTCTGCCTGCCGCCGCGCACGGTGCCGTCCGTCAGGTCGAGCAGATCGTAGCGCACGTTCAGCTGGATTGCGCCGGGTCCGCCATCGGCCAGGCTGCGGTGCGGACGGGTGCGGTCGAAAGTGCCGCCACGGTAGCCCATGGTGTCGCCTTCGGTCAGGAACAGACCGGCTTCGACGTAACCACCGTCGAAGGTCGCGTCCTGGCCGGCGGCCCCGCCGCGCACCTGCTGCCAGTGATACTCGCTGGCCAGGTGGAACGGGCCACGATTGTAGGCCGCTTCCAGCCCAAAGCCGTTCTCGCCCACGGCGGTGAGGTTGCTGGTGTCGACAAACCGGATGTCCGCGGTGTGCAGGAACGGGCGGGTGCGGTATCGCACCGATGTGGCGCTGGCGTTCAGGTCGCGCAGGTGAACCGAGCCGCCCAGGTGCAGAGTGCCGCCCGCCACCTGCGGGGCAAACACGGCGCGCGCGTCGAACGAGAGCGAATTGTTCTCGTCATTGTTGAGGTCGGCCACGTTGTCGGTAAACACGCCCGCCTGCAGCAGGACCGGACCCTTGCTGTAGGCGGCGGCAATGCCCAGGCGGCGCTCGTACCCGAAGGCGGTGTTGACTGCCGCACGTTCGTTGAAGCTGGTGAACAGGTCGCTGGTCATTTCCTCCAGGCCCCAGAAGGGCTTGGTCTGGCCGAGGGTCAGGCTCAGTTCGCGGCTCGCCTGGTAGGTGAGGTAAAGGTCAGTGATTTCCACGCTGCTGCCGCCCACGTCCACTTCGGCGCGATAGCCAAAGCCGCCGGGCATCTTGCCTTCCACGCCAAGAAAGGCGCGGCGCACTTCAGAGGCGAAGCCGGTGCTGCGATCGGTAATCCCGGCGGGCGCATTCAGCGTCCCGCCATCGATCTGCAGACGGCCGCGCGGTTTGAAGCTCCAGCCACCCGGCGCGGTGATTTCCGGCGCACCGCGGAAGGCGATCGAGAATGCCGGCGCGGCAGAAGGAGCGGGGGCGGGTGTGGGGGCGGGCGTCGGGGCGGGGGCAGCGGCCACCGCGGCGACGGCAGCCTGGGCGTCTTGCGCCTGCTGCTGCGCACCTTCGACCCTGGTGGTCAGGGCATCAAGCTGGGCCTGCAGCGCGGCAACCTGTGCCCGCAGCGCGGCGATCTCGTCGATCGGGGCCGGCGATGCGGCTTGCGATTGGGCCTGCACGGCGGGTGCGGCAAGGGCGGTGCTGGCCACCAGTGCGGCGATAAGGGACTTGCGCATCGCTGGACTCCTGTTCTGTCCAAGGTGTGACAATATTGCGGCCCCCCTATGTCCGTTGCATTACGCTTTTGTGACACTTTGCGCTCCGAACGAAGACGTCCGGAGATAAAGAAGGGTCGAATGCGGGGTGGCTCGCGCGTTCAGGCCGTCTTGAGCGGGAGGCGGACAGTAACGGTCGTCCCCACGCCCAACCGGCTGGTGATGTCCAGTCGTCCGCGATGGCGTTCCACGATATGCTTGACGATCGCGAGCCCGAGGCCCGTCCCGCCGGCCGCCCGGCTGCGGCCCGGGTCGGTGCGGTAGAACCGGCGGGTCAGGTGGGGAATGTGTTCCGGGGCGATGCCTTCACCCTTGTCCGTTACGGACAGCAGCGCCATCTCGCGGCCGGTGGCGGCAAGCTGGACCGTGACGTCCTCGTCCGCCCGGCCATACTTGAAGGCGTTGTCCACCAGGTTGCGCACCAGCTGTTCCAGCTGGTTGCGATCGCCGCGCACAGTCATTTCGTCAGGAGGAAGGGAAAACTGCAGCCGGGCAACCCGGTCCGGCCCGGCACCGTCGCGTGCGGCTTGCCGCACGAGCTGCACCAGTTCGATCGACTCGCGTGGCTGGTCGTGCTTTTCCGCTTCGATCCGGCTGAGCGACATGAGGTCGTCAACCAGCGAGGCGAGCCGCCGCGCTTCGCGCAGCACCGTGGTGTGGAACTTCTTCGCCTGGGCGGGGGGCATGTCCGCCCCTTCGTCGGCCAGGGTTTCCATGTAGCCGATGATCGACGCCAGCGGGGTGCGCAGTTCATGGCTGGCATTGGCCACGAAATCGGTATGCGCGCGGCTGATATCGGCTTCGGCGGTGCGGTTGATCAGTTCTACCAGGCTGTAGCGCCCATCGATCGGGTGGCGCGAAATCTGCCAGATGCTGCGCGGGCCGGTCAGCCCCTGGATTTCCGCGCTGGCCGGGCCGGGCCGGGCCAGCAGGTCCACCGCATCGGGATGGCGGAAGGCAACCCGCGCATCCTGCCCCACGATGTGTTCGCCCATTTCTTCGCGCGCGGCCTTGTTGGCCAGGATGATGCGGCCGCCATCGATCAGCAGGATCGGCAGGCCGGAATGTTCCAGCATTTCCGCCATGCCAGATTGGGTGAGGCGCATCCCGTCGGCCTGTTCCGCCACCGCGCTGGACGGGGGCGGGACGGCCAGCCAGAACGACATGATCCACACGATGACCACGCCGGCCACTACCCACCAGGCAACATCGGCCGCCAGCATGGCGGCACCCGTGCCAAGGGCTAAGGCGAATCCACCCATGGGTATACGCGGCAACATGGCCGGTGCCTTAGAGGCAAGGGTTCGGCCGTGCTACCGGCAAAAATCCATAGGGAGTTTTGTGACAAGAAGATGACCGACGGTAGTCCCGTGGTGACCCCTACGGGAATCGAACCCGTGTTTCAGCCGTGAAAGGGCCGCGTCCTGACCGCTAGACGAAGGGGCCGGCGCGGGGGCCGTTCGCACAGGGCCGGGCCCTGGCAGGGTCTTTCGCACCGGTGGTGACCCCTACGGGAATCGAACCCGTGTTTCAGCCGTGAAAGGGCCGCGTCCTAACCGCTAGACGAAGGGGCCACTGCGGTGCGAGCGGCGCAATTAGGAGGGTGCGACGAATCGGTCAAGCCTGCATCGCCGGGAAAATGGGGAATGCCGAAATATTTTTCTCAATCGGCCCAGGCGGCATCTTCCAGGTGCAGTTCCGCAGCAGGGCGCGCTCCCCAGTCATCCAGCTTGGCGCGGCCTGCCAGCCACAGCTTGCGCCCGCGCGTGCCGTGAAGCAGCGTCTGCCCCAGTTCGGTCTGCGCGGCGCGGAAGGCGATGGCCTTGAACGATGCGCCGTCGTCCCCGCTGGCGATCAGGCGCAGGTGATCGGTCCCCACCACGTCCGCCTTCACCAGTCGCACCGGACCAACGGCCACGCGCGGGCCGGGCCAGCCCATGCCGAACGGTCCGGCGCGCTCCATCGATTCGACAAGGTCCGGCGTCAGTCCGCGCGGGGCCACGGCAAGGTCCAGCTTCAGTTCCTGCCGGGCGGAGGCGCGCGCCACGGGGCCGGCCAGCCAGTCCTCCATCCAGCCCGCAAAGGCGTCCAGCCTGTCTTCCGCGATTGTCAGGCCGGCCGCCATGGCGTGGCCGCCGCCCTTGACCAGTAGGCCCTGCTCTGCGGCACCGATGATCGCGGCACCAAGGTCCACCCCGGCGATGGAGCGGCCCGAACCCTTGCCAAGGCCGTCCTCCTCGTCCAGCGCGATGACGATGGCCGGCTTACCGGTCTTTTCCTTGATGCGGCCCGCGACAATGCCGATCACGCCCGGATGCCAGCCGCGCCCGGCGGCAATCTGCACCGCGCGGTTATGCTGGCCGGCCAGCTGCGCCTCCGCCGCTTCCTGCACCACGGCCTCGATCCCGCGCCGCTCTTCATTGAGGCGCGAGAGCTGGGCGGCGATCTCTGCCGCTTCATCGGGATCGTGCGTGGTCAGCAGGCGGACGCCAAGGCTGGCTTCGCCCACCCGGCCACCGGCATTGATGCGCGGGCCAAGGGCAAAGCCGCAATCGCTGCACGTGGGCGGACGGGACAGGCGCGAGGCATCGATCAGCGCCGCCATGCCGACGTTGCGCCGCCGCGCCATCACCTTGAGTCCCTGCGCCACGAAGGCGCGGTTGAGCCCGCGGATCGCGGCCACGTCCGCCACGGTCCCCAGCGCCACCAGGTCCAGCAGCGAGAGCAGGTCGGGTTCGGGCCGGTTTTCGAAATGCCCGCGCCGGCGCAAGGTGCGGACCACCGCCACTGCTAGCAGGAAGGCCACGCCCACCGCAGCAAGGTGGCCGTGGGCCGCGCCGGTATCGCTCTCGTCCAGCCGGTTGGGATTGACCAGGGCATAGGCGCGGGGCAGCTCCGCCGCGCACTTGTGATGGTCCACCACGATCACGTCGATCCCGGCATCGTTCGCTGCGGCCAGCGCTTCGTGCGCCATGGCCCCGCAGTCAACGGTGACGATCAGGCTTGATCCTTCCTCGCCCAGCCGGACGAGCGCTTCCTTTGACGGGCCGTAGCCTTCCAGCAAGCGATCGGGGATGTAGGCGCGGGCATCGTGGCCCAGCATGCGCAGCAGGCGCACCATCAGCGCCGCGCTGGTGGCGCCATCGACATCGTAATCGCCGTAAATGGTGACCGTTTCGGCCGACAGCACGGCCTCGGCAATGCGGTCCGCTGCCCGGTCCATGTCGGCGAAATGGGAAGGGTCGGGCAGGAAAGCACGCAGGCTGGGATCGCGGTGCAGCGCGATGTCCTCCACCGCGACGCCGCGGGCCAGCAGCAGCTGCGCCACGATATTGGCACTGCCATCCTCGGACCCGGCCCCGCTGCTGCCTGCCAACGCCATCGGGCCGCCAAGCCAGTGCCAGGCCTTGCCCGAAAGGGAGGATTCCACGCCAAAAACCGCCGCCCTGTTCTGCATGGCGGTACACCTAGCCAAACTTGGTTTTGCATGAAAGCATCCAGCAGCTAGGAAACGCAAATATTGCGAGGGAGAACGCGCGGGTTTTCAAAGGGAACGGGGAGGCTTTCCTTGGCGACATTTTTGCATAGGCAGGATATTCGCCCGGAAACGCTTTCGCTTCTGGGATGGGAGTAGCGCAAACATAACGATTGCTCACCGCCCTTCGGCCGGAAGGCTGGACCACGCGGCCGTGCTGCTCTTCAAGCGCGGGCGACGTCCGCGCGTGTCCGATATCCAGCGCCTTTCGCTGACCAGCGGGCAGTTTGCCGTGACGCTGGTGGCCGAGGGCGGGGAGGGGAGCAGCGGCGCGGGGTGCCACTGGGTGGAACTGCTGGCGAACGGATTGACGTTCGATCTCAGCGGCCTGGCCGGCGGGCCGGCGGAGGATCCGGGCGAGGGCGTGCACCGCTACGGGATGGAGGAGGGGTTCGATCCGGCTGCATGCGAGGCCGTGCGACTGGTCCCGGGCCCCCACCTCATGAGCGGCGGGCCGATGGTGCCGGTGCTGCGCTGCCTGGCCTGGCTGGCGGGGGAACTGGCGGCGCTGGATGATGTTGTGGCGGTGAGCTGGAAGCCGGCCCGCACCCTCTGCGGCCCGGCCTATTTCCGCGAATCGATCACCCGCTGGCTGAGCGGTGGCGCGTTCCCTGGCCTGGGCCTGACCGCGCTGATTTCCTGCGAAGACGGATCAATGGCGAGCGCGGGGCTGGCGCTGTTCACCGGGCAGGAACTGCACATTGATCCGCAAATCGCCAAGGACCCGGTGCATGCCGCCAAGCTGGCGGTGCGGCTGCTTCATTGGCTGGTGGAGAATGGCAGGCTGGAGGAAAGCCAGTCGCTCACCGGTCCTTCGGGCGAAACATTACTGCTTGAACCAAGACCTGAAGAGGGAATTGTGTGGGTTTGGAGAGGATCGAGATAGTGCGCATGGGGGGCGAGCGTCCTGCAGCACGGCCTGCTGCTGCCGCGCGCGGCAACCTGCCTTTCCGGGCGGTAAATGTTCCGGGAAAGCCCGGATACAGCCCCGGCATGCAGCGCCACCACATCCTCCCGCGCGAGGTGACGAACAAGAGCTGTTTTGGAAGACTGGTCCAGGGAGTTGGCAAGGACCACCTGGCGCTGGACGATTTCCGCACCAACGGCCTGCTGCTCCCTTCGCTCGAACAGGCTTCGCAGATCCTCGGGCTGCCGCTGCATCGGGGGCCGCACAGGCGCTACAACGAGGTTGTGCTGGAACGCTTCAGCCAGTTGGAGTCGCACTGGCGGCAGGAACGCCAGCGCGATGCCGATCGCGCGGCGCTGGACCTGCTGCTGCGCATGCGCCTGCTGCAACAGGCCCTGAGGCGGGCGCTGCTGCGGCCTGCCGGTCGCTTGTCCCGCCTGAACCGCCGCGATCCAGCCTGGCAGACGGTCGATTTCGGCGATCTCGATGCGCAGGCCGAAGCGATCTGGGCGCAGACGAATCCCCCGGATGATTAGCCGCCGTCGTGGGTAAAACGCCTCAGGCGAATTCCGCAAGCCGGTGCCAGTTCCGCCCCAGCAGCTGGTGGCGTGCGCTGGCCCTGCGTTCTGCGCGCAGGTCCTGTTCCAGCCGCCGAGCGGTCTCGCCCAGTCGCTCGTCGCCGAAGTTGCCCGCCACGCCCGCCAGCTTGTGCAGCTGGTCGGCAATGTCGTGCCAGTCTGCCTCGCAACTGCTTTCCGGCGCGGCATCAAGCGTGGCGCGAATGCGGCCGAGGAGCAGTGCCTTGCGCTTGCGATAGCGGCTTTCCAGCCGGTGCACGCCTGGGGCGCTGGCGGCTGTGGCCTGCCGCAGGTCGGGCACGGCAGCCTGCCGGGAAGCCGCTCCTTCACCCGTCGCCAGCACCTCGCGCAGAGTGCGCCCGAGGTTCTCGATCCGGACTGGCTTGGCGAGATGAGCCTGCATGCCCGCAGCGTGGAAGGCGGCAATGTCATCGGGCGCCCTACTGGCGCTAAGCGCTACGACCGGAAGCCGGGCGGCATCCTGGCCGGCCGCGCGCAGGCGAGCGGTGGCTTCCAGGCCATCCATGCCGGGCATGCCCACATCCATCAATACCAGGTCGAAGCTCCGGCCTTGCCGTGCCGCTTCGGTGACGGCTTCCACCGCATCATGCCCGTTGGTGGCCGTGGTAACCTCCATGCCCAGCGAATAGAGCATGGCGAGCAACAGCTGCTGGTTGATCTCGTGATCTTCGGCCAGCAACACCCGCCGTCCGCGCAGGCTGGGCGGTCCGGGTGGAGGGGCGGCGCGGGGTGGGCCAACGGGTTCTGCCGGATCGGGGGGCAGCCCGGAAGCCTCCTCCAGCGGAAGGCGCACCGTGAAGCAGGCGCCACGGTCCACGGCGCTCCGCACGGCGATGTCGCCGCCCATTGCCGCCAGAATCCGCCGGGTGATGGCAAGGCCTAGCCCTGTACCGCCCGCAGCGCGTCCAGCCTGATCGGCATTGGCAAAGGGCTGGAAGATCGTTTGCTGGCGATCGGGCGCGATTCCCGCGCCGGTATCGGTCACCGACAGGGCCAATCCAGGCCGGCCATCATCCAGCGCGGTACTGCGCACATCTACCGTCACTGTGCCAGCTTCGGTGAATTTCACCGCGTTGCCGATGAGGTTGATCAACACTTGCCGCAACCGGGGCACGTCAAGCGTGACATGCTGCGGCACCCCTTCGGCAACATGCACCGTCAGCGCCAGTCCGCGCGCTTCGGCAATCGGCCGCATGATCGCGGCGCAATGGTCCAGCGTGGTGCGCAGGTCTGCGGGCCGCGCATCGATGTGCAGATCGCCCGCTTCCATCCGGGCCATGTCGAGCACGTCCGACAGCAGGCGCAGCATCGCGCGGCCGCCTTCCCCGATCAGTTCCGCCTGCTGCCGCTGGCCGGGCTGCAGGCACGAGTCGAGCAGCATTTCGGCCGACCTGATCATCGCACTGAGCGGCGTGCGCAGTTCGTGGCTGAGCTTCGAAACGAAAATGCCCCAGTCCGCCGCTCGCCCTGCAACGGCATCCGTGGGCAGCGCTCCCGCCACCGGCGGGGGGATGATTGCCGCCGGATCAGGGGCGGTAACCGGCGGGGATGGGAGCGGAAGCGAGTGCCCTTGCGGAACTGGCGCCACTGCGACACGACCCAACCGGTGCACGCGCCAGGCGATGATCGCCACGGCCACGGCCAGCACAGCAAGGGATAGATCGTAAAACATGGAGCCGGTCGCAGTTGTCGCTGCGACCGGTCTGGCTTGCCTCGTCTTGGGAAACCGCTCCTGCGGTTACCCGTAAAGCTCCCTAGCGGGTGGCCTCCGCCTCGGCGCGGGCGGCGTTGGCAGCGGAACAGCCGTTGGCAGCCGAAAGTATGGCGCGAACGCTGGCGGTAGCCACGTCCTCGTCAATCCCCACGCCCCAGCCGCTGCGCCCATCGGGCAGGCGACATTCGATATAGGCGGCGGCCTTGGCATCGATGCCCTTGCCCAGGGCATGCTCGACATAGTCGGTCACTTCGAACTCCAGCCCGAAGTTGTCGCGCATGATCGTCAGCAGGGTGGACAGCAGGCCCTTGCCACGGCCGGAAATGCGCTGTTCCACCCCGTCCACCAGTACGGTGCCGGTGAACAGGTTGGTGCCATCGCCCGCCTTGCTTTCCTCGTAATTCACCAGCGTGAAGCGCTTGTCGCCTTCGCCGATGAAGTAGGTGTCCTGGAAGCACTGCCAGATGTCCGCGGCATTGAGCTCGCGCCCGGCATCGTCGGCCATCTTCTGCACGTGGCGGCTGAAATCGGCCTGCATCTTCTTGGGCAGCTTGAGGCCCTGGTCCTGTTCCAGCACCCAGGCAAACCCGCCTTTGCCGCTCTGCGAATTGACGCGGATCACGGCTTCGTAGTTGCGCCCCAGATCCGCCGGGTCGATCGGCAGGTAAGGCACGCGCCACAGCTCGTCATTGCGCTGTTCCTGCGCGGCAAAGCCCTTCTTGATCGCATCCTGGTGGCTGCCGGAGAAAGCCGTGAACACCAGTTCCCCGCCATAGGGGTGGCGCTGGTGGACGGGGATCTGGTTGCAGTATTCCACCGTCTCGATCACACGGTCGATGTCGGAGAAATCCAGTTTGGGATCAATCCCTTGCGTGTACATGTTGAGGGCAACTGTCACTAGGCAGCAGTTGCCGGTGCGTTCGCCATTGCCGAACAGGCAGCCTTCCACGCGGTCCGCGCCGGCCATCAGGCCCAGTTCCGCTGCGGCCACGCCGGTGCCCCGGTCATTGTGGGTGTGCAGGGAGATCACCGCCTTGTCCCGGTTGGGCAGGTGGCGGCAGAAATATTCGATCTGGTCGGCGTAGACGTTGGGCGTTGCCGCCTCCACCGTGGCCGGCAGGTTCAGGATCAGCGGGTTGTCCACCGTGGGCTGGACCACTTCCATCACCGCGTTGCACACCTCGATGCTGAAATCGAGCTCGGCGGTGGAGAAGGTTTCCGGCGAATATTCGAACTGCCAGCGCGTGTTCGGCCGCTTGGCCGCTTCGTCCACCAGCAGTTGCGCGCCCTTGACCGCGATCTGCCGCACCTCGTCCTTGGTCATGCGGAACACGATATCGCGCCAGGCGGGGCTGACGGCGTTGTAGAGGTGGACGATGGCCGAGTGCGCGCCTTCCAGGCTTTCGAAGCTGCGCTTGATCAGGTCTTCGCGTGACTGGGTCAGCACCTGGATCGTCACGTCATCGGGGATGCGCCCGGACTTGACGAGGCCGCTGATGAAATAGAACTCCGTCGCGCCGGCGCTGGGGAAGCCGACCTCGATTTCCTTCACGCCGATTTCCAGCAGCAGGTCGAAGAAGCGGTTCTTCTTTACCGCGTCCATCGGATCGATGATCGACTGGTTGCCATCGCGCAGGTCCGTGCTCAGCCAGCGCGGCGGCGCGGTGATGGTACGCGACGGCCACTGGCGGTCCGGCAGGTTGACCTGCGGAAAAGGCTGGTACTTGCGGCTAGGTTGTTTGAGCATCCCCATGGGATATGGCCCTTATCGCTTCTGGCGCGCCGGGCAATAGCACAAGCGCGGCTTCACATGCATGGATGGTGAGATCAGTCCCCCGCAGCGGCGCGGCCGCACACGGCCGCCGTCACGCCCGAGGGCGTGTAAGTCGAAGCAGCGAAAGGATGGCGCGGTTGATCATTACCGGCAGCATATGCGCATCGCATACAGGTTTGTCCAGCACCGGAATGCAAAAGCGCGCGGCTTCCATGGGAAACCGCGCGCCTGCAATGCCTGTGGCGGGATGAGAAAGCTTACTGCTTTTCGAACGCCACGGTGATGTTGAGGTCGATCTCGTCACCGATGCCGAAGGGGATGCCCCAGCCCATGCCCCAGTCCGACCGCTTGATGGTGGTGGTGCCGTGGAAGCCGACGGTTTCCTTGCGGCTCATGCCGTTGGTGCCGTTGCCCGACAGTTCGGCCTGGATGGTGACCGGCTTGGTCACGCCGTTCAGGGTCAGGTTGCCCATGATGTGCGCGGTGCGCGCGCCGGTGGAGTGCACGGCGGTGGACACGAAGCGGGCCGGTTCAGGATTGGGGCCGAAGAAATCGGGGTTGCCGCCATTCTGGCCGGCGCGCAGCAGGTGATCCTTGAGGCCCGCGCTGGCGACGGTGACCGAAGCGATCGGGATGGTCACGTCCACGCGCGAGTTGGAGATGTTTTCCACGTCCAGGTTCAGCGTGCCGGCCACATCGCCGAAGATGCCGTAGTAGTCGTTGAAGCCGAGGTGGCTGACGCTCCAGCCCACCAGCGAGTGCGCCGGATCGGTGCTGTAGGTGCCGGAAGTCGGAGCCGGTGCAGCCGGTGCGGCCGGCGCGTTCTGCGCGTGCAGGGCGCCAACGGTGAGGGTCGCCACGCCAGCGGCGGCGGCGATGGAAAGCAGGGTCTTGCGCATGTGGGGATCCTCCCGGTTTGAAATTGCCGGCGCAATGTGGCGATGCGGGAAGGGCTTGTCCAGCGGCACTAAAGGGCAGTTTGTCGCTAATTGTCGTTTTTATTGCTGGAATCAAAAAGGCCCCCGCCGCAGCAGGGGCCTTCTGTTTCTCGGTTCAGGTCAGATCAGTTCTTTTCCTGGTCCACCAGCTTGTTCTTGCCGATCCACGGCATCATGGCGCGCAGGCGTGCGCCGGTCTGTTCGATCGGGTGCGCTTCGGCAGCCTTGCGGGCGGCCTTCAGTTCGGGCTGGCCGGCGCGGTTGTCGAGCACGAAGTTCTTCACGAAGCGGCCCGACTGGATGTCGGCCAGCACGCGCTTCATTTCGGCCTTGGTTTCGGCGGTGATGATGCGCGGGCCGGTGGTGATGTCACCGTATTCGGCCGTGTTGGAGATGGAATAGCGCATGTTGGCGATGCCGCCTTCATACAGCAGGTCCACGATCAGCTTGGTTTCGTGCAGGCATTCGAAGTAAGCCATCTCAGGAGCGTAGCCGGCTTCCACCAGCGTTTCGAAACCGGCCTGGATGAGGTGGGTGATGCCACCGCACAGCACGGCCTGTTCGCCGAACAGGTCGGTTTCGCACTCTTCCTTGAAGTTGGTTTCGATGATGCCCGAACGGCCACCGCCAACGCCCGAGGCGTAGGCGAGGGCGATGTCATGCGCGTTGCCGCTGGCATCCTGGTGAACGGCGATGAGGCACGGCACGCCGCCGCCCTTCTGGTATTCGCCGCGCACGGTGTGGCCCGGGCCCTTGGGCGCGATCATGATCACGTCCATGTCGGCCGGCACTTCGATCAGGCCGAAGTGGATGTTCAGCCCGTGGGCGAAAGCGAGCGCGGCGCCCGGCTTCATCTTGCCCTTGAGGTCGTTTTCCCAGATCGCGGCCTGGTGTTCGTCGGGCGCCAGGATCATCAGCACATCGGCCCAGGCGGCCGCGTCGGAGTTGCTCATCACCTTGAAACCGGCGCCTTCGGCCTTCTTGGCCGATGCCGAACCGGGGCGCAGCGCGATGGCGACGTTCTGGCAGCCGCTGTCACGCAGGTTCTGCGCGTGGGCGTGACCCTGCGAACCGTAGCCCAGGATGGCGATGTTCTTGCCCGTGACCAGGTTCAGGTCGCAATCGGCGTCGTAATAAACCTTCATTGTATCCCTCGTTCTGCCCGTCACGGCCGCGATGCGGCGGGGCCTTTGCAAGACAATTGCCGCTGCCGTTAGTCTGCGATCGGCCCGGCGGCTACGGTTATTTGTGCAACTATATCCGGCGCTGGCCTCAGGCGGCCTGCGGGCCGCGCATCATCCCCACCACGCCGGTGCGGCCCACTTCCACCAGGCCCAGTTCGCGCATCAGGCCGATGAAGCTGTCCACCTTGTCCGGCGGACCGGTGATTTCGAAGATGAAGCTCTCGGTGGTGGTGTCCACGGGGCGGGCGCGGAAGATGTCCGCCAGGCGCAGCGCTTCCACGCGCTTTTCGCCCGTGCCGGAGACCTTCACCAGCGCCAGCTCCCGCTCCACATGCGGGCCGGACTGGGTGAGATCGACCACCCGGTGCACCGGCACCAGCCGGTCCAGCTGCGCCTCGATCTGGTCAATCACGTGCGGCGGGCCGCTGGTGACGATGGTGATGCGGCTGACTGAGTGGTTCTCCGAAATATCGGCCACGGTCAGGCTGTCGATGTTGTAACCGCGCGCGGTGAACAGGCCGGCGATCTTGGCCAGGATTCCGGCTTCGTTGTCGACGGTGATGTTGAGCACGTGGCGCTCGGATTCGCTTTGCTTGATTTTCATGGGTTTACATCCCGCCCTTACACCAGCGCCTTGGCTTCATCGTCCAGCGTGCCCGCCACCTGATCGCCGTAGAGCAGCATTTCGGTGTGCGCCGCACCGCTGGGGATCATCGGGAAGCAGTTGGCTTCCTTGGTAACGAGGCAATCGACCATCACCGGCCCGTCATGGTCGATCATGGCCTGGATGCCGGCGTCCAGCTCGTCCTCGCTGGTGATGCGGATGCCCTTCCAGCCGTAGGCTTCGGCCAGCGCCACGAAATCGGGCAGGCTGTCGCTGTAGGAGTTGGAATAGCGGCTTTCATAGGTCAGTTCCTGCCACTGGCGGACCATGCCCATGTATTCGTTGTTGAGGATGAACACCTTCACCGGCGCGCGGAACTGGCTGGCGGTGCCCATTTCCTGGATGTTCATCTGGATGGAGGCTTCACCCGCAACATCGATCACCAGCCGGCCCGGATTGCCCAGCTGCGCGCCAATGGCGGCAGGCAGGCCATAGCCCATGGTGCCAAGGCCACCGGATGTGAGCCAGCGGTTGGGTTCGACAAAGCCGAAGTACTGCGCGGCCCACATCTGGTGCTGGCCAACTTCGGTGGTGATGATCGGGTCCATGTTGTGGGTGAGGGCATGGAGCCGCTCGATCGCCTTCTGCGGCATGATCGAGCCGTCCTTGCTGGCCGGGTAAGCCAGGCTCTGCCGACCGCGCCAGCCATCGATGCGGGCCTTCCATGCGGAAAGATCCTGTGCCTGCCGCTTGCCCCAGCATTCGATCATCTGGTCCAGCACGGTGGCGCAATCGCCCACGATGCCCAGGTCCACCGGCACCACCTTGTTGATGGAGGCGCGGTCGATGTCGATGTGAATCTTCTTCGAATCCGGGCTGAAGGCGTCGAGGCGGCCGGTCACCCGGTCATCGAAGCGGGCGCCGATGTTCACCATCACGTCGCACTGGTTCATCGCCATGTTGGCTTCCAGCGTGCCGTGCATGCCCAGCATTCCCAGCCAGTCCGGGTGGGTGGACGGGAAGGAGCCGAGGCCCATCAGCGTGGAGGTGACGGGCGCGCCGGTCAACGCCTGAAGCTTGCGCAGCAATTCTGTCGCGCGCGGGCCGGAATTGATGATCCCGCCGCCGGTGTAGAAGATCGGCGCCTTGGCGTTGGCGATCATCTCTACCGCTTCGGCAATCTCTTCCGGCGGGGCGACCATGCGCGGGTTGTAACGGCGCGGGCGCTGGATCGGCGCATCACCGAACGGCGCGGTGGCAACCTGCACGTTCTTGGGAATGTCGATCACGACCGGGCCGGGGCGGCCAGTGGTGGCAATCTCGAACGCCTCGTCAATCGTGGCGGCCAGGTCTGCCGGGTCCTTCACCAGGTAGTTGTGCTTGGTGCAGTGCCGGGTGAGGCCGATGGTGTCGGCTTCCTGGAAGGCATCGGTGCCGATCAGGTTGGTGGCAACCTGTCCGGTGATGACGACCAGCGGGATCGAATCGAGGAAGGCATCGGCAATGCCGGTGATGGCATTGGTCGCGCCGGGGCCGCTGGTGACCAGCACCACGCCCGGCTTGCCGGTGGAGCGGGCATAGCCTTCCGCCGCGTGGGCAGCGCCCGCTTCATGGCGGACGAGGATGTGGCGGATGCGCTGGTCGGAAAACAGTTCGTCATAGATCGGCAGCACCGCGCCGCCGGGATAACCGAACACGAATTCCACGCCCTGGCGCACCAGGGTTTCGCACAAAATCGCAGCGCCGCTGCGTTCCTTGGTCACGATCAATCTCCAACCTTACGGTTTACGATCCCCGGAAAATGACGGACCCGGCGCGATTACCTCACGCCGGGCCGCTCCTCTCCAACTGGGAAACTCGAATGAAGGGCCTGCTATGCGACATTAAATGTCATGTCAACCCTTAATAGCGGAATAATATTTCAAAATCACGCTTCGGGATGACATTTTCAGGCTCCTTGCGCGGCCATTGCGGCGGGCACTGGTTGCGCAGCCAGGTATATTGCCGCTTCACGTAATTGCGGGTGGCCTGCTGGCCGGCAGCCAGCGCCTCCTCTTTCGTGTACTCGCCGCGCAGCCACGCGGCCACTTCCTTGACGCCGATGGCGGTCATCACCGGATGGGCAGGGGGCAGGTTGCGGGCCAGCAGTCGCTGAACCTCTTCTACCCCGCCGTGTTCAAGCATGGCGGCAAAACGCGCATCGCACCGGTCATAAAGCGCCTGCCGGTCGGGCAGAAGGACCATGGGGGCAAGCGTGATGGCGTGGCCGATGCCGCCCACCGTTTCTTCCTGCCAATCCTTGAGCGAACGCCCGGTGGAGCGGATCACCTCCAGCCCGCGCGCGGTGCGCTGCCGGTCTGCCGAGTTGAGGCGCAGGGCATAGGCTTCGTCCTCTGCCAGCAGGGCGGCGTGGATGTCTGGCGTTTCCATCGCCCGCACCGCTGCCCGCACGGCGGGATCAATCGGCGGGACAGGGGAAATGCCATCCAGCAGGGTGCGGATGTAAAGGCCCGTGCCGCCTACCAGGATCGGCACCGCACCCGCCGCATGGGCAGCAGCGATTTCCGCCTTCGCCTGCTCTGCCCAGTCGGCCGCAGAGCAGGGCGTCGCCCCATCCCAGGTGGCAAAGAGGCGGTGCGGTACGCCGCGCATCTCCTCCTCCGAAGGGCGAGCGCTCAAGACGGCCAGATCGGCATAAACCTGCGCGCTGTCGGCGTTGATCACCACCGCCTTGCGCCCGGCTTCGGCCAAGGCGAGCGCGAGGCGCACGGCGAGATCGCTCTTGCCGCTGGCGGTCGGCCCTGCAATGAGCGCGACCTTATCGAAACCCGGAGAAGCCAACGTGCTCATCGCCCGCCTGATAGCAGACACTGCCGCACTGGAAACACGCCTCGATGCCTTTACCGCCGATCTGGCCGGCAAGGGCATGTCGCTGGCTGCGGCGCAAGTACTGGTTTCCGGCGAGGACGTGATCGAAATCGAATCGCCCGACGATGACATGGCCGCCTTCCGCGCTGCGCTGGATGCGCATTTCAGCCCCAGCGATGCCATCGTCGCCCGCGCGCCGATCGAAGTGCCGAACCTGTTCGTATCGGACATGGATTCCACCATGATCGGGCAGGAATGCATTGACGAGCTGGCCGATTACGCCGGCATCAAGGAGCAGATCGCCGCGATTACCGAGCGCGCCATGCAGGGCGAGCTGAACTTCGAAGCGGCCCTGCGGGAACGTGTGGGCCTGCTGGCCGGGCTGGACGAAGGGGCCATCGGACAGTGCCTGGCAGAGCGCATCCGCCCCAATCCCGGCGCGCGCGTGCTGGTCGAAACGCTCAAGAGCGGCGGCTGCCGCACCGTGCTGGTGACCGGGGGCTTCCACCATTTTGCCGATGCCGTGGCCGCAGAGATCGGGTTCGAGCGGGTAGTGGGCAACCGGCTGGAAGTGCGGGACGGCAAGCTGACCGGCGGCCTGCTGGGGGGCATCTGCGGCAGCCACACCAAGGAAGCCGTGCTCCACGAGGAGCTGAACCTGCTGGGCGGCGATGCCATCAGCATGGGCGCGGGCGACGGGGCAAACGATATTCCGATGCTGGAGGCCGCGACTTACGGCATTGCCTATTACGCCAAGCCCAAGGCCCGCGCTGCTGCCAATGGCTGGGTGGACCGGGGTGATCTGACCGTGCTGCTCAAGCTGCTGGGGGTTCCGCAGGCCGACTGGGTGGGCTAGCCTGCCGCCGGGACAAGGGGGCTAAGGCAATGCGGCACTGGCGGTACAAGCTGTTCCTCGCCGTGGCGCTGGCGATCATGTGGCCGCTCTCCCTTGTGCTTGACCCGGTTCACGCGGCGATTGCTGCCTTCGATCTTGGCGCGCTGGTATTCCTGCTGACTTGTGTTCCCCTGTGGCGGCGCGGCACGGCAGAGGTGATCCGCCGGGAGGCGGCGCGCGACGATGCCAACCAGTTTGAACTGCTGCTGCTGACCGGGATGATCGGAGCGGCCATCATGGCCTCGCTGGTCTCGCTTGTGACGCATCCGGCTGACCTGCCGTCAAGCCTGGTCGCCCTGCTGGTGATCACGCTGATCCTCAGCTGGCTGTTCACCAACCTGATCTTCACGTTTCACTACGCGCGGTTGTTCTACGCGCGGATCGGGGAGATCAGCGCCCCGATGCCGGACAAACGCGGCGATTGCGAAGGAGAGGATTTCGGCGGGCTGGACTTTCCGGGGCATCACGACCCGGAGTTTGCCGATTTCGTCAATTTCGCCTTCGTGATCGGGATGACCAGCCAGACGGCCGACATCAACATCACCCACCCGGCAGTGCGCCGCGTGGCCACCTGGCACGGGCTTTACGCCTTTGCCTTCAACCTCGGCATCCTTGCCCTGGCGGTCAACGCACTCGCGGGCGGATGAAGGGGCTTAGCCCTCCATCCAGTCCTTGAAGAAGGCTTCATTCGCGCGGCGCAGTTCAGCCAGCTCCACGCCGAACAGGCTGGAACCACCCACGGTGCCGAGGCGACGGAGGCCGGAGCCGGCTGTGTCCTCGTTACGGGTACCCTTGGCAATCTGCGCCTGGAAGGCGGCCACGTCCGGCACGGTGATGATGTAACGCGCCTGGTCTTCGCCGAACCACCAGCGGGCCGGGTTGTAATCCGGGTGGTTCTCCACTTCGGCCCCAAGGCCGCCGGCCAGCGCCATTTCCGCCAGCGCCACGGCCATGCCGCCGTCCGACACATCGTGCACCGCGTTCACGAGGCCCGCCGCGATCAGTTCGCGGATGAATTCGCCGCTGTTCTTTTCCAGCGTCAGGTCCACATGCGGCGCGCGCCCTTCCTGGCGGCCGTGGATTTCGCGCAGCCAGAGCGACTGGCCCACCAGGCTGCGTTCCGGGTTGGGGGTGGCCCACGGCTCCGCACCCAGCAGGTAGATGGCATCGCCTTCCTGCTTGAAGCCCAGCGTCATCATGGTGGAATAGTCTTCCAGCACGCCCACGCCGCCGATGGCCGGGGTCGGCAGGATGGCGCTGCCGCCGCCGGTGGCCTTGCTTTCGTTGTAGAGGCTGACGTTGCCGGAAACGATCGGGAAATCCAGAACCCGGCAGGCCTCGCCCATGCCATCCAGCGCATGGACCAGCTGGGCCATGATTTCGGGGCGCTGCGGGTTGGCGAAGTTGAGGCAGTTGGTCACCGCCAGCGGCCGCGCGCCCACCGCGCACAGGTTACGGTAGGCTTCGGCAATCGCCTGCTTGCCGCCTTCGTAGGGATCGGCAAAGACGTAGCGCGGGGTGCAATCGGTGGTGATGGCAATCGCCTTCTTCGTGCCGTGCACGCGCACCACGGCGGCATCGCCCCCGGTCTGGAGCGTATCGGCGCCCACCTGGCTGTCATACTGTTCCCAGATCCAGCGGCGGCTGGCGAGGTCCGGGCAGGCCATCAGCTTGAGCAGGTCACCGCCGATGTCATCCCCACCGGGGACGTTCTCCAGCGGCTTCGTGCCGGCCCAGGCACGGTATTCCTCGCGGCTGATGTAGGGGCGCTCGTACTCCGGCGCGTCGGCGGCGAGGGGGCCAAGCGGAATGTCGCAGACCACTTCGCCGTTGAATTCCAGCACCATGTGGCGGGTGTCGGTCACTTCGCCGATCACCGCGAAGTCCAGCTCCCACTTGCGGAAGATGGCCTCGGCCATGGCTTCCTTCCCGGGCTTCAGCACCATGAGCATGCGCTCCTGGCTTTCACTCAGCATCATTTCATACGGCGTCATGCCTTCTTCGCGGCAGGGCACCTTGTTCATGTCCAGCCGGATGCCGGTTTCGCCGTTGGTGGCCATTTCCACGCTGGAGGAGGTGAGACCCGCCGCGCCCATGTCCTGGATGGCGACGATGGCATCGGTGGCCATCAGTTCGAGGCAGGCTTCGATCAGCAGCTTTTCAGTGAAGGGGTCGCCCACCTGCACCGTGGGGCGCTTTTCCTCGGCATCCTCGCCGAAATCGGCGCTGGCCATGGTCGCGCCGTGGATCCCGTCACGCCCGGTCTTGGAACCGACGTAGACGATGGGATTGCCGACGCCCGTGGCGGCCGAATAGAAAATCTTGTCCGCGTCAGCCAGGCCCACCGTCATCGCGTTGACGAGGATGTTGCCATCATAGGCCGGGTGGAAGTTCGTTTCCCCGCACACCGTCGGCACGCCCACGCAGTTGCCATAGCCGCCGATGCCCGCGACCACGCCCTTGACGAGGTGCTTCATCTTGGGATGGTCCGGCCGGCCAAAACGCAGGGCGTTGGCATTGGCGATGGGCCGCGCGCCCATGGTGAACACGTCGCGCAGGATGCCGCCAACGCCGGTGGCCGCGCCCTGGTAGGGCTCGATATAGCTGGGGTGGTTGTGGCTCTCCATCTTGAAGATGGCAGCCTGACCGTCACCTATGTCGATTACGCCGGCGTTCTCGCCGGGGCCGCAAATCACCCACGGGGCCTTGGTCGGCAGCTTCTTCAGGTGGAAGCGCGATGACTTGTAGCTGCAATGTTCGGACCACATGACCGAAAAGATGCCGAGCTCGACCAGGTTGGGTTCCCGGCCAAGGGCGTGCAGGACGCGCTGGTATTCCTCGGGGCTGAGGCCGTGGGCCTCGACGACATCGGGCGTGATCTGGGACATGGCTAGCGCCCTTAGCGAGCCTCTTCCCCGCTTGCTAGCCCTCCCATGCTTGACCGTGCGCGCTGTCCCCGCCAAACCGCGATGATGGACACATTGCCCAACGATATTGCCGCCCTGAGCTTCGAGGATGCGCTGCGCGCGCTGGAGGACGTGGTGCGCCGGCTGGAAAGCGGGGACGTGCCGCTCGACGAATCGATCAGCCTTTACGAACGGGGTGAGGCGCTGCGCGCGCACTGCCAGGCGCGGCTGGACGCGGCGCAGGCGCGGATCGAAAAGATCGTGGCCGGCCCGGACGGGCGCGCCACCGGCACCGTGCCGTTTGACGCTGGTTGAGGCACCCATGGAAACCGTGATCGCCAGCGATATCCTGGCCGAAGGGTTGAAGCGCATCCAGCGCGAGGTGGATGCCGCCTTTGACGTGATCCTGCCCGTGCCGGACGATGCCCGCGCGCGGTTGGTCGAAGCCATGCGCTATGCCGCCATCGGCGGGGGCAAGCGGGTGCGCCCGCTGCTGCTGGCAACCGTGGCCGAAATGTACGGCGCCAACCGCAGCGCCGCCGTGCGCGCGGGCTGCGCGATAGAGGCGATCCACGTCTATTCCCTGATCCATGACGACTTGCCGTGCATGGACAATGACGACATGCGCCACGGCAAGCCTACGCTGCACCGGCAGTTTGACGAGGCGATTGCGGTGCTGGCGGGCGATTCGCTGCATGACCTCGCGTTCGAGATCCTGTCCGGCCACGAAGTGTCGAACGATCCGTTCATCCGCGCGGAACTGGTCTGCGCGCTCGCCAAGGCGAGCGGCCACAACGGCATGGCCGGTGGGCAGGTAATGGACATGGTGGCGGACGAGGTGCAGTTCGACCTCGCCGGCGTCACCCGCCTGCAACAGCTCAAGACCGGTGCGCTGCTGATGGGCGCGGTGGAAATGGGCGCGATTCTGGGCCGGGTGCCGGAGGAGGGCAGGGGCCACCTGCGCAATTATGCCCGCGATATCGGCCTTGCCTTCCAGATCGCCGACGACCTGCTCGACCATGAGGGGGACGAGGAAAAGGCCGGCAAGGCACTGCGCAAGGACGAAGGGCAGGGCAAGGCAACCTTCGTTTCGCTGATGGGCGCGGACAAGGCGCGCGAACAGGCGCGCTTCCTGGCTGACCAGGCTATCGGCCACCTCGCCAGCCATGGCAGCGAAGCGGACCTGCTGCGCGCGCTGGCCCGGTACATCGTGGAGCGGGACCGGTAATGGCTGAACGCATCGGACTTTACCCGGGCACGTTCGACCCCTTCACCCTTGGCCATGCCGATATCATGCGGCGCGGGGCCAAGCTGGTGGACCGGTTGATCGTGGGCGTCACCACCAACCCTTCCAAGGACCCGCTGTTCACGCCGGAAGAACGCATGGCCATGGTGGCGGGCGAGGTTGCCCGGCTTGGCCTCAACAACGTGGAAATCAAGGGTTTCGATGCCCTGCTGATGGACGTGGCGGAGCGGGAGCGTGCCGCAATCATCGTGCGTGGCCTGCGCGCCGTGGCGGACTTCGAATACGAATACCAGATGGCCGGCATGAACCAGCAGCTCAACAGCAGCATCGAGACGGTGTTCCTGATGGCCGACATCAGCCTGCAACCCATTGCCAGCAAGCTGGTGAAGGAAATTGCCTTCTACGGCGGAGACATCTCCCGCTTCCTCAGCCCGCAGATCGCTGCCCAGGTGGTGGAGCGGGTGGAGCGGATCGGCCGCAAGGGTGACGGGCGGGGGTGATCCGCTGCCATAGTGCCCATGTTCATTGAACTGACAGCGCCAAGGCCCTAGGGCAGCGCCAACATATTATCCGCAGGACCACAGACCCGCACATGAACCGACTGATTGCATCGTTCCTGGCCTCGCTGGCGCTGGCTTCTGCCGTTCCTGCCCTTGCGCAGGATGCCCCCGCCGAGGCGGCCCCCGCAGCTACGACCTCCTCTTTCCCCATCGCCGCCAACTTCAACCTGGAGGAAGACCGGGAAAACATCCTGTTCCTGGACCTGTCCACCGGCCGGCGCGTGGCCATCCGCCTGGTGCCGGAATGGGCGCCCAATCACGTGGCGCGGATCAAGGAACTGGCGCGCAGTGGCTTCTACAACGGGGTGATCTTCCACCGCGTGATCGATGGCTTCATGGCGCAGACGGGCGATCCCACCGGCACCGGGCAGGGCCAGTCGGAACTGCCGGACCTCACGGCCGAGTTCAACCAGATGCCCCACGTGCGCGGCTCGGTTTCGATGGCGCGCCTTGGCAATGACGAGAACAGCGCCAACAGCCAGTTCTTCATCGTGTTCTACCCGCGTTTCGCGCTGGACCGGAACTACACCAACTTCGGCCGCGTGATTTCCGGCATGGATGCGGTGGACGCGATCGAGCGGGGCGAACCGCCCAGCAACCCCACGGTGATCCTGCAGGCCAGCATCGCGGCGGACAATATTCCGCAGATGATGCCCACCGCGCCCGAACCCGTGGCCGCCCCGCAGGTGATCACCGGGGAAATGCTGCGCGAAGCCGCCGGCAACTGATCTGCCGGTCCGCTGGCAGGGGGTGATGGCGCGTGCGCGTCCTTCGACAAGCTCAGGATGATCGGATGACACGCGATGCGTGTTGATTTGTTTGATTTCGAGCTCCCGCCCGAACGCATAGCCCTGCGCCCGGTGCGCCCGCGCGATGCGGCGCGCATGCTGGTGGTGCGCGGCGGCGATGTACCTTTCGAAGACAGGGGCGTGCTTGACCTGCCCGCCTTGCTCAACCCCGGCGACGTGATCGTGTTCAACGATACCCGCGTCATCCCCGCCCAGCTTGAAGGGATGCGGGGAGAGGCGCGGATTGGCGCCACGCTGCACAAGCGGGTGGACCTGCGCCGGTGGCAGGCCTTCATCCGCAACGCCAAGCGCCTGAAGCCGGGGGACGAGATTGCCTTCCCCGCCGGCGTCATCGCTATTGCCGAGGAACGCCATGCCGATGGCAGCTTCACCCTCGCTTTCGCCGGGGATGAGCCGGTGGAAGTGATGCTGGAGCGGGCCGGCAGGATGCCGCTGCCGCCTTACATCGCGCAGAAGCGCGGCGGGGCGGACGAGCAGGACCGGGCCGATTACCAGACGGTCTTCGCGAAGGAGGATGGAGCGGTGGCCGCCCCCACGGCATCGCTCCACTTTACCGACCGGCTGCTCGCCGCGCTGGACGATGCAGGGATCATGCGCACCACGCTGACGCTGCACGTGGGCGCGGGCACTTTCCTGCCAGTGAAGGCAGACGACACGCAGGAGCACCAGATGCACGCTGAATTCGGCCGCATCCCGGCCGAAACGGCAGACCTGCTCAACCGCGTGCGCGCCAATGGCGGGCGGATCATCGCCGCTGGCACCACAGTGCTACGCCTGCTGGAAAGCGCGGCTGACGAGAACCGGGTGATCCACCCCTTCGAAGGCGATACCGCGATCTTCATCACGCCGGGCTACGCGTTCCGGGCGGTGGACGGCCTCATGACCAATTTCCACCTTCCCAAGAGCACGCTGTTCATGCTTGTTTCCGCCCTGATGGGGCGCGAGCGGATGCAGGCGGCCTATGCCCATGCCATCGAACAGGAATACCGCTTCTATTCCTACGGTGATTCCAGCCTGCTGCTGCCCTGAGCAGTTATCCGGCAGGCAAGCATCAGTTCGCTTGTAAAACCCAATCCCCGCGCCATCTTGCCGCGCATGGTCACATCACTCAGCGATCCGATTCTCGACATCCGGGGCTTGCGCAAAACCTACAAGGGAGGGAACACCGCGTTGGGCGGGGTGGACCTGTCCATCCGCAAGGGGGAAATCTTTGCCCTGCTGGGGCCGAATGGCGCGGGCAAGACCACGCTGATCGGATCTGTCTGCGGACTGGTGAACCCCACTGGCGGTTCCATCCACGCCTTCGGCCTCGACACCGCCACCCACTGGCGCGAAGTGCGCCGCCGCATCGGGCTGGTGCCGCAGGAACTCAGCTTCGACATGTTCGACAAGGTGATCCGCCAGGTTCGCTATTCGCGCGGCCTGTTCGGCCTGTCGGCGGATGAGGCGCGGATCGAGGAAGTGCTGCGCAGCCTCAGCCTGTGGGACAAGCGGGACGAGCCGATCCGCAAGCTGTCCGGCGGGATGAAGCGCCGCGTGATGATCGCCAAGGCGCTGGCGCACGATCCGGACCTCCTGTTCCTGGACGAACCCACCGCCGGGGTGGACGTGGAACTGCGCCGCGACATGTGGGAACAGATCGGCGCCCTGCGCGCGCGGGGCACCACGATTATCCTGACGACGCACTACATCGAGGAAGCCGAGGAAATGGCTGACCGGGTGGGGGTCATCAACAAGGGCCAGATCCTGCTGGTGGATGACAAGGCGGCTATCATGGCCAAGCTGGGCCGGACAGAGGCGCACTTCACCCTGTCCGAACGCATGGAACAGGTGCCGCCGCCACTGGCGCACTACCCGGTGACGCTGGAGGAGGACGGCACAAAGCTGGTCTATCGCGGCGGTGATGGCACCGGCAAGGGCAAGCGCGAGGTGGCTGACCTCGCACAGGACATGACGCGCGCGGGCATTGGCTTCACCGCGCTGGAAACGGCGGAATCTACGCTGGAGGAGATTTTCGTGGGCCTGCTGAATGACCGGGCGCAGGAGAAGGCGGCATGAGCCTGAACCTGCGCGGCTCCGCAGCCATCCTGCGGCACGAATTGCAGCGGTTCTTCCGGACCGCCTTCGGCTCCATCGTCTCCCCGGTGCTGACGACCTCGCTCTATTTCATCGTCTTTGGCGCGGCCATCGGCGGGCGCATCCAGGAAATCGGCGGTGTCAGCTATGGCGCCTTCATCGTGCCCGGCCTCTTGATGCTCACCCTGCTGTCCGAAAGCACCAGCAATGCCAGCTTCGGCATCTACATGCCCAAGTTCACCGGCGCGATTTACGAATTGCTGTCCGCGCCCGTGGGCACGGCGGAAACGCTGATCGGCTTCGTCGGTGCGGCGGCGCTCAAATCGCTCATCATCGCCTCAATCATCCTGGTGACGGCGCTGTTCTTCGTCGATTACACCATCGCCCACCCGCTGCTGGCGGCCGGCTACGTGGTGCTGATTGCTGCGGCCTTCAGCCTGTTCGGCTTCATCCTGGGGCTGTGGGCAGACGGGTTCGAGCGGTTGCAGATCGTGCCCATGCTGATCCTCACCCCGCTGACTTTCCTCGGTGGCACCTTCTATTCGATCGACATGTTGGCGGAACCGTGGCGCACGGTCGCCCAGCTCAACCCGATCTTCTACCTGATCAACGGCCTGCGCTGGACCTTCACCGGCACCAGCGATGTGCCCATCGGTATCGCCTTTGGCATGACCATTGGCCTGATCGTGGTGTGCGTGGGGGTAATTGCCTTCATCTTCCGCACGGGCTGGCGGCTCAGAGAGTGACTTGGGGGGAGTGATCCGGTAGGCGCGGGCGCAATGACCCGTTTCGCCTTCACCATTTCCGCTACTGACGGCAAGGCTCGCACCGGCACCATCGCCATGCAGCGCGGCGAAATCCGCACGCCTGCCTTCATGCCCGTGGGCACCGCCGCCACCGTCAAGGCGATGAAGCCCGAAGCCGTGCGCGCAACCGGAGCCGACATCATCCTGGGCAACACCTACCACCTGATGCTGCGCCCCGGCGCGGAACGGGTGGCGCGGCTTGGCGGCCTGCACAAGTTCATGAACTGGCACCGCCCGATCCTGACGGACAGCGGCGGCTACCAGGTGATGAGCCTGGCAGAGCTGAGGAAGCTGACCGAGGAAGGCGTCTCCTTCAAAAGCCACATCGATGGCAGCCGCCACATGCTGACCCCGGAACGCAGCATGGAAATCCAGCGCCTGCTGGGCAGCGACATCGTGATGGCGTTTGACGAATGCCCGCGTGTAGACCGGCCGCGCGACGAAATCGCCGCCAGCATGGAACTCTCGATGCGCTGGGCGAAACGGAGCCGCGAGGGGTTCGACAGCGGGGAGGAGCACGCCGCCCGCAGCGCCCTGTTCGGTATCCAGCAGGGCGCGCTGGACGAGGACCTGCGGCGCATTTCCGCCCAGAAGCTGACCGAGATCGGCTTCGACGGCTACGCCATCGGCGGGCTGGCCGTGGGGGAAGGGCAGGAGGCGATGTTCGCCACGCTGGACTTTGCCCCCGGCATGTTGCCGGCGGACCGGCCGCGTTACCTGATGGGCGTGGGCAAGCCCGATGACCTGGTGGGCGCAGTTGAACGCGGGGTGGACATGTTCGACTGCGTGCTGCCCACAAGGTCGGGCCGCAACGGACAGGCCTTCACGTGGAACGGGCCGCTCAACATCCGCAACGCGAAACATGCCGAGGATACCGGCCCGCTGGATGAACGCTGCACCTGCCCCACCTGCGCCACCTACAGTCGCGCCTACCTGCACCACCTCAACAAGGCGGGCGAAATGCTGGGCGCCATGTTGATGACGGAACACAACCTCAGCTTCTACCAGCAACTGATGCAGGCGATGCGCGAAGCGATTGCGGGCGGGCGATTTGCGGCCTTTGCGGCGAAGTTCCGGGCCGATTATCTGCGGCTCTAGGCGTTAACGTACGCCCCGGCATACGCGGCTCTCTACTCTCTCTTCGCGGCACGGTACGGGGGCGAGGTCGCTTTCCGATTGCGGGGTTAAGACCCTGTCACCCTGTTCAAGCCAGTGGCGAAGCGGCGCAAACGAAAAGGGCGGCCCAAGCGGACCGCCCTTTTGCTTGCTCTTGGCGTTTCGGCTGAAGCCGGTTCGGCTTAGCGCGAGTAGAATTCCACCACCAGGTTCGGTTCCATGGTCACCGGGTAGGGCACTTCGTCCAGCTTCGGAACGCGGGTGAAGGTCACCTTGTCGGTGCCGTCCACGGCCACGTAGTCCGGGATGTCGCGTTCCGGCAGGCTCTGGGCTTCGATCACCAGGGCCATGGTCTTGGCCTTGTCACCCAGGCTGATCACGTCGCCCACGTTGATGCGGCGGCTGGCGATGTTGCACTTCACGCCGTTCACGCGGATGTGGCCGTGCGAAACGATCTGGCGGGCGGCGAACACGGTGGGGGCGAACTTGGCGCGATAGACCACCATGTCCAGGCGGCGTTCCAGCAGGCCGATCAGGTTCTGGCTGGCGTCACCCTTCATGGCGGTGGCTTCTTCGTAGGTGCGGCGGAACTGCTTTTCCGTCACATCGCCGTAGTAGCCCTTCAGCTTCTGCTTGGCGCGCAGCTGCAGGCCGAAGTCGCTCATCTTGCCCTTGCGGCGCTGGCCGTGCTGGCCGGGGCCGTAGGAACGCTTGTTAACCGGGGAATTCGGGCGGCCCCAGATGTTTTCACCCATGCGGCGGTCAAGCTTGTGCTTGGCGCTGGTGCGCTTCGACATATGTCATCTCCAATTTGCGGGCCTTGCCCCATTGGCAAGGCTTCAACCCGGCATCGCACCGTCCCACCGGATGTGGAACGCGGCCACCGCTTCACCGGGATGCGGGGCCAATCGAAGGAGGCCGATCAAGGGCCTGCCGTCGAAGTGAAGGCGCGCGAATACCTTGCGCGCCGCAGAAGTCAAGCCGGATGCGGCCTTACGAGCCGCGGCTGTCGCCCGAAGCGCCCGCGCCGCGGCGGTTGCGGTCCATAGCTTCGCGGCTCTCCCGCTCGATCCGCTCCCACTCGGCATTGGTGCGGCAGATGCGTTCCGGAATGCGGCTGTTGACGGTGAAGACGTTACGACAGCGCACGCGCTCGGCATCGGAAGTCTGTCCGCCTTCACGCGCCGCCCCGGCGGTGTGGTTCTGGGCAAGTGCCGGTGCGCTAGCAGCCAGCAGGGCGAACGTGATAGAAAGGGCAATCTTCATGCCTCGGGCGTACCAGCGTAGATCGTTTCAGGAAATACTTTCCTGCTACCGGTCAATCTTCCGGCGGGCGGGGCGGCTTGCCGAGGTAATTGAGCACGCCGCGCAGGGTGCGGACCTCAAGGTGGTTCCAGCCGGGCCGGGTCAATACGTTGCGCAGCGTCCGCCGGGTGGCTTCCGCGCGGGTCTCGGGCCGGAAATAACCGCGCGGCTCAAGCAGGCTCTCGAAATGCCCGAACAGCCCTTCCAGCTCCTCCTGCGGGGCGGGGGGCAGGATTTCCTCGACCGTGGGCATGGCGAGATCCCGGTGCTTGGACCACTCGTAAGCGCACAGGATCACCGCCTGCGCCAGGTTGAGCGAGCCGAACTCCGGATTGATCGGCACCGTCAGGATCTTGCGGGCAAGCGCCACGTCGTCCGTCTCCAGCCCGGATCGTTCCGGGCCGAACAGCAGTGCCGAGCGGCCAGGCTGGCTGACGATTTCCCGCGCAGCCTGTTCCGGTGTCACGACATCCTTGGTCACCCCGCGCTTGCGCACGGTGGTGGCATAGACGTTGGCGCAGTCCGCCACGGCCTCTGCCACGGTGTCGTAGACGGTCGCATCGGCCAGCACCTGGTCCGCGCCCGATGCGGCCGGGCCGGCGGCGGGGTTGGGCCAGCCATCGCGCGGCGCAACCAGGCGCATTTCGGTGAGGCCGAAGTTGAGCATGGCCCGGGCCGCCTTGCCGATATTCTCGCCAAGCTGGGGCCGCACCAGGACGATGACGGGGGTGGCCGTCTTATCCAGCGCCGACATCGCGCACCTGGCTGGCAAATTCCTCGAAATCGCGCGCCTCGCTGAAATCGCGGTAGACCGAGGCAAAACGGATATAGGCGACCGAATCGATCTGCCTGAGGCCGTCCATCACCATTTCCCCGATGCGGGAGGACGGGACTTCGCCATCGCCGGCGGTTTCCACCTGGCGCTGGATGCCGGACACGAGCTGGTCGATCCGTTCCTGCTCCACCCCGCGCTTGCGACAGGCCAGGCTTACGGACTGTTCGATCTTCAGGCGATCAAACGGCTCGCGCTTGCCGCCGCTCTTCACCACGATCACATCGCGCAGTTGCACGCGCTCGAAGGTGGTGAAGCGGCCGCCGCAGCTTTCGCACTGCCGCCGCCGACGGATGGACGTATTGTCCTCCGTCGGGCGTGAATCCTTCACCTGGCTATCGTCATGGGCGCAGAATGGGCAACGCAATTAGGGGCGTATCCGCTTGTAGAGCATGATCCCGGCACCGGCGAGAATGCCAATCGGCCAGGTCACGAAGGGCAGGATGCCAGCCACCAGTGCACCGGCTGCAGCCGCAACCAGCACCGGCTTGGTGGACGGGTGACCAAGGCCTTCGCGGCCCATGTCCTTCACTTCGGCGATGGCATCCACCAGGATGCGTTTATCGATCGGCTTTTCGGGATCGTTCATCGGCACTTACCTTCCGGGATAGACAGGGAAGGCGGCGCACAGTTCGGCAACCTGCCGCCGCACGCGCTCTTCCACCTGGGCGTCACCCGCCTCACCGTTGCGGCTCATACCATCAACCACTTCGGCGATCATCTGTCCCACCCGGCGGAATTCCGCCGGTCCAAACCCGCGGGTGGTGCCCGCAGGGGTCCCAAGCCGGACGCCCGAGGTGACGAAGGGCGAGGCCGGGTCAAAAGGTATGGCATTCTTGTTGCAGGTGAGGAAGGCCCGGTCCAGACCCTTCTCGGCAGCCTTGCCGGTCACGTTCTTGGGGGTCAGGTCCACCAGCATGAGGTGGTTGTCTGTCCCGCCGGAGACGATGTTGACGCCGCTTTCCGCCAGGCTTGCTGCCAGTGCCTTGGCGTTTTCGGCAACAGCCGCGGCATAGTTGCGGAATTCCGGACGCAGCGCCTCGCCGAAGGCAACCGCCTTGGCGGCGACGATGTGCATCAGCGGGCCGCCCTGCATGCCGGGGAACACGGCCATGTTGATCGGCTTGGTCAGGGCCTCGTCATTCCACAGGATGATGCCGGAACGCGGGCCGCGCAGGCTCTTGTGCGTGGTCGAGGTGACGATGTGCGCGTGCGGGAACGGGTTGGGGTGCACGCCCCCGGCAACGAGGCCGGAGAAGTGCGACATGTCCGCCAGCAGGTAGGCCCCAACCTCATCGGCGATTTCGCGGAAGGCGGCGAAATCCCACAGGCGCGGGTAGGCCGTTGCCCCGGAGATGATCAGCTTGGGCTTGTGCTTGCGCGCCAGATCGCGGACCTGATCCATGTCGATCAGGCTGTCTTCCCGTCGCACGCCATAAGGCACGGCGTTGAACCACTTGCCGCTCATGTTCACCGGGCTGCCGTGCGTGAGGTGGCCGCCCGATGCGAGATCGAGGCCCATGAAGGTGTCGCCCGGGTTGAGCAGGGCGAGGAACACGGCCTGGTTCATCTGGCTGCCGCTGTTGGGCTGCACGTTGGCAAACTGGCAGCCGAACAGCTTCTTGGCGCGTTCGATGGCCAGCAATTCCACCTCGTCAGCATAGTCGCAGCCACCGTAGTAGCGCTTGCCGGGGTAGCCTTCGGCATACTTGTTGGTGAACACGCTGCCGGTGGCTTCCAGCACGGCGGGGCTGGCGATGTTCTCGCTGGCGATCAGTTCGATCCGGTCCCGTTGGCGACCCAGCTCACGTCCGATGATGGCGGCGACCTCGGGATCGGCGTCCTCGAGGCTATCCTGCCAGAAACGGTTGAGCGTGTGGGGCTGGGTGGTGTTGACGGAAGACATCAGGCGAGTTCCTGCCGGTTGGTCGTTGGGGGATTGGTCAGCTTTTCCACGCGGCCCGCGTGCCTGCCGCCTTCGAATTCGGCGACGAGGAACGTTTCCAGGCACGTGCGGGCCATGTCGGGTCCGATCAGGCGGGCCCCCATGGCAATGACGTTGGCATCGTTGTGTTCGCGCGCAAGCGCGGCGGCATAAGGATCGCTCACCAGTGCGCAGCGCGCGCCGGGGTGGCGGTTGACGGCAATGGAAATGCCGATGCCCGATCCGCACAGGGCCACACCACGCTCAGCCACGCCGGATGCCACCGCATCGGCCAGCTTGTAGCCATAGTCCGGGTAATCCACCCGGTCGGCCGACGCGGGCCCCAGGTCGATCACGTCATGCCCCCAGTCGCGCAGGTCCTGCGCCAACTGGGCCTTCATGTCGAAGGCGGCATGATCGGAAGCAATGGCAATGCGCACGGCAGCAATCCTGATTTCTGATCCAGCGGGATTCGCTCTGCGTGCCACTTAGGCCCGGGTCCGCCGCAATTCCAGTACTGCTTGCCTGTCAGGCGGGGAAGCTGTGCTTTAGATCATGGTCAGCAGTGAATGCCGTCAGCGCGACTCGCTCGATTGGCGGCCGGACGATCCCGATTGGCTGGCCACGTAGTCACGCAGGCGTTGCTGCAGGCCTGCAACCATTTGTCCGTTAAGCTGCTGCACCCTGGCAAGATATTCGGTGTTGGCGGCGGCAATCGCCGGATCGCCAATCAGCGCGCTGGAGCGGAACAGGAAACGCCCGCCGCTGGGAGTGCTGGCGAAATTGTGGATGTCACGCAGTTCTTCCAGCGTGAATTCGTTCACGTAGGCAACAGCCATGGCCTGCGACATGCGGGGAAGGTGATCGTTGACCAGTGGCATCAGCCGGTCGGGAATCTCGGCCAGGTAATCCTCAAGGATCGCGCGCATCCCCGCATCGGTAATGCGGGACATGTCGATGGCGGCGGTGAACTGGCTGGTCATCGCCGTGATCATTTCGCGCATCTGCTCATCCCGCTTCGCTGCGGGAAACATGACCTCGATGATCGCCTGGGCTTCCGCCATTTCAGCCTGGTCCGCCGCCGCGGCGTCCTCGCGGGCCGCAGCGGGCACGACAAGGGCCAGCAAGACCCCTGCGCATGCGAACGAGAAGGCGTGGCGGAATGCCCGTGCGCGCAAGTTGCTACTGGTCCAGGAAGCTGCGCATCTTGCGGCTGCGGCTCGGGTGCTTCAGCTTGCGCAGGGCCTTCGCCTCGATCTGGCGGATGCGTTCGCGGGTAACCGAGAACTGCTGGCCGACTTCCTCCAGCGTGTGATCGGTGTTCATGCCGATGCCGAAGCGCATGCGCAGCACGCGTTCCTCACGCGGGGTAAGGCTGGCGAGGACGCGGGTGACCGTTTCCTTCAGGTTCGCCTGGATCGCCGCGTCCACCGGGATCACGGCGTTCTTGTCCTCGATGAAATCGCCCAGGTGGCTGTCTTCCTCGTCCCCGATCGGGGTTTCGAGGGAAATCGGCTCCTTGGCGATCTTCATCACCTTGCGAACCTTTTCGAGCGGCATGGAAAGGCGCTCGGCCATTTCCTCCGGCGTCGGTTCGCGGCCCTGCTCGTGCAGGAACTGGCGGCTGGTGCGCACCAGCTTGTTAATCGTCTCGATCATGTGCACCGGGATGCGGATCGTGCGCGCCTGGTCGGCGATCGAGCGGGTGATCGCCTGCCGGATCCACCACGTGGCATAAGTGCTGAACTTGTAGCCGCGGCGGTACTCGAACTTGTCGACCGCCTTCATCAGGCCGATGTTGCCTTCCTGGATCAGATCCAGGAATTGCAGGCCGCGGTTGGTGTATTTCTTGGCGATGGAAATCACCAGGCGCAGGTTCGCCTCGACCATTTCCTTCTTGGCGATGCGCGCCTCGCGCTCGCCCTTCTGCACCATGTTCACGATGCGGCGGAATTCGTTGAGGCTCATGCCGGTGGCAGCGGCGATATCGGCAATCTCGGCGCGGATACGCTCAACCGCGTCGGCTTCCTTCTCGGCGAAGGCGGCCCACTTCTTGTCCTTCTTCGCCATGCTGGCGAGCCAGGCTTCGTCCAGCTCGTTCCCGACGTATGTTCCCAGGAAATCGACCCGCTTGACCTTGTGCCGTTCCGCCAGGCGCAGCATCTGCCCGCCCAGCGCGGTGAGGCGGCGGTTGAAGGCATAGAGGTTGTCGACCAGGTATTCGATCTTGGTGGCGTGGAACTGCACGCTCTCCACCTCGGCGGTGAGCTGTTCACGCAGTTCCTCGTACTTCTTTTCCTTGGCCTTGGGGAATTCCTCGCCCCTGCCGAGCACGTCCACGCGTTCCGCCTGCAGGCGCTCGAAGGTCTTGAACAGGTCGGTGATGCGGGCGAAGCGTTCCAGCGCCTCGGGCTTGAGGGCCGCTTCCATCTGGGCGAGGGACATGGTGTTGTCCTCCTCGTCCTCTTCCTCGCGGCGGCGGGTGCGCGGCTCGCCGTCCTCGTCCAGCTCTTCCTCTTCCTCCTCTTCCTCGACCTCTTCCTCTTCCTTGAAGGTGGGGCCGGCGGTGGCTTCGGAGATTTCGGGCTCCTCGTCGTCGTCCTCGGCGCCTTCCTCCATCTTGTCGACGGGCGGCTCCTTGGAGAGCATGGCGTCGAGGTCGAGGATTTCGCGCAGCTGCATTTCGCCGCTGTTGAGCGCTTCGGACCAGGTGATGATGGCGTGGAAGGTGATCGGGCTTTCGCACAGGCCCATGATCATCGTGTCGCGGCCGGCTTCGATCCGCTTGGCGATGGCGATTTCGCCTTCGCGGCTGAGCAGTTCCACCGCGCCCATTTCACGCAGGTACATGCGCACCGGGTCATCGGTGCGTTCGCCGGTCGCGGCGGCCTTGCGCTTTTCTGGGACGTTCTTGTTCTCGGCATCATCGCTGCCGTCATCGTCATCCGAGCTGATATCGTCGGAATCGGCCTCGTTGTCCTCTTCCGCCGCGTCCTCGTCACTCTCGACGATCTGGACGCCCATTTCGGAAATGGCCGCCTGGATGTCCTCGATCTGGTCAGACGACATTTCGCCCTGGGGCAGGGCGTCGTTCAACTCGTCATAGGTGATGTAACCGCGCCGCTTCGCCTTCGCGAGCAGCTTCTTGATGGACGCTTCGTTGAGGTCGATCAGCGGGGCATCGTCGTTCTTGCCGGTGGTATCGTCTGACGCCATTGTGGTCTGTGTCATTCCGTTTCTGAACTGCCGGGGCCGCTGGATGCGCCCCCTGCAAGAGATGTGTCCGACGCCGATGCTGCGGCGCGTTTGCGAGCCATTTGCCCGAGTCGCGACTCGATTTCCAGCTTTCGTTTACGCAGGCGTTGCTGCTCAGCGAAAGCCCCTTCCGGGTCGGTATCAAAACGGGCGGTAGCCGCAGCAAGAGCCGCTTCCAGCCCGGGACGTTCCACGAGCAAGGCAATCGCTTCGGCCAGGTCTCCTCTCGCGTCGTCCGGATCGGTTCCTTCGACAAGGAAGGAGAAACGGGCTTTATCCGGCGGCGGTGGCAGGGCACCTGAAGCGAATATGGGCGAATTCCCCGGCGGTTCAAGGGCCTGACCGTCCTGCACCCGGGAGGCGAGGCGAAATAGTTCGTCCAGCGCGGGTGCAATCTCGGGCGCAAGGCTGCCAAGACGCATCAGTTCCTCGGCATGGGCATCGATCTGGTCGGGGTAGCGGGCAAGTCCGTGAAGGACGGCAGCAGTCAGCATGTCGCGCAAGGTGCCACTGGCCGCCTTGCGCAGCCGCTCGGTCAATTGCGGGCTTTGCGGCACTGGGCCGGAAGGGCCGCGCTGGCCGGGCCGCCATTCGCGCTTCACGAATTCGCGCGGCTTGTACTCACGCGGGGGAAAGGCGAAGGCTGAATACCGGTCCATCAGCTCGCGCTTGTACAGGGCCTTGATGTCAGGGTGCTGGATCGCATCGACATGCGCCATCAGCCGCTCCTTCAGGCCGGCCTTGTCCTCGGGCGAGGCGAGGGGGAGGGCGTCGCGCTCGTGCTCCCACACCAGGTCCAGCACCGGCTTCGTCTCGCCCAGCAGGCGCTCCATCGCCGCCACGCCCTGCTTCTTCACCACGTCGTCCGGATCGAGGCCTGTTGGCAGCTGCACGATCTGGAGCGAATGACCGGGACGCAGCAGGGGCAGGGCGCGGGCGGCGGCCTTCATCGCGGCCCGCTGGCCGGCGCTGTCGCCGTCGAAGCACAGCACGGGCTTGTCGACCATGCGCCACAGCAGTTCGATCTGCCGTTCGGTCAGCGCGGTGCCCATCGGGGCGACGGCATCCTCGATCCCGGCGGCGGCGAGGGCGATCACGTCCATGTAGCCTTCCACCACCACCACGCGCCCTGTCTTGCGACTGGCCGGACCTGCGCGATGAATGTTGTACAGCGTGCGCCCCTTGTCGAACAAAGGCGTATCCGGGCTGTTGAGGTACTTGGCCACCCCGTCCCGGTCCTGCAACACGCGGCCGCCGAAGGCGATCACCCGTTCGCGCGCGTCCTGGATGGGCAGCATCAGGCGGCCGCGGAACCGGTCGTAAGGCGGCTTGTCGTCCACCGCGATCAGCAGCCCTGCTTCGACAAGCATTGCCTCGTCGAACCGTGACAGCGCGGTCTTGAGGGCGGTGCGATCGTCGGGCGCGTAGCCGAAGCCGAAGCGTTCGATGGTGCGCTGGTTGAAGCCGCGCTTTTGCAGGTAGGCGCGCGCATCGGCCCCGGCGGGAGAGGCCAGTTGCTGCACGAACCAGGCCTGCGCCGCCGCCATCACATCGTGCAGCCCGGCGCGTTCCTCTGCCGCGCGCGCCTCCCGCGGATCGGCACGGGGGACTTCCATGCCCGCCTGCGCCGCCAGTTCCTTGACCGCATCCATGAAGGTCAGGCCGCGCTGGTCCGTCATCCAGGAAATGACATCGCCATGCGCCTGGCAGCCGAAGCAGTGGTAGAAGCCCTTCTGGTCATTGACCGTGAAGCTGGGCGACTTCTCGTTATGGAACGGGCAGCAGGCCTTCCATTCCCGCCCCGCGCGGGTGAGCTTCACCGTACGCTGGATGACGCTGGAAAGCGTCACCCGCGCGCGCAGTTCATCCAGCCATTGCGGTGAGAGGGCCATGCCTTTCCCTAGGCCTCACACCCCGTGCGAGTCGAGGGGCGCGGGGGTGTTACACTCAGCTCAGGGCCGTCTTCACCAGACCGCTGGCGGTGCTCATGTCGAGCTGCGCGCCGTGGCGGGCCTTCAGTTCTGCCATTACCTTGCCCATGTCCTTGACGGACGTGGCGCCGATGTCGGCCTTGATCGCCTCAATCGCGGCGATGGTGCTGGCTTCATCCATCGTCTGCGGCAGGAATTCCTCGATCACGGCCAGCTCGGCCTTTTCCTGCGCGGCCAGCTCCTCGCGCCCGCCCTGTTCGTACAGGGTGATCGATTCGCGGCGCTGCTTGGCCATCTTGCGCAGCACGTCGACCACCAGGTCATCGTCATTGTCCGGCGCCTTGCCGGTCCGCAACTCGATATCGCGGTCCTTGATCTTGGCACCGATCAGGCGCAGCGCGGCGGTGCGGCCCTTGTCACCCGCCTTCATGGCGGCAACGGTTTCGGTCTTGATGGTATCGCGAAGCATGGTCTGGCTCTTTCCGGTGGATAGATCGTTGGTCTGGCCGATTAGCGCGATATTTCACACTTGCACAGGTTGACGTGGGGGCCGCACGTCTCTAGCGGCTGGGACTTAGCACACATCACCGGAAACACCTGACTCGGAGCGTCCCCCATGGCCGACCCCGCCTCTTCGTCTGCGCAACCAAAAGGCGCGACGGGAGTCCTCGTACTCGCTGACGGAACCATAGTCTGGGGCAAGGGCTTCGGCGCTACCGGCTCGGCCGTGGGCGAAGTCTGCTTCAACACCGCGATGACCGGATACCAGGAGGTGATGACCGATCCCTCCTATGCCGCGCAGATCGTCACCTTCACCTTCCCGCACATCGGCAACGTGGGCACCAATGCCGAAGACGTGGAAAGCCACGTGGAAGGCGCGGTGGGCTGCGTGGTGCGCGAGGAAGTCACCCACAGCTCCAACTTCCGCAGCGAGCGGGAGTTTGTCGAGTGGATGACGACCAATGGCAAGATCGGCCTGTCGGGCGTGGATACCCGCGCGCTGACCCGCCGCATCCGCCAATCCGGCGCGCCCAATGCGGTGATCGCGCATGATCCGGCCGGCAAGTTCGATATCGACGCGCTGTTGCAGCGGGCGATCGAATGGCCGGGGCTGGAAGGCATGGACCTGGCCCAGCGCGTGACGCGCCACGGGCAGGAAGACTGGCAGGGCGGCACCTGGACGCTGGGCAAGGGTTATGCCCGCTCGCCCCACGACAAGCGCCCGCACGTTGTCGCCATCGATTATGGCGCGAAGGACAACATCTTCCGCAACCTGGTGAAGGCCGGCGCGCGGGTGACTGTGGTCCCGGCTAAGACCTCGCTGGAAGATATCCTCGCCCACAATCCCGATGGCGTGTTCCTGTCCAACGGTCCGGGTGATCCGGCGGCAACGGGCGAATATGCCGTGCCGGTAATCAAGGCGCTGCTCGACCGTGATATGCCGCTGTTCGGCATCTGCCTCGGTCACCAGATGCTGGCGCTGGCGACGGGCGCGAAGACCACCAAGATGCACCAGGGCCACCGCGGCGCGAACCACCCGGTCCAGCGCACCGGCGGCGTGTGGGGCGAGACCGAAGGGCTGGTGGAGATCACCTCCATGAACCACGGTTTCGCGGTGGACGCGGCGACCCTGCCGGCAGGGGTGGTGGAAACCCACCGCTCGCTGTTCGACGGCAGCAACTGCGGCATCTCGATCAGCGGCAAGAAGGCCTTCGGGGTGCAGTACCATCCGGAAGCGAGCCCTGGGCCGCAGGATAGTTTTTACTTGTTTGAAAAGTTTGTGGGGATGCTGAAGTAAATGCCCAAACGCACTGACATCTCCTCGATCCTCGTCATCGGCGCCGGCCCGATCATCATCGGCCAGGCCTGCGAGTTCGACTATTCCGGTACCCAGGCGATCAAGGCGCTGAAGGAGGAGGGCTACCGCGTGGTCCTCGTCAACTCCAACCCCGCCACGATCATGACCGATCCGGAATTTGCCGACGCGACTTATATCGAGCCGATCACGCCCGAAATCGTCGCCAAGATCATCGAGAAGGAAACGGCGCTGTTTCCCGGTGGCTGGGCACTGCTGCCCACGATGGGCGGGCAGACCGCGCTCAACACCGCGTTGAAGCTCGACGAGATGGGCGTGCTCGAAAAGTTCGGCGTGGAGATGATCGGCGCCAAGGCCGATGCCATCGACAAGGCGGAAAACCGCCAGCGTTTCCGCGATGCTATGGACAAGATCGGCCTCGAAAGCGCCCGTTCCGGTGTGGCGAACACGCTGGAAGAAGCCTTTGCCGTGCTGGAACGCACCGGCCTGCCCGCGATCATCCGCCCAAGCTTCACCCTGGGCGGTACCGGCGGCGGCATTGCCTATAACAAGGCGGAGTTCGAGCACATCGTGCGCACCGGCCTCGAAGCCAGCCCCACCACCGAGGTGCTGATCGAGGAAAGCCTGCTGGGCTGGAAGGAATACGAGATGGAAGTCGTGCGCGACCGCGCCGACAACGCCATCATCATCTGCTCGATCGAGAACGTCGATCCGATGGGCGTCCACACGGGCGATTCCATCACTGTCGCGCCGGCGCTGACACTGACCGACAAGGAATACCAGATCATGCGCAACGCCAGCATCGCGGTGCTGCGCGAGATCGGCGTGGAAACGGGCGGTTCCAACGTGCAGTTCGCGGTCAATCCCAAGGATGGCCGCCTGATCGTGATCGAGATGAACCCGCGCGTGTCGCGCTCCTCGGCCCTGGCGTCCAAGGCCACCGGCTTCCCCATCGCCCGCGTGGCGGCGAAGCTGGCCGTGGGTTACACGCTGGACGAGATCAGCAACGAGATCACCGGCGCGACGCCTGCCAGCTTCGAGCCGACGATCGATTACGTCGTGACCAAGATCCCGCGCTTCGCGTTCGAGAAGTTCAAGGGCGCCAAGGCCGAGCTTTCCACCGCGATGAAGTCTGTCGGCGAAGTCATGGCCATTGGCCGCAACTTCAAGGAATCGCTGCAGAAGGCCCTGCGCGGCCTTGAAACGGGCCTCGACGGGTTCAATCGCGTGGTCGAGCTGGAAGGCGCGGCGCGCGATGTGATCACCGCCGCCCTGTCCGTCCGCTCGCCCGACCGGCTGCTCAAGGTTGGCCAGGCCTTCCGCGAAGGCTTCACCGTGGAGGAAGTGCAGGCGATCACGCACTATGATCCCTGGTTCCTGCGCCACATCAGCGAAATCATCGATGAAGAGCGCAAGATCGGCGAGGACGGCCTGCCGAACGATGCCGCGGGCCTGCGCCGCCTGAAGGCGATGGGCTTTTCGGACAAGCGCCTGGCCACGCTGGCCGTGCGATCCGTGGGCGTGGCCGGCGGGCTGGGCGAAACCCAGGCCAAGCGGTCCGGCCTGCTGCACGATGCCCTGCGCGCCATGGCCGGCGCCACCAGCGAGGAAGAAGTGCGCGCGCTGCGCCACAAGCTGGGCGTGCTGCCGGTGTTCAAGCGTATCGACAGTTGCGCGGCGGAGTTCGAGGCGATCACGCCTTACATGTATTCCACCTACGAAGCCCCCAGCTTCGGTGCGCCGGAAGACGAGGCTGACCCGAGCGACCGCAAGAAGGTGGTGATCCTCGGTGGTGGCCCCAACCGCATCGGGCAGGGTATCGAGTTCGACTATTGCTGCGTCCACGCCTGCTTCGCGCTGTCGGAAGCCGGCTATGAAACGATCATGGTCAACTGCAATCCGGAGACGGTTTCCACCGACTACGATACCAGCGACCGCCTCTATTTCGAGCCGCTGACGGCCGAGGACGTGCTGGAAATCCTGCGCGTGGAAATGACGAACGGCACGCTTCATGGCGTGATCGTGCAGTTCGGCGGGCAGACCCCGCTGAAGCTGGCCAACGCGCTGGAAGAAGCGGGCATCCCGATCCTGGGCACCAGCCCGGACGCTATCGACCTGGCCGAAGACCGCGAGCGGTTTGCCAAGCTGGTCAACAAGCTGGGCCTGAAGCAGCCGGCCAACGGCATTGCCCGCAGCCGGGACGAAGCCGCCGCCGTGGCGGCCCGCATCGGCTATCCCGTGCTGCTGCGTCCCAGCTACGTGCTGGGCGGCCGCGCAATGGAAATCGTCGACAGCGAAGCGCAGCTCGATGACTACATCGCCACGGCGGTGAACGTGTCGGGTGACAGCCCCGTGCTGGTGGACCAGTACCTGCGCGATGCCATCGAGTGCGACGTTGATGCGCTGTGCGACGGCGAGCAGGTGGTGGTTGCCGGCGTGATGCAGCACATCGAGGAAGCCGGCGTCCACTCGGGTGACAGCGCCTGCACCCTGCCGCCCTACAGCCTGCCGAAGGAGATCGTGGCGGAAATGGAGCGCCAGGCAGAGGCGCTGGCCAACGGCCTCGGCGTGCGCGGCCTGATGAACGTGCAGTTCGCGGTGAAGGACGGCGAGGTTTACCTCATCGAGGTGAACCCGCGCGCCAGCCGCACCGTGCCGTTCGTCGCCAAGGCCATCGGCCAGCCGGTCGCCAAGATCGCCGCGCGGGTGATGGCGGGCGAGAAGCTTTCTGCCTTCCCGCCTTTCAAGCGCGAGCTGCCGTACATGGCGGTGAAGGAAGCCGTGTTCCCGTTTGCCCGCTTCCCCGGTTCCGATCCGGTTCTCTCGCCGGAAATGAAGAGCACCGGCGAAGTCATGGGTATCGACCGCGATTTCGCCACCGCCTACAGCAAGAGCCAGATCGCCGAAGGCACCACGCTGCCCGAAACCGGCACCCTGTTCGTATCGGTCAAGGATAGCGACAAGGCGATGATCCTGGAGCCGGTCAGGCAGCTGCTGGCCCACGGATTCAAGGTGGTCGCCACGGGTGGTACGCAGAAGTACCTGGTCGATGCCGGGCTGCCGGTGGACCGGGTGAACAAGGTTGCCGAAGGGCGCCGCCACATCGTGGACATGATCGTGGATGGCGAGATCTCGCTGGTCTTCAACACCACCGAAGGCTGGCAGAGCCACAAGGACAGCCAGTCCATCCGCGCATCTGCGCTGACTGCCAAGGTGCCTTACTACACCACGGCGGCGGCATCGGCGGCGGTGGCCCAGGCCATCGTTACCGTTCGGGCTGCCGACCTTGAAGTCCGCTCGTTGCAGGATTATTATAGCGGTTGATCCGATCTCGCTCTCCTCGACATCGATAGGCCGCTTCCGCCCTGCAGGGGCGATGGGAAAGGCTTTCGCTGTCGGGGGCGGGACATAGGGGAAAGACAGGGACCACGATGGAACGAGTACCCATGCTGGCGGAAGGCTATGAAAAGCTGACTGCCGATCTCAATGCCCTCCGCCAGGAACGCCCCAAAATCGTTGACGCGATCGAGGAAGCGCGTGCCCATGGCGACCTGTCGGAAAACGCCGAATATCACGCGGCCAAGGAACGTCAGGGCCAGGTCGAGGCGCAGATTGCCGATCTTGAAGACAAGGTCAGCCGCGCGCAGATCATCGATCCCACCACGCTTTCGGGTGATCGGGTGGTATTCGGGGCGACCGTGACCATTCTGGACGAGGACGACAAGCCGCAGCGCTACCAGATCGTCGGCCAGGCCGAGAGCGACGCGAAGAAGGGCCGCATCTCCTATGACAGCCCGCTGGCCAGAGCCCTGATCGGCCGCAGCGTGGGTGACGAGGTGGAAGTGACTGTGCCTTCAGGCGACCGGTTCTACCTGGTCGAAAAGGTCGAATTCATCTGATCCATCCGCCGGCAGCGGCGTGAAAAGCAAAACCCCCGGATTTCTCCGGGGGTTTTTGTTTGTTCAGTCCTTGGCCAGCGACGGCTCCAGCAACTTGTGGAGGTGGACGATGACGTACTTCATTTCCGCATCATCCACGGTGCGCTGGGCCCAGCCGCGCCAGGCTTCCTCGGCCTCGGCATAGCTGGCGTAAAAGCCGACGACGTGGATATCCTTCAGGTCCTGGAATTCCACTTTCTGGGTATCGACCACCTTGCCGCCAATAACGAGGTGGAGGAGTTGCTGCGACATTCGGTGTCCCTTTCGCGCGTAACTGGTTTCAGCGGCTACTTGCGCGCTGGTCCCCGTCGCTGCAAGTGCGAATCAACGCTGCCCGCCCGAATTTCAGCTGCGGTGCATGGACCGGGCAATCGCCTTGCCCACCTCGCGGGCGGTTTCCCGCACAGTATCGCCGGCATGGCCGATCGACCGGCGGGCACTGCGCGCCCCGGTGCTGATCGCGTCACCGGCATCTTCCAGCTTTTCCGCACCTGTTTCCCTGGCGGTTGAGGCCCCATCCAGCACCTGCTGGACAATCGAGGCGGCAACCTCGCTGCCCAGGGCAGCCAGTCCCGCAGCGCGCGCACCGGCATAGCGACCGACGCGGCGGGTGGGCGAATTCTTGAACATGGCCGATACCAGCACGCCCAGTGCAAGACCGCCGGCGACCGTTGCCACGGGGTGTTCGCGGGCAAAGGCGGTCACGCCATCGCGGGCCTGGGCGGCCTTTTCGCTGATCACCTGCGTGATGCTGGCGCCATCGCGGGCAGACTGCCGGTCCTGTGCGGCGACGATCCGGTTCTTGATCTGCTGGCGCTTGTCTTCGCTGGCCTGTGTCATCACTTGCTCTCCGGTTTGTCGTTCATTGATCGGTCGTGTCGGCCACGCTGCCGTCGGCCGCCGGCGTATCCGTATCACCGGCAAATCGTTCGATCAGGGCATTCACGGCAGCCGAAATATCACGGCGGAAGATCCAGCCCAGCGTTGCGGCGAGGGCAAGGCTCGCTCCTCCGGCCAGCTTGCCCCGGTTGCGCTCCGCCAGGTCCAGCGCGCCATCTGCCACCCCGCGAAGGTAATCGAGGCCGGTGGCTTTGGCCCGCTCGGCCAGCGCATCGCGCCCGGCTTCGCTCTTCAGGTATGCGATGTTGTTGCTGACCACCGCCTTGGCCGCATCGCGCATCGCGCGGTCTTCCAGCAGGCGTTGCCTGGCGGGGGACATGTCAGCTCTCCTTGCCTTCGTGAATGGCGTCCATCAGGTCACGCCAGCGCGCGCTCGCCGTGCGCAGCAGCATGAGGATGACGAGGCCAAGGACAATGACGACGATCGCGGTTGCCCCCCAGGCCGTAACCAGCGGGGTGAGGGCGATCAGCAACCCGACCGTGAGCGCCACCAGCAACAGAAAACCGATGATGGCAGCGCCAACAGCAAGGCCGACAAGGGCCTTGAGGGAAGCTCCTACAAAGCTGGCACGGGTCTTCTGATAGGTGACTTCCGCGTCGAACCACGTCCTCGCATCGACCAGAAGGTCCTCGACGTCATCCAGCACCGACCGGGCCTGGTCGGCCTGCGGCTGCGCATCCGCCGGCTCGTCCTCCAGGGGAAGAGGAGCCTCGGCGGGCGGTGTGTCCCGCTCCCCCGGCAACGGCGGTTACCGGCGGAACAGGCGCGAAATGAGGAAGCCGGCAAGGGCGGCGATGCCGATGGCCTTGCCAGGATTGTCGCGGACATACTGGCGCGCATTTTCGCCCAGTTCCTCCACGCTCTTTTCCTGCAGCGTGGTGGCCGTGCTCTGCAACGAACGCGAGGCACTGCGCGCATAGTCGCCATACTTCTGGCCCAGCTTCTCGTCGATCAGGCCGGCATTCTCGTCAACCACGCGCGAAAGGGAACCCAACGCTTCGCCGGCCTTGTTCTTGCCTTCAACCGCCAGTTCGGCAACCTTGGCCTTGGCTTCGGCCGCCCAGTCTTCACCGCGGGCAAGGGCTTCATCGGCATAGGTGGCGGCGCGCTGGCGGGCATCGCTGCGCAGGGCAACGGCCCCTGCCTTGGCTTCTTCCAGGGCGGCGTTGAACCGGCTGCGGGCTTCGGAGGAAGTGACCGGCGCGGCCACGGCGGTTTCGGTCGACTTGGCAGCCTTGGCGCTGCGGGGCTTGGGGGTGGTGGACTTGGTGGCCATCTTTCGAAACCCTTTCGAGGCGAATAACAATCTGACGCGGGACACGAAGCCCCAGTTCTGCCGCCGGTTATCAAGCCAGGCAGCCTTGATCCATCAACGCGACTTGCGCCCCGCCGTTCCCCGGCATAGGAGGCCGCAAAGCCCAATATGGAGCCTTTGCCCTTCGTTTACAACGCCGGCTACGGGCTGGCGCAAGCATGGAGCCACGCATGACCGCCATCATCGATATCCACGGCCGCGAAATCCTCGACAGCCGGGGCAACCCCACGGTGGAAGTGGACGTCCTGCTGGAAGACGGCAGCTTCGGCCGCGCCGCGGTCCCCTCCGGTGCCAGCACCGGCGCGCATGAAGCAGTGGAACTGCGCGACGGTGACAAGGGCCGTTACCTCGGCAAGGGCGTGCTCAAGGCCGTGGAAGCCGTGAACGGCGCCATTGCCGAAGCCCTGCTGGGCGTGGACGCGGAAGACCAGCGCGATATCGATGCCATGATGATCGATCTGGACGGCACCCCCAACAAGGCGAACCTCGGGGCCAACGCCATCCTGGGGACCAGCCTGGCCGTAGCCAAGGCAGCGGCCAACGCGCGCGGCCTGCCGCTCTATTCCTACGTCGGCGGCGTGTCGGCCCATGTCCTGCCGGTGCCGATGATGAACATCATCAACGGCGGCGAACATGCCGACAACCCGATCGATTTCCAGGAATTCATGATCATGCCGGTGGGTGCGCCCACCCTGGCGGAAGCCGTGCGCTGGGGCGCGGAAGTGTTCCACACGCTGAAGAAGGGCCTGCATGAAAAGGGCCTGGCAACGGCTGTGGGCGACGAGGGCGGTTTTGCCCCCAACCTTGCCAGCACCCGCGACGCGCTGGACTTCGTGATGGCCAGCATCGAGAAGGCCGGGTTCAAGCCGGGTGAGGACATCGTGCTGGCGCTGGACTGCGCCTCCACCGAATTCTTCAAGAACGGCAAGTACGAAATCAGCGGCGAAGGCCTCTCGCTCAGCCCGCTGGAATTTGCCGATTACCTGGCAGACCTGACCGCCGCCTACCCGATCATGTCGATCGAGGACGGCATGAGCGAAGACGATTTCGAAGGCTGGAAGGCGCTGACCGACAAGATCGGGAACAAGGTGCAGCTGGTGGGTGACGACCTGTTCGTGACCAACCCCAAGCGCCTGGCCATGGGCATCGACAAGGGCCTCGCCAATTCGCTGCTGGTGAAGGTCAACCAGATCGGCTCGCTGTCCGAAACGCTGCAGGCCGTCGATATCGCGCACCGCGCCGGCTACACCAGCGTGATGAGCCACCGTTCGGGCGAGACCGAGGACGCTACCATTGCCGACCTCGCCGTCGCCACCAACTGCGGCCAGATCAAGACCGGCTCGCTCGCCCGGTCAGACCGGCTGGCCAAGTACAACCAGCTCATCCGGATTGAGGAAGAACTGGGTACCAGCGCGGTTTACGCTGGGCGCGGCTGCTTCGGCCGCCTAGTCTGATAAGCGGCGCTGCAATGGCTAGTGAAGGGGAGGGCCTAGCTGCCCTCCCTTTTCATTTCAGCCTCCGCCTGCGCCTCGATCCGCTCCGCCACGGGCTCCAGCCGGTCCGTCACGCGCCGGTTCTTGGGGCTGAGCAGGTATTGCCAAACGCCCCAGGCGTTGATCACCAGAAGGACTGCGTTCATCTGGCCGATAGGCGCCGCGCCGGTCATCACCGCTGACGCGATCCAAGTGACGGAAAGCGCGCAGAACAGCACAAAGCCAAAGCCCGTGACGCGCCGGCCCATGTCAGCGGCGATCAGCCCGGCGGCCAGCATTGTGCCAATGCAGCGATCCATTCGAGAGGTCCGTTCATGGCCACACAGCGCAGGGCCGCCCATTCGGTTCCTGCCCGGGCGCAGGCACCAGCGTGAATTGATTTGCCACGAGAGCGGTGAGGCGGCACCATCGTGCCAGGGCGATACGCCCGGGGGGACTTGGGGCAATGGACGGATCACCTGCCCAGGCCGGGCACCTGCACGAACCTGCCCGCGGCCTGCTCGATTGGGTTGAACGGATCGGCAACCGGCTGCCGGATCCGGTGGCGATCTTCGTGGTGATGATCGGCGTGCTGGTGGCCGTGTCTGTCATCGGATCCTGGGCCGGGTGGAGCGCCGTCCACCCCGTGACCGGTGAGGCCCTGGCAGTAAAAAACCTGCTGTCCGAAGAACTTGTCGCCCGCTTCCTGGGCGAGATGACCCGCACTTACACCGGCTTTGCCCCGCTGGGCATGGTGCTGGTCCTGCTGCTGGGTGCCGGGGTGGCCGAACAGGCGGGGCTGTTTTCGGCCCTGCTGCGCAAGATGATGGGCAGCATTCCCGATGCCTTGATGAATCCCGCGGTGATCCTTGTGGGCTTGCTCGGCTCGCACATGGGCGATTCCAATTTCCTGATCGTCACCCCGCTGGCCGGGCTGCTGTACGGGCCTCGCCGGCAACCTGATCCCCGGCCAGTACGACGTGCTGATCTTCGGCGTCACGCAGACAGGGGCGCAATTGCTGGTGAGCGACTGGGTGATGAATCCGCTGGGCAACTGGTGGTTCCTGATTGCCATCGCCGCGGCCAACGTGCTGACGGGCTGGTTCGTATCGGTGCGGATTGTCGCCCCGCGCCTGCCGGCATGGGATGGGGAAATGGCACCGGCGCCGGTGGCTGAAGGCACCCCCACAGGTGCGGAGCGGCGCGGGCTGCGCGCTGCCGGGATCGTGGCGCTGGTGGTGGCGGGCGCGGTGGCCGCGCTGATGCTGTGGCCCGGGTACACCCCGCTGTACGATTATGCCGCCGATGGGGACACGCCGCTGCGGCCGTTCTTTTCCAGCCTGGTGGGCGTGCTGTTCATGCTGCTGCTGTTCAGCGGCTGGGCCTATGGCAAGGCGGCGGGGACGATCAGCGGCCACCGCGATGTGGTAGCGATGATGGGCACCGGTCTTGCGCCGATGCTGCCCTATCTGGTGCTGGTATTCTTCGCAGCCCACTTCGTGGCCATGTTCGGGTGGTCAAACCTGGGGCCGATCACCGCCATCACCGGGGCCGACCTGTTGCAATCGCTGGGCGCGCCACCGGCCCTGATGCTGCCGCTGCTGACCACGGCTTCCGCCTGGCTGGACTTCCTGATCGCCTCCGGCAGCGCGAAGTGGACCGCCATGGCGCCGGTGGCCGTGCCCATGCTGATGCTGCTGGACATTTCGCCCGAGATGACGACAGCGGCTTACCGCGTGGGCGATACGGTGACGAACCTGATCTCGCCGCTCAATCCCTATGTCGCGCTGACCCTGCTGTTCTGCCAGCGGTGGGTGCGGGACATGCGTCTGGGCACGCTGCTGGCGGCAACCTTGCCCTTTGCAATCGTATTCTACCTTGCCGGCATGGCGATCGTCGCCGGGTGGGTGGCGCTGGACCTGCCGCTGGGTCCGGATGCGCAGGTAAGCTACACGCTGCCGGTTAGGTGACGAAGCCCGTTGGCAATCAGCCGCCGGCTGCGGTCAGCCGGGCGAGTTGGTCGGCGCTCAGCACCACTTGCAACGCCTCGAACTGGACATCCAGCTGTTCCGGCTTGCTGGCGCTGGCGATGGGCGCGGTGATGCCGGGCTGGGCCAGCAGCCAGGCGAGGGCAACCGCCCCGTGGCTGGCCCCGGTTTCCGCCACCACGGCATCCAGTTCCGGCAGGATCGTGAGCCCACGGTCGAAGAAGCGTTCGATGGAGGATCCGCGGTTGTGCTTCGCCAGGTCCTCGCGGGTGCGATACTTGCCGGTCAGGAAGCCGGCGGCGAGGCCGAACCAGGGGAAATGGGCAATCCCCTGCGTCAGGCACAGGTCGCGCAGTTCAGGCGGAAATGCCTCGCGGCAGACCAGGTTGTATTCGTTCTGCAGCACGGTGAACCGTGCCAGCCCGGCGGCATCGGCGGCGGCATTGTGCGAGGCGAGGCGGGCGGCATCGAAGTTGGAGGCGCCCAGTTCACGCACCTTGCCGGCCTTCACCAGGGTATCGAACCCGGCGGCAACCTCGTCCTGCGGCAGGCTCTGGTCATCGCGGTGGGCGTAATAGAGATCGACGTAATCGGTCTTCAGCCGCTCCAGCGATTTCTCCAGTTCATCCGCCACCTTGGCGGGGGCGAGATCGCCGGGTTTGCCGAACATGCCCGTCTTGGTGGCGATGCGCATTTCAGCCCGCACGCCGCGGCTTTCCAGCCACTGGCCGATCACCGTTTCGCTTTCACCACCCACGTGTCCCGGCACCCAGACGGAATAGCCCTGTGCCGTGTCCACCATCCTGCCGCCGGCTTCATAGAACCGGTCCAGCACGGCAAAGCTTGCATCAAGATCGGCGGTGAAGCCGAAGACGTTGCCGCCGAGGACCAGCGGGATGCCGGCGCAGGATGGGTGGTTGGTCACGCATACTTCTCCCTGATTTGCAGCAGCGCCATGGCAGCCTCAGCCGCCTCGCCGCCCTTGTTCTTCTGCGCGGGATCGGCCCGCACCAGCGCCTGCGCTTCGTTTTCCACTGTCAGGATGCCGTTGCCGATGGCCAGGCCATCAATGGTCAGCGCCATAATGCCACGCGCGCTTTCCCCGGCAACGATCTCGAAATGATAGGTTTCGCCGCGGATCACCACGCCGATGGCGACGAAACCATCGTAATAGTTGCTGGCGCTGGCGATGGCCGCGGGCACTTCCAGCGCGCCGGGCACGGTCAAAACGTCGACCGAATGGCCTTGTGCCTCGAGCGCGGCGCGGGCGCCGGCCACCAGCATGTCGTTCAGGTGTTCGTAGAAACGGGCTTCGACAATCAAAAAGCGGGCCATCAATCGTGTCCTTCAGGGGTAATCGCGCGCTCGCCGACGATGGACAGGCCATAGCCTTCCAGTCCGACGAGCGAGTGCCGGGTGTTGGTCAGCAGCACCATGTCGCGCACGCCGAGCTCCGCGAGGATCTGTGCGCCGACACCGTAATCGCGCTGTTCCTGCGTTTCGCCGGATGTTTCCGGCGGCGGGGTAGGCTTGCCCAGGGCGCGGATGGCGCTACTGGCGTACTCGCCGCTGGGCCGGTTGATCAGCACGACCACGCCCGATCCTTCCTCGCCGATGATCCGCATCGCGCCTTCCAGCAGGCCCTTGCGGTCCGTTTCCTGCGCGAACACGTCATCGAACAGGGACAGCGCGTGCATGCGCACCAGCGTGGGCTGGGCGGGGTCGATATGACCCTTCACCAGCGCCATCGTCTCGCCCTTGGTCGCCTTGTTCCAGAAGCTCATCGCCCGCCAGTCACCGCCCCAGCGGCTGCTGAAACGGGCTTCCTCGCGCTTTTCGACCAGGTGATCGTGCTGGCGGCGGTAGGCGATCAGGTCGCGGATGGTGCCGATCTTGAGGCCATGCTTGCGGCCGAAGCGGACGAGGTCTTCCATGCGCGCCATCGATCCGTCCTCGTTCATGATCTCGCAGATCACGCCGGACGGGTTGAGGCCGGCAAGGCGGGAAATGTCCACCGCCGCCTCGGTATGGCCGGCGCGCACCAGCACGCCGCCTTCGCGGGCGACGAGGGGGAAGACGTGGCCGGGGGTGACGATGTCATCGGCGCCCTTGCTGGCATCGATGGCCACGGAAATCGTCCGCGCCCGGTCTGCCGCGCTGATGCCGGTGGTAACGCCCTCGCGCGCCTCGATCGCCACGGTGAAGGCGGTTTCGTGGCGGGTGCGGTTCTTGCGGCTCATCAGGTCCAGCCCCAGCGTATCCACGCGCTGGCGGGTGAGGGCGAGGCAGATGAGGCCGCGGCCATGGGTGGCCATGAAGTTGATGGCATCGGGCGTGGCCATCTGCGCGGGGATGATCAGGTCGCCCTCGTTCTCGCGGTCCTCGTCATCCACCAGGATGAACATGCGGCCATTGCGCGCCTCGTCGATGATCTCCTCGATGCCGACCAGCACCGGGGTTTCGTCGCTCTCGTCGAGGAAGGCAGCCAGCTTGCCCAGCGTTTCCGCCGTCGGGTTCCAGCCCGGCTGCCCGCAGTCGCGCAGGGAATTGACGTGCAGGCCAGCCGCGCGCGCCAGGCCGGCCCGCGTCATCTTGCCCTGATCGATGAATGCGCGAACCCGCGCCACAGTGTCGTCCAACATGGCACTGGACTTAATCACATTTAAATGTGATGGCAATAAAAAAGATCACATTGGCAATCGGCGCCATTCGATCTTGCGCCAGCTTACCGTCCGCCCCATGGGTAGGAAAGAGAGGAAACGCGTGACCGAATCCCCCGCACAACCCATCCAGGACCAGGCAGAGCTGCTCGATGCTTTCCGCATGGCCATGCGCCACGTCGCTGCCACGGTCTATGCTGTCACCACCAGCTACCAGGGGCAGCGGTTTGGAATTCTGGCAACGGCGGTCAATTCGCTCAGCTTCGATCCGCCGTCGCTGCTTGCCTGCATCAACCGCACGGCCTCGGTCCACGCCCCGGTACTGGCGAGCGAGGTTTTCGCGGTCAACGTGCTGGGGCAGGGCAACCGCGACGTGGCCACCCGCTTTACCGATCCGACGCTGGATCGCTTCGAAGGTGCTGACTGGCAGGATATTGGCGGCGTCCCCGTGCTGGCCGATGCGCAATCCAGTTTCGTCTGCCGCCTTGCCCACGCGCACGTATTCGGCACGCACAGCATCTTCGTGGGTGAGTTGCTTGCCGCGCATCACCGGCAGGATGCTGCTCCGCTGACCTATTTCGATCGGCAGTTCATCGACATCACCCGCGCCCCGGCGGGCGAATAGGATCATTCCGCAAAGGGTTCGTCCCGTCCTGCCAGCAGGTGCGACGGATTTGAGGGACGGGCGCGGTCGACAAGATGGTCCGCAATTTCCCCGGCAATCAGACGCGCCCTTTCGGCGGACGGTGGGTAGACCGGGCTGCGCAGGGCGCCGCCGCCAACTCTTTCCCCCACGGCTGATTGCCAGAACTGCACCGCGATCTGCGGATCGTAGCCCGCATTGGCGAGGAGATGGGGCGATAGACGATCGGCTTCCATCTCCGCCTGCCGTGCGAGGCGGCGGTTACGGCCGAACAGGCCGGCGATCCCCTGCTGTACGCCTGCCACAGACAGGCGCCGGCGATGCTCCAGCACGGCATGGCCCAGTTCGTGGGCGACCAGAACGGCCAATTGCGCTTCGTCCAGCTCCGTCACCAGGTCCCCGCTGACCTGGATCACGCGGCCATCCGCGCGGGCGAGGTTTGCGTCGCCGGTGATAACTTCGACCATCGCGCGGCACCCTGCCGCTGACCGCAGGGTAAGCACCAGTTCCTCTTCGCCGCGATTTACGGCGATGTCGAGCGGATCGGCCGGAGCCTGCTGCGCCAGCAAGGCGAACGCCGCATCGCGCCGGGGCCGCCCCGCTTCATCGGGCCACGAGGCCAAGGGCTGCTCCCCGATGCGGACCAGCTCGTCCCCGGCCATCAATCCGGCTGCTTCGGCTGCGGAGCCATGCAATACCTGCTGTACGGCCACCGATCCGTTGACGAACCAGCTTTCGGGCGGGTTGGCGTATTGGTCCCGGCTGTGCAGTATCATCCCGGTGACCGGCATCGTCTGGCGGCAAAGTGCTGCGTTCGCCATCAGCAATCGGTCTGCGACCCGGCCGAGCCTGGCATCTGCCTGGGCGAGGGCGGCCAAGGGCGCGGAGGCGCCTTCGCTGCCCAAGCCGGGGCATGCCGCCAATGCAACGGTCGAGGCAAGGAGGAGCCCCCACTTCACCTGCCGCAGCCCTCCTTGGTGGCCTGTAAACAAATTTGCTCTATCACGCGCCCATATTGCAGGATTAGGCGGGTTTGTGATGCGGGTTCTTGTAACAGGTGTGGCGGGGTTCATCGGAGCGGCCGTGGCCGATGCCTTGCTGGCGCGCGGGGAAGAGGTGCTCGGGATCGACAGCCTCAACGATTACTATTCCGTCGCGCTCAAGCAGGCACGGCTTGACCGGGTACAGGCGGGGGCCGGTGGGCGGTTTGTCTTCAAGCAGGTCGATTTTGCCGATCATGTCGCGCTGGAGGCAGCGCTGGAGGGTGAAGGCTTCACCCGTATCGTTCACCTCGGCGCCCAGCCGGGGGTGCGCTATTCGATCGAGAACCCGCGCGCCTATGTCGCTTCAAACCTTGCTGGCCATCTGAACCTGCTGGAAGTGGGGCGCAGCCGCGCGGTGGATCACCTCGTCTACGCCAGTTCCAGCTCGGTCTACGGCGGGGCGGAGAAGGTACCATTTTCGGTTGAGGACCGGGTTGACCATCCGCTCTCGCTCTACGCCGCCACCAAGAAGGCGGATGAATTGATGAGCGAGACTTACGCCCACCTCTATCGCCTGCCGCAGACGGGGTTGCGCTTCTTCACGGTCTACGGGCCGTGGGGCCGGCCGGACATGATGGTGTGGAGTTTCACCCAGAAGATCCTGGCGGGCGAACCCATCCCGGTGTTCAACCACGGCGAGATGTGGCGCGATTTCACCTACATCGACGATATCGTGGCCGGCGTGGTCGCCGCGCTGGATGCCCCCCCGGCCGATGATGGCTTGCCCAAGGCCGGTGGCAGCACCAAGCCGCACGCGCTCTACAACATCGGCAATCATCGCTGCGAGCGGCTGCTCGATGTCATCACCGTGCTGGAGCAAGCCTGCGGACGGCAGGTTGAGCGGATCATGCTGCCGATGCAGCCGGGCGACGTGCCGCGGACCTTTGCCGATATCGATGCCATCCGCCGTGACCTGGGCTACGAGCCGACTACGTCGGTGGATGTTGGTATTCCGCGCTTCGTGGACTGGTATCGCGGCTTCTACGGAATTTGAACCTGCCGGGGTCCCAGCAGGTGCGGCCCCACTTCCCGCCAGTTCGTGACCCCAAGCATGGCCATGGTCCGCCGGGTTTCCTCGGCCAGCAGGGCAAGTGCGCGGGCAACCCCGGCTTCGCCTGCGGCGGCAAGGCCGTACAGCGTTGCCCGGCCCACCAGCACGACATCTGCACCCAAGGCGCGGGCCTTCACGATATCGCTGCCCCGGCGCACGCCGCTGTCCAGGAACACGGTCATCCTGCCGCCCACGGCTTCCACGATAGCAGGCAGTGCGTCGATCGCCGCTATCGAGCCATCCAGCGCCCGCCCGCCGTGGTTCGAGACCACGATCCCGTCAGCACCCAGTTCCAGTGCCAGCCGCGCGTCATCAGGGTGAAGAATGCCCTTCAGCACCAGCTTGCCGGGCCACATGTCCCTGAGGCGCCGGATGCCATCAGGATCAAGGTCATCCTGCTTGAAGTGCGCGCCGGGCTTGGCCCCTTTTGCGACCGAACTCTTCAATTCGGCCGGGAGGTTGGCCTGGGTGGGAAGGCGGCCCTCCTCCAGAAGGTAGCGCCCAAGAACGCCCGCCAGCCAGCGTGGATGCATCAGCATGTCGGGCACATTGCGCCGGTTGGCCTTTACCGGCATGCCATAGCCGTTGCGGTGCAGGTATTCGCGGTTGGGGATGACCGGCAGGTCCAGCGTTACGAACAGCGCCTCGCATCCAAGGATATGGGCCTTGCGTACGACATCGAAGGAAAGCTCCCTGTCGCGCCAGAGGTAAAGCTGGAACCACTGGTTGCCACCAGCCGGGATGATCTCCTCCAGGTCCATAGTCCCTGCGCTGGAAATGGTGAACGGCACGCCCGCCGCCGCCGCCGCCCGCGCCAGGTGAAGATCGCCCTTGTGCCAGATCAGCCCCGCCGCCCCGGTTGGGGCCACGGCGAGGGGCAGGGCGGAGTGCTTGCCGAACACCGTTGCCGCGAGGTCCACTGCCTCGACGTTGCGCATAACGCGCGGGATAAAGGTCAGCGCGTCCAGCGCGGCGCGGTTGCGGGCCATGCCGAGTTCATCCTCGACCCCGCGCTCAAGGTATTCCCATACACCGCGAGGAAGGCGCCGCCGCGCCTTGTCCCGCAGGTCCGCAATGTTCCAGCAATCCAGCGTCGCGGCCATCGTCGATGTCAACCGCGTCCCAGGAAGGGCAGCTTGTTCTGCACCATCAGCGCCTCATAGAAATTGAGGTGATCGGGCATGTCGCACATGTGGATGATGATCCCCGCGGCCTCTTCCGGCGTGGCGGCAAAGTTTTCCGGCAGCTTGACCGATCCGGGCATGATCTCGGTCGCCACGATCCCGGGGTGGAAGATCGACACGGCGATGTTGTCGTTCCGGCCATCCAGCGCCAGCGCATGGGTCAGACCGGACAGGCCGAACTTGCTGGCCGTGTAGGACGGGCATTCGTTGCGCGGCACCTTGGCAGAGATGGAGCCGACGTTGACGATGCGCCCGCGGCCGCCCTTCTTGAAGATCGGCCAGGCATGCTTGGCGCACAGGAAGGCGCTGGTCAGGTTGGTGCCGATGACCTGGTTCCAGTGCTCCAGCGTGGTCTGGTCCACCGGGGTGTTTTCGGCGATGCCGGCGTTGTTGATCAGCACGTCCACCGTGCCGAACCGGGCAACAGCCTGGGCAAAGAGGTTGGCGACCGCGTCCTCGCTGGTGACATCGGTAGCAACGGCCAGCGCCTCGCCTCCGCCAGCCTCGATCTCGGCGACGAGATCGGCCAGGCGTTCCACCCGGCGGGCCGCCAGGACAACCTTGGCTCCCTTGGCCACGAAACCGGTGGCACAGGCCTTGCCGATGCCCGAACTGGCACCGGTGACGACAACGACGCGACCTTGCAGATTGCTCACAAAACCTCCCCGAATTGCTTTGCGCACTGCCTTAACGGCAGGATCGGCTTTGCGAAACCGGCAAATTTCCCCAGGCCTGCGATGGAGGTGCATCAACGGCGACTTTTGGGGAAGGTGGCGGACAGGGTGGGATTCGAACCCACGGTAGGCTTGCACCTACGGCGGTTTTC
>VFQO010000033.1_pt1 | contig 182103 bp, 133 predicted proteins | sample 3512331 | NCBI WGS metagenome assembly VFQO01 (sample SAMN10412371, study PRJNA504923) | tailings metagenome | isolation source: Replicate 3 from Balatoc abandoned mine | place: Philippines: Itogon, Benguet | collected 2017-08-28 | reverse complement strand
TGAAGGTGCGAACTCTTCGCTGAGCTATGCTCATCTTAAATTGCTGACGATTTGCCATCTTTCTATCATGTAACGGTTAAAATTTTAATCCTAAAACCGGTCAATCTATTTCAGGCAATATCAAGTGTTTCAAATTGCCTTATCAACTCATCTCTCATCTCTCTGCACTCATCACTAAAAAACCTCTGATTAAAGGTTATCCAAAAAATCGTACATTTCTTTTTTGGAGGCGAATTTGAGTTTGTGGTTGATATTTTTGCGGTGCGTTTCGATGGTATAATAACTAAGTCCGAGGTGTTCTGCCATTTGTTCGGTGGTGAGGCCCTCTTTGATTAATTGAAGAACTTCGATTTCTCTTTTTGTAAGTTGGTTTTTTAATTGAAAGTGATCTTGGCCAGGAACTGATTTTTTATTCCATTCGAATATATTTTTTCCGCTCATGATCTGTAAAAGCTGATGAATGAGGACAGGGGAAGCGGTTGTTTTAGGAAAATATCCTTGAACGCCTTCTTTCTCAAATTGCTCGATTTCTCGTTGGTCGGCATACATACTGACGACCACAATCTTTGGAGTATAGGGCAGCGTTTTTAATTGTTTGACAACCTGTAACCCATTTAAATGGGGCATATTATAGTCCATGATGACGAGTTGAGGGAGTTTCTCCAAACATTTAGCGTATGTTTGACGCGAATCCGATACCTGGCCGATGACGTCAAAAAACTCCGATTCTCTCAGAATCATCGCCAAACCGTCGCTAAAAAGTTGGTGGTCATCAATGATTAGGCAGGTTGTTTTCATTTGGTATTTCGATTATGACATTGGTACCTTGGGTGGTGGCATCCAATGTGATGATAAATTGAGCCAGGTTGGCTCGTTGGTACATATTTTTAAGTCCGATGCCTTGGGCTGCTTGTGAATTGACTTCCCATCCCACGCCATCATCTTCAATGGTGATCCAGCTGCGGTCTTCGTCTTGAAAGATTTGAACTGAGACTTCTTTCGCGAAGGCGTGTTTTATAATATTGGTAAACAACTCTTGTACAATATAATACAAATTTTGCTGACGATCCTCTGATAATTGGCGATCGATTCCTTTTTGAGTGTAATCTTGAAAATAAAAGTCGGCGGAAGAGAATTCATCGAATCGCTCGGTGAGTCGAGCAAGTTTTAAACTTATTGGAAGCGATTCATTTTTAACTAGATTATGGCTCAAAAATCGAATTTCTCGGATCGCTTCATGCAGAACCGACTGAACCGTCAAAATCGGGATGTCTTTCAAATTCAAATATCCTAAGGCAGAGGCCAAAATATTACCCACATTGTCATGCAAATTGCGACCGACGGCCTGTATTTCTCCGGACCGTATTTCCTCCATGGTCGATTTCACATGGGCTAGTTGATTTTCATGTTTCTTTCTCGATACCAGTTTATTACGTAATTGATAGATGCTGATAATGGATACGCCTAGTAGGGTCAAAATAAAACTAGTCCGAGTGATTTTAAATGAAATCATGGTCTCGGGTGAAGCAAATACTCCAATGATTTGTTCGAAAACAAAAGGTAGTAAAGTAAAACAAACAGCTAATAAAAAATACTTCATTTTCGCTCTATAATAAGCGATGATGGCTGAAAAGAAAAGCCAAAATATGGAGAAACTTGAGAAAATTACATAGACTCTGGGAAGGATATTTTCTACATATTGGAACCAAGTAAGTGGAAGAAAATAGAGACTGAATGCCATTCCATTGATTAACATAATTCCATAACTAAATCGTTTGAATAAAGTCTCATTTTTAGGGACATCTTTCATGATTTCAAGCCCGTATGGATGATATAAAATGTTCATGAGAAAAGGCATGGCAGCCAATAATCCACTTTTTTGAAAACCCCAAGGCCAATTGGGAATAAAACTGTCCAAAAAACCGGGGAAGGTAACCAATGATAAGGTAATGGAAGCAATGTACACACCGAGAAGGATCATGGCTCGATCTCGAAATAACCACCCAACCGTGATCATGATGAGAAAGCAGAAAATCACAATAACCAATTCAAATACCCTTGTGAAGAACTGTTGGATGGTTTTTTGGAGGAATGTCGCATAGGTAGAAGCGGAAAGATTGACTTCATGTACGCCGTAACTGCGTTGGGTGTGGATGATTACATCCACCGTGTCTTTGGCGGGAATGGTAATGGGAATGGCATAGGTAAAGTAGGGAATGATGCGCGTATACAAGCGATCGTTTCGATGGACTTTTCCCCAATGATGAAGTTTCCCTTGGTAAATCGTGTAGGCCTGAAGGGCATCACAGCGAATGTGGTTGTCTTCATCAATGACGATGGTTTGAGGAGTAGAAAGGGCATTGTATACTTTTAATCGAAACCAACCATTGGGGTAGCGAAATCGAGGTCCTAGAAACAATAAATCTCGTGTTGTATTGGTCTTTTTATTGGTAGAGGCCAGGAGGGTGGGTAGATCTTTGACCGTTAGTGAATCGGCTTGAAAGTCAGCTTTCCATTCGAGACCAGCATTCAGTTGGATACTCTCTTGGGGGGCATGCCAAAGGAGGACTTGATTTTGAAAACGCTTTTTTTCTACTCCTTGGCATCCAACCAACAAAAATAATATCCCTCCAAACAAAAGCAGGTGGAAGAGGCCAAAAGCAGTATGTTTTTGAGGCGAAGATTGAATCATGGTGCAAAGTAATTGAATAAGGAAAGACAAAGAAATACCTGTTGGCAGGTAGTACAGCACGAAACCTCATTCCAAGTTTAACTACGGATCTAGGTGGTTGGGCTCATTAAAGATACGAATAAAGGACACGTATAATTTGAACGAACTAATGATTTAGTCCTATGAAAATCAATTTTAACCAAATCAACTTCTAAAGAACTCTTTATAATAATAGCCTAAAAATACCTGTTATCAGGTATTTCCTAGCCCCAAAACCTACCCGAATTTTGTATAAAAATTGTCTTAATTACCAGCAATGTAAGTCTACAAGTTCTAATTGGGCTTCTGTATCAAAAAAAAACACGCATTTCTTTTGATGGGTAGATCTTTCCTCGAGGGTATTCAGCCCGTATTTTCTCCAGGTTATTGCAAGCTCGATTAGGACTAAAGACCTTATAAACCAAAACCATAGGATGAAAAAAAGTCTATTTTTTCCATTTCTTTTTCCTACAAACATTCAAAAACGAACAAGTTCTTGGGTTTTAGTTTTTCTGTTGTGTGTGGCACAACTAGCCACCGCCCAGGATATCGTCAATACTTGGACGGCTGCGGCCGGCACTGCCGACTGGCACACCCCTAGAAACTGGTCCCTGAATCAGGTACCTACCTTCGATCATGTGGTATCAATAGGCGGCGGGGTGGCTACCACTGGCCCTCGCATTTCGACAGGCAATGCAGAAGCTAGGGCTGTGCAGCTGGCAGGTAGTAGCGGTCTTATGGCACTTACCGTGGAGGCCACAGGCGTACTTACCATAAGAGGAAATGTTATTCAAAATGGTATTCTTAGATCAGTTTTTGTTAGAGATAATAGCTTTGTAAACAGAGGCACAATTCGAATCACCAACGAGACAAACTCAACAGTAGAGGGTATATTTGTTGCAGGAGATGGGCAGTTCATCAATCATGTCGGTGCTACCCTTTCAATTGATAATGTAAGCGGAAATGCATTATCTGTTTTTAATTCAGGCGCGACATTTACCAACTTAGGTAGTGTACTGTTGGGCGCCAATAGTGGGAGTGGTAATTTGATAGCTGGAGTGAGTGCTAAATTTGATAATGGCGCTTGTGGGCTGCTTTCAGTAAACAATGGTATTGTGGAAACTCAAACTGGTGCCACTTTTGACAATGCGGGGCTGCTTACCCTTAGCGGAAATGCAAGCATGAATAGTAACATTAGCAGTAATACGGGGTTGGTTCAGAACACCTCTACAAGCAAATTGACTATTCCTGTGGGCCTTCAGCCCATTTCAGCGTTGGTGATGGCACCCTCCGATTGCCCCTCCCTGTCCAATGGCTCTGTTATCATGCAAAATTTGGAGGCCAATACGGCCTACACTATAACCATTGACAATGGTAGTACCCCCCAAATACTTACAAGCAATGCCAACGGGCAGCTATTGGTACAAAATCTAGGTTTGGGCAACAACTTCACCCTACAAAAAGCCTGTTGGCCTCAAGCGGTAGATGCGAGAGTCAAGGTAGAGAAAGCAACTTTAATTAGTTCGAATGTCTTCACTAGAGCAGCCACCTGTGCGGACGGTGGGGTTCTGATCGTGGGCACGAATATGGGTTTTACCGGTACCGAAAGCACCTATTCGGCTACCTATAAACGCAATGGCGTAACACAAACAGGCAATGTAACGGTTAGCAAAAATGACTTTGGAGTAACAGGAATTGTATGCACATTTAACAATTTAGCCGAGGGGACCTACAGCGATATAAAAGTACAGTACGGTGGCTGTGAAGTTGATTTTGCCGGGCCAGTGTATATTGGTGGTGCATTTTCACCAGTGAACTCTAGTATAACCCAACCCACAGCCTGCAACGCTACCGATAGCCGAGTGGATTTCAATGTCGGAAGTACCCCTTTGGGCTCCTATGCTCTAACCTATAAAAAGAACGGGGTGGCACAGAACACCACCGTCAACGTAGTCGCAGCGGGAAGAAGAAGAATGTTTAATCTTGCTGGCTTAGGTGCTGGTGAATATACCGATTTTGAACTGACGGGGGCGACCTGTACGTCTACCTACTCATTAAAAATATTAATTGGTGACCTACCCAACCCTGCCATTAGTGGAACTAAGGCCGCCACCACCGCCACGTCCAACGATGGCAGTATATCCTTTACGGGCCTGGCAGCAACCAAAAGCTATAGCGTTGGTTATCAAAAAGACGGAGCTGCTGCTGTAACCACTACGCTAAGCTCCGATGCCTCGGGTAATCTAAGCATTCCCAACCTTGGCGGAGGTACCTATACGAATATAATTTTAACCATCAATTCGTGCAGCAGCAATCCATTTTCGGCTACAGTTGCTAGTCCACAGGCCCTAATCATAGCCGGCATACCTGACCAAATGGTATGTGAAGGCCAAACATTAAACAACGTAGTCATCAATGTAACAGGAGATGCCGATGGCCTTTCCCTAACGGCAAGCAGCAGCAATACGGCCATTACACCAACCTTTACCTTTGGTGGTAGTGGTGCCAATAGAACCCTGACGATGTCTACCACGGCGGGGCAAGTGGGAACCACGACTATAACGGTTACAGCAATCAACAGCCAAGGGGGAAGAGCCACGGCAACTTTCACGTTCACAATCAATGCTACTCCAGCCGCACCCACGGCCTCGGCCCAGAGTTTCTGTGGCACAGCGACGGTGGCGAATTTGGTGGCGACGGGAACGGGATTGAAATGGTATGCGTCGGCAACGGGTGGAGAGCCATTAGCGACAACGACCGAATTGACATCGGGAACCTATTATGTTTCTCAAACGGTGAATGGGTGTGAAAGTACTCGGACGTCGGTGGCGGTGACCTTGAATGCTACCACCTCAGCCCCAACCGCTTTAGCCCAGAGTTTCTGTGGCACAAGTGCAACGGTAGCGAATTTGGTGGCTACGGGAACGGCCCTGAAATGGTATGCTGCTGAGACCGGTGGTGAGGCTTTATTGACAACCACGAGCTTAGCAACCGGAACGTACTATGTATCTCAAACATTGAATGGTTGTGAAAGTACGCGGACGGCCGTTTCAGTTACGGTAAATGCAGTTCCAACTGCACCTACAGCCTCTGCCCAAAGTTTCTGTGGCACAAGTGCAACGGTAGCGAATTTGGTTGCGACGGGGACGGCCCTGAAATGGTATGCGACTGCCACCGGTGGTGAGGCTTTATTGACAACCACGAGCTTGGCAACCGGAACGTACTATGTATCTCAAACAGTGAATGGGTGTGAAAGTACACGGACGTCAGTGGCGGTGACTTTGAATGCTACCACCTCAGCCCCAACCGCTTTAGCCCAGAGTTTCTCTGGCACAAGTGCAACGGTAGCGAATTTGGTGGCTACGGGAACGGCCCTGAAATGGTATGCTGCTGAGACCGGTGGTGAGGCTTTATTGACAACCACGAGCTTAGCAACCGGAACGTACTATGTATCTCAAACATTGAATGGTTGTGAAAGTACGCGGACGGCCGTTTCAGTTACGGTAAATGCAGTTCCAACTGCACCTACAGCCTCTGCCCAAAGTTTCTGTGGCACAAGTGCAACGGTAGCGAATTTGGTTGCGACGGGGACGGCCCTGAAATGGTATGCGACTGCCACCGGTGGTGAGGCTTTATTGACAACCACGAGCTTGGCAACCGGAACGTACTATGTATCTCAAACGGTGAATGGGTGTGAAAGTACTCGGACATCTGTGGCCGTTACCTTGAATGCTACTACCTCAGCACCAATTGCTACCGCCCAAAGTTTTTGTGGCACGGCAACGGTAGCGAATTTGGTTGCGACGGGGACGGCCCTGAAATGGTATGCGACTGCCACCGGTGGTGAGGCTTTATTGACAACCACGAGCTTGGCAACCGGAACGTACTATGTATCTCAAACAGTGAATGGGTGTGAAAGTACTAGGACGTCTGTGGCGGTGACTTTGAATGCTACCACCTCAGCACCAATTGCTACCGCCCAAAGTTTTTGTGGCACGGCGACGGTGGCGAATTTGGTGGCGACGGGGACGGGATTGAAATGGTATGCGTCGGCAACGGGTGGAGAGCCATTAGCGACGACGACCGAATTGACATCAGGGACCTATTATGTTTCTCAAACGGTAGAGGGTTGCGAAAGTAGCCGGACGGCGGTGTCCATTTCATCAAACACAACCACTCCTGCCCCTACGGCTACCGCCCAAAGATTCTGTGGTACGGCGACGGTAGCCAATTTGGTGGCAACAGGAACGGGATTGAAATGGTATGCGTCGGCAACGGGTGGAGAGCCATTGGCGACGACAACCGAATTGACATCGGGGACATACTTTGTATCTCAAACGGTGAATGGGTGTGAAAGTACACGGACCTCGGTTGTCGTGACGTTGAATGAAGCCACTTTACCTCCGACTGCTTCGGCACAGTCATTATGTGGGGTTTCAATGGTTTCTAACTTGGTAGCCACAGGTAGTAATTTGAAATGGTACACAAGTTCAATGGGTGGTGAAGCCTTAGCAACAACGGCTACGATTTCGACAGGTACCTACTATGTTTCCCTAACCATAAACACCTGTGAGAGTGTGCGTACCACGGTGGAGGTAACAGTGAATACCCAGCCAATTACGCTGAGCACCAGTACATTTAGTTCGCCTTCCACATGTACATCGGTGGATGGAGGCATCAGTTTCAGTACCAGTTTGCCGAATGGAAGCTACGATTTGAGTTATACGGTCAATGGGGAATCTCAAAAGAAAACGGTTGTTGTGGCGGGTGGAATGTTTGGTTTATCGAATCTGAAAGCAGGAATTTACGGTGGATTTACGGTCACTTTTAACGGGTGTACGGGGCAAGTAGCAGGCCCGATAGAATTGAAAGATCCTACCGTGGTGAGTGGCACGGTAAATGGCAGCACGACATTAATTTCAGGAATTAATAGTGGGGCATTGATCCTAACCGGACATTCGGGTCAAATTACCAAATGGCAGTCATCGACCAAGGCAGATTTTTCTCAAGTATTGGATCACGCGATCACCGCGGCACGTTTTGAAATCACGAATCTTTCAGAGACGCGTTTTTATCGGGCAGTGGTAGAAGGTTTAGGTTGTCCACCTGTATTCTCAACCGTAGGTTCGATGACGGTGGTACAAAACCAAGCGCCGATTGCATCGTGTAAAAATATTACCAAAGAGGTGGATAATTTATGTTCTGCTTCGGTATCGGCGGAAGAGTTGGATAATGGTTCCTTTGATCCAGAGGGAGGAGCTTTGGTGGTATCAGTAGAGCGAATGGGACCGTTCTCGGTTGGTCAACATCCTCTCCAAATGACGTTCCGAGATCCAAATGGATTGACATCTCAATGTTTTGCCACGTTAACTGTGGTTGATCGAATGGCACCTTGGATTGTGACAAAAACAGCGGAAATATTCCTGGATGCCAATGGGCGAGCGGTGTTAACCGCAAGTCAGGTAGATGCGGGTTCTTCAGATAACTGTGGTATTCGTTCCATCGAAATCAATAAAACCATATTTACGTGTTCAGACGTTGGTACGTCCAAAGTGACATTGATTGTGACGGATCTTTCAGGAAACCAATCGTTTGCGGAAGCTACTGTATTTGTACAAGATCTCCGTCCTCCAGTGGCCGTAACGAATGCACAAACTGTGTATTTGAATGCGCAAGGGAAAGGAAGTTTGGACGTACCTGCATTTTCACGGGGATCCATTGATAATTGTGGAATTGCAGATGTATCAGTGAATATCGGTGATTTAGGATGCGAGCACTTAGGTAGTCAGTTATTTACTTTAACGGTTCGTGATTTAGTCGGGAATATCACCAGATTGGATGGTCAAGTGACAGTACTCGATACCATAGCACCAAGAATTCGGATGCAAAATGTAGTCCTTTTTGCTGATGGGAATGGGCAGGCCACTCTGACGGTAGCGCGGTCGAATGCTCAAATCGAGGAAGCGTGTGGGGTTCAAAGTATTGAATTCTCTCAGACTGATTTTAGTTGTGGAACTATGGAGCGGCCGGTCGTCATTTCAGTCCGGGATCGTCAAGGAAATGTTGGTTTTGCTCGCTTCTTGGTGACGGTTCGTGATACCCTGGCACCAGTCCTTCGAACTCGACCAATTACGGTCTTTTTGAATTCGGAAGGACAGGCAGAAATTACGGCCAGCCAAGTGGATGCAGGAACCAGCGATAATTGTGGCTTGGAGAATATAGTACTTAGCCAGACCCGATTTACGTGTACCGATGTCGGTATCAAAGAAGTGATGTTTACCGCGACGGATCGATCGGGGAATGTAAGTCGAAGTACTGTAGCTATTTCGGTTCGCGATACCTTAGCTCCTGTGGTGCGGGTAAAACCTGCCACGGTGTTCCTTAATGCGCAAGGATTGGGTCAAATTGCCGTAGCGGATATTGAGGCAGGCACGCGGGATGCGTGTGGTATAGCAAGCCAAGTGATTGCTCAAACTACGTTTGGTTGTGGCGAGTTGGGACTTCGCCGAGTCCTGTATACTGTAACCGACATACATGGAAATTCGGCTTCAGTTTCTTTGGAAGTGACGGTTCGTGATACAATAGCTCCTTTGCTAACTACCAAGCCGATTACCCTTACCTTAACGGAGGATGGAGGCGCAGTGTTAACAGCCGACCAAGTGATTGAAACGGCCACCGACAACTGTCAGGTTACGGCACGTGAGGTTTCGAGAGGTTCATTTAACTGCTCGGCCGTAGGCATGAATACCGTGGTAGTAACTGTGCGGGATGCGAGTGGAAATCAAACCCAACGGCGAGTTCAGGTGGAAGTGGTGGATGTGAATGGTGTCTGTCCATGTTCTTATGCGATATTGGCCAGTGAGGAAGTCGAACTAGTCAATAGCACAGTAAACTTTGGTGGAGTGGGTGCCTACGGTGCCAATGGCCGCGTGACCATTCAAAATTCTCGATTAAATAAGGCAAATGTGCTGGTTCGTGGATCTCAATTGAATGTAGATGCATCTAGTATGCCTGACCGTCAGATCCAACGTCGTGCCCCAGACCCCTTCACATTTGAAGAAGGCACGGGTGGAATAAAAGGTACATTGCGTGTGAAATCCAATTCGACTCTGACGGCCTCGGAAGGACAGTATGGAACCATTCGGATCAAGCGTGGGGCAACTTTGACCTTGACGGAGGCTAGAGTTGATATGAAGAAGATTGTTATATCGAAAGGAGGACGTTTAAACTTCACACAAAAGACGGTTCTTCATGTCGATCAACAAGTAAAAACTCGGGATGATGTACAATTCAATGCTACCTCTCAAAGTGTAAAAGTTTTTGCGGGACGAGATCTTGTATTTGGTGGAAAAAATCAATTAAATGGATATTTCCATACCCTCCGGGAGGCTTCTTTCGAACGTAACCGAGGAGACGAGCAAACCCTTGTCCAGGGAACCATTGTAGGACAACGGGTTCGAGCGATGGGAGGGGTTACTTGGGATGGTGGAATTGTGCCTTGTCAGCAGGATGCTGAGGAGGATGACACCCAAGGAAGTGTACCTTTTGTGGCAGAATCGCCCAACGAGGTCTTAACCACCGAAAGTCATTTGATCGGTGAAGGCAATGGTATGATGTTCCGATTTGGCCCCAACCCGACATTTGATTACGTCACCCTATATTTCTTTGAGACACCCGTAGTGAAGCCTGTGATTCGCCTAACCAATGTTTCGGGTCGAGTAGTGACTGATCTAGTTGCACAAGAATGGGTATCCAATCAGGTGGTTCGCCTCAAAGTCGATAAACTAACAGGGGGAAGTTACTTGCTGAGTGTGCAGTTTGGAGCGAAAGTCGAAACGGTAAAGCTCATGAAAGAGTAAAATATCCGAATCAATAAACAAAGAGCCTAAGGGCTGGGAGAAAACCCCAGTTCTTAGGCTCTTTTATTTTAAAAAAATCTCAACCAAAAAATAAAGGAAATTTTACAATAATAGTCTAAAAATACCTGATAGCAGGTATTTCTTGGCCTTGTCCCTTCGCCTTACTTTGCAATGTTGTAAGTTCCTCAAAAACCAAAAAAAATTGATTTACCACTCATTCGGTTCATTGCTCAAAATCTCTTCGTTTGCACCTAGCTAACTCATTGATTCGAAACAGATAAGGGTATTCCCAAAAATAAGAACGTTCAAGATTTAATCCTTTATTTATGATAAAACCTATACTAGGTCAACTTCAAAACACATGGTATTGGAGCCTTCTTTTGTTGCTGATGCACGCGATGCCCACAGTTGCTCAAGTAACGATCGTCACACAGCCAGAGAGTAAGACCGTCTGTGAAGGTTCCTCTGTGGTATTTTCGGTGGTTGCTTCTGGAACCATAGACGGGTACCAGTGGTACAAAAATGGAAGTCCGATTTCAGGAGCCAATGCGGCCTCCTACACTATTTCCTCGGCAGATGCATCCGACGATGGCTCCGAGTATGAGGTGGAGGTTTTGTGTTTATGTGGTTCACCTGAAATGAGCTCGGCCGCCGTTTTGTCGGTGGATTTAAAACCAAGGATTCTCGTACAGCCGCTTGGAGCTACGAAATGCGAGGGAGAAACCATTACCCTGACCGTGAATGCAAGTGATGCCGGGAGTTTTCAGTGGCTTCTTAACGGAGGTCCGATATCCGATGGAGACGGAGGAGGCGGAAGTCTAATCTCAGGAGCTACTACTTCCTCTCTGACCATTTCTAATCTTTGCCCTACCTGCAACCCCGGGTCATACTCCGTACTCGTCGGTGGCCTTGGTTCGTGTGACTTCATAGAAGTCGAAAGTGACGATGCTGTTTTGGTGGTTAATTCGCTCACTGAAATCACCTCGGGTCCAGTACTTAATCAGACCGTTTGTGAAAATACGGCTATTCAATGGACGGTTTCCGTTCTGGATGCCACAAGTTTTGTTTGGAAAAAGAACGGAGAAATTTTGTCCTCAGCCAATTCTGCCACTTTGGATTTAGGTAATGTATCCCTAAGTTCGGCTGGATCCTATACGCTTGAGGCTTCGGGTATATGCAATACGGTTACTTATGGGCCTATTGTGTTGACTGTCAATGCACGTCCTTCCATTTCCGCCCAACCCGTAAACGTTTCAGTTTGTGAAGGCCAAGCTCAGACCTTTTCTGTTTCGGCCAACGCCTCCGGTGGATTTCAATGGCAGGTAAATGGAGCTAACCTAGACGGTGCTATTCAATCCTCTTATTCTATCCCTTTTGTTCGTGCCATTCATGGAGGGAACTACCGAGTTATCGTATATGGTACTGGGGCTTGCTCGTCCGAAACAGTGGTGAGTGAAGCAGCGAATTTGAATGTTTTAATTCCAATTCAAGTTTTAACCCAACCAGTCAGTCAAACCATTTGTCCAGGCTCTCCCGTTGACTTTTCGGTCAATGTTTCTGGAACAGTCACGGGTTTTCAATGGTTTCGGAATGACTCCCGCATTGAAGGAGCCACTTCCAGTCGTTTTTCCTTTTCCACAAATGTTGAGAATGCCAACGACCGATACCGAGTTGAAATAACAGGTCCATGTGGGGTAGTGACAAGTCAAATCGCTTTTCTGACACTTCCCATTGCAAATACACCAACCGTAACAACCAACAAACCTCAGGGAGTGTGCGATGGCGAATCGGCCATTCTGACTGCCTTAGGTTGCCAAGCCAACGAAGCGATCATTTGGTACCGAGATGGGGCATTTGCCACCACGGGTATGACCTTAACAACCAGTACCTCTGCAACGTATACCGCCAAATGTGAATTAAACGGATGCGTTAGTCCGGGCAATAGCAATGCCATTCAATCGACAAAATTATCACCAATTCGGTATACCGTAGAAAAAGAAAATGTTGCCTGTTTTGAAGGAACAAATGGCCGCATTGCCATTTCTCCTGATGGTTCTGCGGGCGCTCCCTTTCAAATTCAATGGCAAAATAGAGCCAGTACCAATTTCGATCTGTCCAATTTGTCGGCAGATACCTATACTTTTACCTTAACGGATCGACTGGGATGCCAGCGTACCTTTTCGGAGTCGATCGGACAACCATCTCGACCCACTGCCCAGGTGGTGTCTCAAGACATTTCATGTTTTGGAGCTAGAAATGGACAAATTCTGTTGTCGGCCACGAGTGATAATGGGGGATTGCAATATTTCCTGAATACAAATCCTCCGGTTGCATTCTCCGGAAATCTAAATTTGAGTGGGCAAGCAACGGGAAGTTATCAAATACGGGTGATCGATGCTAAAAATTGTGAGATGTTACCGGCCACAACCTTGGAAATTCGGGAGCCTTCCGCGATCAATCTCTCGGTGATTCAATCCCAACGGCCTCGAGGAGCCTCTACTCAAGATGGACTGATCGCCATTCGGGTTCAAGGTGGTACGGCTCCATATGCATCGGCTGTCTGGACCAATACCCTGGGGGCCGTCTTGCCAAGTACCCTATCCAATGACCAATCCTCCATTAACAATATCGGAGGAGGAGCGTATCAGGTTTTAGTCACGGATCAAAAGGGATGCCAGCAAACCCTTTCCACCAACTTGATAGCTCCGTTCCCCTTGTTAATCGAAGCGAAGGTTGATTCCATCAGCTGTTTTGGTCGTACCGATGGACAAATTGTAGCCGCGGTATCGGGAGGTGTTCCGATCTCCACCGGACAACCTTATCAAATAACCTGGCGATGTATAGATAGCAACGGTGGAACGGTACCTGTGGCTCAAAATGTAATGTCGATTCGAGGATTGACAGCCGGACAGTACGAAGTAACAGTAACGGATAGTAATTCCATCCAGACACGGCGTGTATTCTCATTGGTGGAGCCGGCGGCCCTCCGCACGTCCGTTCAAAACTTGGTAGCGAATTATTGTCTTTCAACCCCTTTGGGTGAAGCTACTGTTTTAGTAAATGGAGGACGTGCTCCGTACACAATCCAATGGGATAAATCGACCGAAATTACTTTTGCGGCCAAAAAATTGTATGCGGGGGTCAACAATGCTCTCGTAACAGATGCCTCGGGTTGTACAGTAAACACGGTAATTAATATTGTAGATAGTACCTCTCGGTATCGGGTGAATGTTACCTACCAAGAGCCCTCGTGTTTTGGCCGATGTGATGGGCAACTGAATGCGATCGTTTTGGGCGGAACAGCGCCATATGCATATCAATGGTCTAATCTGATGGAACAATCTGCGCAAGTGCCTTCTGTTTGTGGCGGTACGACCACTTTTGTGGAGGTACGTGACGCAAAAGGATGTTTGGTACGTTCTACGTCTCGGGAGTTAACACGTCCAGCCCCGCGTGCCCTTAATTTGGCAGCCGAAATCGAGGTTTGTCCATCCAAAACATTTGAGCTTTCAGCCGCTGCCGTTCCTTGGGGCGCTAGTTTTCAATGGACTCTACCCAACGGCACTACAAAGTCCGGCTCCGTAATTGTTGGGGATACCGTCGGTATGTACAGAATAACGGTTTTAGATGCCTCTCAATGTGGTGGGACTCAGGTAATTCAAGTCGTTCCTAATCGAAATGTAACCCCGTTATTTACAATTGCTAGTACGGTTCCGTTGAACAAAGAGGTCATAGCGGTGGATTTCAGTACCCCCGCACCTGCTCAAATTCAATGGGTATTGCCAGCAGGTGCGGAATTAATTTCTCAAGATAACGCCAGTGCAAAACTCCGTTTTACTCGATTGGGTGAATTTAGAATCACCCAACGCATAACGGTGAATGACTGCGTGTATTCTACCTCCAAACTGGTTCAGGTTCAAGAAGTTCTGGACACGGGCGATTTTCGGCCACCCGTTGGCCAAACCGATGCGCTTGATTTACTGATTCTGGGGAATCCGTCACACCAAGGTCGTATTCGGATTGAAGTACTCAATGCCAAATCAGAAGCCTTCCAACTAACAATAACTCCCTTGAGAGCCTCCCGCCCTGTTTGGGAACAGCACTTTGGCTCCGGTTCTACAGGAGTGATCGAACTTCAAATTCCCAGCGGATTGTCCGAATCGATGTTTATTGTAACGGCTACTTCGGACACCACATCTGTTTCCAAGAAAGTCCTGATGCTACCTTAATTCGACCCACTTTTTAATTCGAATATGATGAAACTAAACATGTTACAAAAAAAAGGCTGGGTTTTCTTAGGAGGACTTTTGCTGGGATCAGCCTCTTTGGTCGGCCAGAGTTTTGACTTAGAGGAGATAAGAAAAGCCAAGCCCATTAAATTTTCAGGGGGACTCAATGCCAATGGGGTATTCAGCGCTGGCCTTCCCAATACCTCCTCTCCATTTGATGTCTATGTGGCGGGTAACTTAAACGTGAGTCTTTACGGGGTGATTAACATGCCCGTAACGGTGAATTATTCTTCCAGAAAAATTAGCTTTTCACAAGGGTATAATTTCAACCAATTCAGTATTGCTCCTACCTATAAATGGATTACGGCCTATGCAGGAACAAACTACATGACCTTTTCTCCTTACTCCTTAAATGGTCACCAATACGTGGGGGGTGGAGTAGAGTTGAAACCTACGGCCAAATGGTTGATCAAAGCCATGGCAGGTCGTTTGATACGTGGTCAGTTTGAGGATACACTCGTCACAGGGCCTACTTTCCGACGGATGGGATATGGGTACCACGTTCAATACAATCCAGGAACCTATCGGATCGGACTGTCGATGTTCCGGGCAATGGATGACGCCTCAAGCTTACCCTTGGAACAGCGAAATTTCAAAGGCAATGTGATACACGCCAAAGAGAATAGTGTCGTCGGATTATACTTAGGCACGACGCTGTTCCATGCTTTGCAAATTCAGGTGGATTATCATAATAGTGTCCTGACCAAGGATCGTTCCCCCAATTATGAGCGTGTCCGTATCCCTTCTTTGGCGGGTATCTTGCTGTCCACCAATGCTACTTCCGAGTCCTTTCATGCCTTTAAAACATCCTTGACCTATAACATGGCCGCAACCAAAACATTGATTGGCGTGGGTTATGAGCGTGTTGATCCCAATTATCTCACCTTAGGGGGGTATTATTTTGTGAATGATCTGGAAAATTACACGGTGCAGGCAGGGCAATCATTATTGGAGAATAATTTGACTTTAAACGCAAATGTGGGTTTTCAGCGGGATGATATCCGAAAAACCAAGGCTAGTCAACAAACGCGGGTGGTCGGGGCTGTTCAAGCGAACTGGAATGTGAATGAAAGTCTGACGATGGGATTAAATTTCTCCAATTTTCAATCCTATAAGTTTTTAAACGATACCTATTCTCGGCTAGTTCGCGTTCCGGGGATTCCAATAGACACGTTAAATTTTGCACTCATTTCCCAAACCTATGGATTTAATTTGACCAAAATCCTACGAAAAACAGAGGAAAGGCAAAGTAGTTTGAGCGCAAATTCATCTTATTTGGCCTCACGAAATCGTGTAGGTGAAAACTTTGATCCCAAGGCTACGTCGGGAATTTGGAATGGGAATCTGAATTACGCGCTTTCCTTTCTACCTCAAAAAATGGGTGGAAATGTAGGGTTGTCCATTTTTCGAAATGATCTCCCTGAGGGGTTGATCCAAGGTATTGGCCCCACCCTGGCGATTCAGAAAACATTTATTGAGAATCTTTCCACGAATCTATCCGTTGGGGCGTTCAGCACGTCCACACGGTTGGCAGAGCCTGCCTCATCAACTCGTTCCTCAGCCATCAATGCAAGTGTAGTCGCTTCGTATTCGGTGGGAAAAGGGCACCAGTTCAACTTGAACACAAGCTTCGTGAAAAGCTTTTCGAATCAGTTTTTAAATGGCAATATAGGGTATTCCTACTCTTTTTAACCCCTGACGCTCACACGACATGCGACAACTTATGAATTTATTTAGAAAAGGAAGTATCTTACTATGTCTCCTATTGGTGGGTCTGATGGCCCACGGGCAAGAACAGTACTTTCCAGTGGTGGCCAAATTTACCCAACGTGCCCCATACCCCATTTATTTGTCTGATTTTAGTAATCCGGGACAGACGAGTTTATCCATCCAAGTTCGCCAAAATGATCGAACTATCTCGGCACGTCCATTTCGCATGCGGATTTACATCGAAGGTCAAGGATTTCGGATTGAAAGTGTAGACCGCGTGGTCGATGAACCTACTTATGTTTTAAACTTTGGGGAAGTCTTTGATCTGCCCGCCCCACAGGTAGCTAATTATTTCAAGCAATACAACCTGAAAGTCACCCCAGATCAATATCGGCAGCCGTTTACCGAGGGAACCTTTCGTTTTGGTGTGGAAATCATCGATTTAGCCACCAACCGGCCTATTTCGGGCATCCAGTGGTCCAATCCAGTATGGATTACCGTCAATGAACCACCGGTATGGGCTCAACCTCAGAATCAGGTAATGCTTCAACCAAGTACTCCTCAGAATATTCTTTTTCAGTGGCTTCCTCGTCACAACAACATCGCCAATGTGGAGTATGAATTTGAAATGACCGAGATTATCGGCCGAGATGGAAATCCGGGAATGATCCAAAGTATTTTCCTCTCTCAACCCACTTTTTATCGTGTTCGAACCCAAAGTCCGGTTCTTCAATACAATGCTACATTGCCTCCTCTTATTGCAGGTCGAATTTATGCGTACCGCGTCCGAGCTCTGGCAAAACGAGGAAATGAGGACGTTGGCATTTTTCGGAATAATGGATTTTCAGAAATTCAATTCCTTCGGTACGGAGAAACCATTCTTCCCCCCACCAACCTCAAAGTGGCATGGACAGATTCTCGGCAAGAGGCCGTGATTAACTGGCGTGCTGAGGCTAATCATTCCTCTTTTGAAGTTGAATACCGAGAAAAAGGGGCTAAAGGAGCTGCCTGGACCAAGCAAAATGTATCACTTCAAAATACAGGGCTATATCACACGCTGAACCTGACCAACGTAGATGCCACCAAAGCATATGAAATTCGGGTGTCAGGACTCAGTAAAGAGGGTCAAAAAGCAACCTCTAATCCCGTGGAATTAGCCTTAGCCCCAGCTCCTCCAAAACAAGAGGCCTTGGTACTTCAAGGGAAAGTAGTCTGGGCTTATCAAGCTAGTCAAGAGAATGTATTCAATGAGGGACGTATTTTGGAAGAGAAAAAAGAGGATGAACGCACGGTTTCAAGCACCCTATCCAATCTGTTGATGGGTTCTCCCGCCACCCGACCCGTTCCGACTCCCCCGAGAGCCATTCGCCACGAAGCGTATGACTTGAAACAACCTGGCCAAAAACAATATGCCTTAGAAAAAGCGTCGCTGGTGCTACTTGGCTCCGACGAAGAATTAACCCTCGATAATTACAAAACGAAAAAGGCCAATCGGATTCAAAGTACCTTTACCAATTCCCTAGGGGAATATACCTTAGAAGGAACGAACCTGAAATTATTGAAGGAAACGAAATATCTGTACATATTAGCTGAGTACCCGGATCAAATTTTTTCACCTGCTTTGCAGCGATTGGACATCAAAGCTACAGATACGGGTAAAAAGAACATTCCCCTCCTCACACTAGTGGCCCGCACCCTCCAGTACAACCCGCGCGTCTGGGTCGAAAAAAACATCCTGGGGCAAGTATGGCAGGATTTGGAGGAAATTGGCTTATATCGGAAGAAATCCGTTATTGAGGCTCATCCTTTCCTAAAACAAGAGGGCTACTCCGAGGCCGGTAGAACCACCGTGACCTACAATAGCGAGGAATACATAAAAATGACTGATTACCGAAAATTGGGTGATCGAAATGGACTAGTCACTTCGTCTCAAATCTTTTATAACAAGCCTTTTAACGATAAACTCGTTTTGCGCATCAAGCAAAAAGGTAGAAAACCGGTATATTTTCCGATTCCGGACTTGGAAAACAATCAACCCGATAAATTGGCCCAAGTCACTGATTACTTCCAATACTCTCCCCCGCCTTTTGTCATAAGTGGGCACATTGAACGGAAAGGAACACCTACGCAACGGGTAAAAAATGCGAGCGTCCAACTATCCTCCAAGGTGTTCGATACTAAAACAGCCTTGACGGATAAAAATGGGATGTACGAACTAGAAGTACCTAACCAAGTAACAACGGAAACGCAACTCAATGTACGGGTGATTGATCCATTCAATACCAACAGCACCAACAATCGAGACTTTACGTACCGTCTGCAGGATGAAACCCAAAACTTGACTCTTGAGGGTGTCAGTTATTATGTAGAGGGCCGGATCGTCGATCGTGGTGGTGCTGGTATCTCTGGTGCGCTCATTAAGTGGGGAATTTTGCACGCCAAAACCAATCAAGATGGTTATTTTAGCTTTGCCGCTGTGGGGGATGAAATGACGGGATCGTTGGAAGTTTCCTTTGATGGCTACCGAACCAAAACATACGATAGCAAGCTCTTTAAACGAGAGGCGGTCACCGGAAATTCAAATCAAGAGCGCCAGGCTTCGGTGTTCAAAGATTCAAAAATCAAACGGTCGGATCGGGAGAAAGACGATTATTTTGCAGCTAATTTTTCGAATCCTGCTTTCCAAGTAAGTAGTCGCTACATCAACTACACAGGGTTAGTGCTGGACAATGAGACCACCTATCGGCTTTTGGTCTACACCAATACCATCAATTCTGCTGGATTCCGAAATGCAGCCGATTCCTCCAAAATCATCTCAGCACTACTTGAAGTAGAAGGAAAGGAAACGAATGTCCCTCAGGCAGAACGTCGAATCAAAGATGAAAAAATAGAAATATGGCGCGGGGGATTGATCGGAAAAACCTTCGAATCGAAATTGGTGGTGAAGGTTTTAAATAAAAAGATTTCTGCCAAAGATACCACCTACACCCCCGAATTTTTAGAGGAGGAGGTCGAAATTCCTTTGCCGGCACGATTCTCTCCCAAAGATACTGTGACCCTCAAAGTACGATTAAAACCCGCTATGTATTTTTATGGCGTAGCCTACGATAGTACCACTTTTATTGCTGGAGTACATGATCCTGCCGACAAAAGTATACGGCGGCCAGGTGATGCCTACAACCCACTCGATAGTGTAGAGGTGTCAGTCAGTGGAAGTAAAGGGACAACCAATAAACAAGGATTGTTCCGTGTTCTGGTACCACAAGGCGAAGAATTTGAATTGGAGGTTTCCAAGGGAGGGTACGCAACCAGTAAATATGCAATCAAACCTGAATTTGCCAAGGCCCACAATGCACCAAATAAAGTTCGACGTCCTGTTTATTTAGTCAAGACCGCTAATGTACCCGAATTTAAGACCTTATTAGGTTTTGATATCAAGGTGGAAAGTGCAGTAAAAAGTTCAGCCGAGACTTACCGGATATCGGGTACCCTTGCGCTGAATACGGGTAAGTTAGCTCCGGATGTTCCCTCCACCAATATGTTTAAAGCGGGAAAAACCAAGTCCCTTACGTTTAAAGACTTCATTGTCAAACAAGACCCAACCAACAAGACCAACGCGATCACGATGGTCAGCTCAGCCAATTTTATTGAAACAGAGGCAGAAGCCTTGATGTTCAATTATGCTCCGATCACAATTGAGGGGAATCCCATCGGCGAGCCACACATTCGGCTTGTTCATTTGGATGCCAAAGGAACGGCACTTCCTTCTAATGGAAAAATAGGGGGGTCGGTATTTGTATTTACCCAGAAAAAATTGATGGGTATTAATTTTGGTAAAATGGAGTTAGTCCCCAACACTGCCAGCGCACCGAAAGATCCTAAGTTTGGGAAAGTTAACGACAAACTTTCGGATAAAGAGGGTTTGGCCCGGGAGGAGGCCGCTAAAAAAGCTGCCGCTGCCAATGCCACACCAGCTCCCACTACCGAGGTGACGGGTATTCCAGCGAAAGAACCCCTGCTATTGGCTTTTGCCCCCCTTGCCTTAGACGAACTAATCGATACCAAAGAATTTATCATCGAATTCCCACAAGCCGCTACCCGTGGCGAAACGAAAAAGCTGCTTTCCTCGAAGAAAGATTCAACGGATAAAGAAGACCCCTACAAGGATTACATTAGCTTCAGTATAGGTAGTTTCCCTGGATTGACCAAATTTATTGCCAATGCCACGATCGTACCCAAATTGGGGATTGATCCCACAACCGTAATCCTAAAAAAATCAGGTATTTCGATGAAAGGTGTCTTTTTGATACCCAGAATGTGGCAACTTTTCATGGATAAAAACAAGCCACCGACCGTCGAGAAACTGGAGATCGATACCAAATTTGAACTGAAAACACTGGTCATCGGAAAGTCCAATCCCGATAAAAAAGAGATTGTGAGTTTCGGCATGGCCGATTCTTGGATGATCTACGTCAATTCCCTCCAGATTTACAATAATTTCCGTGGATTTGGCTTGGGCGGAACAATCAATACCGACAAAAATAATTACGTCAATATCAATTCCTTTGGTCTGTCCGTCATAGGAGGAGAGGTATTCCCGACCCTCGATTTGAGCACTCCAAAAGATGGTTTTAAGTTTAGCTCCCTGAGGTTCAAGACCGTGGGAAATAAGAGTATTTCACTCAAGCGGAATTTAACGGATAAAAGCTATGAAGTGGAAGGTTCCTTACGGATTGAGTGGGATGATAAAGAACTGCCCGCCGCATCCACCGACTCTACCGACAAATTTGGGAAACGATTGTCTGACGTCGCGATCGCGGAAAACAAAATGAATGCGAAAAATCAAGCGAATGAAAAAGAGCAAGCCGATCTGGCAGCCAAACGACGAGCCATTCAAGATCAACAAAAAGCGTTGGATGCAGAAAAAGATAAATTCTTAGCCGATGTGTCCAAGAGGAGGGAGGAACTTCAAAAGATAGAAGACGAAGTTTCAAAGCAGGAGGAGGCCGTTCGGATCAAGCGAATCGTTCTTACCCGCAAAGGCCGGGAGGCAACAGCCACCGATGAAGAGGTTCAAAAGAAACTGGAATCGGATATTCAAAGTCGACGGAAAGAGCTAGATACCCAATGGACGGCATGGGAGAATTCCCGGAATGCAAAAGAAGCGGAGTTTGAAAAGGTTCTGGCAGATCGAAAAAAACGCGAACAGGACGAAGCGGATAAAAAAGTAGCTGATGCCAAAGCGGCTGGGGCCTCGAAAGATCAAGCTGCGCGCCAAACTATTGAAAATGGGAAACAACTCGAGACACCCGATGGGAAACCCAAAGAAGATCCAGGTTGGAAAGAACGATTGTTCCCGATTGAAGTTCAGCTATTCCGATGGTCAACATCTGGTAAATTTGTGGTTTCGGCGTCCTTGAGTCAAGATGCACTGAAAATCGGCCCCGCGGCAGTCAAAGTACGTCGGGTAATTTATGCTCGCGGACAAGGTGCGATAAAGAAACAAGAGATGGATAATTTGCTGAAGTTGAATGAGGCTGAAATGGCCAAAATGAATACGACCAGCTCGTTTAACAACTCGAATTCGTACATCGATCAGGATGGAAAACGCATTGGTGCCACAAGTGTCGAAAACCAACGATCAAAAGAAGGGGCCTCCACGGAAGGATTCAACCTAAAAGCCATTGAGGATAAAGTAGCTATGGCCAATCCGGATGCCATTGGCTGGGCTCTAGGCTTTGCCGGTGGATTGGAGCTCGAAACCAAGTCGCTCAATGTCGATTCAGATCTATCTTTCTATATCGCTGATTTTGATGGGAAGGGCCGTAAATTTGTAGTGAATGAGTTTTTGTTGAAGGTAGATGCCCCTGCCTTCCGCGCTATGGCCAAAATGAAACTCAGTACCTCTGGGAAGAAAATCGGTTTTGAAGGGGAGGGCGATTTCGAGGGCGCAAAATTGAAGGCAGCCATTGCCTTGAAATACTATGCCCTTTACAATGATAACGGTGGTTTCATCGGAACGGAAGTTGGCGGTGCACTTAAAGTTTCAACTGGGCCTACCGGAATTCCGATGGGTCCCATCACCTGGACCGCTTTGGGGGGTGGATTCGACCGCAACTCAGCCGACCAGAAATTTGCCGTCTTCTTCCTCGGCGACGCTCGAACCACCGGAGTGCCTGAGAAAGTCGTTTCCTATAAGAAAATTCGAGTGTCTCTGGAGTTTGATGGTAAAACCTGTGGACTCACCCCGGTTATGAAAGGTTCTATGGAGCTTTGGTCCGGTGCGGCTGATCCGATGGCACCTAATGATAAAAAAATCTGCAACGTACTAGTCGATCTAGATTTCTGTCGGATGCTCGTCGTGGCCAAAATGGATTGTGAAATGCAATTCTCCGACAAAATGGTAAAGGTGGATGCCCTGGCTTTCGCAGGGAAGTCTACCGGCCTTTTCATTGGAGCAAAAGTTCGTGCTGAATTATTTGGCATGAACTCCAATGGACTTTTTGTTCTGGGCATTTCTTGTGATACCCAAGACCCCAATACTCCTAAAGAACTGGCCTCTTATACGTCTACGTTACCAGCTATGTTTTATCAGAATGATAATCGGACGATTTCGGCTTTGTATTTAGGACTTGACATGTCGTATGAGGCCAAGAAAAATGGAGGTTTGAGTGTCTTCGGATTGAAATTTGTCTCCTACAGCGCAGAAGCCCTCGTTAAAGGGAAATTGAACGCAGGTGTGAATTTTTCCAATGGTAATTTTGCTGTTCAAGCCGCTGTCAAAATGGAGGCAGAGGCCAAAGCATCTATTTTTAGCTTCCCGCTATTTGGTAAAGCCGCCCTAAATTTGGACCTAGGAGGGGGTCGTAATAACCAAGTGGGTTGGAATTTCCGCGCCCTAGCGTCTGGAAATCTTGAGATAGGTGCAGGGGCCTACGAAGGAAAAGGATGTAATGATTACAGCATCTCGGGGATCAAGTGGTGCGATAGAAAAGTTTGGTTCACGACGATTTACTATCCATGTGGTACAACTCCCATCTACGTAAAAGTATGTATGTCGGGCCAGATAGGTGTTCTTTATCAAGAAAAGGGACCGGATGAAGTACGAGGTTGGAAATACCAGTTGGGAGGCACGGCTCCATCGGCTATTAAAAATGATAATGCCGGAATGGCCAATGGCTCCCTAACTGTAGGCGGTAGCATCAAAGCGGGGCAATCCATTAACTCGGCCAATGGTATGTACAAATTCGCGGTTCAAACCGATGGGAATTTGGTCATCTACAAAAACGATATGCCCATTTGGACGTCCAATACCTACGGGAAAGCCATCACCGAGGTTGTGCTTCGGCCGAATGGGAACCTGGAGGCAATTGATGGTTCAAACAACTCGCAGTGGTCGTCTCAATCCATGCGATCGCCACGGAATGACCGAGCGGTATTCCTTCAGGATGATGGAAACTTGGTCATTTATGAAGGAGAAAGCGCTATTTGGGCGTCTGGTACCAATAACGTGTTCACTGAAGCAGAAGTAGCTCAAAGTGCGGTACTTCGTGCCGAAGAAATGTTACGTCGATGGGATACCAAATATTCTCAAAATAGAAAATATGCACTCCTGCTCCAAGAAGACGGCAATGTCGTCCTGTACAAAGATTATCGAGGGCAAGTGAACGGACGAAGTACAGGCACAGCCCTTTGGGCAACGGGTACGAGTGGACAAGACGTCGACGCATTCAAAATGCAAGATGATGGAAATCTAGTGGCTTATCGCCGGGGTAATCGCCCAACCTGGAGTAGCCAAACCAGTGGGAAGGGAGGTGGAAGATCGACAGTCCTAATGGTGCAAAATGATGGAAACGTGGTGATTTACAAGCGCTTAGAACCTACTAGACCGGGGAATATTCAATTGTATCGGGGCGCAGATCCCATTTGGGCCACCCAAACCGCAGGAAAATAAGTGTTCTGGTAGGTGGACTTGTCCACCTACCCCAAGATTAATACCTATAGATCGAATCAGATGATGATGAAAATTATTTGTTGTTTTGTTACCTTTTTTTGGATCAGCATTTTGGGCATTCAAGCCCAAGAACCCAATCCTGTGGAGGTATACACCTCTCCCAAAGGCGTATTTGTTCGTCTAGGTCAATCCTATTTAACCAACCAACGGATCGGGGAAAAGGAATTTGTGGTGAAACGTCGACTTTTGACCGACAGCCGGGCTCGATCCATCGGCACGATGAAAGTAGTGCCGGGTTTTGAGGAATTTCAAGCTACGTTGGGTATCCGGGAGGTGCGAGAATTCCAGGATATGCTGGGATTAACTTCCTCCAACCAAACTATGCAGTATTTAGAAAGTAATCCCGAATACAAGGAGGTTGCCATTTTAGCCGAGTTAAAAATAGAATTCCTTCAAGCCATGGGTTTTGCCTTTCTTGATCGAACAGCTTCTCGTGATGAGTTTTATGAATACACGGTTTATGAAATTACGGCTGACGGAGAGAAAAGCATAGGCGCCCAACGAGTCTTTCATCAAGCTAAAAATTTTTATTTGTCTCGCATCAAAGTTGAACCCCTCCAAAAGACAGCCTCCGATTCCACTTTGTTTTTTCAATGGCGAGTTCAATACGGCGACAACCAGGCGTTGGTGGCCGAGCAAAACCAAGCGGCAGATGCACTCCTTGCCGCACTAGGAAATCGTTCCGACGCCAACTCAGTCCTTCGCAACGATGAATATCAGCGGGCAAAAGCTGTCTATAAAACTCATCAAAGGGCGCTGTCAGTATATCCTGTTTCACCGATGTTGTCGTATTTCAATGTGTACTACCGTTTAAATGATGAAACCCGTTGGCGATTCTTGGAACGACGGAATTCGTCGCTTGACTCCCTTGGATCCTATCAGTTAACGGCCCGTATTCCAGGAAAACAGGATGATGTGGTCGAGACATTTGTTATCCCGCAAGACTTCGTTTACAACGTTGGAGATAGCTCGCAAATAGAGCGTGGTGTGATTGCCCACAGCGGAAGTGTCGAATTGATTTATGGAGTGAGTGCCCGAGATACCACCAATGCCATTATCCTGCAATGGGCGAAATTAGCCAATAAACCGTATTATACTGGTATCGAGATCGCCCGAAGTAGTGCCAACCAGCCTATGCAGGTACTTCAAGTATTGCCAACCCAAGCCACTACCTTTACCGATTACGATGTATTTCCGGCCGGAACCTTGTTCACCTACTATGTCCGTCCATTGTTTATTCCCTTACAAGGCATCGAACAAGATATTCCTGCACAGGTTGCGATGTCGTGTGCTAAGTTTAGTCGGCCTACGCCGCCATTCAATGTTGTGGCTCAACCAGAAAATACCTTTGCCCGGTTGTCCTGGGAGGTGGCCGATGAAAAAGCAGGACATTCGTATATTATTTACCGTGGAACAAGCCCGTCTACCATGTTACCGATACGTTCAGCAGTACAAGAATTGACGTATTTGGACACGACCGGATATTTATCCCCGCGGTTCACGTATTACTACTCGGTGATGGCCATGAATGTGACACAAGATACCAGTGCACTAGCTCCTTATGCCACCTATATTCCTGTTAAAAAAGAAATAGTACAAGCACCCGCCTCGATAGGACATGACATGATCAACGGGGACGTAGTATTGAATTGGCCGGATGTCAAGTTAAATGACGATTTTATTTCTGGGTATGTTGTTCAGCGACGCATTCCGAATAAAACTTCGTATCAAAATATATCTCAAGGATTTCTACGCTCCAACCTATTTCGCGATAGTACAGCGTTGGAAGGCATGGGGTATGAGTACCGTATCGGGACTTTGGTGGCGTCGGGTGATACGTCCAGTTATTCGCCTGATGTGGCCATCGACGTACCAAAAGCACCGGAGGAAAGCTTTGGGATTTCGGATATCGTATTGGTCAATGTGACCGACGGAATACAGATCAAATGGCCCTCCGTCGAATCACAGTCGATCGAATCATACCAAATTTATAGAAAGTTACCGACGGAGACGACATTTCAACGAGTTGGCTCAGTACGGGGAGGTAACTTTGATTTTATTGATAAATCAGTAAAACCGGGGGTGATTTATACCTACACCGTCCGATCCCTCCAGTCCGAAAGGGGCGAGAGCGATATCGTTCAAAAGAAATCCATCCTCCGGGAGGTTCCTAAATCGTAGTAAATTGGCAATTTTTTCCTAGTTAGGGCTTGAAAACCCTATGTGGTTACTTTGAAAACCGAGTCTCATTGAGACTCGGTTTTTTTTACCTTAGATAAAAAAAGTATGTACCTCTCTCTTGTCAGTGTTTTAGTTCGTGAGTACGATGAAGCCATCGCATTTTTCACCCAAAAATTGGGGTTTGAGTTGGTAGAAGACACCCCGTTGTCTGCCACCAAACGGTGGGTGGTTGTTCGGCCATCAGGCCAATCCCAAGGAGGAATCTTATTAGCCCGGGCCGTAGGAGAGGATCAAGAGCGGTGCATTGGAAATCAAACCGGAGGCAGGGTTTTTCTCTTTTTGCAAACGGATGATTTTGAAGGAATGTACCAAAGATTACAATCCCATGATATTAAAATCGTCAGACCTCCCTCCGTAGAAGACTATGGTATTGTAACTGTTTTCGAAGATTTATACGGAAATTGGTGGGATTTGATTCAATCCAAATGAAAAAATCCTTAATGTCATTGAAACAGTCAAGGATTTTTTCATTAAATATTAAGTTCAATCCAGATCAATCCAACTCAATCATTTTCATTTTTGGAACCAAGAAATGCATAATCGTCCAGCCAATCAAGTAGGCACTCCCACAATATAAAAACATAATGAAATAACCGGTTGGTAGTTCACCCAAGGCTTTGTAATGGTCAAATAGCATCGGACCAATCTTGGCAATGAGCACACCACCCAACGCACCAGCCATTCCACCCATGCCCGTAACAGAGGCTACCGTACGTTTGGGGAACATATCGGAAACGGTCGTAAAGATATTGGCACTCCAAGCCTGGTGTGCTGAACACGCCAGACCTATGATGAACACCGCCAACCACATGTTTAACGAGCCTAAGTACTGGGCCGTCAAAGCTGGCAGTGCCGCCATCGCATAGATGAACATGGCTGTTTTACGGGCTTTGAAAACCGGCCAATTTAAATTGGTGAAATATAAAGGCAAATAGCCTCCCAATACACTTCCCAACGTTGAAATCGTGTACACCAAAGCCACAGGCAAAGCAATTTCGGTTTTGCCTAATCCATATTCCGATGTCAAGAAGGCAGGAAGCCAGAATAAATAAAACCACCACACAGGATCGGTGAAAAATTTACCTGCAATGAACGCCCACGTTTGACGGAATCGAAGCAATTCAACCCACCGAACTGGTTTTTCCTCCCCTTCTTGTGCTGGAATGTCCTCCGGTTCTGGACGTTCTATATAGGCTAACTCTTCTGGACTCACCCTGGGGTGTCGAGATGGAATATCATACATTCGCCACCACAAAATCAACCAAATAAATCCGATGGCCCCTGTCAAAATAAAGGCCCATTGCCAACCCCATTGGACAGCAATGAAGGGGACCGTCAATGGCGCTACAATAGCCCCAATATTGGCGCCTGAATTGAAAATTCCGGTAGCAAAAGCTCTTTCTTTTTTGGGGAACCACTCGGCGGTTGTTTTGATGGCGGAGGGGAAGTTTCCGGCTTCTGTTACTCCTAATAGCGACCGGACAATTCCAAAGCCAAAAGTAGAAGTGACCAATCCATGCGCCATAGCGGCTAAACTCCACAATGTGGTCGCGATGCCATAGCCCCATTTGGTTCCCAGTTTATCCACCAGTCGGCCAGCTCCCAACATTCCCAACGCATAGGATAGATTGAATAAGATCACCAAGTTGCCATAATCGGTTTCAGACCAACTGAATTCTACCTCCAAAGTAGATTTTAATAAACTAATAACCGCTCGATCGAGGTAATTGATGGTGGTAGCAAAGAAGACCAGCGCACAGATGGTCCATCGATACCGCCCGATAGGTTTGGGTGTCATAAGGTAGGAAGGGTTGAATGTAAATGAATTAATAAGTCGGTGATCGAGGTGGGATCATTCAGGTTCTTGAACAATTGTGACCCGATACCCACGGCCTGTACACCACTCCCCAGCCAGCTTTGAAGACTCTCAGGGGTGGGTTCAACCCCTCCCGTTACCATAATGGGAATCTGGGGAAATGGGCCTCTTAATGCTTTTATGTACATCGGAGATAGGGATTGGCCTGGAAAAATTTTCACTGCCGAAGCTCCAGCCATCCATGCCGTCATGATTTCAGTTGGAGTCATGACTCCCGGTATCCATGGAATTGCCTGTTCCCGACACAGTTCTCCCACCGAAAGGGTCGTGCCCGGCTGAACTAAAAAATCGGCACCGGCCTCTAAAAAAGGTATGGCTTGCTCCGGTGAAAGTATCGTTCCAATTCCTAAAGTCATACCGGGACATTGTTGCCGAGTTACCTCCCGCAAGCGGTGAAACGTGGCCAAAGCTCCAGGCCCTCGATTAGTCCATTCAAAATGCCGAACTCCCCCTGCATAACAGGCCAAGACGATTTCCACCGCCAGCCCTGCATCGGAATGATAAAAAACTGGTACGATGGGATGGGCTTGTAACTGATTGATCCAGGGTGTTGTCATGTGTAGCTTGATAAGGTAGAAAAAATATGTTCTATTGATTGCTGGGTAGCGTCTCCTTTCTCTCCCAATTTACCGATTGCCGCGGTGGCCGCAAACGATACGGTCTTTGAAATCGACCAATCGGAGGTAATTCCAGCCAATAACCCCGCCATGAAGCAGTCCCCGCTCCCCACTCGATCGATGACCTCGAGTCGTCGGAAAGTAGGAGACTTGGCAGATTGTGTCCGGTCAGACAGGGTTGCATGGTATTCAATTCCACCCGCTGGATGATCAAAACGGTATGTATGAGCGATCCATTGGCAAACAGGATACCGCTGGAAAAGGAACTGATTGGTAGTCGCTTGGTCAATCGAATAGTCTTGCCCTCCCGGGTCCGGAAGCGGAGCCCCCAATAAATGATGGGCTGCCCATAAATTCCCCATAATGACTTGGCAATTTTCTACCAGTTCGGGCATCACTTGTTGTGGAGAAACTCCATACTGCCAAAGCGTGGCACGGAAATTCAAATCAATCGATTGAGGTATTTGGCGCTGGGCAGCCTCTTGGGTAGCTACTCGACAAAGCCTGACCATCTCAGGTGATAAGGCCGGCGTAATCGCACTAAAGTGAAACCAGCCAGCATCTTGAAAAACCGTATCCCAATCCACTTCCTCCGGAGACCACGTGCCAAAAGAGGAATGGGCCCTGTCATAAATCACACCACCACTTTTAATGTCCGATCCTTGTGGTAACCAATATTGTCCAATACGCTGCCCACCTGTGGCTAAAGCACTCACATCAATGTCTTCGGCTTGCAGCATCTCACGAATGGCAAAGGCCATCGAATTGGCGGGCATTCGGCTGACGTACCGAGTCGGAAATCCCCAACGACTTAAAGCTCGCGCCACATTTAGTTCAGCTCCACCCAAATACATGGGCGTCTGTTGGTGAGTTTGCCAAAATCCACCAATGTCAGGGGAAAGTCGAAGTAGGATTTCTCCAAAGGTGACGATACGTTTCATGACGAGAAATCAAAATAGTTTTTGGCGTTATAGTAACAAATGTCCTGGACGATTTTTCCCGTCCAGTCGATGTCCGCTGGTAACTCGCCATTTTCGATATCTTGCCCCAACAGATTGCAAAGAATCCGCCGGAAATATTCATGACGCGGAAAGGAGAGAAAGCTCCGAGAATCAGTTAACATGCCGATAAATCGACTCAATAACCCCATATTCGATAAGGCATTCAGTTGTTTCTCCATACCATCTTTCTGATCCAAAAACCACCATCCTGAGCCATACTGGATTTTTCCAGCAATACTGCCATCATTAAAATTACCAATCATGGTAGCAAAAACAGCATTATCTGCTGGATTAAGGTTGTACAAAACCGTTTTGGATAAGGCATCTTCCTTGGCTAATCGTCCCAAAAATTGGGAAAGACCAATTGCTTGGGGAAAGTCGCCTATGCTATCCCATCCGGTATCGGGCCCCAGCTTCTGAAGGGAAAAGGGGTTGTTGTTGCGTAACGCTCCCAAGTGGAATTGCTGCGTCCAACCCAGTTCATGGTACTTCGTCCCCAAAAAATGAAGGACTGTAACCTGAAATTGAGCGATAGCTTCATTCGAAACAGAAAAGCCATTTACTACGGCTTGAAAAGTCTTGTTGGCTAGTTCATAGTCAACTTTTCCAACGGGAATGTATTCCAATCCGTGGTCTGAGAGTCGACAGCCTAAATGCTGGAAAAATGCCATTCGCTTTTCCAAGGCCTGAAATAGGTCAGCCAATTGAACTACTTGAATTTGGGTGATATGTCCCAATTTTTCAATGAATGTAGGATAGGCTGAATTTTGAAGGAGTAAAAATTTGTCGGGTCGAAAGGTAGGTAGCATACTAAGCCCATGCCCTTGCTCAAGGTACGCCAAATGGTGTTCCAAGGTATCCAAAGGGTCATCGGTTGTACATACGACCTCCACCTTTTGTTGCTCTAACAATCCGCGAGCTCCCATGGTTGGATGGCTCAGTTGAGCCGAGGCCTCATGGAAAATGGAATCGGCAGTGGAGGGTGATAGTAGGGTATTGATTTGAAAATACCGCTGCAATTCCAGGTGGGTCCAGTGATACAAAGGATTACGAAGGGTAAAGGGGACCGTGTAGGCCCATTGAGCAAATTTCTCCTCGTCACGGGCATCCCCTGTACAATAGCGCTCAGCAACACCTTGTGTCCGCATGGCTCTCCATTTGTAGTGATCCCCGTAAAGCCACGCTTGGGTGATCGACCCAAATTGGTGATTTTGAGCAATCTGGTCTGGGGGCAAATGGTTGTGGTAGTCCAGTATCGGAAGATCTCGGGCGAAGCCATGATACAACTGGCGGGCCGTCTCTGTTTGCAATAAAAAGTCGTTGTCTAAAAAAGGCTTCATATCGAAATGAGCAAAATAAATGAGTTGGATTTATAAAGAAACGCCCCGCTTCCAAGGAATAAAGTCATCTTGTTGTAATCGGACTGCCGCTGGAATTGCCCGGCCACTGGCTACCTCGATGACGTACTTTAGTATGCGTCTGCCTGCTGCCTCAATAGTCTCAGTACCTTCGATGATGTCCCCAGTCGAAATATCAATAATATCAGGCATGCGTTTCGCCAAGGCATGGTTACTGGCTACTTTAATCACCGGAGCAATCGGATTTCCTGTGGGAGTCCCCAATCCTGTTGTAAATAAAACAACCGTGGCGCCTGAGGCTACCTCGGCCGTGGTGCTTTCAACATCATTACCCGGTGTATTCAATAGCTGAAGTCCTTTGGTTTGGATGGGTTCGGTATAATCCAATACACCTGTGATGGGCGAGGTTCCACCTTTTTTCGCAGCGCCTGCCGACTTGATGGCGTCCGTAATCAAACCATCCCGAATATTCCCCGGAGACGGGTTCATGTCAAAACCAGAGCCTACTGCCTCTGCACGGGCTGCGTACCGAGCCATTAAATCCGTAAAACGGTGGGCAAGACTTGCCGAAATACACCGATCCGCTAGTTCTTGTTCTACGCCACATAATTCAGGAAACTCCGATAGGACTACGGTTCCTCCCAAAGCAACGAGTAAATCGGCTGCATATCCCACCGCTGGATTGGCCGATAAGCCGGAAAATCCATCGGAACCTCCACATTCCAATCCTACAACCAATTCAGATAAAGGAGCCGATTTTCTGGTCGATTGATTGGCTTCTAGTAAGCCCAAGAAAGTTTGGTGCAAGGCTTGTGTTAACAAGGCTTCCTCGGTTCCAAAAGCCTGTTGTTCCAGAATGTACACAGGCTTGGTACCCGGCGTCATGCGTTTATCCAATTCACTTTGTAGCATTTTCTGTTGGGCATGTTGACACCCAAGGCTTAATACAGTAGCCCCTGCAACATTGGGATGTGCAATGTAGCCAGCCAATAAAGCACACAATGCTTGGGCATCATCTTGAGTGCCACCGCAGCCCATATCATGGGTTAAAAACTTGATTCCATCGACTTGAGGGAATACACGATTCGAGGTTGTGAACGCTATATCTTGAGGACTAGGAAGGTCTCGGCTCTGACTAGGAACTCGCTGTATCGCATGCGATTGGATGAGATATTGTGTCAACGGTCGAAAACGCGATGGACTTTGGTATCCTAAATCTGTAAGGAGGGCATCCCGTAATTCCTCTACATTTCGATTTTCGCAAAAGACCAATGGAATCACCACCCAGTAATTGGCTGTGCCTACTTTCCCATCGGGCCGGTGAAAACCATCAAAGGTTAATCCCTCAAATTCGGCTACAGACGGTGCCGTCCAAGATGGTTTTGTCTCCCTTACCTCCACTGGGGCCGCCGCATGTTTGACGTTGAAGGTGTGAATCCAAGCACCTTCCTCTATAGCTTGAGTAGCTTTCCCAACCAACACGCCATACATAGTAAGCGGGTCACCCGGTGCCAAAAAGTGAGTAGAAAATTTATGTTTGGCCTGAATATTTTCTTTCAAACGGATCACACGGCCCTGAAAAGTAATTTCCTCCCCAGCTTTTAAATCGGTGAGGGCGACGAGAACATTATCGTCGGGATGTACATGTAATGTCGAATTCATGCTTGGGTAGGTCGTAATGCTGACAAACTCAAAATACCTTGTGTGTCTAATTGATGTTGAATCATTTCATAAGCAGAAAAAACCGCCTCTTCCCATGCCGGCCATTTGGATAAGTCGATTCCCCACATGGAAATTTGACGCAAAGCCACCGCCACGATCGGCTCCTCTCGACTATACCACGTGGCGAAATTCGCCGTCATAGGATCTTGAATCTGATAAGGTTGGCCCTGAAATTGCCCCGTAGCGGTTTCATCCACCTGCATGAGATGAAGGTAAGCGGCAAAACCTAAACTCAACAGTGGAGGAACTTCCCCTCGGGTCTCTAGGTATTTTTCAAGAACAGGCAATATCCGCAATTTTAACTTCTGGGTGTATTGGAGCGCAATGCTTATCCAAAAATGATCTAGATATGGGTTTCGAAAACGATCCAAAACTTGGGAAGCAAAGCGATGCGCTTCGTCTAGCGGTACCTCGCTGGAGGGAATAGCCGGAGCGATTTCGTTCAAAGCGACCTCTTGTATCCATTGATTGAATTCAGGATCCGCCATGGCCTGTTTGACTGTCTTGAATCCACTCAGAAAAGCCAAGGCACAGGTAATGGAATGCGTACCATTTAGCAAACGAAGCTTCAGCTCCTTGAATTTTTCAATAGAAGAGTGCAAGCTGGCTCCAGCTCCCGCTCGACAGAAAGAAAGCCGATCCAACAAACTTTCGTCTCCTTCTATTGCCCATAAAGCATAAGGTTCTGCAATGATCGTTAATTCATCTACATAAGGGAGTTCGGCCTGAATTTGCGTGGCCATGTCACCCTGTGGTTTTCCTGGAACAATGCGATCCACCAACGAATTGCAGAATGTATTGGCTGTTTCTAACCAATCAATAAAAGCCGATTCCAAATGATTTAAGTGAGCTAGCTCCAAAATGATGTGCTCTAACTTTTTCGCATTGTCGGAGATCAATTCTGTCGGGATAATGATCATACCTTTTTGAACATCTCCTGAGAACGCCTGATAACGTGCATATAAGTAAGCCAAAACCTTTCCTGGGAAGGAGGAAGGGACACAGGAACGCACATCCTCCGGAACGAGCTGAATTCCAATTTCGGTGGTATTGGAAATGAGAATATCCAGATCGGGGTTGGCAGCCAAGTCTAAAATGGTATCCCATGATTGATCGGCAGATAAAACGCGACTAATGGACGAAATCACATGGTTTTGCTCGATGGCGCGTCCATCTTCCCAGCCACGGATGCACACGGTATACAAGCCCCCTTGGTCCGAAAAAGCGTCAGAGGTACCTTGATTGGTGGATTTTACCACGACGATTCGGCCTTTAAAATGTCCGCTCTTATTGGCTTGGTCAATAATAAAATCTGGTAATCCACGGAGCAAAACACCCGTACCAAATTGAATAATCCTTTCTGGATATTTCAAAATTTCGTGAATGTTTTGATCGATTACCGCCGGATGAGATGGATTTAATGGGATTTTCATGAAGGATTTCGTTTAACAGCTTGGCGCGCAATCAATTTCCAAGTCTTTTGTTCCAAGGTAAATACATACAATACGTGAAGATGGATGGTCTGATCGATACCACCATCCTGGATGTTCGCCGTTAAATCCTGACGGATAAAAGCGGTTTGCGCCGTCCCTTCACATAAAAAAGAGGAACTGCTGATGGATTTGAAATCGGACTTTCCACTAACGAGCGCTTGAATGAAGTCCATCTGATTTTCAATCCGGCCATTTGAATGTCCATAGGATAATTTTGGATGTGTCAAATCCTGTAATCCAACTTCGGTTGGATCAACCAACTGAGTCATAAGCCGATCAAACACAAGTTTCACTTGTGGGCATGAACCTTGCGCCTGCAACGAGGAACTCGGTAACCAACATGCCAGGCAAAAGAGGAGGATGCCCAAGCGGTGCATCAGGGTAGATTGAGTAGCCATCGGGTTAGGTCGTGTAATGCTGAATAATTTTGATAGTTCGCCGGGATCTTTCGTCCATCCACATATTCGTTGTACAACCAAGGATCTCCAATCGCAAAAACACGGCCCTTCCCGAAGGTACTAACCGCTAGGATGGTCGAGCCTTCTTTCTGTACTAAGGCTTGCGCGGGAGGTTGTACGGCTAAAACGGATAATTCTTTGACAAAGATTTCCTGCGTGTTTTTAAAGATACGATTTCCTGAAACAATCTGCACAGATCCTTGCTCAAATTGATTATTTACTACCATGTTGAGATTGGTATTGGTAAATTCAATTCCAAATACTTTCGCCAATGTATTGAATTTAGGAAGTTCACAATTGGCCGAATCATTGGCCATTAGAACCAACGTACCGCCCGATTTTACCCAAGCCTGAATTTCCTTGACTGTCGTTGGATCCATGAAATTTGGCTTCTCGCTTTCTTTGCGTGTGTCCGGGTCTACGATGATATACACCGACAATGGCTCCAAATCGCTCCGTCTTGGGGCCTTTTGAATCCTCTGTAGGGTAGCGCCATACCGCTCGAAAGCCTGTCCCCACCACCAAAATCCAGAATGCAGTCGGTCCTCCCACGTATAGTGATAAGGAACCATCTGGCCCGTTTCATCTTTTCTAAATTCCCGATTGAAATGGTAATCCAACCCCACTTGAACAGGCTTGTCTACTCGAGGAGATTCCGCTATTTCCATCTCAATGGCTGCAAAGATGAGTGGCCCCACACCTTTGAGATCATCCCGGCGGATTTTTTCAGAAAGATAATAAGCCACACTTCCATCCCGATAAGGTTTTCCTCCCAAACCACTGACCGAAACCGTATTTTCCAAGTGCAAATAGCCCAACTCGTCTCGGGTTAGAAAATGCTTTTGGATGCCATCAAAGGCCTTTTTTGCAGCTGCTAAATAAATGGGAGCAATGTATCGCTTTCGAACCGACTTGGCCAATGCATAAATGAACATCGAAGTGCCAGACGTCTCGATGTAGTTTCCTGGAACTTCTGGCCGATTAGTTACTTGATACCACCCTCCCGTTTTAGGATCTTGAAATGGAAGAAGGGCGGGTAAAAATCGATTTAAAATAGCGATCAGTTCGACTCTTCTGGGGTGTTGAACAGGGATGTAATCCAGCACATCCACCAACGCCATGGCGTACCAGCCCATGGCGCGTGTCCAAAAGTTGGGGGATTGGCCAGTTACTTTGTCGGCCCAAGCCTGTTGTTTGCTTTCATCCCAGGCATGGTATAGTAATCCGGTTTGGGGATCCCGCGCATGTCGCTCCATCCATACAAATTGATTGACAATGTCATCAAAATAGGTTGGCTTTTGGAAGACTTGAGCATATTCGGCATAAAACGGTTGACCCATGTACAGGCCATCCAACCACATTTGATATGGGTAAATTTGTTTATGCCAAAATCCTCCCTCTTGAGTCCGGGGTTGTTTTTCGATTTGTTGAAGAAGAAGATCTGCCGCCCGTTTGTATTTTTCTTTCTTGGGCAGGGTTTGTTGGTACAAGGTTAACAGCGTGCGGCCAGGTGTAATCATGTCAATGTTATACTTGGCTATTTCGTAAGTGGCAATCTCCCCATTTTCTGAAATGAATGGGTCGATCTGCCGCTGCACATACTTGAAATACCGAACATCTCCTGTATGCTCCCATAGCCGTTCCATGGCTTTCAATAAGATTCCTTGTTCATAATCCCATCGAGCTTTTTTGCCTTCATCCGCATACGCGATGGAGTCTTGATGTAAATACATCATGGTTTTTCCTAGATCCACCGACACCTGGGCCGAGGCCACTCGAAAACCAAGAAGAAACAGTCCAATCCAATAGGTTCTCATCTGATATAAAATTTATCTTTTTCCAAGAAGGAGACCGAAAGCCAGGTCAATCTTCTTTTGAGTTTAACAGGTTCCCCCCTCGATTCCAATGAAGACCGTGTAAATTTTTATGCAATCGTTCACGACAACGATTGCGGTAAATGGTCCGGGATTGAGAACTCTTTCTCGTGGGTTCAGGAGTCGTTTCTTTGTTTACAGTTCAAATTGTATGAATTCAAGAATCTAATTGGATTTCTTGAATATTAGAACGCTGGCTTGAGGACCCTCCACCTTGGGTTTGGTATTTCCTATCCAGTGGATTCTTTTACTCTCCTTACCTCGAATGATCAGCCGAGTCGGTTGCGCTAGTTGGGTTTTGATCTGTTGAAAATGAACCTCGCGCGCTTCGTAAAGGTCGATGGTCGGGTTTGATAATTGAATTTGGTCCAAATAGATGCCCTCCACTTCGGTGAGTTGAATCCCCTCTTTTGATTCAAACGCCGCGTCCTTGATCCGAATGTTTCGAACGGGCATTTCGGGTATACCCGTCATTCGAATGGCTGTTTTGGCACCATAGGCATAAATCCGTTCTAAATAAAAGTCCCGAAATACGGGCGTTGTTTCATCCACGGGTCGAACCTCTCGGGTAGGTTCCTCGTACTTTTCACCCTCCAAGGGGATCGGATCTTTTGCCGCATAATACATATCAAACAATAAGGCCTCGCCAGGAATTTGATTCATGAAAATGTCTGATATGTAGATTCTGGCCACTTCGCCTCCTCTTCCCCGTGTCGTTTTGAAGCGTAAACCGATGTCAGTTCCTAAAAATTGACTGTTGGTAATGAAAATATCATGAACACCCCCCGACATTTCAGAGCCAATCACAAATCCTCCGTGGCCATGGAAAACAACATTATCCCGAAACAGCATGTGCGCAGTTGCCACCCCTCGAGCTCGGCCTTGGGCATCTCGGCCCGATTTTAAGGTGATGGCATCATCCCCTGTATCAAAACGACATCCCTCCACCAATCCATATTGGCAAGATTCTAAATCCAATGCATCGTTATTTTGCCCATACCAAGGATTTTTGACTTGTACTCTCCGCAACGTAATGTGTTGGGATAATAAGGGATGAAGCGTCCAGGCAGGTGAGTTCTGAAAGGTGACATCCTCAATCAAAATTCCCTGACACCGCGTGAAGCTGACCATATTAGGCCGAAGAAAATCCCGTATCAACTCTTGATCCTCTTTCGATTTTCCTGCGTCCAGTTTACCAGCCCAATTGTTGGCCTCTTCATGACCCAATCGAGAGGACTCAGAAGGATACCACATATCCCCTTTTTTGTTGACTACACCGCCCTGTTTTACATAACTTGACCATTGACTTCCTGTCAGTTTCGACTTTTTAACCGGCTTCCATACATCACCCGAACCATCCCAAATACCCGGCCCTGTGATGGCAATATTCACCTGCCCAACCGCTGAGATTGGTGCTTGGCATCGATAGGCGGTTTGACCCTCCCAGGTGGTCTCCACGATCGGATAGGCCTGTCGATCGGGGGTAAATTGAATGAGTGCTCCCGCTTGGGCATGCACATTGACATGGCTTTTTAACGTGATGGGGCCGGTTAACCACAATCCAGCGGGTATCAGGACTACGCCACCACCGGCCCGATGCGCCTCGTCAATGGCCTGCTGGATCGCAGATGTAGCCAGGCGAGTCCCATTGCCCACAGCTCCATACCGCGTAATGAGGAATGTATCCTGTCGGAAAACCGGGGCATACACGGTAGGTAGTTGATACAGGCCATGTTGAGGGTAAGGCGAAGGCTTCAAAAAGTTTCGCAATGGGTGACCAAGGCGAACAAGCTCTTTGGCAACTAATTTGGCCATGATTTCCGCCCCATAGGGCGAAAAATGGGTGTTGTCTTCAATGCCTTGCGGAAATTTAGGAAATATACCGCCCGGATAGTGCATAAAAACCCGCTTGGTGGCTTCAGATCCCTCTTTTTGCAACCATTCAGAGCTGGTGGCGTGTAAATCAACCAAGGGAATGTTTCGAGAAACTGCAATAGACCGTACCACCTTGGGGTAGTCACCATGCCCATCCACCAATTGCCCTTGATCATTGAAATTTCGACGCATCACGGGTGTAACCAAAATGGCTTGGGCATTTTTGGATTCGATTTCGTCGATATACCGATTCAAATTTTGTCGATAGTCGGTTTGGGGTGCCGCATAACGAGCTGTATCACTTTCCTTCGCATCATTATGTCCAAATTGAATCAGTACAATATCCCCGGGTTGGAGGGCATCCAAGACCTTTTTCCAATGCCCTAGGGTCCGAAAACTACGGGTGCTTCGCCCATTGACCGCATGGTTTTCGATCGTCACGGCTTGGGTAAACAAATCGGCAAAAGCTTCCCCCCAGCCAGTCTCAGGCCGATCAATGGATTTCTTGGGAGCCATCGTGGAATCCCCAATCAAGAACACCCGTTGCTTGGGTGCTGAGATGAATGAAATAAGGGCCCAAAGAAGGGGTAGGGATAAAAACAGGCTTTTTTTCATTGCTTAACGAAGGGTCGAAATTGGAGCTGGATCCATGTCAGTAAAATCAAGGTTTTCTCCCGCCATACCCCAGATAAATGCATAATTTGTCGTGCCGGCTCCAGCGTGGATCGACCAATGAGGAGATAATACCACCTGCTCATTTTGTACCCAAAGTGGTTGCGTGGTTTGGGGAGTTCCCATCATGTGTAAAACCGCTTGGCCTTCAGGAACTTGGAAATACAAATAAACTTCACTTCGGCGGTCATGTGTGTGGGGTGGCATGGTATTCCATACATTCCCTGGATCAAGGACGGTCAGTCCCATGACAAGTTGACAACTGGCGATGCCGCCCAAATGAATGTACTTATAAATTGTCCGTCGGTTCGCAGTCGTCTGATCACCCAAGTGCAAGGGCGATGCCTCTTCCTTCGTCATGCGAGTGTTCGGGTATTTTTGGTGAGCGGGTGCAGATAACAAATAAAATTTCGCTGGATTTTGTGCATCGGCTGATGCGAACTTAACCTCCCGACACCCTTTTCCAATGTAGAGGGCATCCAACGTCTCCAAGGCATAGGATACGCCATCTACCCAAATGAGGCCACTCCCTCCAATGTTGATGACCCCTAATTCGCGCCTTTCCAAGAAATACTCGCTGCGAATTTCAATCGGATTGGGCAAAATCATCGGGTTGCTCAATGGCAAAATACCACCGACAAGTAAACGGTCGTAAAAGGTGTAGGTTAAGGCCCAAGTATCAGGCTGAAACAAATTGTCCACTAAAAAGGCCTCGCGGCGTTCGTCTGTAGACATTGAACTCGCCTCTCGGGCGCTGTGTGCTGGTTTGGTAAAAAACATAGGAAATGAGAGATTATCGACCCATCCAACCGCCATCAACGGTCAGAAGTGTACCATGAATATAACTTGATGCCTCAGAAGCTAAAAACACAACTGGGCCTCGAAAATCAGTGGGTTCAGCCCAACGACCTGCTGGGATTCGTTGTAAAATGGTTGTAGAACGAACCGGATCTTTTCGCAAAGCCTCCGTATTGTCTGTGACTACATAACCGGGAGCTATGGCATTGACGTTGACTCCAGACCCCGCCCATTCGTTCGCTAAAGCTTTGACTAAACTCGCTATGGCCCCCTTGCTCGCCGAATAACCCGGAACCCAGATTCCTCCTTGAAAACTCAATAAGGAGGCCGTGAAAATGATCTTTCCACTTCCCCTTGCCACCATATCGCGTCCAAACTCCCTCGCCAAAATAAAAGGTGCATCCAAATTGATCGCTAATACGGCATCCCAATCCTCATCAGGATGTTCAGCCGCCGGGCTCCGTCGAATAGTGCCCGCATTATTGATTAAAATATCCACGACAGGATGAGCCTCTCGAACCTGGTTGATCCAATGTTTGATGGCCTCCCGGTCCAACATATTTACCTGGTACGGAGTAAATTGCCTGCCGTGTTGCTCAACCGCTCGGCGAATGTCGCTATCCCCAAGGGGCATGGAGGCCGAAACCCCCAAAATGTTAGCTCCCGCCTCAGCCAACGCTTCCGCCATGGCTAGGCCGATTCCTCGGTTACAACCTGTTACTAGGGCCGTTTTACCCGTTAAATCAAATAAAGAAAGCAAGGAAGATGATGTCATGAAGGACGTTTTTCCATCAATTTGGGCAGGAATAGGATAGAATACCAAGGAAGTTTTGGATTTTATTTATGCAAACGTTTTCGGGAACGTTATCAGAGAATTGGCTTTTATTAATTTTTTAATGGGTAGCTAAAACCCGAACTTCCTTGTATATTTACCTACTCAGACCCAAAAATTACCTATACATTTGGAATCGGTTACCATCAAAGATATCGCCAAAGCACTTAATGTATCTACCTCCACCGTTTCACGGGCACTACGAGGTAGCTACGAAATTAGTCCCGAAACCAAAAAACTTGTCATTGAATACGCAGAGTCCGTCAATTATCGCCCCAATCCTATCGCCCTAAGCCTCAAAGAAAACCGATCTCGCTCCATTGGGGTAATTGTTCCCGAAATAGCCAATCACTTTTTTTCTCAGGCCATCAACGGGATCGAAGCCATTGCCTATAACCGAGGTTACCATGTCGTAATCTTTCAAAGCCATGAGTCCATCGAAAGGGAACTGATCAACTTAGCGCACGTTCGTGCCCGGAAAGTTGATGGATTAATTATCTCCATGGCAGGGAATTCACAAAGTGTAGATCACCTGGCCAAGTTACAGTCCGAAGAATTCCCACTGGTATTTTTTGATCGCGTTCCCGAACAAGTGACGGGCTTTAAAGTCGTTGCCGATAATTACCAAGGTGCCTACCAAGCAACACAACACTTGATTCAACAAGGGAGAAAACGAATCGCCCACATGACTTCTCCTCCCTATTTGTCAATTACCAAAGAACGCCTGGCTGGCTACCAAGATGCATTACGAGATCATCAAATTCCGTATGACGAGTCGTTGGTCCGATACCTTAGTTTTCGGCAAGAAGAGGCCCATCAAGCTGTCCATCAACTCGTTCGTGATCATCATCCAGATGCCTTCCTTACCGCCAGCGACCGAGTGGCTCTCAATTGCTTTGCCGCAGTCAAAGAAACGGGCAAACGAATCCCTGAAGACATTGCGTTCATTGGCTTTTCCAACCTAAAAGTCGCTAATCTTCTCGATCCACCCTTGTCGACCATCGTTCAACCCGCTGTCGAAATGGGGCAGTCCTCAGCCGAGATGTTACTGGATATTATTGAAAAGAAAAATAAAATCATCACCCCAAGAACCGTGGTGATTCCTACTGAGGTGATCGTCCGAAAATCGTCCCTGTAGCCCATTCATAACTCCATACCCGTCGGTATTTCCAACCTTTCTGACGTAAACTGCGTGGAAAATAGGCATGAATTTCTTTAGGAGATACAGAGTTCTCATACGCCTCATCATCTGTCAGCCATAATGTGTCTTGTGTATCCAATAATCCAAATGGCGTAGGTTGAAACGGCTTTTGATTGATCAACCGAGCCGCTAAGCCCATGGGTACCCGGGCCTCACTAAATTGTCCATTTTGTTGATATCGGGCGGTTTGAAGCAAAAATGCCTTCAGTTTTTGTACTCCTTCCGCATGTTCTTCCGAATCCCGCAAGCTTGCAAGTGGCAAACTCGACACAACATGCATCTTCTTGCGAGCACGTGTCAAGGCAACGTTCAGCCGATTCTCTCCCCCTGGTCGATTTAGACTTCCCATCTGAAATTGAATATTTCCCTTGGCATTCGGACCATAGGTTGTAGACAACACGACGATATCATATTCGTCCCCCTGTACATTTTCTATATTTTTAACTCGCACATGGGTCCACCCTCGCTCATCGATTCCCTGTTCAATCCTTCGAGCTTGGTGGTAATTGAAGGTAATGATCCCAACCTTTTCTGTTATGGATCCCCAAGAATCAATTAGGTTCAGGATATACTCGGCCTCTAATTCATTGATGCGCCCATCCCATTTTCCCTGTACGCCATGATATACCAAAGCGGGTTCACCCCGTTTCCAAATCGAGAAAGTAGGTAAACAATGTAGCTTGTTCTGGTAGAAATGTTGATTGGAAAATTCAATTAAATCCGGATGTGCACTTCGATAATGCCCCCTTAGTTCCAATGTCGGTAGGTGCCATGATGCCAAATCTAGTAAGGAGTCCAAGGATAACTCAGGCTCCTCCTCTTCCTCCTCCTCCCATACGGCTTGGTATAAATCAGAAGGCCGTAATTGATGCTGATCCCCCGCAATCACCACCTGTTTGCCCCGAAATAATATGGGAATTCCGTGCTCCACAGGGCACTGAGAGGCCTCATCAAAAATAACCAAATCAAAGGAGGGTTCTTTGCCTAATGGAAACATAGACGCCGCTGCTTCAGGGGACGTTAGCCAGCAGGGTAAAAGTCGACTAACCTCTTCGCTGAACTCCTGCCACACTTTTCGCAAACTCCAAAGTTGACGTTTCTTTTGTATTTGATGCTGAAGGGGCCGAAATGTCGTCGGATTACGCAATCTATTGTGCGTCAAATCTCGAACCGTCTGTGCTTTAAGTGACTGAATCCACTGTGTTCGAACTGTCGCTTGTTTTGCTTCAATTGCTTCCTGCAATTGATCCTCGACCTCTTGCCAATGTCCAACTCCTAACCGACTCACCTCTGGGTACATTTTTTCTCCAAATTGTCGCCAATAGTGCAGCCATGAACGTCTCAATTTGATAGGCCATTCGGAGTCCTCTTGACAAAGTTTGACCAGTCGATATTCCTCCTCATGCCAGCCTCTAGATAGCTGGCTTAACTCAAATAAGATGGGCCGCATGGATTCAATTTGCTCCAAAGCCCGTGATGGATCTTCTCGAAATTTCACTTGCCAATAGTCCCCAACTTCCTCCAGCCAAGCTTGCTCATCCAGTGTAAAGCGCTCCCAAGCCATTTCAAAAGGGAGGGAGTCCTCTGTTTTTTCCCACGAGCAATGGGTATATTTTCCTCGCAAAGGCCGTATCCATCGTATATCCTGCCAAATATCAAGCCATTCAGCTGGTGTCTGGGCCGTACACCACGCATGAGTGGCCTTAAATCCTTTCCAGGCAATACTTTGGAGTATCCGATTTTTTAATGCATCCTCTGACTCACCCGGTAGCCGGACGGCCTGCAATGCATTAGGTAACCCAACAATCCTCCGCCAAGGTTGCCGTTTTCGATTCGAAAGCAAGTTTTCCCATGCCTCCAATGGCCATTGGTCCGAAATAATTACTTCGCCAGCCCAATGGGCCAACTGATTTTCGGTGGTTAAATTCACTCCTTTAGGTATTGGAACTCGTAACCACCGTAAACTTGTGGGGCGTTCACAACATTTTTTCCACCACGTCCAAAAATCCTGAAGGATGGAATCATCGTACCCGCCAGCCCATTCGGCCAGTAGTGGAAAACAAACTTTTCTAGAGTTTTGGTATTGATTCCACCGCAAGTGCCCCAACTCAGAAAGCTGTTGCCCCCAAACATGTCGCAATCGGCCGTTTTCGATGAAATCAATAGAGTTTTCTAATGCCCGAATGTACTTGAGAAACAACCGAATGCCATGTTCTTTTTCGGCATATCGGTCTTCAGACCATTGATGAAATACAGGGGAGTCCCAATGTGGTCCTGCTGGCAAATCACCCAGTGCCAAATAAATGTTTTTCAATGGCCAACCCATGGGCAATGGAGAAAATAAACCAACCCGTACAACTTCCAAATCTTCAGAATATTGATCAATTCGACGAGACGCTTGCCGAAAATTACGGTCTTGAAACCACGCTTCCCATTGATTGGTCGAGTTTTGGTATTCCGATAATTGCGCTAGATGATGGCGTAGCTTTGAAAAAATTTCTGGTCTATCTCGCTGGATATCGGTCACAAAACCTACAAAAGAGTCCGCCCCCAATTCTTGTAATCGCTCATAAACAGTTTCCAACGCCGCTCGTTTCTGACAAACCACCAGGACCCGCTTGCCTTGGGCAGTAAATCGAGCTACCAAATTGGTAATCAATTGTGACTTCCCACTGCCAGGTGGTCCTTGAACAACCATTGACGCACCTTGTTGGACCCGATTTAATACATACTCTTGGGAAGCATCTACAGGCAATGGATCCAATACCCACTCTTCCCGAATCTTCTCGTCGGCTTCCGTGTTCCATAAAGACCAGGGTGGCTGTGGGTAAAGCTGACTTAAATAGGTGTAATCTTCCCCCAAATACGATGAATAGGAGGGAAAAATACCCAATAGCGCATGCGAAAGTAAAGATAATTCACCGACGGCCTTTTTCTGTAAATCCTGAATACGCCAAGCGGGGTAGGGCTGAAGCGTCTGTTGAAATAAGGCAGAATCCATGCGAAGCCCAGGTAAATATTGACTGATCCAAGCGTGAAGCTTAGTCAGAAAGTCCAACAAACTCGAAATCTCCGACATCTCCCAAGGCCACTCCAGTGGAGGCATTTGCCCAGTCGATTGCCCGTACAAAAGGAGAAATGCCTGATTCCAGGTCGGTGGCTGTGGTATCAAAACCCATTTTCCCCGGTACATGTCGATTTCAACCGGGATCAGGATCAAAGGGCCACGAACTACCTGATCCTGACTCGTTTTACCCTCCACCACTGGATACCCCAAATGCAATGGGGCAGACCCCGTTTCTTCTTTCCAAATTCGAACGGTTTTTAAAAGTCCCTGCAAGGCCAAACTACGGTCATTGGATCGCCCATCACGAGGATCTACCACCGGAAATAATGGAATGGGTTGGGTAGTGAGTAAAGCTTTTTCGATCCACTGATGGGCAGGAAGCCCCCCTAGAAAGTCAAACTCCCAAAAATCGAGGCAAAAGCGGGGCCTCGCTTTCGGGACAACCAGCGAGCGATTTCGACTCGTCAACGGAATCAACCGACGTTGCCAGACTTTCCAGAGCTTTTCCATGTTTTAATGTAAGATCAGTAAATTACATCCCCGAATATCCGACTGATCAAATCGCCCCAAAACTTGGAATTGCTGATAATCCGGGGAATAGGAGCCTAGATCTTGGGTTTCGATAAAACAACAGCTATCTACATTTCCCAAGTCAATCACATTAATACCCCCTGTTTTTCCGCGACGAGCATGAGTTTCTTGACCGATTCTTTGACGTGGTAGGTAGTGAAACGGATCATTAATTTCACGTAAATAGATTCGCATAGAGGGAGGAGTATGAAACCATCCGTCACCCAAAGAATACCCTTGCGAAAGCAGTTCTGTCATGCCATATTCAGAGTGAATACTTTGAACAGGCCACGCTGTACGTAAGGTCTGGTGGACTTCCTCCCGAATCATTTCTTTTCGTCTCCCCTTCATTCCTCCTGTTTCCATCAGGATAAGTCGGTGGGTATTTTCGATTAACCAATCCTCGGCTGGAAATTCAGATAGAAGATCCAATAAAGCGAAGGTGACCCCCCATAAAATAACTTTCCTAGACTGACTGGATGTGTCCTCCAGCAGACGTCTCAGCTGGTGCATGAGGGCTCGGCGTTCCTCCAAATAAAATCCAGAGGCTGTCGAAAAGGACCGGGAGATAAAGTGCTGAACCATATACACCAGCGACGAGTTATTACGTTCTAGGTAGGAGGGTAGCAAAGCTAAAATATGGTAGTCGGTTAAGGCACCATAGAATTGCTCGAAAATTTTAAGGGAGAGAGCCTCGTAAAAGGCAAGATCCGCAATAAAATGACGGCTGGTTTGAGTGCCTGTGGTGCCGGAGCTTTCAAAGACATGAATGGGGTGAATGCCCTGACATACTATCGTATGCTCCTTAAAAAACTGGATCGGTAAACAAGGAATTTTATCTACCCGTCGGATTTTTGTTGGAGAAACCCCTAAATGTTGAAGATACTCCTTATATATTTGATTCTGGGAAGCTTGGTATTGAAAAATCTCCAACGCCAAATCTTCCCATTGGGGAGACGGCGTTTGGGAATTTAATTGTAAAACAGCCGATTTTAACTCGTCGGAAAATAACATAAATTGGAATAGGATTAATCCTTAAAACGTATGACACGGTCAAAAAAATTCCGTTTGCTAGGTACAAGCATCATCTTGTTTTGGGTTCTACAAAGTTGTTACAAAGAACCGGAATTTGATATGACTCCCGAGATTTCTTTTCAAAACATTCGGAAAGAAATTCGGGTGGATCAATTCACCGGTGCAAATAAGGATTCGGTCATTATCTCGCTTGGTTTTCGAGATGGAGATGGAGACCTTGGCTTGAACGAATCCGAAAAAGCCTTAGCTGAGCGTGATTTAAACTACAACTACATCGTTCGTGTTTTTCGGCGACGTAACGGCCAATTTGTCGAATTTCAGCCCTTTCTGCCCTATTCAGGTTATTTCCCTCGTCTCCGAAATGATAATCGGATTGGCCCTATCGAAGGTGTATTGGACTATTCGATCGATTTTCCGCATCCATTTACACCTCGAAATGATACCTTGAAATTCGAAATTCAAGTCAAAGATCGAGAAGGTAATTTTTCCAATAAAGTCGAAACGGAATCCATTATTTTGAATAACCTACCTCGTTAATTCAAAATAATTCGGAAAGTCGTTCCTTTGTCGATGCCGGTCTCATGGACAAACAGCTGCCCACCGTGATAGTTTTCGATGATCCGCTTGGCTAAAGTTAGCCCTAGTCCCCAGCCCCGTTTTTTTGTCGAAAAGCCAGGCTGAAATATTTTCCGTAAATGAAGTTTATTGATACCTTTTCCTGTATCCTTGAAATCGATTTGAATTCGACCTTTGGATAGAGAAGAAATCGTTACGTCCAACTGGCCTACCCCGGCCATGGCATCCACCGCATTTTTACTTAAGTTCTCGATGACCCATTCAAACAAGGGTTTATTGATTTCAATTTCATGGTGTGGATCTTGAAGTTGATTGTGAAATTGTATTTTGACTTTGGTCGAGATCCGCTTACTTAAATAATTGAGTGACTTCTCTAGAATCGGAGCGATAGCCTCTTTTTTGCGTTGAGGAACCGATCCAATATTCGAAAAGCGCGTGGTAATGGTATCCAGTCGGGCAATATCTTTAGTCATTTCATCGGCCACATCTTGGTCAAATTCAGGGTTGGCCCGCAGTACCTCGATCCAGGCCATCAGGGCCGAAATGGGTGTACCTAGTTGATGGGCCGTTTCTTTGGCTAATCCGATCCAAACTCGGTTCTGCTCGGCTCTTCGCGATGAACTGTAGGCGATAAAGGCCAGCAGTCCAAAAATCAAAAAGGTCGTTAAAAGAATATAAGGGAAATACCGGAGCTGGCGAACAATCTCCGAATTGGCATAATAAACATACCCCACGCTTCCCTCGAGTTGAAATGAAATAGGGGGGTGCTCTGTCCGCATTTCGTTGATTTTTTCGTAGATCATGACCTCTTTTTGCTGATTCGTCAGAGTCGAGTCGTCTAATTCCGGGATGTTCACATATTGGCTTGGTGAACCGTCCAAAACCAAAATGCTGGGAACCGTCTCATTGGCCATCACAATCTCCTGAACAAACGTGTAGTCACAATCACTGTTTAGGTCTTTCTCTACAAAAAACTTAATGCTCTCTGCATACAACTGCGCATATTTCTTTTCGCGTTCCTCCAACGAAATACCCAGTTGTTGGAAATAGTATAAAACCAATCCACCCAGGAGTAATAGGAACGAGATAAAGGCCAGCCGCCAACCGGATAGTTGTCCGTATAGATTGAAAAAAACTTGATTTTTTGCCATTGATTTCGAAACTTTTTGCGTTCTACAGACCGTTGTATCCTCAGAAACAAAAAGGTCTGATCACCCCATGATCAAATAACGTTTTTTGTATTATTACCGGACACTTGACAGAGACAATGTTTTGCTATTTAGAAGCTTTCTAAATTTATTTCTCTGATACTTGTCATAATCCCTTGTGGGATTCCGGTCGTATATTTGTAAAATAATTCGGTAAAGATACAGAATGAATAGTCAGTTTAAGGTTCTTTCCTTATCATACAAAAAAGCTCCTTTGGAGATTCGCGAGAAGCTTGCCTTTGACGAGGCTGGCTGCAAGGCGTTGATGACCCAAGCACAGGATCAGCTGGAATTGACTGAGGTGATGGTATTATCGACTTGTAACCGCACGGAAGTGTATTACTCGGGCTCAGAAGAACAAGGTGAAAGCTTAATCAAACTTTTGGCCATCGCCAAGGGAGAAGCCTCCTCGGATGTTCTACCCTATTTTGAATGGATCTCGGACTCTGCTGAAGCAGTTCGCTATTTATTTGAAGTAGCTCTGGGTTTGCATTCACAGGTAATGGGTGATCTCCAAATCCCAAATCAAATCAAGCATGCGTATCAATGGTCGGCAGACGTGAACATGGCAGGGCCATTTCTCCACCGACTTATGCACTCCATTTTCTTTGCCAATAAACGCATCGTTCAAGAAACCTCCTATCGTGATGGCGCGGCCTCCACATCCTATGCCGCAGTAGAAACCATCGAGACTTTTTTGCCCTTACTACAGCAACCTAAAACCTTGGTGATTGGATTGGGAGAAATAGGGGAAGACGTTTGCAAAACCTTGTCAGAAAAGGGATACACCGACATCACATTAACCAATCGAACCGCAGAAAAGGCTTCAGCCGCTGCCGCTTTGTACGGTTTTGATACCCTGCCCTTCGAGGAGGTAGAAACCGCCATACAAACCTCCGATATCATCATCTCTTCCATTCGGTTGGATCAACCCTTGATCACGGCAGAACTTCTAGCCAATCGGACCGTTGGCCGAGTTAAATATTTGATTGATCTGTCCGTTCCTCGAAGTGTAGCAGCGGATGTCCAACATGTACCGGGTGTTGTGGTGTACGATTTGGACGAAATTCAACAACGTGCCAACGCTGCACTTGAAAAACGGATGGCAGCCATTCCACACGTTCAGTCCATCATAGATGAAGTAGTCGCTGATTTTCAAGATTGGTCCCGAGAAATGATCGTATCACCCACGATACAAAAATTAAAACAGGCCCTGGAGCAAATTCGGAAAGAGGAAATGGCCCGACACCTGAAAAACTTGAGCGAAGACGAAGTGGCTAAGGTGGAGAAAATTACAGCTTCCATGATGCAAAAAATCATCAAGCTTCCTGTACTCCAACTCAAAGCAGCTTGTAAAAGAGGGGAGGCCGAGACACTTATTGACGTCCTAAACGATCTCTTCAATTTAGAAAGCGTCTCCACCCATGGATGATTCCATAAGATAAGAATCTCACCACCTTGAAATAGGGGCTACTTGATACCAAGTAGCCCCTATTTTTATGTTTTTCTGCCCAAAAGCGTCAAAATTACACGATTTTTATTGTGCAAACCTTCGCATGAATCGACAAATACTTACTTTTTGCTTGATCACTTCGATGTTTTTGACGCCAATGCTTTAATCTAATACATTAGTAGATTATTGCATTTTTTTTATAAAAAGTTTAAAAATGGTCAATTTTGTTGCATTATTCTAATAAAATATAGTATGAATTTTGTAGCAATAAATATTAAATCTATTTTTACGATTGCAATTGTCCATACAAGTTGTGGTCAAGGGCACTTTCAAATCTATTAATTAAAATAACCTAAAACGAAATGAAACAAATCTACTTCGTCCCCATTCGCGGGGTGTTGGCATTTGCTATGCTGTGGATTCTTTCGGTGACGGCCTTTGCCCAGAAGGTGGTAACAGGAAAGGTAAATGACAACGGTGGAAGCGGAATCCCAGGTGTCAGTGTGACTGTAAAAGGAACAACCGTTGGATCCGTGACTGATGCAGACGGTAATTACAGCATCAATGTTCCTGCCTCAGGAAAAACATTGGTGTTCTCTTCAATCGGGTATTTAGCACAAGAAATTGCATTGGGCTCTCAGTCAGTCGTCAATGTTGTATTACAAGATGATACCAAAAGTTTAGACGAAGTAGTTGTGACGGGGTATTCCGTGACCAACAAAAAAGAGTCAACAGCAGCGGTATCCATTGTAAAGGCGAAAGATTTGCAAGCTGTTCCCTCTGGAAACATTGAGCAGCAGCTTCAAGGTCGGGTGGCCGGGGTAACAGTTATCACCAACGGACAGCCTGGTACTACTTCCATGATCCGTGTACGGGGTTTCAATGCCGTAGGTGGTAACGAGCCTTTGTACATCGTAGATGGTGTGCCGGTAGGTTCTACGGATTTCCTTTCTCCTGGTGACATCGAGTCCACTACCGTATTGAAGGATGCTGCGGCAGCTTCAATCTATGGTGCGCGTGCAGCCAACGGGGTAATCGTTTACACCACTCGGAAAGGTTCGAAAAAGGCACGTAAAATGGAAGTTACCTACGATGGTATGTATGGGGTAACTGATCCAAACGTTGCGGGTGCACCCAAAATGTTGTCTCCTCAGCAACAAGCTGACTGGACACACATTGCCTACCGGAACAACGCGGCTGCGAACAACTCGCCAGTGGCTTACAACCACCCGCAATACGGAAATCAAGCCCAGGCTACTTTACCTGACTACTTGCATGCTAACGGTCAAAATGGGGTTCGGGGAACCATCAACCGGGCCGCAATCGATGCAGCGTATGCCGCAAACCCACAAAACGTATTCTTGATTCGTCCAAACCTAGCTGGAACAGATTGGTACGATGAAATCACACGTCGCGGAACGATTTCTCGCCATAACCTAGGTTTCTCGGGTGGTAGCGACAACGCTCGCTATTATGTAGGGATGGGTCTTCAGGATCAAGATGGTATCTTGTTGAACAATACGTTCAGTCGGTACACTTTCCGTGCTAACTCTGAGTTTGACTTAGGCAAACGTGTTCGCTTAGGCGAGAACTTGCAGTTTACCTACCGTTCTGTTCTTGGTCAAGCCGGTGCGAATGGTGGTATCGGTATCGCTTCCGAAGAATCGGTGGTGTTGTCTGCCTACCGGATGCCAACCGTTATTCCTGTGTACGATGAGTACGGTAGCTTTGCTTCAACTCGGGCGGGTGGATTTAACAACCCTCGTAACCCTGTTCGGACTTTGTTGACTAACAATGCCAACGACCGTAACTTTAATGCTAACGCATTTGGTAACGTGTACTTGGAGGCTGACCTTTTCAAAGGATTGACAGTTCGTTCAAGCTTGGGTGGTCAGTACAACAACTACTACTTCAAAGATTATAACTACCGCTATTTAGGTGATTCAGAGCCTGAGGCAAACAATGGCTTTGGAGAAGGTTCAGGATATGTTTTTGGATGGGTATTCACCAACACGGCTACCTACAACAAAAGCTTCGGAAAACATAATGTCAATGTATTAGCGGGTATCGAATCATTGAATACAGGAAAAGGTAGAAACTTATCTGCTTCTGGTCAAAACCCATTCACTATGGATTTGAACTACGTGAACATGTCGGTTGTTCAAAACCCAATCGTGAACTCAAACTTGTTCAACGGAGTAAACTTCTACTCGTTGTTCTCAGAAGCGAAGTATAACTACAATGAAAAATACTACGTGAGTGCGGTGATCCGTCGTGACGGTTCGTCACGCTTTGGTTCTAACAGTCGTTTCGGTACATTCCCAGCATTCTCAGCCGCTTGGCGTGTCACCAGCGAAGAGTTCATGAAAGGAAATTCATTGATCAGCGATTTGAAAATCCGCGGGGGTTGGGGACAAATGGGTAACTCGAACAACGTAGACCCAAACAACCAATTCTCATTGTTTGCAGCGGCTCGTAACCGTTCATTCTATCCAATTGAAGGACAAAACAACGGAGCAAACGAAGGATACTTCGGTTCACGTATCGGTAACCCGAACGCTCGTTGGGAAACCGTAACTACCGCCAACATTGGTTTTGATGCTACCTTGTTGAATGGTAAGTGGGAAATCGTAACTGAATTATGGCAGAAAGAAACATCTGACATGTTATTCAACGTGCCAATTCCGGCTGTAGTAGGTTCAAATGCTGCTGCTCCTCGAGTTAACATCGGTTCGATGTTGAACCGCGGTATCGACATCCAAGTAATCAACCGGGGTAAAATTACCAACGACTTGAAATACGATGTAACCGTGAATGCAGCCTTCTTGCAAAACGAAATCACCTCTTTGGCCCCAGGTCAAACTTTCGTGAACGGTCCTACTTTGCGTTCCATTACGCCAGTGCGTAACCAAATCGGTCGTCCTATCTCATCATTCTTTGGATACAAAGTGATTGGTTATTTCAATAGCCAAGAAGAAGTGACGAATAGCCCGGCTCAACAAGGAAAAGGTCTTGGTCGCTTCCGTTACGAAGATGTTGATGGAGATGGTGCCATCACACCTAATGACAGAACGTACCTAGGAAGTCCGGTACCGACTTTCACAGGAGGTATCAACTTCGGTTTGCAGTATAAAAACTGGGATTTTGCTACTTATCTTAACATCGTTGCAGGTAACAAAATCTTTAATCTATCGAAACAATTTACTGACTTCTTCGGTACATTCGAAGGCTCAGGAAAAGGTATCCGTGCTTTGGAATCTTGGACTCCAGCTTTGGGTAATAATGCAAAAGCTCCTATTTGGGAATCAGCTTCAAACATTTCAACCAACGGTGCTGAGAACTCTTGGTACGTAGAGGATGGCTCGTACATGCGTTTGCAAAACGTGGCAATTGGTTACACGTTGAGCAATACGACGTTGTCTAGACTTGGAATCTCGAAAGCGAGAATTAGTGTGTCTGGTAATAACTTCTGGACTTTGACCAAATACCAAGGTCTTGATCCAGCAGTTGGTGGTGCAGCGGATACAAACTTCGGTATCGATGTGGGTAACTACCCTGTTACTCCTAGCTATAACCTAGGTTTGAACCTTTCTTTCTAAGTTTTTTGAACACACACAAAACATTGTTATCTACATGAAATTTCAGTATAATCTAAAAAGAATTATCGTTTCCACCCTTGCGGTGTCTGCGGTAGCCTTTGCTTGTGATGACAGCTTCTTGGATGTTCCTCCTACAGGTTCACTCGGGGAAGCCCAGTTAACATCCCGGGCTGGGGTGGAAGGTGCCTTGATTGGTGCTTACTCCATGCTTTCTTCGAACGATGGATTTACCCGTTTATCTGGACCTGATAACTGGGTATATGGATCGATCCTCGGTGGTGAGGCCAATAAAGGAACTGACCCTGGTGACTTTATCACCATCAACCAAATGCAGCGGTACGAAACGGACCCAGCCAATGGCGACATCAACTCCACTTGGGCTGCCCATTACGAAGGTATCGCTCGGGCCAACGCCGTGATTCGTTTGGCTACTGCCTCTACCGAACTTTCTCAAGCGGAGAAAAACCGGGTATTGGGCGAAGCTCGCGTTATCCGCGGTCATTTCTATTTCAACTTGAAGCGTTTGTTCAATTCAGTTCCATACATTGACGAAACCAAAACCTATGGAAATGGAATTGAAAGCGTTCCTAATTCACCTGATTTTTGGGATAAGATTGAAGCCGACTTCAAGTTTGCTTACGATAACTTACCTGAAACACAAGCGCAAGCTGGTCGTGTCAACAAATGGGCTGCAGGAGCTTACCTTGCAAAATCCATGTTGTATCAAAAGAAATATGCGCAAGCTAAGGCAATCTTTGATGTAGTGATCTCAAGTGGTAGAACAACCAATGGTAAGAAGTTCGGTTTGGTACCTCATTACGCCCAAATTTTCAATGCGGCCAATGATAACCACGAGGAGGCTGTATTTGCTGTTCAAACTTCCATGAACACAGGTTCTACATCCAACGCAAACTGGTTCCAAGATTTGAACTACCCATACAACACAGGTCCTAGTGGTCCTGGTAACTGTTGTGGATTCTTCCAGCCTTCGTTTGACATGGCTAATTCATTCCGTACCAACGATTCAGGGTTACCTTTATTGGATGGTTCGTACAATGCAGCTGCTAATGCATTGAGAAATGATTACGGTGTTGAGTCAAGCCAGCCACATACTCCAGATATGGGTAACTTAGATCCTCGGATTGACCATTCCATTGGTCGTCGTGGTATTCCTTATCTTGATTGGCAAGATCACCCAGGAAAAGACTGGATTCGGAACCAAGCTTACGCTGGTCCTTACTCTCCTAAAAAATACATCTACTACAAAAACCAAGAAAACGTGTTAACCGATGGTTCTTCTTGGACACGTGGATACTCCACCATGAACTACACCATCATTCGTTTTGCGGATGTATTGTTGATGGCTGCTGAGTGTGAAGTAGAATTGAACAATTTGGAGAAAGCTCGCGAATATGTAAACATGGTTCGTAACCGTGCGGCCAATCCGGCTAGTTGGGTGACTAAAAATGGTCAGCCTGCGGGTAAATACGTGATCAGTGCCTATACTGCTCCTTGGACAAACCAAACCGTCGCTCGTAATGCCGTGCGTTTCGAACGGAAGTTGGAATTGTCTGGTGAAGGTCATCGCTTCTTCGACTTAGTTCGTTGGGGTATCGCTGCTACTGAATTGAATGCCTACCTACAACATGAAGCCCGCTTCCTTGTAACGAAGTTCGGCGGTGCGCGTTTCACTGCAGGTAAAGCAGAATTCTTGCCGATTCCTCAGTTGCAAATTGATTACCAAGGAACTTCAGTTTTGAAGCAAAATCCTGGATATTAATTCTGTCGAAATCAATAAAAAAGGCCTCCAAATCGGAGGCCTTTTTTATTGATTCAATACCAATTTAGTCGATCTGATACGTTAACAAGGCATCATAGGCAACATGTACTTTCTCAAAGTGGAAAGCTCTTTTTGTTTTCTCCCATGTTTTTTCAATCTCATTCTGCGCCAGATTTCCCAGACTCCCTAACAACGTATGCTTAAGGTCGCGAATGGGTTTGAATTGGCCTGCCTCAATGGCCAAACCAATTTCTTTGTAGGCATCTCGGAATGGAACGCCCTCCATCACTCGCTGGTTGACATTCTCCACACTAAATATGACATCGTATTTCGGATCATCTAAGAGTTCGGTTCGGACTTTCATGTGCTCAATCAAAAAAGACGACATGGAAAGACACTCCTTCATTTCGTGGATGGCAGGAATTAAAATCTCTTTGATTAACTGCATATCCCGATGATACCCCGAGGGCAAATTGGCCATGATCATTTGAATTTCGATCGGCATGGCCTTCAAACGATTGGTTTTCCCCCTTAAAATTTCAGCTACATCTGGATTTTTTTTATGGGGCATGATACTCGAGCCGGTCGTCATTTCGGACGGTAAGTCCACAAAACCAAAATTTTGACTGTTGTAGACACAAACATCCATGGCCAATCGACTGATCGTTTGGGCCAACGAGCTTATAGCTTGAAGCAGCAAGGTTTCGGTTTTTCCCCGCGACATTTGAGCATACACTACATTATAATGTAGATCATCAAATCCCAATAATTCGGTCGTTAAACGTCGGTCCAATGGAAAAGAAGAACCATATCCTGCCCCAGAACCTAAAGGATTTTTATTGATGATTTGATAGGCACCTTGAAGAAACTGTACATCGTCCACCAGCGACTCTGCATACGCGCCGAACCATAATCCAAAAGAGGAAGGCATGGCTATTTGAAGGTGAGTGTATCCGGGTAAAAGCACGTGTTGGTAGGTTCTACTTTGGCGGATTAGGTGGTCAAATAACTCGGAAGTTAGGCCAACAATTTGTTCCACTTCATGGCGCATGTACATTTTTAAATCGACCAATACTTGGTCATTGCGAGACCGTCCCGAGTGAATTTTCTTTCCAATTTCCCCCAATTTTTGAGTCAGCATGTATTCTACCTGAGAATGAACATCCTCTATTCCCTCCTCCAAGGTAAAGTTTGGGAGGTCCGAGTAAATTTCTCGGCAGGCCGCCAGTAATTTTTGTGTATCTTCCGTGGTCAATAGCCCAATACGATGCAGCATAATGGCGTGTGCCATATTGCCCAGAATATCAAAAGGTGCCAAATGGATATCCAAAACACGGTCTTGACCCACCGTGAAGGTTTCAATGCGAGAGGAAGTAACCTGCCCAGCTTCTTTTTGCCAAAGTTTCACGTACCGTTTTTTTTACAAAGAAACAAAATGAGGGGGTAAACACCACTCGAAAATTTTAGAATGAAGTCGATTATTTTGCATTTAAGGTTCCCATTCTCGCTGTTTCTGCTTCCTGTTTATTTGTTTTCACTGAGTCAAAATTCGGGTTGGCGGGTGTCAGAGGCAATTCTCCTGGGTTTAATTTGGCATCTGCTCGTCTACCCCGCTTCCAATGCATTGAATAGTTATTATGATCAAGACGAAGGTCCAATAGGTGGATTAGAGAATCCGCCCCAAGCCACTAAGGAACTGTATTGGGTAGCTTTAATTTTTGATGTGATAGCGATCGCATGGAGCTCTTTACAATGGGGATTCGGGGTTGGCCTTGGAATATTGGGCTATATAGCTATTTCTCGCGCGTACAGTAGCTACCCCATTCGTTTAAAGCAATACCCCTTCTTATCGTGGGCCATCGTTGGATTTTTTCAAGGAGCCTATGTTTTTTCACTCAGTGGATATGCATTAACCGACCAACTGGGAGATTGGCTTCCCGCGCTGCTCTCGTCCGGCACCTTATGGGCGATCTACCCAATGACACAAGTGTATCAGCATGAAGAAGATGCCAAACGTGGGGACCGAACCTTGAGTCTTGTTTTGGGAGTGCGCGGAACTTTTATTTTTACCGCCTGTTTGTTTGGCCTTACATCTATAGGGTATATTTATCTCTTGCAGGCGGAGGAAAGGTGGATCTGGTTGAGTAGCCAGGTACCCATTGTAGGATTTTTTCTGTTTTGGATGTACCGAGTGTTTCATCATGAAAAATGGGCCAATTTTACCTTTACGATGTACTTTAATGGGTTTTCTGCGCTGCTGCTCAATTTGGTTTATTTATTTTTTATCTTGAAAAAGTAATATAGTGCCATGAAAACATTATATTATCAATTCCGTGCGTTAAGCCGTTTCTGCCTTTATTTAGCCACTTATCCTCGTATTTTTCCGCCTATAATCGAGTTTGTCCGCTTGGGTTTCGAATTAGGCTCTTCTTTAAAATTTACTAAAAAACTTTGAACCTTTTAAAAGTTTCCACAGTTTTTATAACGTGGAAAATAAAGAGCGTATACTAGGAGCAGCGGAAAAATTGTTTTTCCAATTTGGTGTTCGGTCGGTGACGATGGACGAAGTGGCCCAGCAGACGGGTATGTCGAAGAAGACGATTTACCAATTGTTTTCGGACAAGAATACCCTGGTGCGGGAAGTAGCCCAATATCGGTTGATGACCGAACGCGAGATTGTGCGGCAAGTCCAGCAAATGAGTAAGAATCCGATTGAGGAGATCATTGTCAGCATGAAAGTACTACGGGAACTAAGCCAAAAGGTGAATCCAGTAATCTTTTATGACTTACAAAAATACCATTTGGAGGCTTGGGGACTGTATCAAGAGCACAAAGACTTTTTTCGTTCCATTGTGGAAACCAACTTAAGAAAGGGGCAGGAATTGGGTTTGTATCGTCCAGAAATTGACCCGTTGGTTTTATCAATTTTACGGATTCAATGTGTGGAGATGGGTTTTGATCAGACCCTTTTCCCCATAAGTCAGTTCAATTTTGAGGACGTTCAAACTCAGTTTATCGATCATTTTCTACACGGTATCTTGACGGAGGAGGGGCAACGCGTGTACCAAGAGACGTTGTCTCAAATCGATTCTTTTGTATTTCCGAACCATTTTCATAATCAATTTAAGTACCAATGAGACTATTCATCCTACTGATCTGCTTTGGCTGGATCGGTCAGGCGCATGCCCAGAGAGCTTTTTCGATGCAGGAGGCAGTTTCGTATGCGTTGCAGTCCCATGCGACTGTTCGTAACGCCCAAGCCGACATTGCCGATGCAGAGCTTCAAATTAAAGAAATTAAAGTAACTGGGATGCCCCAAATCAATGGGCAATTTCAGTACACATCCAACATCATTGTTCCTACCCAGCTCTTAGATGCCAAGAACTTCAACCCACAAGCGGCTGAAGGTGAGGTAGTTAAGTTTCGATTTGGGGTGCCTTGGGGTGGACAAGCCGGTATTGGTGTTAATCAGCTCGTATTTGACGCCACCTGGTTGGTGGGATTGCGTGCAGCCGATACCTACCGCCAATTAGCAGCCCAAGGATTGAAAAAAGCCAAAGAGGATGTGGCTGAACAAGTAACCAAAGCCTACCTTTCAGTTTTGGTCGCTGAGGAGCGGTCAAAAATTTTAGATTTGAACATCGCCCGGCTTGATTCCGCGCTGTCCACCACACGGGCTTTTCTTGCCCAGGGTTTTGTCGAAAAACTAGATGTATCTCGGTTGGAAGTACAACGTAATAATCTTTTAACCGAACAGCGCCGCGTGGCTAGTTTGGTGGAGCTATCTTACCAACTTCTTCGTTTTCAGATGGGGATAAACAACCAGGAGCCCATTCGATTGAAAGATCGCTTGGACGAAGCCTCCATTAAGGCATTGATGGCCTTGCCGCAAGAAAATGTCGATCCGGCGGAGCGAGTGGAGTATCAACAACTCATGACCCAACGGCGGTTGACTGAATTGAACATCGAGCGATATCAAAAAGCTTACCTACCGTCTGTTTTCTTCACCGGAAGCTTAGGAGCTGGCCATAGCAATACTCGATTTAACCCTTTTGAGCGCTGGTTTGGTTCTTCCGCCGTATCCTTGGGAGTCAATATCCCCATTTTTGATAGCGGGATGAAACGTGTTCAGATTGATCGCCAAAAGTTGAACATGGTGAAGATCGACCAAAGCAAGGAGCTATTGGTGAACTCTTTTGAACTTCAAAATCAGCAAGCTTTCACCAATCTACGCAACGGAATGGCCAATTTGGACATTCAAAAGCGCAATATGGAGCTTGCCTCGGAGGTGGTTCGTGTGTCTCAATTGAAGTACCAACAAGGTGTTGGCTCCAATTTAGAAGTGACAAATGCCGAGAACGATCTCAAACAAGCTCAGACCAACTATTTTGCAGCCCTGTATGATGTCTTGATCGCCAAGGTCGATCTGGACCGCGCACAAGGTAAACTACCAATAGAATAATTCACTTTTACGAAGAGTATAAAATCAAATGAAACGCACATCCCTTTGGGCTATCGCAGCCCTTCTTTTGACCACCTTCGCTTGTGGCGAAAAAGAACCCAAAACTTTGGAGGAAAAAAAGGCCAAATTAGCCCAACTACAATCCGAACAATCCACTCTTAATGCTTCGATCAAGGCATTACAATCTGAAATTGATAAATTATCGCCGGCCAAAGCAATCAAAGTGAAGTCGGTGGCTACTCAAGTTGTCACCACCAACGGCATTGACCATTACGTCGAAACCACTGGCCGTTTGGATGCCATCAACAATGTCCTGGTTAGTCCGCAAATGGGAGGAGCCATTGCCCAAATCCTTGTGAAAGAGGGAGATATGGTCGCGAAAGGACAAAAATTGGCGGTTATCGACAATACAGTGATGCGCAATTCCATTCAGGAAGTTTTGATCCAATTGGAAACCGCCAAAACCATTTTTGAGCGCCAAAAAGCGCTTTGGGATCAAAAAATAGGTACTGAAGTTCAGTACATCCAGGCAAAAGCGCAGGTGGAAGGTTTGGAGAAGCGATTAGCTACTCTGAAATCGCAAGATGCAATGAATATCGTTACAGCCCCGATCTCGGGTATGGTGGACGAAGTACGATTCAAAGCGGGGGAGTTGGCCGCGCCGGGTTTAGGTATCCTTCGTTTGGTTAATTCTGGAAGCTTGAAAGTCGTAGCGAATGTGCCCGATACGTATGCAGGTACACTCTCCATTGGAAATAAAGCGGTGATTCGCTTTCCTGATTTAAATAAAGAGGTGATCAGTACCATTTCTTTTGTCAGCCAAACGATCAATCCAACCTCTCGTACTTTCACCGTTGAGGCGAAAGTTCCAGCCGGTGATCGGGACCTGAAACCCAACCTAACAGCCGAAGTTCGGATCAATGACCAACGCCGCCCCAATGCCATATCGATTTATGAAAACGTGGTTCAACGTACCGATGTGGGTGACATCGTATATGTGGCGGTGAAAGAAGGTAATGGCTATGTAGCCCGTCAACGTAAAGTAACGAAAGGCTTAAGCTATAATGGATTAGTGGAAATTACACAAGGGCTTAGTGCCGGTGAAATGCTGATCACGGAAGGATACCAAGAGTTAGTTGATGGTCAAGCCATCCAATTTTAATTTGTCGACCCAAAGAAATGATGATAGATCAACAAAATTCCCACGAAGAGGTTTTTAAGAAAGGATTTATCTACAATATGATTGGTGGTTTAGCTAAAAATAAAACCACTGTCTACTTGATGATTGTCCTTGTGACCATTTCCGGATTCTTTATCTTTCAAAGTCTACCGAAAGAACAGTTTCCTGAGATCGTTGTGCCTCAAATTTATGTCAATACCGTTTACGCAGGTACAGCTCCTGCGGATATCGAGAATTTGATTAACAAGCCTTTGGAAAAACAGCTCAAAGCTGAAAAAGGGATCAAACGAATCAAATCGAATGCACTGCAAGATGTGTCCGTTATTTTGGTTGAATTTCAAACCAATGTTACCATCAACGAGGCCAAAGAACGGGTAAAAAGTGCCATCGATAAAGCACGTCGTGACTTACCAACCGACCTCACGCAGGATCCAACGGCTTTGGAAGTTAATTTCTCCGAATTCCCGATCATGAATATCAATTTGGCTGGAGATTTTCCGCTCGAATTGTTAAAAAAATACGCAGAGGAAATTCAAGATAAAATTGAAGCCATGCCCGAAATCACTCGGGTCGACATTGTCGGTGCGCTGGAAAGAGAAATCCAAATCAATTTGGATTTGGCCAAAATGAAAGCCTATGGTGTTACATTTTATGAAATCCAAACCGCCGTTCAGGGTGAAAACATCAATATCTCCGGAGGTGAGCTCAATGTGGATGACGTACGTCGGACACTCCGAGTGAAGGGTGAATTCCGCAACGTGGATCAACTGAAAAACGTGATCATTCGATCTGGCCAAGGGGCCACCGTCCGACTGAGCGAAATTGCAGAGGTAACGGATAGCTATGCCGAACGCCAAGATTTTGCTCGTTTGGATGATAAACCGGTGGTGACACTCAACGTAATCAAGCGGGGAGGGGAAAACCTGGTCATTGCTTCTGAAAAAATTGAAGAAATTTTAGCTGAGTACGAATCGTCCAAACCTCAGGGGTTGGAAGTGCGAATCACAGCCGATCAATCAGAACGGACGAAAGCAGACTTAAACGACCTAATCAATACCGTCGTGATGGGCTTCATTTTCGTAGTTTTTGTCTTGATGTTCTTCATGGGTGTCCGGGATGCGATCTTTGTGGGTTTGTCGGTTCCTTTGTCCGCCTTGTTGGCTTTCTATCCATTGCTGGCTATGGGCTTTACCATCAATACGATCGTACTCTTTGCCTTTTTACTTGGCCTAGGTATCGTGGTGGATGACGCCATTGTAGTGATTGAAAACTCCCACCGGATTTTCAATAAATACAAAAACTTAACCATCACAGAATCCGTAAAAATGGCAGCTTCTCAGGTGTTTGTTCCGGTATTATCCGGTACGCTCACTACGATCGCTCCCTTTTTCCCGCTCTTATTCTGGCCGGGCATTGTAGGGGAGTTTATGAAGTACCTGCCCTTTACTCTGATTTTCACCTTGGCAGCGTCTTTGATCGTTTCTTATTTAATGAACCCTGTTTTTGCGATTTCATTCATGCGCCGGGAGGAAGATGAAGAGAAAGAGCGTACAGGAGGCTTTGCCGATATCAAAACCGGTGTGTTCGCATTGGGTGGTCTAGCCCTACTTTGTTACCTGATTTCATTGGGTGGAAACACCCTCTTCTTTGGAGCCGGAAATATTTTTGTTTTATTCCTACTCCTATATGTATTTAATCATTTCATTTTGACACCCAAAATCATCGTTCCATTCCAGCGGAATCTTCTACCGAGATTGATGAACGGGTATCAAAATTTGATTTCGTATGTCATCACCGGATGGCGGCCGGTTTATGTGGTGTTTTCGATGGTTGGTTTATTGATTTTTACCTTTGTCATGTTGGGCATTGTTAAACCGAAGGTAATCTTCTTCCCGAGTGGAGATCCCGACTACGTCTACATTTACAATGTTCTCCCTGTGGGAACTGACGCCCGGAAAACCGATGCAGTGACACGGGAAATCGAAAAGCGTGTGTTTGCGGTTTTAGAAGAAAACAAAGCGATGCCAGCAGTCAACTCCGTTATTTCGAATGTGGGCAAAAATGCCGGCGACCCAATGAACCCTGACCGATCGGCTACTCCGCACAAATCGAAGGTTACAGTGGCGTTCGTTAGTAAAATGGAACGGGGTGCCGTGAGTTCTCAAGATATTTTGGATAAAATTAGAGATCGAGTCAAAGGAATTCCTGGAGCCGAAATTTCAGTCGAACGGGAACGGAATGGCCCACCCACTGGTAAGCCCATCACCATTGAAATTGTAGGGACGGATTTTGAAAAATTGATTGATCTTGAAAAAGAAATTCGGTCGAGAATCGCGAACTCAGGTATTCAAGGCATTGACGAATTAAAGTCAGATCTAATTACCAATAAGCCTGAAATTGTGGTGAATGTGAATCGGGATAAAGCCTCTCGGGAGGGAATAAGTACTCAGCAGATCGCATTCTCAATTCGGACCGCCTTATTTGGCCAAGAAGTCTCCAAATTCCGTGACGATGACGATGAGTATCCCATTCAGTTGCGATTGAAGTCGGAAGATCGTAGCCAGATTGAAAAACTACTTTCATTGAATATCACCTACCGGGATATGAATATGGGGGGAGTTTTGCGGAGCGTTCCTCTTTCTTCGGTGGCTGATATTTCGTATTCGACTACCTACAGCCAAATCAACCGGAAAGATAATGAGCGTATCGTAACCCTCAGTTCGGACGTCGTAGAGCCTTTCAATCCAACGGAGGTTAACAACCAGATCTTCCAAGCCCTTTCCGACATCGATTTACCGTCAGGCTATGCGATTCGCCAAGGAGGTGAGCAAGAAGAGCAAGGAGAGGCGATGGCGTTCCTTGGAGGAGCATTTTTGATCGCCTTGTTACTGATCTTCCTGATCTTAACCATGCAGTTCAACTCTTTGGTAAAACCTTTGATCATCTACATGACCATCGTACTCTCACTGATTGGTGTTTTACTCGGATTTATGCTCTTTAACATGACATTCTCCGTGATTATGTCAGGTGTGGGGATCATCGCCTTGGCGGGTATCGTGGTGAAAAACGGAATCTTGTTGATCGAATTTATCGATACGCTGAAAGATTCCGGAATGCCAATGCGCCAAGCAATTATCCAAGGTGGAGCAGCTCGTTTGACGCCAGTGCTTTTAACTGCCTCCGCAGCCGTTTTAGGTATGATTCCTTTGGCGATTGGTCTGGCGTTCGACTTCGGTGCTTTGTTCATCGACCTGTCGTGGGTAGTCCATGTAGGGGGTGACTCAGCCGTTTTCTGGAATATTTTAGCTTGGACCATCATTTTTGGTTTGATCTTCTCAACCGTTCTTACTTTAGTGATTGTTCCCTGTTTGTATTATCTCAATGAGCGATTCGGTATGTGGTGGAAAAACCGCCAAGCCGCAAAGGCCTAAGTTTAGTATACATAAAGTTTGGTGATCATTCCCGAAGGATTCTTTGAAACCTTCGGGATTTTTTTTGTCTTTTTCCAAGATTTTAACTCATTTATACCCTTTCTGCTTATATTTTTTTTAGAATCATTTTTACACCTTTGGAGCATGATTTTATTAATTGTAATTTTGACACTTAAAGAGGGTTTTTAACCTTAGGCATTTAATTTATTACGTGAAATCATTATTGAAATAAGATTATTCTCATGAACAAATTGCAACTCACATTGGGTGACAAAGTGTATTTTCCTTTTTTGGAGAAACCTGTTGCCTATGAAGGTCGGGAATCGGATAATCCGTTGGCTTTCAAATTCTATGATCCGAATCGTATTGTTGGGGGGAAGACCTTGCGTGAGCATCTTCGTTTTGCGGTAGCGTACTGGCATACGTTTTGTGGAACAGGAGGAGATCCATTTGGGCCAGGTACGAAGGTATTCCCGTGGGATTTATCTTCCAATCCGTTGCAAGCAGCACACGAGAAAATGGATGCTGCGTTTGAGTTTTTCACCAAGTTGGATGTTAACTTCTGGTGTTTCCATGACGTTGATATGTCTCCAGAAGGAAGTAGCCTAGCCGAATACGAATCCAATCTGCGTAAAATGGTTGATTATGCCAAGGCCAAGCAAGCGGCTTCAGGAGTACAGCTTTTATGGGGAACGGCCAATTTATTTTCGAATCCACGGTACATGAATGGGGCGTCCACTAATCCCGATTTTCAGGTCGTGACGCACGCTGGTTTTCAAGTGAAAAACTGCATTGACGCCACCATCGAATTAGGCGGACAAGGCTATGTTTTCTGGGGAGGTCGAGAGGGGTATAATTCGCTGTTAAACACCCAAACAGCGAAAGAACTGGATCACATGGGGCAGTTCCTCCGCATGGCTCGGGATTATGGTCGTCAACAAGGATTTACTGGGAAGTTCTACATTGAACCCAAACCTTGTGAGCCTTCCAAGCATCAATATGATTATGATGCCCAAACGGTCATTGGTTTCCTTCGAGCTCAGGGCTTGGATCAGGATTTTCAACTCAATTTAGAGGTAAATCACGCCACCTTAGCAGGCCATACTTTTGCGCATGAGCTTCAAATGGCAGTAGATGCTGGTATGTTGGGATCGATTGATGCCAACCGCGGCGATTACCAAAACGGTTGGGATACCGATCAATTTCCGGTGGATTTGTATGAATTGACAGAGTCTATGTTGGTCATCCTGGAAAATGGAGGATTTACTACGGGAGGTATCAATTTTGACGCTAAAACACGGCGAAATTCCACAGATTTGGAGGATATCTTCATTGCCCACATTGCGGGTATGGATGCTTTTGCTCGTTCTTTGATTGTTGCACACGATATTTTGGAAAAATCACCTTACAAAAAAATGCGCGCGGAACGGTATGCCAGCTTCCAGTCAGGTGAGGGTGCTCGATTTGAGGCCGGCCAGATGAGTTTGAGTGAACTGGCCTCTTTGGCCGTGGCTGGTGGAGAACCTGCCCAACGCAGTGGTAAACAAGAATATTTTGAATCACTCATTAACCAGTACATTTGATTTTTTGCGAAAACAATAGACCCTGTAGCTTTTAGCCACAGGGTCTTTTTTACTTTGAACGTGTGATCCCAATTAAGCGTTTTTGCTTACTTGAATGTTTAAGATCAACTTCACTTCATCCGATACCACAACACCACCCGCTTCGGTCACAGCATCCCAAGATAGCCCAAAAGCTTTGCGGCTAATTTTTCCAGTCATTTCGAAACCTGCTTTGGTGTTTCCGTAGAAGTCCCCCATTTGGCCTCCATACTCACCTTGCAAAGTAACAGGTAGGGTGGTACCACGCAGCGTCAAGTCTCCAGTGACTTCGTAATTATTCTCCGATTTTTTGGTGAAACTAGTCGAAACAAACGTTAGTTTCGGGTGGTTTTCTGCATCAAAGAAATCGCCTGATTTTAAGTGGCCATCACGTTGCTCGTTTCCGGTAGAAATGGAATCAATCTCAGCTGAGAATGTGGCTTTTGCACCTTCAAAAGAATCTTCTGAGATCGTTTCGATAGTTCCTTCATAAGAGCTGAAATCTCCCGTTACGGTGGAGATCATCAAGTGTTTTACTTTGAATTGTACTTCAGAATGCGAGGGGTCGATTGTCCAAGTTGCCATATGTGTATGATTAATATGTATTTACATTAAATGTTTGTACATATAACTGAAGTGAGTTAAAAAAAGTTTAGGGACTTGAAAAAAAAGGAAACAATTTGAATTCTCAAGGCGTTGGGATAGTAGGTAAAAACTATGTCAGGTAGGGGAATGAATTCTGAGAAAATATCCTTAATTTGCTGGAGTAAATAAGTCCCTTCTTTTATAAAACATTAAAAATAAGTATCTTATGTTGAATGATGCGCAGTTGATGCAAATCGAACCTTTGTTGATGGATGATCCCAGTCGTTTCGTCATTTTCCCAATCAAGCACAACGATATTTGGCAGTTTTACAAGAAAGCAGAAGCTTCCTTTTGGACGGCCGAGGAAATCGATTTATCGCAAGACTTAAAAGATTGGGAAAACTTAAATGATGGAGAGCGTCATTTTATCTCCCATGTATTGGCTTTTTTTGCAGCTTCTGATGGCATTGTGAACGAAAACCTGGCTGTAGACTTTATTTCCAAAGTCCAATATGCTGAGGCTAAATGTTTTTATGGGTTTCAAATCATGATTGAGAATATTCATGCAGAAACCTATTCATTGTTGATTGATACATACATCAAAGACCCGGTAGAACGGGACAAGATGCTCAATGCGGTGGAGCACATTGATTGCGTCCGGAAAAAAGCAGACTGGGCGATGCGTTGGATCGAGCAAGGCTCTTTCATCGAACGTTTGATTGCCTTTGCAGCCGTGGAAGGAATTTTCTTCTCTGGCTCCTTCTGTTCGATTTTCTGGTTGAAGAAACGGGGTTTGATGCCGGGTTTATCGTTCTCCAATGAGTTAATTTCCAGAGATGAAGGCTTGCACCGTGATTTTGCTTGTTTACTGTACACCGATCACATTCAAAATAAACTTCCCGAGGAAAGTATCTATTCGATCATCAAAGATGCGGTGGAAATCGAAAAGGAATTTGTTACCGATGCTTTACCAGTTTCACTCATCGGGATGAACTCTGAGTTAATGTGTCAATACATTGAATTTGTGGCGGACCACCTTCTCGAGTCATTGAACTTACAAAAAGTGTATCATGCAAACAATCCGTTTGACTTCATGGACATGATCTCTTTACAAGGAAAAACCAACTTCTTCGAAAAGCGAGTAGGGGAATACCAAAAAGCTGGTGTGATGTCTGACAAAGAGAATATGTCTTTCTCGTTAGATGAAGATTTTTAATTGATTCTGATCCAGTTAAAAGGCCCCTGAAATCGCTATTCAGGGGCCTTTTTTTAGTGCTTTTAACCAATTTGCGTATTTTTGTGTATGGCATCCATTTTTGAGACTCCCATTGAATTTTTGAAAGGTGTTGGGCCACAAAAAGCGCAATTACTCCAACAAGAACTGCAGATCTTCACCTTTGGGGATTTGTTGTCTCATTTTCCCTTTCGGCACGAAGATCGCACGGCGTTTCATCGCATTCGAGAACTTTCCGATGCCGGTGCCTATGTCCAAGTGAAAGGTCGGTTACGGAGTTTATTCCGCGTTGGTGAGGGAAAAAAAGAGCGACTGCAAGGTGAACTCATCGATGGGACAGGGACACTTTCCCTAACCTGGTTTCAAGGCATTGCCTTTCTGGAGAAACAATTGCAAATAGGTGGTGAATACATTGTGTATGGAAAACCAGCTGTTTTTCAGGGACAATTCCAAATCACCCATCCTGAAATGGATGTTTTGACTCCGTTAAATGAAAACAGAGGCTATTTTCAAGCAATTTATCCATTGACCGAGAAGCTAAAAAAGCGGTATGTCGACTCGAAACAGATCAGCAAATGGGTCCGATTGGTTTTAGAACAAACCCATGGACAAGTTCAAGAAACACTGCCATCCTCTTTGTGTCAACGTTTTCGGCTGTTACCCAAAGCAGATGCACTCTGGCAAATTCATTTTCCCACCCAACCCGAAGGACTTAAACAAGCCTTACGCCGTTTGAAGTTTGAGGAATTATTCTACAATCAATTCCGTTTGATTTCGCAAAAAATGGGAAGACAAGAGAAATTCCCTGGGCAAGTGTTCACTCATACCCGTTTGCTAACCGATTTCTATGAAAATCACCTACCTTTCGATTTGACCAATGCCCAAAAAAGGGTCATCAAAGAAGTCTTTCAGGATCTTCGAACAGGCAAGCAGATGAATCGTTTGGTCCAGGGAGATGTCGGAAGCGGGAAAACCATCGTCGCCTTTATTTGTATGCTATTGGCCATCGACAACCACGCCCAAGCTTGTCTAATGGCACCGACTGAAATCCTGGCAGATCAACATTTCCGAGGCTTATCCACCTATGCTGAGCTCCTTGGATTAAAAATTGCTCGCCTAACAGGCTCTACCAAGAAAAAAGAGCGGCAAGAAATACACCAAGGACTTCTTGATGGTACCCTTCACCTATTAGTTGGTACACATGCCTTACTTGAGGACATTGTGCAGTTTGAAAATTTAGGATTGGTGATCATTGATGAACAACACCGATTCGGAGTGGCGCAACGAGCCAAATTATGGGCAAAAAATAAAGTATTTCCCCCTCATATTTTGGTCATGACCGCAACGCCTATTCCTCGTACCCTGGCCCTTACTTTATATGGAGATCTCGACCTTTCGATCATCGATGAACTACCAAAAGGAAGAAAACCCATCAAGACGGTTCATCAGTTTGATGCCGATCGTTTGAAAGTATTCGAGTTCTTGCGCCATGAAATTGCCAAAGGTCGGCAAGTATATATTGTGTATCCTTTGATTGAAGAATCGGAGCAATTAGACCATAAAAATCTGATGGATGGGTATGAAAGTATATCTCGTGCCTTTCCGGAATGTGCACTGAGCATTGTTCATGGAAAAATGAAGGCGGCGGATAAGGCCTTTGAAATGGATCGTTTCAAACGGGGTGAGACACAAATTATGGTGGCTACAACCGTGATAGAGGTTGGTGTTGACGTTCCCAATGCCTCGGTGATGGTGATCGAAAACGCAGAGCGGTTCGGGTTGTCGCAACTCCACCAGTTGCGTGGCCGCGTTGGGCGTGGTGCCGAACAATCGTATTGTATTTTGATGTCAGATTACAAACTTAGCCACGATACGCGCCAACGACTGCAAACGATGGTAGCTACCAACGACGGTTTTGAAATAGCGGAGGCCGATTTACGTTTGAGAGGACCTGGAGATATGGCCGGTACACAACAAAGTGGCTTGATCGACCTTAAAATAGCCGATCTTTCCAAAGACCATGAAATGTTAAAATATGCTCGTGAAGCAGCCTTCGCGATCTTGGAAGAAGATCCGTCGCTAGAAAGGCCGGATAACCAACCCATTCGGCAGCATGTAAGTAAGATCAACAGCACCGATTTGAATTGGTCGCGAATCAGTTAAAAATTACTTAGGGAAATAAACAGGAGGCATGGTGAATCGTTGAGTTTGAAACACAAAACCAGCAGAGACGGAAAATCCTGGTAATAATTCTAAACTGTTTTGAAACTGCCAAACCCCATCTCGACCTATTTTTTCACGTGACCGTATCCGTTTTGCCCAAGGCGGCCCCTCCTCCAAATTTCCGGTATTGGGCTCTAAAATTTCCTCTGGATGGCAAGGGAGTTGAAAAATTTTAGACCATTCGGAGGTATTTTCGCCTGCAACCCACCGGAATCGATAAGAGACAAGCCCGGGGCTTTTACATCGGTAGTGATCTATTAAAAATGGTTCTGTTGATGAAGCAAATGTTTCCCATCCTGTTGCATGGAGTCTTTGGGCTTCCAAGGAAAAGTCGGGAAGGGATTGAACAAATAAATGAGTTCCTGTGGTTTGATACCAAACAGAGTCCAAATGTGGTGGAAGTAAGGGCGGGTGGATTGGAAGTTGATAAAAAGATAAAGCCCGTCTTCCTAACCGATTGCTCAAAAGAGCCCCAATAAATGGGGGGTCGGTAGTTAAGAAAGAGGGTAGGTAGGTAACAAATCCTGAGTTAACCGATTTTTTTAAATGTAATATTATTCGATTTCGTTCTTGTGTTACAGATTCCACCAGGCTGGGTTCTGTGCGAGAAGTTACCTGATTGATAAAGAATTGATCGGCAATTTTCCATACACGATTGAGTATGACAGAGTCATTTGGAATAATGAAACGTTGGTTTTCTTGAAAAACCAAATCAAGTCGGTGACCGTCATTGTGTCGTTCAATTCGCTGCACGGTCGGGAAGTGCTCTTCGGGCAATACGGTTAAATTGTAAACATCGCCCCGAAGAAGCCGGTAGATTTCGTTAGTCAATTGTTCGTGTCCCTGCCGATCATGGTGCGCACCATCGTATATAGGGATTCCAATGGCCGTGACAGCCCGCATTCTTGGAAAAAGAAGAGGAGTTCGTCGAATCCAATCTCGTAACAATCCGCCTTCTTCCAACGAAAAGCACGATTGAATGGCTAGTTGGACATTGTAAAAATGGCCGTTGAAATCGATATCGTTTTGAATGGCTTGGTAGAGGGAAGTAAAGCGCTGAGGATATTGGATTACCCCTCCAGGATTTCCACAAAGTTCATTTTCTCCTTGTCTCCATAAAAATGCACGAACATGGCCTTTGGCTCCGGCTTGTTGCATTCGAGCGATAAATCGACCATAGGTCGTAGAAAGGTCGGTCGGATTTTGGCTGTTTCGATCAAACAATTGGTTGATCGATGCCCCTCCTTGCGCACCGTTGATAATACAGGTTGGTATACCTGTTTCTTGCAAAATTCTTTTTTGTAGATTTAAACCAATCCCCCCGTATGTCCATAGGGTTGCTTACTTGGAAACCAAGTTAATTGATTAAGTTGGTAAATATCTTGATTGAAGGTGAAGTTTCGTAATAATCGATCATCCACTGAGGCTAGAACTGCATCATAATCGGCTTGGGCTACCATATTAGATTGCCCGTACAAGGCGATAAAGTCACCACAAACTACCCGATCAACGGAATGTACTAAGGTTGAATCGCCTCCGACATGAATGAAAAAACGAAAGGAATACTCCTGTGGTTTGGCTTGCAGTGTAACTGGAAATTGGAACTCACGTTGAGACAAGGACACAACTTGTTTTGAGTGAGTGTACAATTGACCATCTGCCAATACGGTCAAACTCAAGTGGGTGGCGGAGGGTTGAGAAATCGTTAGTTTCCAGGTAAATGATCCGGAATGAGCATCAAGTCTAGGAACCAACTGGAGGGGTTTCAAGGCCTGTTGAAACTGAACTTGTGCCAGGCTGCTGAAGGAAAAAAGCAAAAATAAGAGTCTCCACATAAAAAAAACCTATCCAACGAAAAGTCTGGATAGGTTTTCAAGTTACAAAATAAATTGAACATTGAACACTCTTTTATCGAGTTGCCATAGGATCTGGATTACTATCCCGATCCCCAGTAACAGTTCCACGAGAGTTTACCGGGCCTAAAAGCAAAATTCCAGCAACATGCGGTGCTGCCATGGAAGTACCACTAATGGACCGGTAGGTAGCCCCAATCCATGTGGAGTTGATTGCCACACCTGGTGCACAGAAATCGACAGGAGGATTTCCGAAATTAGAAAAAGAAGCAAAAACATTGTTTACATCATGAGCTGAAATCGTAAAAATATTGGCTCCATTAACTCGCGCAGGGGATGAAGTATTGGCATCCGCCGAGGAGTTTCCTGCAGCTAATACGAACTTGATACCCTTGGCAGCTGCGTTGGAAACCGCTAAGTCAAGTGCACTCGAAACTCCTCCGCCCAAACTCATATTGGCTACATCACCTACTGCCCCGTTGGCCGAAACAAAGTCTACACCAGCAATAACTCCGGCATTCGACCCCGATCCCGTGGATCCGAGTACTTTAACGGGAATAACCGTGGCACCAGCCGCAACACCTACCACACCGATGGTATTATTTAAGGCAGCAATGGTCCCGGCTACGTGCGTGCCATGGCCATTTCCGTCATTGGTTCCAGCATCTCGTCCCGAAGTAAATGCCGAAAATCCTCTGGAGGCATTTACGCGCAAGTCGGGATGCGATGTTTCAATTCCGGTATCTATTACCCAGGCATTTTTCCCGGTACCATTTCCCGCACCGCCAACACGTGTTATGCCCCATGGAATCGTTTGAGCGGGCTGTGTGGTAGTTCCTCCACCTTTGCGTTGAGCAAGCGATACCTCGAAGTCAGCCTCAACGGAAACTACTTCAATGTCGGATGCAATTTTTTGATACAACCCTGGGGATAAGAAAGCTGAAAAACCTTGAAGGGCCGAGGAATAAACAAACTCGATTTGGCTTTCAGATCCACCATACCGTTTCATAATGCCCACTGCCTTACCTCGCATTTTTTCCCCTAAGCCTTTCAAAGTGGCATCTTCTTTAAGCACAATGATGTACTTGCCTGGGATGATTTTCGGTCCATTGGAGGAAGCATTTGCCATCATCTCATTGGTTTCCGAGGTAAGAACATCTTTGGAATCGGGTTGACACCCCCATGCCAATAAAGCAGCAAATCCTAGGGACAATACTTGTTTTTTCATATGTTAGTTTGGTAATTAATGCTCAAATGTTAATTTATTTTGATACAAGTCCAAATTCGTGATCTTTCTGGATGAAATGATTAGCTTTTTTTCGAAATTTCAGTAATTGTCTGATTTTAAATCATTTGACCAAATTAGTAAATTGACCTACTAACTAGATTATTTAAATTATATATGAAAAGGTTTGTTATTTTTGGATACCATACCGTTAAAACCTCCGTGGGATACCGTTATTTTCTCCAAAAAAATTAAAAAGATGCTCATGAATCGTCGCGTATTTGTTTTCAGTAGTTTGTTGGGAGGCGTTCTTAGTTTGGCAGCTAAATCCTCCAAACTTCCCTTGGCATTTTCTACCCTTGGTTGTCCGGACTGGTCCTGGGATCAAATTCTGACATTTGCCCAAAAATCAGGTTTTTCTGGTATCGAGTTGCGGGGTATAGGTCCTGATTTGGACATCTTGTCTTCTCCTGTTTTTTCGAAAAGCCAAAGAAAAGGAACTCTTCGGCAGTTAAATGATGCAGGAATTCAATTATTTAACCTCGGCTCCTCGGCCCACCTGCACGCCCACGATCCGAAAGTTCGGGCCGAGCAACTCGATCATGCAAAACGCTATTTGGATTTGGCCATGGAAATGAACTGTCGATTCGTCCGGGTTTTTCCAGACCATTTTCCGGTGGGTTATACACGGGAAGCCACACTGGAGCAAATCAAATCTGGATTAACGGAATTATCAAACCATATTCATGGATCCAAAACCAGGGTCTTATTGGAGACACATGGCGAGGTGGTTGCCAGCCCCATGTTGGCAAATATCATGCAGGAGGTGAATCGAAAAGAGGTTGGTTTGATTTGGGATCCATTTAACATGTGGATCAAAACCCAAGAAGATGTGGCGGCTATGTATCATAATTTGAAACCATGGATACGCCATGTGCATTTAAAAGATGCACGTGTTTCAGCCACTGGGTTTACGTATGTACTTTGTGGCCAAGGTGATTTTGCCTTGGATAAAGTGGTTCAAATACTGCAAAAAGATAAATACTCAGGTTATTATAGCTTGGAATGGGAAAAGAAGTGGCATCCAACCATCGCACCACCCGAGGAGGCTTTCCCCCACTTCGTTTCCTACATGCAACGCTTTACTTAAGTTTCGAGAAAGAGGTCGATTTCATGTAAACCGAAACAATTTTCTCAATGAGTGGGCCATTCTTTTCTGACTCAGAGGCGACTTTTTTCCAATCAGGATCTTGAACAAAAGATTTCCAATTGTCTTTGGCCGCCACTTCACCTTTTGGGTGAGCTAGCCAATAATATAAAACGGTGGGCTCCTCCAATGTCGTGAAATACATGACGTTTTGAAGATGATGACGGTCAAATAAAGCACGGGTATGATTGGCAAAGCGATCGAGAAGTTCGGGCATTTTTCCTGGCTTAGCATAATAAATCCGGAGTTCATACTCCCGATCTTTTGAGGCACCTTTGGGTTTTTTGATAGATGAACTGAGACGGGTATCCAGTTTTAAAAAGATGGATTCTACTCGGTTGACAATTTTACCAGATACTTCCGAGGCTGTTCGGGCAGCGTGCCAAGCGGGATCCTCACCAAAAGCCTTCCATGAGGTTTTTCTTGATTCCATCGATGGATATTCCAGCACATAGTACAGGGCATTGGAGTCGGCTGTCGCATTCCAATAGCCGATGTTTTTCATTCCGTGTTTTTCAAATAACGCTAATGTATGGTTTTCAAAACGTTGCAAAAGTGCAGGTCGTCTACCCGGTTCGCAATGGTAAATACGTAATTCGAATACAGATTGTGCAAATGCACTCGAAATACTGACTAGAAGCGTGAGGGTCAGTAGAAATGATCTTAGATTTTTCACAAGTTGAACGTAAGGTTGGTTGAACAAGATGGAAAGATACAAAACAAGATGAAATTTTGATGCGATAAGCGTGCAATCCTACTACTTTTGCGAATTAAAAAACGGATCAAAATGAAAGGACTTTGGACCATCGGTCTACTCTTCCTCTCAAATGTCTTTATGACGGTTGCTTGGTACGGGCATTTGAAGTTCAGTGAATGGAAATCTACCGCATCCCTTTCCCTGTTGGCGGTCATCTTGATCAGTTGGGGGATCGCACTTTTTGAGTATTTTTTTCAGGTACCGGCCAATCGAATTGGTTTTAAAGAGCACGGTGGACCTTTTTCCTTGGTCGAACTCAAGGTATTGCAGGAGGTCATTTCTCTGTCTGTTTTTATGATTTTTACCTTGGTTGTGTTTCGAAATGAAACCATCAAATGGAATCATTTGCTTGGTTTTGGATTCTTGGTGTTGGCTGTCTATTTCATCTTTCGTAAGTAAAAACGCCTGATGAAGGGTTTCACCAGGCGTTTTTAAATTTACTTCTTCAAATCCTTCATGAGTTCCCGGACTGCAACTTCCAATTGCTTGTCGGTTCCAGCTGAAATCCAGTTCGGCTCGTTTTCAACGATAATATCGGGAATGGCGGGCCCAACCACTTCTTGATTTAGATCCGTATCCTTTGTAAACCAACCTCTACCAGGTAGCCGAATAAAGGATCCATCCATCAATGATTTTCCACCAGTCGAAATAACGGAGCCATTGGTAGGTAATCCAACCAATTTTCCTATTTTCAACCCTTTGTAGGCATGTGAAAATATTTCTGCATTCGAATAAGATCCCTCATTGCAAAGAGCGATAGTCGGTTTGGTCCAGGCGGCATATACCAAACGTTCTCCAATCGGATAGTAATCTTTGAACTTGCTCTTCTCTTTTTCTAAATCTTTGGCAGCCCCACGGGGAATCGTGTAGGCATGTTGTTTGTAATTTAAGATGGTCATGAGGTAATCGGCTGTATTTCCTCCTCCATTGTACCGAACATCAATAACCAACCCGTCTTTTCCATATCCTGCTGCTGTGAATTCGCGTTCCACCACTTCAAAGGATTCGAAGTTCATTCCCCGGATATGTATGTACCCTAAGCGCCCATTCGACCATTGATCGACCAACGCTTTCCGTTGATCTACCCACTCCTGGTATAAAGCATCCGACAGAGAGTTGGTCAATCGCATCACTACTTCGCGAATGGATTTATCTTTTGCCTGAACTTCCAAAACCACTTTTTCATTTACTAAGCCATTCAAATAGCTGTAAAAATTATCCTGACCCGCTATTTTCTGCCCATTCACCGAGAGAATGACCTCGTCGGGAAGTAGCTGACTTTCTTTTTTACTCGCAGGTGTTTCGGGAATAATTCGCTGAACGGCCATCCCTTGCGCACTAGGAGCTAACTCAGCTCCTAAAAGTCCTGTCAGTTCACGTTGTACCTCCGCACGGTCGGGTACGGTTAAACCCATGTGGCTGGCATTGATTTCACCCAGCATGAGATTAAACATATCCCGGAAATCCTGAGACGTGGAGGCAGCCAAGGTCCGGTCTTTGTATTTTAATTTGATTTTATTCCAATCATACCCATGGAATTGCGGATCATAAAATCCATCACGAATGGTTCTCCAGGCTTCCTCAAACACTTGAAGTCGCTCTTGAGCATAATCAATTTTCATTTTGGCACTGAACGGAATCGATTCAGACTGACTGGATTTAAGGTCTATCCGGGCAATACTACCCCCACGATTAAAGTACAAATACTTAAATTCCCGGTCCGGTTGAACTCCATTTGGATTGGTTCCTCCCCGGGTGATTTCCTTCAAGCCTTTGCCATCCCATTTGATCGAATACAGGTCACTTCCCCTTGCATTGGAGTTGGTGGTGGTGTAATAAAATGTTTCACCATCTTTGGAAATAACCAAATTTGATTCATTTCCAGGGAAGTTGGTTACTTGAACCACCCGTTGATGAATGTTCTTGAGATCGATTTCTACTGGTTTAACATTTTTTGAGGGTTTCTCTGCAGGGGCATCCAGTTCTTGCCAATCTTGGGTTGATCGCTCATAGTCTGCTTGTTTCAACCAGACAAACCAGACATCCTCACTTCTTGAAACGCTCCGTTGGGAAATAAATCCTAGCTTTGAGCCATCGGGACTCCAGAAAGGCCGGCTATCTCGACGTGGGTGCATCGAAACGTTGGTGGGTTTTCCGGATCCATCAGAAGGTTGAATGAATACCTCTTGATTAAAATACAAGTCGGTTTGAGAATAGGCAAGCCACTTACCATCTGGGCTCCACATGATTCCGTCTGGGGAAGTCCATGAATCCGAAAGGATTTTTTCTTGTGAGATGGTTCCATCCCCTGCGATGTTCGCCACCAAGAAGGTACCTCTGCCTCGAACAAAAGCCACTTTTTTGCCATCAGGAGAAATCACAAAACTACTTTCATCCTCGGGAGTTTTGGTCAAGGGTTTGATGGAGTGCTTCAATGACTTGAACAAGTCTTTCTCTTTAGGATCGGCTGAAACCACGGCATATGCCTCAAAGTTCCCATTGGCACGATCACTCATAAAGAGAAGGGTGGAGTCGTTCAACCAGGTAGGTTCTTGATCTCGGAAAGGATGGTTGGAAACGTTTACCGTCCGGTTTTTTTCTTTGTCGGCTTGTGAAACAAAGATTTCCCCGCGGATTTCAAACGCAAGGTATTTACCGTTTGGAGAAATGGCCACACTGGATGCTCCATTGGAAAATGTTTTGGTTTCGGTGGCATCCAAACGGTCGTCCGCTGCTATTTGGATGGAAAGGGGAGTCGACTTACCTGAGGCCAGGTTGAGCATATAAAATTGGGTATCTTTTTCCAATACGGCGGTCTTTCCGTCGGCTGAAAGACTATAGGCTCGAATGGACTCATCTTTGAAAGAGGTGATTCGTTCTGGTCCCTTGGCTGGCTTTCCTTCGCTGTCTAGGTTAAATTTATAGAGATTGTAGGCACCGGCATCACTCGAAAGAAAGTATAAGGTCGAATTGCCAACCCATTGAGGAAGAACATCATTGGTGGAAAAGGCTGGTAATTTGGTATGTGATTTCTTTTGAACATCAAATAACCAAATTTCGCGATTCGAACTACCCCGGTAATCTTGACGTGCTACTGGGTTGATGTCGCCTCGAACGTACGCAATAAAACGCCCGTTTGGAGAGGCAATGGGCTCGAAGCCAACGGCGTCCAATACGCGTTTTTCAGTACCACCCGAGGGAGAAATCGCGTATACCTCGGAGGGGCGTTCAATTTGCCGAAATTCTCTGCTGGTCGAAAAAAGAATTTGGTCGGGTTGGTTCCAAGAGGCTAGGTTATCGGAAGCGGAATGGAACGTCAAACGCTTGGGTATACCGCCCGTGGTAGGCATAATGAACACATCGTTGTTTCCAAAACGATTGGCAGAGAAAGCGATCCACTTGCCATCTGGACTGAACGTGGGTTGGCTTTCGTAGGCTTCATGGACCGTCAAACGAGTGGCGGTGCCCCCCGCGCTGGGTACTGTCCAAATATCGCCTTGATACGAAAATGCGACAAGCTGGCCGTCGGGACTTAGGGCTGGAAATCGGACGAGAGGCACTTGGGTTTGCCCCCAAGCCATTCCGGCACTAGCTGTTAATGCGATTAGGGTTTTGAAAAGTTTTTGCATGGGTTACATCCAGTTTTTTAACAAATGTACACGTTTTCAAAAAAGGGAGTAGGAGTGCAAGATAGGATGCCTTTTTTTAGCTACTATTTCCGAAAATCCGTGTAATTTTACCCGTAAACTTACTTTTTGTATGAATAAATTTTGGATTGGACTTGTTTGTTTCCCTAGTATTTTTCTTTCCACCCTCGTCAAGGCACAGGAGGAGGTGGCGCTTACGGTGGAGGGAGTCACCTTAAAAGGTACACTAACTTTGCCGGCATCCAAGCCCACCTTTCCCATTGCGTTTCTAATTGCTGGTTCAGGACCAACTGATCGCAATGGAAACAATCCGATGATGACCAACAATTCTCTTAAAATAGTCTCTGACTCGCTAGTTCGGCGAGGTATAGCCACTTTGAGATATGATAAACGCGGGGTAGCAGCCTCCAAAAGCGGACAGCTAAAAGAAGAGGATATGGACTTTCAAGGCAGTGTTCGAGATGCTGAGGCCTGGCTTCAATGGATACGAAAGGACAGTCGGTTTGGAAAAATCACGATCATTGGGCATAGTGAGGGGGCCTTAGTGGGACTTTTGGCCTGTGGGTACGCCAACCAATATGTTTCATTGAATGGGGCTGGCTTTCCAGCCGATCAAATAATTTTGCGGCAGCTATCCGAACAAGCACCTGGTTTGGTGGAGCAAGCGAAACCGATTCTTGACAGTTTAAAGCGAGGCTATACAGTAACCCAGGTACCTCCTTTGTTGCAATCGTTGTTTCGACTATCCGTCCAACCTTATATGATGTCATGGTTTAAACATGACCCAGCCTTATTATTAAGTCAGTTGATCATACCCGGACTTATTGTACAAGGTACCAACGATATCCAGGTTTCGATGGAAGATGCCAATCGGTTGGTGAAGTACAATCCTTCCTTGCAAAAATTGGTGGTTGAGGACATGAATCATATCCTCAAGAAAGCACCTAAAGATCGTTTGTCGAATATCCAAACGTACTCAAATCCCTCATTACCTGTACCAACGGAACTGATACAGCCTTTGGCCCAATTTATAAAAACTGGTTATTGGAAACGGTAACCTACCCCATTTTCTGTCAAGATATGTTGCGGTTGGTGGGGATCTTTCTCGATTTTCTTGCGAAGGGTACCCACAAAAACACGAAGGTATTGATTTTCTTGCTGAAAGTCGTTCCCCCAAATTTCCCGTAAGATGTATTGATGCGTGAGTGCTCGGCCTTCATTTTGGGCAAACAAGGCAAGAAGGTTGAATTCGGTATTGGTTAATTTAATGAATTCACCATCCCGGTGGACGGTCCGGGCGATTAAATCAATTTGAAGATCCCGGCATTGGAGAACGGTGTCAAGGTTGGCAGGGAGGTCACGTCGGATCGCAGACCGGATTCTGGCCATGAGTTCAGCGGTCCGGAAGGGTTTCGTTAGATAATCCGATGCGCCGTTATCGAGCGCCGTAACGATATCCGCCTCTTGGGAGTTCACCGAGAGCATAATGATGCTTTTCCGATACCATGAGCGTAATTCTCTAAGAACTTCTTGGCCACTCATGTCGGGCAAAGCGATATCCAATAAAATGACATCCGGGTGTTGATTAGCCGCTTGGACAATACCCGCGCGTCCTGTTTCGGCCTGAGACACTTTGTACCCTTGATTTTCAAGTGCGATTTGTAGAAGTTTCTGAATTTGAGGTTCGTCGTCGATGACAAGAATTTCGGTAGTATTCATAACAGAGAGGGTTCAATCGGTAAAAGTTGTTGGGATTTGTACCGTAACCAAAAGTCCGTGCGGCTCACGATTGGAGGCAGTAATTTTACCATTGTGTGCCTCCACAAAACCTTTTACAATCGAAAGGCCAAGACCTGTTCCGCCTGGCTTTGATTTCGGTAACCTGAAAAATTTGTCAAATATACGATTTAATTGATCGATAGGAATGCCTGGTCCATCATCCGTTACACGAAATTCAATGAATGACAAATCAAAGCGCACAGAAAGCTTGATTTGGGCGGATTCAGGTGTATAAATAGCGGCGTTTGTGAGGAGATTGTATAGGATTTCTTCAATTAATGAATGGTCCAGTTGGGCATAAGTAGGGCCTGAGCTGAGATCAAACACGATGGAACGATTGGGATACGTTTGATTTACTTTGCGTAAAATGGCCCGCATTAGGTCTTCAACCTCGACCCACTCAGGCCGTACCGAAAATCCACCTGATTCCAATCGGCTCATATTCAATAGATTGCCTACTTGTCGATTTAGTCGTTCTCCTGCCTTTTCGATTTGTTCTAGGAGGAGAGTCTGTTGCTCAGGGGCAAGGTCTGACGGATCATCTCTCAAAATATCGACAGCACCTAATATGGTGGCTATAGGTGTCCTTAGTTCATGGGAAAGTGAGTTTAATAAGGTGTTGTATAGGTTGATGGTTTTCTCTTTATCTAGTTTTTCCCGGTATATTTCTTCCGCTTCTCTAATTTTTTGGGTGATGACAATTCCAGCGATGGCTATGATATAATAAAAGAAAATAAGAATTCGATCTTCACTGGATTCAATGTAGAACGAATGAATGGGAGGGATAAAGAAAAAATTCCACATGAAGGCACCAAGGAGTGTAGTAACCACAACGGGCCACATGGAAAAGAATAACGCCATGAAAAAAATCGAAACGGGTAATATTAAAACCACTAAATCAGAACCCGTATATTTTTGAATGAGTAAACCCAAGATATGGATGCCTGTCATGATCCCTAAACAGATCTGGTATTGCCAAGCTAAAGATAGCGATCGAGTGGTAGAGAGGTTCATATGAGGTAGAATGTATAGGGAATCAAGTGGTTGTGATGTAAAAATAAAATAAAAAAAACAGAGTTAAAAGTCTTTAACGGTCAAAAAATAGGGGACTTTCATAGATTCTTGGTGATTTTCAAATCTTTTTTTATCGACTTTTTTAACTATGGCATAGAATTTGGTAAATGAATTATCAAAATATTTATACTACAGTACGCCAAATTAATAGTTTTTTACCGTTTTTCAACGCCACTAAATAAAATATCAAAAAAAATTTACATTGTAATCAATTGATTATCAATGTGTTGATTTATTTTGTGCGAATTGACATATTTTTTTATGACATAAACTTGCTTTTTTGTCATAAAGATTTTTTTATTTTGAACCCAAGATATCCTTCTCACGTACAAGCCTCCTTACGAGAATGGTGCAGGATACAGCAGTTAATCCTTTAAATGTGTGTTCATTATGAAAAGATCATTACACTTTGTGCTTTGGGGTTGTTTGTTGGTCCTTTTGACTGGTCAAAGTTCGATTGCTCAATTATCCTCCTTTCGGGTGAATTACCAAGTCACCTATTCCGTGACAAATAACCAGTATTCCGTGTGGGTAGTGCCCCAGTACAATGTGCCGAATGCAAACAATACTGGTACCGTTGAACGTGGGGCTACGGCTCAAGTATCGCTTAAAGTACCCACTTCCTTCACCATATCCAATATTGTGGATGTTCGTGGAATTTGGGACAAACAACCGCTTAAGTTGGGTCCGAATCAGCAAACCCAATTCCAAGGAGAAGGCCTACCCCTTGAAAATGCCTACTATGTGATTGGAAAAAGTCCCTCTGAGACAGAATATGGCGCTTTTTCCTCAGGTGTTCCCGTGGAATTGTTTCGATTCTCCTCCAATGCTTGTGTTGGTTTTGTGGAGATTTTGGATACGCAAGATCCTTTTGTTGAAGTGGCCGACCGGGTATTTGCTTTGAATACCGCGCCCAGTTTTTATTCGCGTTCCGGTCAGCCTACAGGAGGAAATCAAATTCCCTTGGAACAATACAATGGACCAATTGGATTTGGAGCTTCTTGTTTGCAGGCGAATCCTGACACTTTTTCAGCAACACCGGGATCGACCTCCCAACAAACCGTTTTAGCCAATGATTCTTTCAATGGGGGAACTCCTGATCCGATGGACATCATCGTGACGTTAGTAACTGGACCTTCCCAAGGAACGGCTGTTTACAATCCATTTACAGGAAATTTTTCCTACACGGGTAATCCCGGATTTGTAGGTACTGATACCTATCGTTATCGTATTTGTGACCTTCTCAATCCGTCTGTTTGTTCAGAGGCTACTGTGACGGTAAACTTAACATGCCCTACTTTCGCGCTCCCTGCGTCTCCTGCTCCAGTCAATTATTGTGTAGGAGATGTTGCTACGCCTTTAAATCTGGTTGTCGGAACTGGTTTTCAGGCTGTTTGGTATACTAGTTTGAGGGGTGGCACGGGTTCCCTTACAGCACCGACGCCGTCAACTGCGTCGGGGGGTTCAACGGTATTTTATGTAGGTATCCGCCAGACTACTTCCGGCTGCGAGTCGGTGGAAAGGGTACAGGTTGTAGTGAATGTGACCAACTGCCGAGAGATTTTTGCCTTCAATGATAACAACATCACCCCCCAAAATACACCCGTCACTGGAAGAGTCCTTACCAACGATGATCTCAATACCGGAATCTCAAGTTTGGTCGTTAGTAACACGTTGGTGTCTTTACCAACGAACGGAGCAGTTGTGATGAATGCAAATGGGGTATACACCTACACTCCAGCTACCAATTTTACAGGGGTTGATCGCTTTCGGTACCGCGTTTGTGACTCGGGCACTCCTGCGGTATGTGATACGGCCATGGTTCAGATCGTCATCTATAGCACACCCTCTTTAACGAATAATAATCCACCTATTGCCTTAGATGATGCCTCAACTACTGGATTCAATCAGCCAGTTTCAGGATTTGTGATTCGGAACGATCGGGATCCCGATCCAGCCCAAACGCTCTCAGTAACGTTGGTATCCGGCCCAACTCGAGGAAATGTTGTTCTTTTGCCCTCTGGACAATACACCTACACCCCCAATACAGGATTTGTAGGTGAGGATACATTTGTGTACCGTGTTTGTGACAATGGCTCACCAAGCTTGTGTGATGAAGCTACAGTTGAAATAGAAGTGAAAGCCCAACCGACAAATCAAGATCACTTACCTCCAGTAGCAGCAGATGATTACGCCATTACAACCAATGATACACCCATTTCTGGCAGCTTATTAATCAATGATGTTGATCCTGAAGGTACAACCTTGACCGTCAACACAACACCTATTGTCAATGCCAGTTCTGGAACGGTCCAAATCAATGCCAATGGAACCTTTACCTATACACCTGTCGCTGGGTTTGTTGGTTCTACTCAATTTGTTTATCAAGTGTGCGATGCAGGGAGTCCGATCAAGTGTGCCCAGGCAACGGTGTACGTTCAAGTAACTGCCGGCCAGTTAGCTGTACTGCCTAAAGTCTATTTGCAAGGTGCTTTATTTGGCGTGAACCTGCCGAATACCCTCATGCGGGATAATCTTCGGACCTTGGGGTTATTGCCTTTAACATCCCCTTATCCTACCTTGGGGTGGTCCGAAATCACTACGACGGGCACGGTGAGTCCAGGAGTATTCCAGGTGGAAGGAGCCAATGCCATTGTTGATTGGGTATATGTGGAATTGCGTGATGCGACAGACCCTTCCGTGGTGGTTGACAGTCGATCGGCACTTCTTCAACGAGATGGAGACGTGGTGGGTTTGGATGGTGTCAATCCCGTTCGGTTTTCAACCCAAACTCCTGCTCGTTATTTTGTCTCCGTGAAACACCGGAATCATCTTGGCGTGATGACTCAAAGTGCGATTGAATTGAGTTCCGCAGTAGCGACCGTGGATTTCCGACAGGCAACTACGCCTACTTTTACGCTAAACAATTTGATAGTTAGTCAAGCTCAAGTGGTAGTAGAGCAGGGGCGAGCCATGTGGGCAGGAAATGTTTTGCGAGATGGCCGCATCATTTATCAAGGTACAAGCAATGATGTAAACGGAATTTACCAAGACATCATTAATTCGAATGGAAATTTCTTTGGATCTGCCTTTTTCAAACTCAAAACATATAATTCGGGTGATGTGAACCTAAACGGGGAAGCGGTTTTTCAAGGAACCGGCAATGACGTGGAATTTATTTACCAAAACGTGATTGCAAATCACCCCGGTAATGTCCTAGGTCAAAACTTCTTTGTGATTCGAGAACAGCTACCTTAAGTTAAACGGATGTGGAAGGGCCCGCGTTTTTCCACATCCCCACCAGTCAACGTGCGTTACTCATCCCTTTCGGATGCCTCCTTATTCTTCATATTTCAGCTTATTTGAAATGTTTACATCGTGTAAGTACTGTTAACACCTCCTAAAACGCGCACAGCAATGAAAAAGTCCCTTATCTTGATGGTCTTCTTAGGCCTTACCTTGGCTTTCACGTCCATCGCTCAGTCGATTCACACGGTTCGCTTCCAAGTCACTTACCATGCGCCAACCGAAACGTATACAGCTTGGGTCGTGCCCTCCTACAGTACTCCCAACATATACAATACAGGTCCGGATGAAATAGGGGTTACGGCTCAATTCTCGCTTCGGATCCCCCGGGGATTTTCAATCACTCAAGTCACGGATGTTCGCGGGGTTTGGGAGAAGAATCCATTTAAATTAGATTTAACTAGTCCTATTTTTACATCCAATGGTATTTCGGGAACACATGATTACTATGTTATAGGTAAAACGCCAGTTCAGACAAACTATGGGCCCTTTGTGGCGAACCAGCCGGTCGCATTGTTTACCTTCAAAGGGACACAACCTGGTGCTTTAGTAGAAGTTTTGGCGCCCAATGATCCATTCATTTCGCAAGCTTTAACCAATTTGGCATTGAACGTAGGTTGTAGTTTTTACTCACGCTCAGGGCAGCCGATGGTGGCCAATACGGCGCCTCAAGAGCAATTTGTGGGCGTTTACATGGCACCACCTGTTGCTCAGCAAACCCCACATCCTGTCAAATTTATGATGACCTATTCCAATTCAACACGTCTGTTTACGGTCTGGGTTGTGCCCTCTTACAGCACCCCCAATATGTACAATGCACAAGGAAACGAATTTGGAGCCACTGCTCAGGTTACGGTGAAAGTCCCACGAAATTTTGTCATTCAGGAAGTGGCTAGTATTCGAGGTTCTTGGGAGCGTTTCCCGGCTAAGATTGCCACCAATTCGGCATTGATTACCGGAGCCGGCATACAGGTAGATTATGATTTATACGTGATTGGTAAATCGGCTACCGAGACCAATTATGGCCCTTTCCAAGCCAACATCCCTGTACCTCTTCTGTCATTTCGTGGCCGATCAGCGGGACGTAATGGTGTGGCTTTATTGGACAAGGAGGATCCTGTTATTCAACAATTTATCGATAACCTGGCCCTCAACATTGGAAATAGTTTTTATTCAAGATCAGGTCAAATGCCTTCGCCTACGGCCTCCCCACTCGAGCAGTTTGATGGCGTGTTGAACCAGCAGCAAATGCTGATGAGCCAGATGTCCTCCACCGCCTTTCAGAGCCAAGCCTTGCTCGAAATGGAAAATGATGAGTTAGTTGCAACAATTTATCCCAATCCTACCGACGATATGGTTCAAATTGATTACTTTTCGGAAGAATCGGCAGGACCTATTCGGGCGTTGTTGATGAATCCTCGAGGAGGCATTGTGTCTCAACAAGTCAAATCTCCTGGTATGGGTGTTCATCAATTTCAGTTTCAGGTCGCCGGTCTAGAAGGGGGCCAATACCTCATCGGGGTTCAAACGGGTGATCGAATGATCATGAAACGATTTGTGAAGCGATGAGGGGTTCAAAAACCATCTCATCATGAAAAAGTACATTGTATCCATCATTTTAGGGCTTGTCCTTTACGGGACAGGCCCACTTACTGCACAAACATCCACTTTTACAGTGGACTTCATGTTAACCTACTCTACCCAAACACAGCGGTACACCGCTTGGTTAGTCCCTAATTACGCGACCCCCAATGCCAATAATTCGAACTTAAACGAATTGGGTGCTACAGCCCAGTTTTCGTTTCGGGTCCCTCGTGATTTTACCATTAGTAATATCACCGATGTCCGGGGAACTTGGCAAAAAAATCCAGATAAGCTCAAAACCGATCAACAAATCTACATCGAAAATGGAATTTTGACGGACTGGGATTATTATGTCATTGGAAAGGCACCAATAGAAACCAATTACGGTCCATTTGTCAATAATGTGGCTGTCGCTTTGTTTACTTTCCAAGGTAGTTCGGCCAATGCCAACATCGCTATTTTGGAAACGGCAGATCCTTTTGTAAAAAGTATGGAATCAAAACTCGCTCTGAATGTTTCCTGTAGTTTTTACTCGCGTTCTGGTCAGTCATCAGGCGGTAATTCCATTCCACTAGAACAGTTCAAGGCGGGGATTACTTTCGAGGCTCTCCAAAACCGAATTGCCGGAAATACCGGGGGCACAGGCAGCACAGGTGGAACAGGCAGCACAGGTGGAACAGGCAGTACCGGCGGCACAGGCAGTACGGGTGGTACAGGTAGTACGGGTGGTACAGGTAGCACGGGTGGAACAGGCAGCACCGGCGGCACAGGTAGTACGGGTGGTACAGGTAGTACGGGCAGCACCGGCGGCACAGGCAGTACGGGTAGCACAGGTGGAACAGGCAGTACCGGCGGCACAGGTAGCACGGGTGGGACAGGCAGTACAGGTGGAACAGGCAGTACGGGTGGAACAGGCAGTACTGGAGGCACAGGTAGCACGGGTGGAACAGGCAGTACAGGTGGCACAGGTAGTACGGGTGGAACAGGTAGCACCGGTGGAACAGGTAGTACGGGTGGAACAGGCAGTACAGGTGGTACAGGTAGCACGGGTGGAACAGGCAGTACAGGTGGAACAGGTAGCACCGGTGGAACAGGTAGTACGGGTGGAACAGGTAGTACGGGTGGCACGGGCGTTGTGCTTGGTGTCCAGTCAGACCTACTTCCATATCAAATTTATCCCAATCCATCTCAAAACTGGGTGGCCATTCACGGCATTCAGGTAGGGGAGGCTCCCCTTGATATTGTTGACCTACAAGGCCGTATTCAGTATCAATCCACGCACCAGGATCTCTCCTCTATTCCCATTTCAAGTCTACCCACAGGAACATACCTGATCAGAATAACCACCCCAGACTGCATTTGGATTGGGCGATTCCATAAAAATTAACCTTTTCTTCTCTTTTTTAACGTAACTTTCTAAAAATGAAACTTTGTCGTTTTGGTCCGGTCGACCAAGAAAAGCCGGGAGTGTTACTTCCTTCTGGAGACATTCAAGATGTGTCGGCATTTGGTGAAGACTATACCGAATCCTTTTTTTCTACCCATGGAATTGAACGACTTCGAACGTGGATTCAAACAGCTGGTTCTTCCTGCCCGATTGTACCTTCTGACGTCCGTCTTGGACCTTGCATAGCTCGGCCCTCTAAAATTGTTTGCATCGGTTTGAATTACGCCAAACATGCTGCTGAGTCCGGGATGGCTGTCCCGACAGAGCCCGTTATGTTTTTTAAGGCTACCACCGCACTTTGTGGACCCAATGATCCTGTTTTGATCCCACGAAATTCCCAAAAAACGGATTGGGAAGTAGAATTAGCTGTCGTCATTGGAAAGAAAGCAACCTATGTTTCGCTTGAAGATGCGCCAAACTACATTGCTGGATATACTTTGCATAATGACTATTCAGAGCGGGAGTTTCAATTGGAACGCGGGGGGCAGTGGGTCAAAGGAAAAAGTCATGATTCATTTGCCCCTTTAGGGCCGTTTCTTGCCACCACGGATGAGATAGCGGATCCACAGGCCCTGTCTATGTGGTTGGAGGTAAATGGCGAAAGACTACAGGATTCGGACACGAGTGACATGGTTTTTCCAGTAATGGAATTAATTAGTTACTGTAGTCAATTTATGACGCTCTTGCCGGGGGATATCATTTCGACCGGAACACCTTTTGGGGTGGGCTTGGGTTTCGTGCCCCCTCGGTACCTCAAACCTGGAGATGTAGTCACCTTGGGTATTGAAGGACTGGGGCAACAGCGGCAAGTCGCTGTTGCCTACGATGATCGCACCTAACTAACCTAACCATACATGACGTATTCAACCAAAACCTACAGGATCGCTTTTTTATTGGTGACCCTCCTCTTTTTCTTATGGGGATTTTCGAATCATCTCAATGGAATTTTGATCCCGCATCTTCGGAAAGCCCTTCAACTTACTAACTTTCAAAGTACCTTGGTCGATACCGCAGTGTACTTTGCCTATTTTCTTATGGCATTACCGGCAGGTGGTATCATTCAAAAATTAGGCTATCAAAAAGGTATTGTGGTCGGCTTACTTATCTTCTCGGCGGGGGCTTTTCTGTTCATTCCGGCGGCAGATTATCGGGCATTTCCGATCTTCCTCATCGGATTATTTATTATTGGCTGTGGATTAACGGTCCTAGAGACGGCCGCCAACCCGTATGCAGCCCAATTAGGGGATGCTTCTAGTGCCACGCAACGGCTAAATTTAGCGCAATCTTTCAATGGATTAGCTGCGTTTGTCGGTCCATTGATTGGGGCTCGTTTTATCTTATCGGGCGAGGTGTTGGATCCTCATTTACCCGAAACCGCCCAGTTAATTCAAGAAGCTCAGGCTGTAAAAGGTCCGTATGTTGGATTAGCCATTGGTTTGGTGATTTTAGCCGTCGTTTTCTGGTTTTTTCCATTTCCTGAGGTAGGAAATTCAGAAAAAAGGAGAGCTGAATCTACGAATCAATCTCTTCCTAAACACGTCTGGTGGGCAGTTGTTGCCCAATTTTTTTATGTGGGAGCTCAGGTGTGTGTCAGTAGTTTTTTCATTCGCTTGGCGATGGTCGCGGGGGAGGTAGACGAACGCACCGCTGGTTATTACCTCGGGGTTTATGGTTTGCTCTTTATGGTGGGTCGATTTGTGGGAACAGGTCTTTTCAAGTGGATCAAAGCATCCCACCTATTGTCGGCTTATGCTGTCATGTGCATCCTCCTGAGCTTAATGGCCATTTTTAGCTCAGGAATTTACATAATGATCGCTTTGGGTGGATTGGGTTTCTTTATGTCCATCATGTTTCCAACCATTTTTTCTTTGGGGATAGAAGGGTTGGGTGATGCATCAAGAAAGGCAAGTTCGTGGTTGGTTATGGCCATCATCGGGGGGGCACTTTTTCCACTCATCATGGGTGGTCTGATTGACCTCTTGGATGATCATGTCCAAGCCGGATTTTGGGTTCCGTTGATTTGTTATGCCGTCGTTTTATTTGTTGGAAGTACATGGAAAAAAAACAGTTTGTCTTAACTCTGGACCTCATTCCCGACCCCGTGTTAATCGCTCAGTACGAAGCATATCATCGGTCGGTTTGGCCCGAAATCGAGCAGAGTATTCGCGATGCGGGAATTACCAAATTGGAGATTTTTCGTTATGAAAATCGACTTTGTATGTTTTTGGAGACGCAATCCGATTTTTCTTGGGCACGGAAATCCGAAATGGATCAGGCAAATCCTTGGGTACAACGGTGGGAAGATTTGATGTGGAACTACCAACAAGCCTTGCCCACTGCTGCTCCTGGAGAAAAGTGGATGCTTATGGATAAGATATACGAATTGTTGGCATAATGAGTTTTTCGTTCTCAGCGAGGGAAGCTACTTCGAGGGGGGGCGTACGGGTATCCCTAGAAGTAGCTTCCCTTTTTCGACTAAACACAAAAAAGCTCATCATTTCTGATGAGCTTCTTGCGGTCCGGACGGGGCTCGAACCCGCGACCCCATGCGTGACAGGCATGTATTCTAACCAACTGAACTACCGGACCTTTTCAATTCGAAACAATCATGCGACGCGTTGTTGAATTGTGGATGCAAAGGTATGCTGTTTTTCTGCCGTTGTCAAGAGTTTTTTTGAAAAAATTATGAATAATTTGAATTAAGTGGAGTAAGGTGCTGAAAACTAAGTAGATAATGAATGGATTTTTTTTAAAAAATAGATGTAGGTACCTTTATTAAAATTTTATAAAAATTATCCATTAAACAAGAGGGATACTATTCCATGTAGATTTACTCTGCTTTAGTTGAAAACAGATATGTTTTCGACTATCATAATATTTTTTTGGTTTAGTTTTTGAAGTTTACTAATTCAGTATCCCTGAGCCTCTTGAGAAGGCCAGTGGGAATGAGTGAATTCTTGCATTATATTTGTAATTGCCACTTACCCAAACATGAATACCTCCTCCTTAATAAAACGATCCTATTTACAGGATGAGCTTTACGCGCGCCTGCAAGTAGAGCCTGGTCTGTTTGATTTTATACAAAGTCATGCAGCTCATGGACTATGGTATTGGGACCTCACCCAGCCTGAAAATGAATGGATGAATCCGGCCTTTTGGTGGACACTCGGCTATGACCCAGCCGAGATGCCTCATTCCCCCCAAGCTTGGCAACATATCATTTTTGAGGACGACCTCCATCGTGTTGAATTTGCTGTCGAGAAGCATTTGTCCAATCCTGATCAGCCCTTTGACCAAGTCATTCGATTCCGTCATCGGGAGGGAAGGACTGTCTGGATTCGGTGCCAAGGCCATGCCCTGGTAGACTCTACCGGAAAACCCATTCGGATGGTCGGTGGCCATGTCGACGTTTCGCAAGAGCATCTACATGGTGAATACAAAGCCAATCAATGGATTGATTCCTCGGAACGATATACTTGCTTTTGGGATGGGCAAAAGAATCAACTCATACTCAATGACGCAGCGGCCGAATTAATCGGACAGGAGGGAAATAACAAATTCCAATGGGATCAGTTTCTAGGGCTTTGGACAGAGGAAACCCAAAAACGACTTCCTTCTTCCTTTGTCTTTCTCTCTTCTGAATCAGTTGTTGAGCTTGAGTGGATTACCCTAGATGGATCGTCACGTTGGTTAGCATGGCATTTGGCCAGTGGCCAATGGCAGGAGATAACGTTAAGGAAAAAGCACGCAGAAAGCATCGAGAATGCCCGAAGTTCATTTGAACGGGCCATTACTGGAGCAAATTTAGGTACTTGGCAATGGGATCTCGAAACCAATATCACGGTGTACAATGATCGATGGGCCGAGATGCTAGGCTATACCCTTTCCGAACTCGGTAACACTACCCATTCCACTTGGATCGACTTAATACATCCGGATGATCGAGAGGCCCCAATTGAAGCATTAAAAAAATGTCTCTCTGGAGAACGACGATTTTATGAGTCTAAATTTCGAATGCGTCATAAGGCAGGGCATTGGGTCTGGATTCAAGATCGAGGGGCTATCTTTAGTTGGCGACCCGATGGACGCCCCCATCAAATGTTTGGAACTCATCAGGATATATCCCATAGCCAACGGAGCTTTGATCGCTTGCAAATCTTCATTTCCCAGTCTCCCGCACCTTTGGTGATGTTGGATTCAGAGCTTCGATTCATCGCCGCCTCGGACTTAGCCATCGAGACGTTTCAAATGAAAGGTCGACCTATGGGTAAATCTCCCTTATTTGAGGTATTTCCTCAAGAATCTGATTTTTGGGAGAATGTCTGCCAAGAAGTTCTTAAGGGAAATACCAAGAAGGGAGACTTGGATCCATTCAAAGGCTGGAATGGTCAAGTAGTATGGATTCGTTGGATGGTTAAACCTTGGTTTGACGACGAGGGGAAAATAGGGGGTATTTTAATTTTTGCTGAAGATCAGTCAGATCGCTTGGAGTTAGCTCACCAGCTGAAGGTGAGTGAACAAACTTTTAAGAGCAGTTTCGAGTCTTCTGCAGTTGGGATGGCCCTACTCACTAAATCGCTCCATTTTTCAGAGGTTAATCCTAGTTTGGAGAAATTGTTAGGACGTACCCAAGATCAACTTATTCAGTTAAACTTGTACGAGTTATTTGATCCGGTTCAAAATAAAATCTGCCCACGTGTTTTTGAAGAAATGAAGTCTGGGCTCCGTAAATATCACCAAGAAGAGCGGACAATCATTCAGCCATCCGGAGAAATAAAAAGCTTTTTAATGGCGGTGGCTGCTGTCACCGACAAAAACGGTACGCCACTACACTTTATTGCCCAATTTGTAGATATCACAGCGCTTAAAGAGGCTGAAGGAGCCTTAGAAAAATCGGTGGCCCATTTACGTCGTCTACTCAATGCGTCGCGGTACGTATCCATCATCGAAACTGACCTGAACGGTTACATCACGTTGTTCAACAAAGGGGCTGAAAATCTCTTAGGCTATAAACCTGAAGAAGTGATAGGTCTCGTCAATCCTCTTTTATTTCACGATCAGGAAGAAATTGAAAAATACCGGAAGGAAATGGAATCTAAAGCGCCTGACTTTGAATTAATGACCGATCGGAGCGTTCGATTGGGGGAAGAAATTCGAGAATGGACCTATATCGCCAAAGATGGTACCCGAACCCCCGTCCAACTGCATATTACCCCTGTGAAAGAAGGAGAGGAGGTGAAAGGGTACTTGGGAGTGGCTATGGATATCAAACGGCTCAAGCAAACCGAAAAAAATAATTTGGATCTACTCTATTTTACCCAAGACCAAAATAAACGATTAAAGAATTTTGCCCATATTGTTTCTCATAATTTACGGTCACATGCCGCGGGGATCGACATGCTCCTTACCCTGGTTGGGGAGGACTCACCGGATATTGAGAGCAATAGCTCCTTTCAATTGATTAAGAAGGCTTCTCAAAACTTAATGGATACCATCACCCATTTATCCGAGGTGGTCGATTTTAACCTATCGGATCACCGAAATGAAGAAGCAACCTACCTTCGGCATGTTGTCGACCAAAGTATGGCCACGCTGACTCCTTTGGCTCGCCTGCATCATGTGGAACTGATCAATGAAGTAGACCCCACCCATCACTTGTTTCTGACCCCCGCCTATTTGGAAAGTATTGTCCTAAATTTCATTTCCAATGGAATTAAGTACAGCCGGACCTCCGACTCACCCTCCTATGTTCGCGTAACCTCCCACCTAACCGAAAAGAAGATAAAATTAATATTTGAAGATAATGGTTTAGGTATTGACCTATCGGTACATCACCACCAGTTGTTTGGAATGTACAAAACATTCCATGAACGAAAAGACGCTCGGGGTCTTGGGTTGTTTATGACAAAAAATCACATCGAGGCACTTGGCGGGAAAATTGATGTAGTGTCTGAGCCCGGTAAAGGGAGTACATTCCACGTAATACTACCAAAAGAATAACCTATGAGCCATATTGTTTTGATTGAAGATGACCCGATTCATGCTTTCATTGCGCAAAGGATTTTACAAAAGTCAAACTTGGTTGATCAAATTACCTTATTTAACCATGGAAAGGAAGCCTATGAAGGGATGCTGAGCCTTGGTGCTCAATTGCCTGACCTCATCCTATTGGATATAAATATGCCCGTTTGGGATGGTTGGCAGTTCTTGCAAGCCTTTAAATCACACCCTGAATGGGAACATATCCCAGTGTACATCCTTACCTCCTCTACTGATCGTGCCGACAAAGATTTAGCTGATTCCCTAGGAGTTGGTGATCGATACCTCGTTAAGCCACTGACCTCCGTAGCTTGCCAAGAGATACTTGAAAAACATCTCAACTAGTTATCCAAATTCTTTTTTTTGGAAAAACCGACCATGCCTTTTCCTAAATTTGGAAAAATATGTGCAATTTTAAATTTCCTTAAATTAATTTAAGAAAAATTTACCGTGAAAATCACCTTTTATTAGTCTTTAAATCCGCCTTAATATCACAAAATAATTTACGTTAAAAGTGAAATAATCTAATTTTTATAGTACCAAATGCGGTTTTACGATATTAAAATTGATAATTAGGTATATGAACTGAATTTTGACTAGGTCGAGTGGGATTTGAAACTATGACTTCGTTTTTGTAGTTTTCAGAATTAAGATAGTATAAAGTCTACTTTTCGTAGTTGATACCAATCCTTTTCAGGATATATTTAGAATGAAAAAGCATGTAGTTTTAGTTGAGGACGACAGTGTCCACGCATTTATCGGGGAACGTTTACTCAAAAAAACGGGTAAAGTTGAAAAATACACTCACTGTACTAACGGAAAAGAGTTGTATGATCTACTCCTTTCTTTAGGAGATGATTTACCTGATCTCATTCTATTGGATATCAATATGCCGATTTGGGATGGTTGGCAATACCTCCAAGCGCGAGCTGAGTTTCCATCTTGGATTTCCATTCCAACCTATATCGTCAGTTCCTCCACCGACTGGGCCGATCGAGACAAAGCAGTTAGCTTTGGGCTGGGTAGCCAATACATCATTAAACCCCTCACCTCCGACAAGGTTGCTCCTTTGTTTAACTAGTTTTTCTACACCCTCCAATCCCTCTTTTAAAATCTATTTGACCTTAAAGGTGTCTTCATCTGAATGAATCCTTCGTAGATTGGAAGGTGTAATGTGAGGTAACTTCTACTGTTATTTACTCCTGAGGATCGAGCAGAAGTTTGGCTATATCCACTTGATCACCAGGTTGTATGGTGTGATCTACCGTGAGTATCAATCGTTTTCCTTGGGAACTCTTCAAGTAAATTTTCTGACCCACCCGGAGTGTTACCCCACTAGATGACATCGGATTTAGGTTCGGATTCATCACACCAGGTATGATCAATGGAATAGATCGAAGGGATGAATTGCGTAAGGTAAAATTAATCTGAGGCCCCTCCGCTTCCTCTTGTATGGGTAAGGGGGATTCAACTACATCAATCTTAACGATCACCTCTTTTGTTGTCGGATTTTTAAGGACTAGAACTTGCCCCTCGGGAATTTGAAGGGTTGCCTCAGCCCGTGCACCCAATCCAAACCCTTGCATGAACTTTCCGTTTTCTGGGTTCACTACCTGTACTTCCAAGAGCTGGCCCGAGGCATTGATCAATCGCAGGCTCTGTGGGGCGTATTGAGCCAACTGTAATTCTTTGGTTTGCATGGCGGGTATTGTCACGATTGTACGTGAGAAAGCCACCGAGAGTGTTCCATTCAGTAAACAGAATAAGATAAAATTTTTCATTTGATTTTGATTTGATTTAATCTTCAATACAACAGACCCATGCCGCATTGTTGAGGCAAAGTTGGCCTTTCTTCTCCTTTCCATCGACTCAATCTATACATTGAGACCACCTTTTTTTGAAAAAGAAAATTGAGTCTTATTTTGTATCTTGATTCCTCAACCTGTCCATTCTCGGTCTATGTATCAATCCAACTCCCAAGATGAGCGAATCGCTCAGATGACTTTTTCTTCTGTCTACCCTCATTATGTAGCCAAAATTGAACGAAAGGGTAGGACTGTCACTGAATTACATGAAGTGATTCAATGGCTTACCGGGTATGATGCAACCCAGCTACATCAACTAATTCTTGAAAAGGTATCTTTTCTTGATTTTTTTCAACGCGCTCAAATCAATCCCAAAGCATCTCAGATTCGGGGTGTGATCTGTGGTTATCGAGTCGAGGAAATTGAGAATCCTCTTACAAGGCAAGTACGGTATTTGGATAAATTAGTGGACGAACTTGCTAAAGGAAAAAAGATGGAGAAGATTTTAAGAGAATAAAAAAACCGCAGACATCGATGTGCTTCGATTCTGCGGTTCTTTAGTGGGGCGAACACTTACGATTTCAGAGTATCCTCGTTTTGTTGATCGTCCGGAGTGGATTCCACGGAGGGTTGTTCTACAGGCGCGGATACAACCTCCTCTGGTTTGGTAGCATCCAGGAATGCTTGATATTCGGTGGGCTTTTCAAAAGGTCGATCCCCAATTAACTCGACTAAGTCGTGTTGGAACAGAATTTCGCGTTTCAAAAGCTCATAGGCCAATTTATCGAGTAATTCACGTTTTTCTGTCAAAAGGGCTTTGGTCCGTTGATAGGCCTCGTTGATGATTTTCTTCACTTCCTCATCAATTGCACGGGCAGTGTCCTCAGAATAAGGTTTGGTAAATGAATACTCGCCTTGGCCTTTTGAATCATAAAATGAAATATTTCCGATTCGATCATTCAGACCGTACATGGTCACCATACTGTAAGCCATTTTGGTGATTTTTTCTAAGTCACTCAAAGCACCGGTCGAAATTTTGCCAAATACCACATCCTCTGCTGCTCGTCCACCTAGCGCCATACACATTTCGTCCATCAGTTGCTCGGTGCGGTACAAGTACTGTTCACGAGGCAAATACTGGGCGTATCCAAGTGCGGCAACACCTCTTGGTACAATGGAAACCTTGACAAGCGGATTGGCATGTTCCAAAAACCAGCCAGTAATGGCATGACCAGCCTCATGGAACGCAACTATTTCTTTTTCCTCTGGTGAAATGAGTTTATTTTTCTTCTCAAGTCCACCAATTTCACGGTCGATAGCATCTTGGAAATCCTTTGTTTCAACGGCTGTCTTATTGCGTCGGGCTGCAAGCAATGCTGCTTCATTACAGACGTTGGCGATCTCGGCTCCGGCAAATCCAGGTGTTTGAGCCGCTAATTTCTTAGCGTCAACATCAGGAGCTAGCTTCAAATTCCGCATATGGACTTTGAAAATCGCTTCACGGCCAATAATGTCTGGCGCATCGACAGAAATTTGACGATCGAATCGGCCAGGACGTAACAACGCAGAGTCGAGGACATCCGGCCGGTTGGTTGCGGCCAAAATAATGATACCGCTTTCGGAACCAAATCCATCCATTTCAACCAAGAGGGAGTTCAATGTATTTTCACGTTCGTCGTTTCCACCCGGCATGGCACCTCGTCCACGAGAGCGTCCTACGGCGTCAATTTCATCAATGAAAATAATACAAGGTGCTTTTTCTTTGGCTTGTTTGAACAAATCCCGAACCCGAGCGGCTCCAACACCCACAAACATTTCCACAAAGTCGGAGCCTGATAGAGAGAAGAAAGGAACTCCCGCTTCCCCGGCAACAGCTTTGGCCATGAGGGTCTTTCCTGTACCTGGAGGCCCAACTAGGAGTGCACCTTTAGGAATTTTACCCCCTAGGTCGGTGTATTTTTTTGGTTTCTTCAAGAACTCAATGATTTCTTCCAACTCTTCTTTGGCTTCATCAAGTCCGGCTACGTCTTTGAAAGTTACCTTTACTCGGCTATCGGCATCAAACAACGCAGCTTTGGATTTTCCGATATTAAAAATGGCTCCACCAGGACCACCTCCACCACCCATGCGGGTCATGAAGAAGTACATTAAGCCTATGAAGAATAAAATCGGAAGCCATTGTACGATAGACCCCAAGAAATCTTCTCGTGTAACCGTGTTAGGATACAGTTGAGACTTGTAATTGGCCGGTAAATCTGTCTTGTCTAAGAATGCATTAAATTGATTCATGAACGAATCAGAAGAAACAACATTCAAAGACAAATGAGGGGCTTGCTTGTATCGATTGTTGCCAAGCAAGCGCTTGTATTCTTCCTTCTGAAGGGCTTCTTTGGTCAAGGTGATTTCGACAGTGTTCAGTCCTTGCACCACGTCAATCCCTTTTACGTCTTGAGCCATCACCATCGCCTCCAGTTGTTTGTATTTAACCGGAGATAGCGGGTTGGATCGATTGTATAGCAAAAATCCGATGATCGAGATGATCAGGGCGGCTACCACCCAGCCTTGTATTCCATTTCCCCCAGGAGAGGGCTTGCCTTTAGGCCTAGGTGGAAAATTCTGATTGTTTTCAGCCATGTTTGTGTGATAAATTACAATTTTTTAAGCTTTGCGTTGCAGCAGTAACAAGCTGTATTTTTTATTGTTTTAAGGTCGAGAGTGTATCACCCTCCTCAATGTACCGGACAACGGCATCTCCCCACAACGACTCGATATCATAGAACTCGCGACGGTCCTTCTTGAAGATATGAACGACTACATCCACGTAATCCAATAAAATCCATTCTTTGTTCTGCTGACCTTCTTTGTGCCAAGGATTCTGTTGGGTATTTTTATAAACTACCTCGTCAACGGATTGGGCAATAGCATCAATTTGCGTGTCGGAATTTCCGGAGCAAATCACAAAAAAATCGGTAATGGCTTTGTGGATTTTTCGTAGATCCAAAATTTGTACATCAAAGCCTTTTTTTTCCAACATCCCGTCCGCAATAAGTTCGGCCAAGGCTTCACTGGAAAGTTCTTTGTTTTTCTTCATTCAATTCTTGTAATACGTTAATTTTGTCAGTTTCCAATCGGTTAAAGTACCCAGGTTGGATGGAAATCTGAAATGCTAATTTAATAAAAATTGTACAAAATTCAGCCCAATTCTTCCATAGTTGGTAAAAACCTCATTTACCTGCCAACTTGTCATTCTACTAACGATGTCGCCAAAGAATTAATTCAACAAAATGACCCATTAGAGGGAACAGTGGTCATTACGGGGGTACAAACGGCTGGAAAAGGACTACGAGGAAATTCGTGGGAAATCGAGCCTCATGCGAATTTGACCTTTTCTGTGATTCTTTACCCTGCTTGGTTACTTCCTCAGCGAATTTTTGATCTGACGGTGGCCATGTCAGTAGGCGTCCTCCAAGCTTTGCGTTCAGTTGGGGTTCGGTCTACCCAAATAAAATGGCCCAACGATATTTACATCAACCAAAAAAAAGTAGGAGGTATGTTACTAGAACCCAGTTGGGTTGGTAATCATTGTTCTTCCTGCATCGTTGGAATTGGACTAAATGTTAATCAAACTCATTGGGAACAGGCACCAAGAGCTACCTCGTTGGCATTGGAAACAGATCAAAATTGGGATTTAGAAAAATTACTGCCAACCTTGTTGGAGTCGTTGGATTGGGCCTATCGGTTGGTTCAGAACCCAGACCTCCGGTCTTCTTTGTATGAAATTTATTTTGAAAACCTCCTCGGATACAGACAGTGGCGCCGTTTTCGAATTGGAAATGAGGAATTGATAGCCCAGATTCAAGGCCTCGACGATTGGGGCCGGTTACGCCTGTTAACCGAAGCCGGGAAGGAACTCCTTTTCGATGTAAAGGAAATCGAATTTTGTTGGGATTGACCACCTGATTTTTATAGATTTACAAAACCTATTGATGAAAAAAACACCCTTTTGGGATATAATTACAACACATGAATCCAGAACGAAATCGGCTCAGGGAACGATCTGATAACAAAGGTTGGAAAAAATGGGGGCCCTACTTGTCTGAAAGACAATGGGGAACCGTACGCGAAGACTACAGTGTTTACAGCAACACATGGGATTACCTTCCGCATGATATGGCTCGGTCCAGGGCTTATCGTTGGGGGGAGGACGGAATCGGGGGCATCTCAGACAATAAACAGCACATCTGTTTCGCACTCGCTTTTTGGAATCACCAGGATTCTATTCTCAAAGAGCGCCTTTTTGGTGTGACGGGTTCCGAGGGGAATCACGGGGAGGATGTGAAAGAGTTGTACTATTATCTGGATAGTACGCCCACACATTCGTACATGAAAATGCTTTATAAATATCCTCAGCAAGCATTTCCGTATACTGAGATTCTCGAGGAAACGCGTCGTAGATCCCGGAAAGATCCAGAGTTTGAGTTGATCGATACCGGAATTCTAAAAGATCATCGATATTTTGATATCTTCATTGAATATGCCAAAGTAGATGAGAATGATCTGCTGATCCAAATCACTGCACACAACCGAGGGGATGCTCCTGCACCTTTGACGATCTTGCCAACACTTTGGTTTCGAAACACTTGGTCATGGGGGTATGAGGATTTTGAGCAAAAGCCTATCCTGACCGGTATCGCCAAGTCTCAAATCGAATTGTATCATCGACTTTTCGGGCGAATGAAGTTGTATTGTGAAGGGGCAGACGAACTGCTTTTCTGCGAAAATGAAACCAATTTAGAGCGTGTTTTTGGTCGGAAAAATGAAACCCCCTATGTTAAAGATGGAATCAACAACTATGTTTTAACAAATGACCGATCGTTCGTCAATCCCAATCGAATCGGGACAAAAGCATCCGCTCAATACAGTCGAATCATTCCGGGTGGTGAGTCGGTGACGGTTCGGCTTCGTTTTTCCCAAAATACGAGTTTGATTGAACCATTTGCGGAATTTGACTCCTATTTTGAGCTTCGTAAAAAAGAGGCTGATGACTTTTATGCGGATATTCAACAGGATGTCGAGGACCCTACGCTTCGGGAAATTCAACGCCAAGCCTTTGCCGGTATGATGTGGTGTAAGCAATTCTATTATTACAACATCGACCAATGGATGAAAGGTGATCCTAAAATGCCATTTGAGTTTAGAGGAAGGAATTTTCAACGAAATGCTCCTTGGCGCCATGCCTACATGGCGAACATCCTATCGATGCCCGATAAATGGGAATATCCTTGGTTTGCTGCTTGGGATTTAGCCTTCCACACCTCCACTTTAGCGCGCATTGACCCTGATTTTGCCAAAAGGCAGCTTGCGGTGGTGCTTCGTGAATATTACATGCACCCCAATGGCCAGATTCCAGCCTATGAATGGAATTTCTCAGATGTCAATCCACCCGTTCATGCTTGGGCCACATGGAAAGTGTATGAGATTGATAAAGAGCAGAATGGAAAAGGGGATATCGCATTTCTGGAGCGTATTTTTCATAAACTTACGTTGAATTTTACCTGGTGGGTGAATCAAAAAGACGAAGATGGAAATGGACTTTTTGGGGGTGGTTTTTTAGGTTTGGATAATATTGGAGTATTCGACCGCAATGCCCAAATTCCAGGTATCAAATTGCAACAAGCCGATGCCACCGGCTGGATGGCGATCTATACTTTAAACATGCTTCGGATCGCATGTGAAATTTCATTGGAACGTCCGGTGTATCAGGATATGGCTTCCAAATTCTTTGAACATTTTCTGCACATTGCTGCGGCCATCAACAAATTCAGTGAGGATGGTCGATCAGGTTTATGGGATGAAACAGACCAGTTCTATTATGATAAAATTTCTGGACCGTATGGAGATGCTTTGCTGATGAAAATTCGGTCTTTAGTAGGGCTTATCCCCTTATGTGCTGTGGAGGTATTGGACGATGAGATCCTTTCAAAACTACCCGATTTTAAGCGAAGATTGGAATGGGTATTGAAAAATCGCCCCGACTTGGCGGAACTCATTTCACGTTGGGATGAACCCGGTAAGGGATCAACTCATTTGCTCGCTCTGTTGCGTGGACACCGCATGAAAATGGTTTTGAAGAGAATGTTTGATGAAATGGAATTCCTATCGGACTTTGGTATCAGGTCGCTTTCCAAGTATCACAAGGATCATCCGTACACATTTAATTTACATGGAGAGAACTTGGCGGTCGTTTATACCCCAGGCGAGTCAGATTTGTCGATAATGGGTGGAAATTCCAATTGGAGAGGCCCTGTATGGTTTCCGCTGAATTACCTAATCATTGATTCCCTATTGAAGTTCTATCAATATTATGGTGATGATTACGAAATTGAATATCCGACCAATTCCGGTCAAATTGTTTCGATCCAAGAAGCAGCTATGCAAATTTCGGAACGCTTGATTTCGGTGTTTCTGCCGAATGATCAAGGCGTCCGGCCGGCTATGGTCGGCAATAACGAACTTGAAAAAGACCCCAACTTTGCGCCTTATTATCTATTCTATGAATATTTCCATGGTGACAATGGTACCGGGCTCGGAGCATCTCACCAAACGGGTTGGACAGGACTTGTGGCCGATCTGATCGCACAAGTCAGTACGTATCGAAATCGTAAGACAAAGTAAAAAAGCAAAATCCGATCGTTTTCAATGAAACCGATCGGATCTAACTTCTAGATTTTGCATGATTTCCGCCTCCTGCAAGAGCAGTTCTTCCCACCGTTTTCGAACTTTTTCTTTGGGTTGGTATTCTTCGGCAAGCTCAATGAAATTTCGGTAATGTCCGGCCTCCGAAATCATCAGCTCGTGATAAAACTTCTTTAAGGATTCGTCGGCAATTTGTTCTGAGAGAAGTTTAAATCGCTCGGCACTCCGGGCCTCGATCATGGCGCAAAAAAGGACATCTTCCATCAATTGGTCATCGATCGATCCCCCTTTTTTGATGCACTTTTGGAGTGCGGCAACATAATCGTCCCGGCGTTTGGGACCTAGCGAAATCCCGCGTTTCTTCATTTCTTTTAAAACTCGCTGAAAATGACCCCATTCTTCTGTCACGACGGGGGTCATGACCTCCACCAGACGCGTCTTCTCGGGATACTTGACAATTAGCGCAATGCACGAAGACGCTGCTTTCTGTTCACAAAAAGCATGATCAATTAAAATCTCGGCTAAATTCATCTCAGCAATATTGACCCATCGTGGATCAGACGGAAGCCGAAGGCCTAGGGTGGTGACTTGTTCAGCCATTTTTCTCTTTTTTTCTTTGTTGACGTTTATCCAAGGTAAGTAAAAAAGCAGGCAAGACCATTAAGTTGGAAATCATACCAATCAATAACGTAACCGAAACAAGTAGTCCAAGGAAAACGGTTCCCTTAAAACCTGAGGCAACAAATATTCCAAAACCAAAAAACAGAATGATAGCCGTATACACCATACTTACACCCGTTTGCCGAATGGTATTTTGGACAGCCTCCACCAAGGTGCGGCCCATCTTGATCTCATCTTTGTATTTTGTTAAAAAATAAATGGTACCGTCAGAGGCTATTCCAAATGCGATGGAGAATATCAATGTGGTGGAAGGTTTCAAAGGAATCTGTGCGATACCCATGATTCCCGCAGTGATGATTAACGGAATCATACTCGGAATTGCCGAGATGAGGACCGTCCGGGCATTTAAAAACTGAGTGGCCATTACCAAGCATACCAGTAAAATGGCCAGGCCCGTACTCTCAACCAAGTTATCAAGTAAATACGCATTACCTCGAGTAAAAACGACACCATTGCCCGTGACTTGTGCATCCACTCGCTCCTCCTCTGGAAGCCAAGATTCCGTCTCGCGATCGTAATTAAACAAGGTGTCAATTTTAGCCTGAAGTTCATCTGCTAAAATACCAAGGCGTTTAGAACCTACATCCCCAATTTGATAACTAACACGAGTTTGGCTCCGGGTAGAATCCATGAAAGAGGCCAATTGCTGGGTGCTTTGATTGGCATTTCCCGCGTATTCATTTAATTTTTGCAATTCTAAAGCCCCCGGTAAAACGTAATATTTGGAATCTCCACCCCGGTATCCTTGGTAAATAAACTTCAACCCTTCGACAATGGATAAGGGATTGGTGAATTCATCATAGGCAGCAAATTGATTTTGCATGACTTTGATTTTATTCAATATCCGCGGATCTAAAACACCATTTGGTGTTTTGGTATTGATGTCGACCTCAAAAGGAACTACGCCTTTGAAATGCTTTTCAATGAACTTAAGATCAGTGAAAATCGGATCTTCCTCGGGTAGATCATCCACGACATACCCCACTGCTGTGATTCGAGACATTGCCAACACCGATAAAAATACCAAGGCAGAAACAAACCAGTACAGTTTGGTCCGGTGGCCCATCACCACTTTAATGATCCATTCCAAAATGCCTGATACGCGGTCATTGGATAAATGTTGCACGTGTTTTTCGCTGGGTGGTGCTAGATACGAGAAAATGGTGGGTATCAAGATCAAAGAAAGTGCCCAGGTAGTCATGACACACAGAGAAGCGACCAATCCGAATTCCATCAAAAGAACACTTCCAGTGAAGTAGAAAACGAAAAATCCAATAAACGTGGTCAGATTCGCGAAGAAGGTAGATTTGCCAATTTTTTCAATGGAGGTAGCGACGGCATTCCGTTGGTCACCCGATTTTAAATACTCCTCTTGGTATCGGTTGATCAGAAAAATGGAATTAGGAATTCCGATGACAATAATCAAGGGCGGAATCAATCCATTTAAAATGGTGATTTTATATCCGAACAATTGAATTAAACCGACACACCAAATGACCGAAATGGCGATGATCAAAATGGCAAAGAAAACAATCCGGAAAGACCGGAAGAACAGAAACAGAATAAGAGTGGTTACCCCAAAAGCCAAGGCCATGAAAAGGGCTAGCTCCACCGAGACCTTTGACATAAAGTTGGTTCGAATGTAAGGCATCCCGGAATAATGCATTTTTATTTTCTGGCTTTCACCATAGGCATTGGCGAGTGCTTCGATCTCACGGGTGGTCGTAATTCTTCCTTTGCTGTTTAATTGCTTTTGGTCAAAGGTAATGGCCATTAAGTGCGCATGGCTTGTTTCACTATACAAAAGACCTTTATAAAAGGGTAGATTTTCGATTTTTTTCTGAATGCTGTCGACATCGGCTTGAGTTGTTGGCTCACTCGAAACAACAGGTTTGAACTGAAATGATTTTTTTTCTTCGTTCTTTGAGATTTCGGCTATTGTCGCATTGGCCAAAACATTTTTAATTCCCTCCACCTGTTTAATGTCTTGGGCAAGTTTTGACCACGCTTTGAAACGCTCCAAAGTATACATGGCGGAGTCCTCGACGGCAATTACCATGACATTTCCATCTTCTCCATATACCTTTTTGAACTGCTCGTACCGTTGGTAGCTTGGGTCGGTTTGAGGAAGAATTCGGGCTAACTCATAGGATAACTCAAGCTTAATGGCTTGCATTCCCATGAACGTAGTGGAGGCAGCTACTAGAAATAGTAGAAGTAATCGATTTGATAAAATGAAGTGAGCAATCTTTTTCCAAAACATAACTTATGGATTTGTTGGGGTAGGAGGGAATAATTGCCGAATGGCTTGAGGAGCCGTAAGTCGATCCGCCAATACATCGGCCTCGGCTTGAGCGAGGCGGTCAGACATCCCAGGTTGTTGTAAAAATTGTTGAATTAGAAATTCGTGTAATATATGGTGAACCCAGATTTTTTTCTGAGTTTGTCGATTTTTTTTCCACCATCCGGAGGTTTTGGTTTGTTGTTCATAGGCCAGGATGGCTCTCCAAACGACATCATGTCCTGTATTTTCAAGAGAAGAACACGGAATGACAGGGGTGGTCCAATCATTTTCTCGGCGGGGAAAAAGGTGGAGCGCATTTTGGTAGTCTTGGTAGGCTTGCTGTACCAAATGGGCCAACGAAGGATCTGCTTTATGAATGACCAGTCCATCTGCCATTTCCATGATACCTTTTTTGATTCCTTGGAGCTCATCTCCCGCGTGGGGAAGCATTAAAAGCAAAAAGAAGTCCACCATATCCCGAACGGTAGTCTCGGATTGACCTACTCCTACTGTTTCGATCAAGATGACATCAAACCCGGCGGCTTCACATAAAAACATTGTTTCTCGGGTGCGTTGGGCCACTCCGCCTAGCGTTCCACCTGTTGGGGAAGGTCGAACAAAAGCCCGAGGATGATGGGCAAGCTGTTCCATACGCGTTTTATCGCCCAAGATACTACCTTTGGTTAGTTGACTAGAGGGATCGATTGCCAAAACGGCGACACGGTGCCCTTGTTCTACCAACAAGAGTCCTAATTTTTCGATAAAACTGCTTTTTCCAACCCCGGGAACTCCCGTCACACCGACGCGAATGGACTTCCCGCTGTGGGGAAGAACCTGGCTGATGACTTCTTCCCGAAGGATTTGATCACTTGGCAATTGGCTTTCCACGAGCGTAATGGCCCGGCCCAAAATCACTCGATCTTCGGAGAGAATCCCTCGTACATACGCCTCAATGGGTAATCTTCCTAATGCCATGCAGATACTAATTGAAACGAAGGTGTAAAAATAACACTATTCTTTGAAATTGACGGTACTTACCGTACACGTTGTTTTAGAAGGGCTTCCGCGAGAAGGAGGTCCTCGGGGGTTGTAATTTTCAAGTTTTGATATGATCCTTCCACCAACTTAATGGGGTGTCCGGCAGATTCCAATACACTGGCACAATCTGTAAAATGAGGCTGCTCACCTAATTGGAAGGCAAGTCTCATTGTGCCTAATCGAAAACCCTGAGGTGTTTGCATCAATTGGATTTTGGAGCGGTCAAGTGATTTATTTTGACCGTCGGCGAGCACTTCCCGAGGGGTATCTTTCAAGGCTACTGCTAAGGCGGCTGCCCCCGTATCCAGGGCGGCTTGCATGACATCATGGATTTTGTCTACCTCAATTAGTGGACGAACACCGTCATGCACCAAAACGATGGCCTCCTCTATTTCAGGGGGGATGGACTCAAGGCCACGGCTTACCGATTGGAAGCGTGTCGCTCCCCCTGCGACCACCTGGATTTGATTATTAAATTGATTTTGGCGTGATTTTTCGAGTTGATCCAGTAGTTTTTCCCAAAAAGAAATCTCATTTGCAGGGAGCACTAGCCGAATTTGGATGTCGGGTATAGCCAAAAAAGCATGAAGTGTATGAACCAAAATCGGCTCCCCTAAAAGCGGTAGAAATTGTTTTGGGATGGCACTTTGCATTCGGCTACCACTGCCACCGGCCACAATTATTGCGTAAATCGGGATCATAAGACAAAAAACCCGGCCTGAGCCGGGTGTTTGATTTAAAGAATCAGCATGGCATCGCCATAGGTGAAAAACTTATATTTTTCTTTTATCGCTTGGTGATAGGCCTCCATGACCAAATCATATCCTCCGAAGGCGGTTTTGGTCATTAAGAGGATAGACTCTGGCAAATGGAAGTTGGATAGGAGCGAATTGGCAATTTTAAAATCGTAGGGAGGGAAGATAAATTTATCTGTCCATGCATTGTCAACTGGCTTCAATCGAGAATTCGCCGATACCGAGGATTCCAGAGCTTTCAAGGCGGTGGTACCTACCGAACAAATACGATGACCTTTGTCTAGGGATTCATTCACGACCTCACAGGTGCCAGGTGTAATGAAAAAGTTTTCGGAATCTGTTTTATGTTTGGTGAGATCCTCTACATCCACCTGTCGGAAGGTCCCTATCCCGATGTGCAATGTAACCGGTGCGAAGTTCACTCCGTTGATTTGCATTCGGCGAACCGTGTTTTTGGTAAAGTGCATGCCGGCCGTAGGCGCAGCAACCGCACCTTCATGTTCTGCAAATATCGTTTGAAATCGCTCGCGATCTAACTCATTGACGGGGCGAGTGATAATGTCGGTTGGCAAAGGGGTCTCACCCAGTTCATAGATCGTTTGCATCATCTGATCGTGGTTCCCATCAAACAAAAAACGAATGGTTCGCCCCCGTGAGGTGGTATTATCGATAACTTCCGCAACTAGGTCGCTGTCACCAAAATACAACTTATTTCCTACCCGAATTTTTCGGGCCGGGTCCACTAAAACATCCCACAACCGCATGTCACGGTTGAGTTCTCTCAACAAGAAAACCTCTATTTTGGCCCCTGTTTTTTCTTTGGAACCATATAGCCGGGCAGGAAATACTTTTGTGTTATTTACCACGAGGGTGTCACCTTCACCAAAGTAACTAACAATGTCTCGAAACATTTTATGTTCGATCTTACCCGTCGCTCGATCGACGACCATCATCCGGTTTTCATCCCGTTCCGGACTGGGGTGCATGGCGATTAAACTTTGGGGTAGATCAAATTTAAAGGAAGATAGCTTCATTTGGTATAGTAACAATATTTTTACAAAGGTACAACATCGAAGGAGGGGTTGTCAAGCATTTTGGCCTTATTGTCAAGAAGTTAGGCTAAATAAATTTTTCCCTCCATAAAAATTTTACAATTTCCTCGAATCAACACCCGATCGCCTACTATTTCAAGTTCCAATTCACCAGTTCGGTGGGATACTTGGTGGGCAATTAATTTGGTTTTACCTAGTTCATGGGCCCAATAAGGTGCAAGATAGGTGTGTGCAGAACCTGTGACAGGGTCCTCGGGTACACCTACCTGTGGTCCAAAAAATCGAGAGACAAAATCCACTTGGTCCCCCGGTGCGGTGCAAACCAAACCGCGGGCGGGTAATTTTGCGATTTTTTCAAATAAAGGTTGAATAGACCGTACCTCAGCTTCAGAATCCACGATGGCGAGGAGGTCCCAACCTGCTTTACGGAGGCTTGAAATTTTAATACCTAAACCATCCTCTACTGCTTTGATATACTCAAAAGTTGGCTCAGTGGATACCAATGGAAAATTCATTTCCAGAAGGTTTCCTTTCTTTTGTACATATAGTTCTCCTGATCGGGTGTGGAAGGTCAGAACTTCATCAGGGAAATCCAAAATGAAAAATAAGACATAGGCAGTCGCCAAGGTGGCATGGCCACAAAGATCTACTTCGGTGGTTGGTGTAAACCATCGAAGGCGATAGCCATCTCCTTCTGGAACAAAGAAAGCGGTTTCTGAAAGATTATTTTCTTGTGCTATTTTTTGTAGGTAGGTGTCGGGAATCCAATCCGTTAAGGGAACTACGGCGGCTGGATTTCCCCCAAAAACATCGTTTGTGAAGGTGTCAATTTGATATTGTGTGAACATACTTGCGATTAAATAAATTGCCATCTTGTGGATTGAAGAGCAAGCGCAATCCAAGAAAAAAGATACAGGAAGTTTCTTGAATCCACGACTCCACGCCCTAGGGATTCATAATGGTATCCCCAACTTACATACTCTAATTGAGCAAAAAGGGTTCCCTGCGTAAGTTGAGTTAGCTGATGGAGACCGTCAAACCCTACATAGCATAAAAAAGCAGATAACAAGAAAGAGGTGATTTGATTGGTGGTTAAGGAGGAAGTGAACAAACCAATGGCTGTAAAAACGCAACCTAAAATCCACAGTCCTACGGTAGAGGTGAGGAATCCGGCACCATCTAAATTGCCTACGGGGCTACCGAGCGAGTGAATAGCGAGGTAGTAAAATCCGAAGGGCACCAAGGCCATTGCCAAGAGTGTACAGGCCGCAAAGTATTTTCCAAGGAGCACTTGCCAGGTGGTTAATGGTAAGCTTTGAAGTAATTCCCATGTTCCCGTCTTTTTTTCTTCAGCAATCATGCGCATGGTTATGGCAGGAACTAAAAAAAGAAATAAATAAGGGGCAAAAGTGAATAATACGCCAGGCTCAGCGAATCCATAGTCAAACAAATTTGTCGCTGGAAGGACCCAAAGAATGAGGCCACAAAAAATAAAAAAGGTGGCCAACACAAGGTAGGCCACGAGGGATTGGAAGAATCCGGTTATCTCTTTTAGGTAAATTGCCAACATAAATTAAAAATCCATAGCGGGTTTGTTTTTCTTCATGACCGCCGAAATAATTAACGCTAAAATAAGACCAATGAACATGCTACCAAGCACTGCAAATAAAAAAGTGACGCCCGGCGAGCTAAATGCCGACATAGATTCCAAGGATTGTTCAATCATCTCATCCGACATCCCTTGCTTTTCAAAAGCCTCAATTTGCATGTCTTTAATCTGCTCTGGGATCGTGGTATCAATAAACTGGGTATAAACAGTTTGGTACAGGGCTCCCAAAAGCCCGGAAATCGTCATGGTAGTGAATCCTATCGTGACACCTTGCCCAAAGCTCATGAATCCTTGGTGTGCTTCCTTGTACTCTTTCATGGCCAAGACCAAAGCTACAATTCCGATAACTAAGGAGGCGGATGAAATCCAGGTATTTTTCCATAAGCCCGTTACGTAAAGGACGGTTGTAATGACAATGGAGATGACACCAAGGATAGCCCCCCATTTCAGGGCCACTTGAGAAGTAGTTAATTTTTCCATAAGGTTATGACGTAATTAAGGTAATTCTCGAATGTAGGAAAATTTAGTTCAAAGCACCAGAAAATTCAGGATGAACGGTTAATCCGCCCCTTTTTGTCGCAATACCATGCCAATTAATGTAATTCCGACAATCGCGACTTGCTTGAACATGAGTTCGTCCAACCATACCTGATAGGGTTTCGCCGTCTGAAGGGACTTCAACTGGGCTTGGAAGGTCTCTTCGTTCAAAATCTTATCAAAAGTGTCACGTTGCGCTAGCAGCAAGGCCTGTCCTTCTTTCAACCAAGCTTGAAATGGGGTTGGATCAATTTGAATAAATAGATATAAGAAGAATCCTGTTAGAAAAGCTGCCCAAAGGTTGGTCAAAAATCCAACTGAAAATGCTTGATAAAAATGGAGAATCCCCTGTTGGTCACGTTTAAGTTGCCACATGGCTAGACCTACAAAAAGTAGATTAAACCCAACATCCGGTCGTCTAGCCCCTAGTGGATTGGGATTGACGAATGTCATGCCCCAAAAAAAGGCAAAACAAACCAATGCGGTGATGGTGCCGTACAGTAGGCTATTAGAATAGATTCGGTTCAACTTCATGTGATTAACTCATTTTGGGTTATTCGATACCCAGTGTTAGAATTTGACGATTTATCCAATTGTCCCCACCACTTTACCGCGCAATGTTTTCCCAAGGAAAGGAGAGTTTTTTGACTTGGAATGAATCATGTCGGCTGTGAGTTGCCAGGTTTCGTTTGGCAAGAATAGGGTTAAACAGGCAGGTTGTCCGGGAGAAAGTGTAGGAACAGGTAGTTGAACTAATTTTCTGGACTGATGGGTCCAAAACTGAATGTGTTGCTCTAGCGGAATGACACCCTCTGTATGCAAGGCAGCAAAAGCTGTTTGGCAGTGAATGATCCCAAATTCGGCTAGATCAAATTCTAATTTCTTAGATTCTTCATCCCATGGTTGGTGATTGGATACCACCGTATCGATAGTCCCATCCAAAAGTCCGGCGATCAGAGCCTCGCGATGTTCGCGACCTCGAAAGGGCGGCATGACCTTCAAGTGGGTGTCAAAGTCCACTAAGTCTTCATCGGTAAAGGACAACTGATAAGAGGCGATATCACAACTAACAGGTAATCCTTCTTTTTTCGCCTCGCGAATGAGTGCCACAGCTCCGGCAGTAGAAATCGTCGAAAAGTGCAAGAGGGGAACGGCCGATGCAATATTGGCGTACCGTAGCAAAGCCAAATCCCGTTGGATCATAAGCTCCTCAGCCACCGGTGGGATTCCTTTCATGCCCAGTCGGGTAGAGGTCATCCCTTCATGCATTTGACCAAATTGTCGGAGCAAAACTTCATCAGGTCGGTTGATGAGTAACTTACCAATCGGAGCCAAATATTGTAAAGTTTTTAACAAGATATCTGCATTCCAAATGGGTTGGCTACCATCGCTAAATGCCAAAGCACCCGCTTGAGCTAGTTCCATCATATCGGTGAAGTCGGTACCCTTGGTATTTAGGGTGACCGCCGCCATCGGATGAAACCGAACCTCTCTTTGAGCATGTGTAAAGAACAATAGCTGTGATTTCGTTTGAGTAACCGGGTGGGTATTGGGTAAAAGCGCAACATCCGTAAAGCCCCCCGCTTTGGCGGCTCGGGCGAGTGAATCTAGGTCCTCTTGCGACTCATGGCCGGGTTCATGGCTGGTAGCTCGTAGGTCAAACCAACCAGCCGATACATGGAGGTCAGGTTGTGAGATGCGAATGAAATCAGTCGATGGTGGCGCCTGTAAATCAGGACCCATGGCTTGAATTCGACCATCTTGAATGATTATATCGATGGTTTGCAAATGGTGGACTGATTCAGGATGAAGCAACCGGACGTTTTGAAGAAAGAAATTCATTTGGTAGGAGTTTCAAAAAAAAAGCCCCTTCGGGCTTTTTGTTATCCAATGTATGATTGATAGGCTTCCACATCCATAAGGTTATCTAAACTTGATGGGTCAGCAACAGTTAATTTGATCAACCAACCTTCCCCATAAGGGTCAGAATTAACTAACTCTGGACTATCTGCTAAGGCCGAGTTAACTTCTAATACCGTACCCTCTACCGGTAAAAAAAGATCAGAAACTGTTTTTACAGCTTCAATCGTCCCAAAAATGCCATTGGCTTCAATGGTTTCTCCTTCTGTTTCAATCTCGACAAAAACGATATCGCCAAGTTCACTTTGGGCAAAGTCGGTAATGCCGACGAGAGCAGTAGAATCGTCAATGAGTTTAATCCATTCGTGTTCGTTGGTGTAGCGTAAATCAGCTGGAAAATTCATTAGCTTGGGCGTTTAAAATGGGGATAGTGTTTGATGAAAATCGGGTGCAATTTACATCAATTGAACTTATTTTTCTAATCTGATAAATTAAATCGCACGTTGATCCCACCTAAAGTGGAACTCCGATAAAAGGAGAGGGAGTTATAGGGATTATTCACGAGTCGCTCGATGTAAAATGTGCCCGAGAAACGTTTATTGAATTGATATTCAATTTGGGGTCTTAGTTGGAAGTTATAGTTTCCTTGCGTGACGACCGCATCCCCATCCAATCGCCGTTGCAACGCAATGATGTCCCGAATGGTAAAATCAAATCGGAAGTTTAGGTCATTTTTCAAAACGATTTGATTTCCGTCCCGCCCGCGGAATGGAATACGAATGTTATTTCGCCGAAACCCGATGCCCATCACAAAGTCATTGCTATTGAATTCGGCCACTTGGGAATTGGACAAGTTAAGGCCTGCCCGACGCTCCTTATTGTATTCGATTCGCCCTGTAATGTTTTTCTTCGTTGCAAATTGCAAACCAATGAAAGGGGCGTATTTTTCTTCCATGGTAATGGTACTCATAACGAAAATCGGTATAAACAAGGATTGTGTATTGGTTAAGAAACCCAAGGGATACCCTCTGACCAACAAGTTCAAGTATTGGGCCCCATACTCCAACGAGGAGGTGAAATTCCCCACATTATAGGTAGAAGTATACGAATGGTTTAAGGTGATGGAGCTAAATACCCGATCCACCTTTAGGATTTTTTCGACTCCCCCAAAGTCCACTCGCCAATTTGGCAATGGAAAACGAAGGAAAGGATTTAATCGGACTTCATTGGGGTCTTTGCCACTGTAAGCCGCAAAGAATGCGCCTATCAAAACATCTTGTGAATTGATATCGTAGGTTCCAACTTCTGCACCCGGATTTGCAGCCAACAGACGATCCCTCACCACTGTCCGGTAGTTTTGCATTCGATTGAAAATCTCATAATTATAATTATCCTCCGGACTTTTACTCATGCGGGTAAAGCCGGTACGAAACGACCAAAACGACATCCGAAAGGTACCATTTCGGAAAGGATTCAAACTTTCAAAAGCTCCCCCTGTTTCGGTAGGTCGGTACAGTTCTTGGTAACTATCACCCCGTGCCAAATTCCCTCGAATCGTCATTCGGAATCCTTTGAAGGGCTCCAAATTCGTATTGTATTCAAATGTTTTTTCAATACTTTGGGTAAACGGATCATTTTGAACTGTACTAGTCGAAAGCCATCCATTTTGAGCTGCTCTGACATGAATATCACGGGCTTGGCTACCAAAGACAAACGGTAAACCTGGAGCATTTTGCCAGTTTCGATCCATTCCCATAAAGGTTGGATTTGGTAAAAAACCAGGTAGTATAGTGGCTTCTCTAAGTGAATAATTAAAATTAATTCCCCGGACAGTCATGAGGAGGCGGGTAACTGACTTCAACAAGGTATTGGTTTCCTTCTCGAAGTTTTCATCGTCTCCAGGAGCCCGTGTGTACCGAATTCGAGGCGGGGCAGGTGTGTTGGCGAATCGAAGGTACCGAACCTTGTTGTATAGTTTTACGAGGTCAATACGGCCTTGTATGGCACGTTCACGGTTGTTTTCGATGGTATTTCCAAAGAATACATCCAAGGAGTCCGAAATCCCAAAAGAGGCAGCACGGTAACCAAAACGCGTGTTGAAACGTGCATCCGCCTGCACCCAATCCAATAAAAAGAACTTATCCAAAGGCAATCGATACGTTGATTGCAGGGTTTGCTCATAGTTTTTAGCCCGACCAAAGGTCCAAAAACTACGCCAAAGCGAGTCTTGCTTGGCTTGGGTATCCAAGTCGCCGATGGGTTCGTCAATGATTGCTGTTAGGCGGGCATTGTACGAAACCTGGATACTTTGTGTAAGTTTCCATTGAAGGTCGTATACCCGTTGTGTATTGAAATATTTTTGCACATTGGGTTGAACGCCCGTACTGTTGAGGTCGGAGTTTCGGAAAAGCGTCCGCATAAAACTTCGGTCGTAGTCGGCCCTAAAACCTACCAACGTGGGGAGGGGAGAAAAATTAAAATCCTTGAGCCAAAGCCGATCATTGCGTTCGCTCATTCTCTTTTTAAAGGGTTCCCAATTAATTGCCTTGGGTTGAAATTGATAGGTCAATCCTCCTCGATTTTGTTCGGATAGGTAGTCATCAATTAAAATGTTGGAACGTTGAACCTGGTTTTGTGCATAGGTGAAAGAGAAGTTCTCAATATCGTACACCCGTTGGCGGGTTTGATTCGGCCCTCGATTTTTCCGTACATTGGCGAAATTGAATCCACGACTAATTTGTTGGTCGGTGACCAAACTTCGGTATTGTTCTCGCTGGGTAGCGTCCTCAATGCTGGCCAAGGCTCGTTCTAGGGTGATGTCGGGATCAAGCGGATTGAAATGGGGGCGAATCACCGATTGGTCAAAACTCATGTAAAATGGAATACTTAAATTCCATTTTTGAGGAATGAAACGATCCAATGCTAAGTTGGTGGCAACGCCCAATCCATAGGTATAATCCCGTGATCTCTGTGCAATTTTGGATTGAACACCGCCAAAGCCAAAGGTACTCATTTGACCGTTTACTTGAATGAATCCAATATCTGCCAACTGAATATCGGCATTGATTAATCCCGCCTCTCCGGGGGTTTGATCAAACCCATTGATGCGCATTTCATTGGCCCAAATGGTAAAGCTTTTTGGTTGTTGATCTTCTGACTTGGGATTTCGGACCCCAATCATGAGTGTTAAAATGGTGCTAAGGTCTGGGTTTCCTACCACTGTGATTTTATACTCACGTTCCACATCGAGTGTTCGGGATTGTGAATTATTTTCATAGGCAAATCCCCCCACCTTGATTTCATCTGAAAACGGTACATTCAATGGAATACCCTGGCGGTTCCGGGTTACTTTCAACATCCGTAGCTCATCCAAGGGTATGTCAATTTCATTCTCAATAGGCCAAATTAACCCAGGGTCTATGGATCCATTGGGCGTAGCCTTGAGCCGAGGAATCTCGATTTCATAGTAGTTTTCTTTGAGATCCGTACCTAAACGTAAAAATGCTGCAACCTGGCCGTCCTCATTGAACTCATTTTCCATGTGCAAGTACATTTGTAGTCGTTTGTACATGTTTAAGTCCAAACGAGTATTCTTGAAAACGCCACGAGCATCACCATCCCGAAGGTTCGTCACGCCTATACTCAAAGATTGTTCATTAAATTGGATCTGTCCCAACTGAGAAAAGTCCCGGTCGCGAACGAAGCCCGGTGGTACGACATAGGGTGTCTGGCCCTCTTTTACCGCACAGTCTCCGGCCTCGGTACAACCATTTTCTTCGATATTTACAGTGGCCACACGCAACTTTGCATCGTAGGGCTCTGGAATTTCAGCCAACCCTACTTGGTTAAGATCTTGTGTGTACGTTCGGTATTGATTTGCCACCAGTTGTAAAGTGGCAAAACGTAGGACCACAGGTTGAGCCCAGTCTGTCATGACAGTACGAATGAAGCGGATGGATTTGAATCCAGAAATATTTCCAAATTTATTGGTAAACTGCCGAATGGGTACACGATAAAGATACCAGTTCAAACCATCGGAAGTCACTCGGTCAACTATAAATCCACGTCCTACATCCAATTGGCCCGGTTGAAGTGGGATCTCATATTCATAGTAGGCTTCAATGTCGTTGATGGTGTTATCTCCATTGATGTCTTCTTTATCCGAGGCCGGGGAGTTGGCGGGTGTAACCGTTACGTTGTCATTGGTTAAAGGGGAGTTATTTTCCATCCCCAAGTAATTTTTGAATCGCTCCACCAATCGAGCATTGGTTTGGTCGTAAATGGGATCTAGAAAAAATGTAAAGTCATCACCCGAAGGGTCTTGCTCAATTTTTTGAAAGGCTTGGGCTGAAATTCGTTGTCTCAGGGCATTCAAATAATTTTGGATGTGGGGGAACGTCCGTTCTTCGGCATTCGGTAGCCCATCCAGGCCTATATCCTGCCGAGCACGCGCATCGGGAGCGGAATCAAAGGCATCGTTGATATACTGAACTCGGGGAGCTTTACCCCAAAGTGTATTAACTGGTTCGGAAGTGGTACTTTCAAAAGACAATAGTCCGTTTTCGAACGAGAAACGATTGTCCGGAATTACATCCTCTGAAACATCACCTAGTTGAAATAGAAGTTTTCCACCGGTGGTATTTCGGCGGTTACCATTGGGGGTTCCATCCCGCACGACATCAGCAAAGGGGTCGAGCAACCAAAATTCGAGGTATTCAACGTTGGTATTGTCAAAATCAGGATCAAAAGTGATACCCCGCATGACGGACCCAAAACTTTGCCTTGGATTAGGCAAAAAGCCGTCTGAGGTTAAATTGGGATTGTAATTGTACATTCCTCGTTCCGACGGGAAATAGGAAAGATCCAGGGTGGCAATAGGGGGTTGCTGACCCAAAGGAGGCCGAGATCGGCCTGGAAATATGGCCTGTACCTCAAATCCTCGTTCATACGCATTTCCATCAGAAGTTAGTCCCTCAGGGAGTCCCGTCAAACCGCCACTGAAAATCCCAGCACTAAAAAATAGGGTAGGGTCTAAGGTATAGGCCGACATTTTGGCCCTCCGGAAATGATACCCATAGATACTCTGACCGGTTTCTTGGAAATTTTCAGGTGTGGACCCCAACCGCCAACGAGTGGGTTGTCTTGTTAAATCATTGATCTGCCGTACCGCCTCAAAATCATCCAACATCGCATTGTTGTTCACTCGACGATTGTTGACCCCTGGGAGCAATTGAGCAAACTCAGCATTGAAACGAATTCTGGACTTTTCCTCTGATTGAACTGTTGGAATTTTATTCAATAAATTAGTTAAAAAGAAGGAAGTACGCAGGTAATTGACATCAACCCCCCACAGCGTATTGTTGACAGGTTCCATGCCCACGGCCGTTCGGGTGATGAAACCAGGTGTATTTTCGCGTAAGTCCATCAAGGTGGCCCCTAAACGTAAAAATGGACTAACAACATAGTCCAGACGAAGTCCAAACATCCGTCTGATTTGTGCTTCAAATAGGTCAGGACGTTCATAATCTATCCGAATTTGACGGGAAGAATTGATCAAAGAAGGGTTGGTGATCCGAATTCGGCCAAGTTGCGTGTCGACCTGGTAGTCGGTACCTTGCTGCAATTGGACACCTCCTGCATAAACTCGTACCGACTGGGGAGATGCACCAAGAGGAAGTGGAATTTCTGTACTTCCTGATCGTATTTGCCCTGATAGAAAGAATTTATTTTTGGTGGTAACCTGCTGGGCATCAATCATGGTCCCTCGGTACAGTTCATTGAAGACGTATTTTTCTCGTAGGATTTCTTCGTCTGAATCGAATTGTCTGGCTAGGTGGCTCCCAAAAGGCTCTAAAACTGGGAATATTACTTTTCCTAATTTTTCTTGTATGGTGATCCCCGGTACATAATCAAAGTTTCCATCCGGTTGAGGATCTTGATTAAAGTTCAATCGATCCAAACCAAGGGCCTCTACCAATGGCCGGTCTTTCATTCGTCGCCCCTCCTGCAAATTGGGATTGTCGATCCCCGTGGCATCATCTTTATACAAAATGCGGAGCTGGAAACCTTCCGGAGTTACCTGTCCTTGAGAAAGCGTGTAGATGTTTTTCATCATCAAATCCCACATCGGATGATTCAATCGATTCCGGATGGTAGAGGATTTTAATAATTTGAGCATCAAGACTTCATCTTCCTTACGAAATGAGTAGTCTTCGGTTAATTCTCCGACTTTATATGCCCGACCATTGAATGTGTATTCATAGGCCACCGCCAAGATCTCATCGTTTCGAAGGGGTGTTAGGAGGGAGATGTACCCCAACTCAGGCTGAATCTCGAATTCCCTGTCGGTAAGTCGTTTAGCCCCCCGAAGTATCTCAAAATCCTCTCCATTCCGTAAATTAAGGCTATTCAAAAAACGAGAGGTATTGTCAATAGTCCGAAAATCTGAATTTTCTACCAATTGGTCATATAAATTATTGGCTTGATTACCGGCAGGCCCATTGGGGTTGGTCGAAATGATCGAGCTGGGGTTTGCTGGTTTAGCCTCCCCGAGGTCGGTGATACCAACCAAGTTTCGCATGGAATTTACGGTATTGGTACGGTTGGTAACGTATACCTCTACCCGTGTAATTCGCACACCTGAGATCACCTTGGGTAAGTTCCGAAGAGACCTTTCGTAATTTTCCCGAAAGAAATGTCCGAGGAAAAAGTGCCGGTTTTCATCGTAGTTGTCAACACGTAATTCAAAAGGTTTGGATTGATTTCCACCGTTGATCAGGATCGATTCCGTCCGAGATCTTTGTTGAGCAAACACAGTGGTCACATCTAATTTGCCAAAACGTAGCCCCGCCTTTACCCCCATGAGGTTTTCAACCCCCGGAATTAATTGAGACCGCATCGGCATGCTGACGTTTCCCAATTCTAGAACTTGGAGTATATCCTCTGGATCATTTTTGAAGTTTAATTTGAATCGGTTCTCATAGGAAAAAGCGGACTTTGTATTGAAGTTTCCAGTTATTCCCATCTTTTCCCGTAATGCATTGGATGGATCTAAACTACCCAAGGCACCAGCTAGATTGGAAGGGTTAGGAAACGACCGATTGGCCCCAAAGTCATCCAAAGGATTGGCTCCTGCCCCTGGTAAATTGGGTAGGGTATTACCAAGTGCCCCAAGCGGATTGGATCCTCCAGGCCGTCCACCTAAGCCTGGAACCTGCAGTCCATCGAATAAACTATTGAAGTCAATATTGATTTGTTGGTCAAAATCAAATATGCGCGTTCTTCGATTGAACAACGGAATGAGCGGGTTGTCAACAAACTGGTTTCCAACTTTTAGATCGACAGAAACAAAACCTTTAGGCCTAAACTCAGGAATCTTTCCACCAAAAAGTCGGTCAAATACAGGATTTTTTGATAATTTCGGACGTAAGCCCCGGCCCGAAGTAGAGCTTGTTCCGTCCGACATGTTTTCATATTCTCGAAGTAATTGTTTCCGAACCGCCACCGATTGCAACGAAGCATACTCATTGAAATTCAAAGCTTGCGGTATTTTCTGCTCCAATTGGGGCGCCCATTTTTCGTCCAAAAAAAATTGTTGAGTGGGCGAATGAAAATACAGAGTAGAAATGGGACCTACTTTAGGTAAAAAGAAGGGAGACTGCTGGGGTTGGGGTGAAATCACACGACTCAGGTATGTATCTTTCCACCGATAGCCGGGGCCACTCCCTGTTGGGGAGGATGATGGGCCCGGGTTTTGAGCAAACACCATTCCATTGATTCCGAACACCGTAAGAATCCATAGAATAAGGCTTCGAGTAGATAGTTGAAACATACGCAGTTAGTCAAAAAGAAAAGGTCAATTGTAGTAACGATTGAGTAGGATTTATATTTCTATCGTAAAGCTAATTTGATTAGCTCCTCAACAGTAACCTCATGAGTGGTCTTTTTCAAAATCACATCAATACTCTTCTCAGCCGTTGCTTTGGGAATACCCAATGTGACCAAGGCAGCCAACGCTTCTTGTCGGACACGCCCCGATATTGTCCCTGATTGAGATGGCCCGGCAACTTGAAGCCACTGATCCTTCTTGAGCTTATCTTTTAACTCAATGATCGTTCGCTGGGCTGTTTTTGCCCCAATGCCTTTGATCCGCTGGATGGTTGCGACATCTTCATGGGCAATGGCTTGTTTTATCTCGGAGCTACTAAGCGAAGATAACATCACCAGGGCGGTCGATGGCCCAATTCCTGAGACCGAAATGAGGTCCTCAAAAAGAGATTGCTCTTCGGGTGAATGAAATCCATACAGTGTATGAGAATCTTCACGTACAATCAATACGGTGTGAAGAAATACAGAGGGTGAGCCAACTTCAGGTAATTGAGCATGCGTTTGAAGTGAAATCTTGACAAGATAGCCAACGCCTTGGGCTGAAATAACAGCGTGAGTTGGCTCTTTTACGGCCAATTTTCCTTCGAGAAAGGCAATCATAAGCAGTATTTAAAAACAAATCAAACTCAAATCTATTGATTTTTTTTGAAACCACCAGTTGCCTGGGATTTACGGTTGAAAAAGGGTACTTAATGGGGAGAGATCGTTCTCGTTCCAAGGGCCGTCTAAGCGCCAAACCTGTTTCCCTCTTTGGAAAATCAATAAGATAGGTGTGCCAGATGTATTTAGTTTTTCTCGAATTCCTTCAACTCGGAATCCCTGATAGGCCAGAAGTGGAAGGTGGGGCAAAGCTTTGGCTATTTTGTTTTTTTGCTCGGTACATTCCAAGCATGGATCTCCCCCAAGAAAAACAGCGACTACCGGGAAGGCTGCGGCTGTCTGTTGAAGTTGATGGAAGGTGATCGGGGCGATGGGCTCGGTAGTTGGATGCTGGGTTACATAAGGTTTCGATTGTAAAGCCCACTGGTCAAATCCTTCCTTTAAAATATAGACATCTTTATACCCTAGACCCCTCAGGTAGGTTTGGGCTTCTTGGCTAACTTTTCCTGTTTGGCAGTACAAAATAAGAGGAATTTGAGCAGGAAATTGCGCTAAGAATGTTTCTTTGAATTGGGCGTTTTCATAGGGAAACGACAAGGCAAATCGTATATGACCTCTTTCAAATGCAGAGGTTGGCCGTAAATCGATGACCTTAGTGGCTTTTCTGGCTTTCCTTAACGAATCCAGCCCAGCAGGATCCAAAGACTGCCCATACGCAGTCGAAAGGCTGATTGTCCAAAACAGGAGGATGTATTTCAAATAAACAAGGTATTTCATCCTTGAAGAGGAACAAAGAATGTGCCAGTTGAATCGTAGTCCGGAATAATCCCCGAGGTTGAAGGAAAAAGAATTTAGGAGAAAGGTGAATTAAAATAATTCCAGAATCGATTCAAACTTTTCCCGGTAAGATTTTCCAAGGGGGATTTCCTCGGTCAGTAACGTAATGTGTTTTTTATTTATGCTGGAAATGTAATTGACATTGACAATGTAAGATTTATGAACCCGTGCAAATTGAAGGTGAGGTAGGCGAGTTTCTAAACTCGTGATTCCCTCATTAACTACCTCGGTGGTTTTAGTTGTGTGAATTTTGGAATAGATGGCATAAGCTTCGATAAATAGGATTTCATTGTGCATAAAACGCTTTAATTGCCTTCCAGCTTTAACAAAAATGGAATTTGAGGTAATTTGAGAGACGGGGTCATGGTGATGTCTAAATAACTTTTCTACAGCAATCTGTAGACGATTTTCAGTCAAGGTTGGTTGTATATAGTCCATAACTTGGGGGAATTCATATACCCTGGATTTCAGCTGAGGTTCTTTTGCTGCGATCACAATCATTTGGGTAGTTGGGCTGACTAATTGGATAAATTGGATGGCTTGCATCGAATTGGTATTGGGAGGAAATTCCTCTAATATGATGTACCGAATATCATGTTTAGTTAACAAGGTTTGTCCTTCCTCATACGTAGACGCTCCCCAAAACAATACTTTTTTATGTATTGAATCAAAGAAATTCATAAATGTGGTTTGCAGGTTAGGATTTGCCACCATTAGAATCTTACTTGTCTTGGTCGAGGATGAATTTTCCATCATGTATTTTCGGGTTAGATTACAACCTAAATATGAGCAAGTGTCGATGAATTTCATAATCAAGACTCGATTACGGTACACGAATGCACGATTTTGGTACACGATTGAAAAAAAACCTTAAATCAACGAGTGAAACTAAAGGTTCAACCTTTTATGGAAAAGGATGAGGCCTAGTCGAGTTATCAACCCTATTTGGACACTTATGTACCAAATAGATAATGTATACACAAGATCAATAAGAAAACCACCTAACTTTATCTTGAAACATTTAAATCTACTCGTTGAAATCCGAAGATGTTCATATTTCATTCATGTACCATAGGTATGAGCATTTTACCTTGGCATTGGCTGGCATCCAATCGGTCAAAACCATAGCGATGGGTGATCAGACCGTTCGTATTTATTTTCTGGATTCTTCGGTAGAGCTTCTAACAATGGAGTCCGATTTTTCGGATCCAGATAGTGTAGGAATACGGTTTGAGTGGAGGGATAAAAAACACGTGTTTGACATGTATATGGTGGTACCTTTTGGGTTTATTTTTAGCCATCCTTTGGATATTGTTGGGGGCAACAGGAAAATCAATTTGGGGCCATATTTAGTCACAAATGACATGGCTGACCCTTTGCTGATTCAATTGATGAAAATGGAATTCAAACTTTTTTTAAAGTCAGAGTGGAGGTATTCGGAAAATTCGACCCGATTAATTTGGGTAGTTTCTCGATGGTTGGTTCTCCTTAGTCAACATTTTGAACGGAGGTTGAAGATTGAACCAAATGTAGACCCAACCCATGCAATGATCATGTCACTTGAAACCAAGTGGTCGGCTGACCCAAGGACGACTATACCTTCCATTGAGGAAATGGCTAAGGAGGTGAATATGAGCCCATCTTATTTTCGATTGAACTTCAAGAAAATATTTTTCACCAGTCCGCACCGTCATTTTTTATTGAAGAAACTTCAGAAATCGGTTGAACTACTATTAGAAACGGATTTGAGTTTGGCTGAAATTGCCCAACAAGTTGGATTTCAAGATCCCTCCGGAATCTCTAAGTTGTTTAGGAGAGAATTCGGAATGACCCCGTTTGAGTTTCGATCTAGAATGCATGATGAATCCCCCAAGAATCGTTTTTGGTTGGATTAAATATTCAAACCTACCGTGATGTTTTGTTTGTAAGTCTTACTTATGGGGATCCGAATATTGGGTTCGATCTGTATAAATTGACTTTCTAGTGACTTGACCTTGGTCAGGTTAATGGCAAAATTTTGGTGCACTCGAATCAAACTTGGTAATGGATGCGTTTCTAAATACTTTTTTAAGGATACTTTCTCACAGAATTTTTGATTGTTATTACAATAAAACGTGATGTAATTCCCCTTAGCCTCAATGTACAATATGTGTTCTACCAACACACGTTCTTTCTTTTTTGAATTTTTCCCTGATAGCAACAAATAGCCTGATGGTTCCTTGACTTGGGTTAGAGCAATTTGATTCAGGGTTGATAATAACGTGAGTTTATGAAAAGGTTTTATCAAATAGTAAGGGATTTTTTTAATTAATGACTGAAAAATCTCCTCATCGGTGGACATCGTAATGGCAATCACCTCACAGTTCGGGAAATTATTTTGCAAAATAAACTGGGCACCCTCGGGTTTTCCATCAATAAATAAGTCGCAAATTAAAATACATGGCCCCGTCTTTTGTATAAATTCGAATAAACCTTTTACGGATGAAAACGATTTAACTAATTCAAAGGACGATCCTTCCAGCATTTCTTCAATTTTTACTTGATGAAATACGTCATCTTCAAGTAATACGATTTTATTATACATAGGTAAAGTGGTTCTAATCATTCATTTTGAATGATTAGTTCAAAATTACATCTTTGGGCTATGAAAAACAATATTAAGTAGTTCAAAATCAATTTTAAATCATGTAAATTTGAGGAACTCAAACCTCTAAACATATGAAGAAAATTTAGATTAAATTATCATTATGGTTCTCATTGATCATTTGTTTATCTACCTCAGCTCAGACATACCAAGTTTCCTTCACGGAAGTTGAAAAAACGCGTGATTTAAAACAAGTATTTCGGGATATCCATCAGAAAAAGCGTCATATATACATCAAGGATGCCTTGAAACTTGAATACCTATACGATAAAAATAGTCGTCAAGAGTTTGGTGTCTATTTGACTAAGTTAGATCAATTAGCGAAACAATTTTCGAATTCAGACCTACAAAATATGGTCTATTTCCTGAAAGGAAGATACCACTTAAGCCGTAATTACCCGGATCAATCATTTGAAAATTTCTCCTATGCCTTGAAAGGGTATTTACAGGAGAAAGACACACTTGGTGCAATGTATTCTTATCAAAACTTGACTTGGTTGTTCACTAATAATGCATTGGATGAATTTAGACAATTGGGGAAAGCAATTGATTTTGCCAATCGTGCCATGGACTTGTCGAGAAATTCGAAAAACCCACTCATTCAATTTTTAGGCTATTCTTGTTTAACTCTTGTTTATGGCCATGAACCTGTAAATATTAAGGGGTTTAAAATGAGTATTGATAAGAAGCTTGAGTTAATTGAGAAGTACCCTGAACTTCAGTATGCGAAGGCTGCGACCTTGGTGAATCTCTTTTCCTTTTACGATTTAACGAAGAATCCCAAACGATTAGAATTGAGTGAAACTTTGAAATCACTACCTAGAAGTGCCTTTGAAACTGATTTTAATTACATCGCAACACAACATAACCTTGCTGTCAATGATTTATATCTCGGCAATCTTGATGCGGCAGAAAAAGGTTTTCAAAAAGTGGTCACCTATCAAGGAGCCTCTAAGTTTGACCCTCTAAAGGCAGATGCCTATGAAGGGCTCCGGGAGGTCAATTTTCGGCAAGGTGACTACAAAAAGGCCTTGGAGTATGCGGATTCGAACTATAATACGAGGGATAGAATCTATAAAAGACAGGTAATAGAAAGTCTGAATCAGTCAGAGGTTGCCTTTAAAACCAAGGAAGTTCAGCAAACTAATGCAGCTTTAAAAAAAGAAAATATATTGATTCAGAATCGAAATAGAATTGTTGGTGCTTTTTCGATTGGAGTTGTCTTGTTGCTCTCCTTGTTATTTTATCTTTTCCTTCAGCTAAAGAAGTCCAAGCAATTATTAGAGAAAACCTACGACGAAATCAAAAATCTACTGGAGTTAAAAGACAAATATTTCCGAATTGTATCACACGACCTCAGGCACCCCTTTGTTAGTTACCAAGGGCTAGCTTCCTCAATTAAGTATTTGGTAAAAAAAGGAGATTTTGAAAAAATTGATGAAATCAGTGTACAAATAGATCGAATGGGCTCACGTATCAACCTAATTCTTCATAATCTACTGATCTGGGGTAAGCATAGCCTATTGGATAAAGTCAACAAAAAAAGAGAGTTGTCAATCGTCGATATGTTGGCGCGAATTGAACCGCTTTACAATCAAATGGCCTCCCTCCGTGGAGTGGTCATACAGCAAAATCTCCCCAACTTGACCCCAAGTATTTTGGGTAATGAAGATGAGGTTGAAACAATCCTTCGAAATGCATTGGATAATGCGGTCAAGTTCGCTGGTTCCCCTGGATTAGTTGAGATTTTTGGGGAGAAATCAAATGATCATTTTCAGCTAAAAATACACAACTCTATTCCCGTGGAAGCCAACCGGGAAAATCTCGAATTTATTACATCTTATTTGAATACCGGAGATGCGTATTATGATGATCGATTAGGCCTAGGGCTACAGTTGATGGTACAGTTCGCCCAAAGTAACCAGATACAGCTCGAAGCTACATTTATCTCTCAATATTTTACCTTATTTTTTACATTTATGGTTGACTAAAATCATTTTGTCAATCGTGTTAATTTTTGTCAATTTCTATTTTTTAAAGTAAATTAACAAATAGAAATTATTTAAAAATATGGACTTAATAAAGAATGCTTTATGTAAACCCTATTTGGTGCATTTTATTTCCATATTTTACACACTTTAGGAAAACAAATCAGTTAAATTATTTTCTTGGTTTTTAACAAAACTGAGGATATTGAAAAGAAAATTCCCTTTTCATTATCCTCAGTTTTTGTTCAGGTAAAGATTGGTTAATTTTGGCTAGTAGACTGCAATAGAAGAACCAGAGAGGATTTTCTTAAATGAGTGGAATCCATGTTAATTTAGATTAAGAATAAGTTAATTACCACCCTTATTTATCTAGGAGCTTTAAAAGCCCAACCAAATTATGTTTGTATTTCTTTCCAATGGGAATCGAGAAGTCTCCTATGTATACGTTTCGTTTATCAAGACTGGTTAAGTTGCCAAGATTAATGATGTACGATTTATGTAATCGAATGAAGTAGTCTGGCGATAATCGGTTCTCGATCTGTGAAATCTTTTCATTGACGATTAAAATTTTTCCTTGGCATGAAATTTTTGAGTAAATGCCGAAAGCTTCGATGAAATCAATGGATTTAAGAACAAATCGATTGGCTACACGACCCATTTTGAAAAATATGGTTGCGTTTTCAAGATCCAACGTGGGTCGGTTAACAAAATTTAAGACTTTGTGAAGGGCCTTGAAAAAGCGATCTTGATTGAATTCTTGGTATAAGTAATCAAGAATGAATGGAAATTCAAAGCATAATAGAGCATTCTCTTTTTGATTCGAATGGATCAGCGTCGGTGGATAATAAGATTTGTTGGAGAAAGTCCTAAAAAATTCAATTTCATTCCCCTCAAACTGGATGATGCAAAAATGGATCTCCTCTGTTAGTATACTGGATTCTACTTCTTCCCAACTTGTGGCATGCTGAATCAAAATCAGATGGGCAAACCCATGGAGATACTGTTCAATTTTTTCTCTGACGTGGTTTTCGTGAATAAAAAGGATACACCTTTTGATCTTCATTTTTAATCTGGTTTAGGTAAAGAATTCTAATGCCCCTAGAAGGACAGTTAAAGGATACCTACGTCAGATGCACTCTATTTGGATTGCTGAAATCTTAAAGAAAAAATAAAAAATGAATGTATTCAATCCCGCCTTTTATTCAATCAAACTCCTATTTTCTCTGATGAACAATTAATCTACGCCATCTCATGACAAGTTAAAATCGGTTTAGAATATACCAAATTAGGAGTTCATGTTATTAAAATAACTTTATATGGTAACTTCTTCTATTTTTTTTAATCTTGGAGTTCATTTTGTACGTATAAGCAATTAGACCCTATGAAAGTTTGAAAACAGCTATCAAAAGGGCGTTTAGTTTTGACCAACTTTTGGGTATCCACATCCTCTCCTAAAAGTAGGGCATCGATCAACTAGTTAAAATCGCTCGGCTATGCGGACACATCGACTAAGCTTTGTTCCTTGTTTCGATAGGAAAACAAGCAAACTAAATTTTGTCAGGTTTTTGGACTTTCACCCGATCTTCAACATTGGAGGGTTTGTGGTATTCATATTAGGTTCTGTTTTTACAGCATTCGCCCAAACCACACAGGGTGGAAATGCAGGAACTCCATGCAATGTGTATGCACCGCTGGTTTCTCCCACTTATTCCAACCTTGCAGTCGCAAATTCCACGGGATTATTAGGAAGCGATAACTGGTCGAATAAAGAGCGATTGATCGATAATGATCTCTCCAATTCGGCTTCCTGGACCGCCGTACTTTTGGGGTCTGCCTGGATCGAAGCTCGAGATCTAGCAGCCACCAATTCCAATGTTTTTCCCGCAGGATTTTATGCAGGTATGGTCATTAATGACGTTGATCTACTCTCATTGGGTGCCTCGGTTCGAATTACTACCTACCTCGATAATGTCGAACAAGAGTCACAAACATTTACGAGTTTGCTTTCGACCTTACTGGATGGTAGCGGCCGGCGGAGAGTCGGTTTTATCACCACTCGGAATTTCAACCGCATCCGATTGACTGTTAATGCAGGTCTAACCGTGGTTTTCACTATGAACGCGTTTTATGCCGAGGTATTCAAGCCATGTCAAGGTCCTGAACCTTCCTGCAATCTCTTGACCCCTCTAACGCGACCCACGTTCGCATCCCTTATTGAACCTACTCGAACAGGTTTTAGTGGCGTCTCGGTCGGGTCGATTTCAAATTTAGACAATATTGTTAACTCCTCCACAAGTGATTTTGCCACGGTATCTTTGAATGTGGGTATATTAGCATCCGCGAGTGTCTCGGTGCGTAACTTAGCTGAGACATTCCCCGCGGGCTATTTTGCCGGATTTGATCTTTCAAATAGCTCATTAGTGGGCTTGTCTCTACTAGGGAACGTGACCCTTCAAACCTACCTCAACGGAAATCTCCGAGAAACGATCTCCGCCTCCAATTTAGTTTTGGATGCCCCAATTCTAACAGGTTCTAATCGCCAAACCCTAGGCTTCATTACATCCCAAAGTTTTAATGAAATCAGATTAACCTTAAATCAACCTGTGGGAGTTAATTTAGGAGCCACGCAGATTTTCAGTGCCGTGATCAAGAAATATTGCGCAGGGCCCACCTTGAATTGCAATGAAAGTACCTCTTGGTCCAATCCCACATTTCCTGTATTAATACAGAGCAATCGGACTGGAATCGACGGCTTGGCGTGTATTGGGTGCTCGATCGATCAACCCCAACGATTGATCGATACCTCCCTCACAAACTTTTCAACCATTAGCCTTTTGGCCGGTGTTGGGATATCAGGCTCAATTTCGGTACAAGATCCCATCACCGATTATGCAGCCGGCACGTTTGTTGGATTCGATGTACAAAATACTTCCTTGCTGTCTGTCGACTTATTGAATGGACTGACCGTGCGAACCTATTTAAATGGTGTCTTGAGGGAAACAAGGTCTGGATTAAATGATCTCCTGTCCATTGGTACATCTCTTTTAACGGATGATGGACGAAGAACCATCGGGTTCATAACGGGGCTCTCCTTTGATGAGGTTCGATTAACCGTTGCCAATACGGTTTCGGTCAACCTTGGAACGACTCGCGTGTACCAAGCTATTCTCAAGCGGTTCTGTGAAGTAAATATTGAATGTAATCAGACGTATTTCCTCACCGAACCCGCGGCTCCGGTTGTGGTCAATTCTGTCCGGACTGGAATTGATGGAGTCGCCTGCGTCGCTTGTTCCGTAACCAATGCCAATCAGGTGATCTCAGCTTCTACCACCGATTTTTCGACCATCACCCTTGCCGCGGGTGTACTGGCGAGTGGTAATTTGTCGGTACTAGATGGCCTGTCTACCTATCCACAAGGTAGCGTAGCTGGATTTGTGATTCAGGATGTGAATAATCTTCTCCAACTTGATTTATTCAATAGTTTATCCGTTTGTACCTACAATAATGGCCTTTTGCAAGAATGTGCCACAGGATCTCAGTTGATCGACTTGGCAATCCTCGGAAATATAGTTGGATCGGGATCAGGCCGAGTCAATATCGGATTTCGTACCACTCAACGATTTGATGAGATCCGCCTGACGGTTCGATCTTTGGCAAGTGTGTTGCAAGTAATTCGCGTGTTTTCGGGGTATGTAGACACCCGAGGAGCAACAGACTCTAGTTTGAATTGTTGCCCCGTTCTTCCTCCCACGGTTTCAAGCCAAATTGTACAAAATACCTGTCCCTCTTCCACGGTCAATCTCAATGCCTTGGTCACTAGCCTTACGCCTGCCAACACTAATTTGGTTTGGTTCAATGGTTCCGATCCGGCATCTAGTGTTCAGGTGGTAAATCCAACTGCGGTAGGTCAGGCGGGACAATATTTCGCATTTTATGTCAATCAAACGGCTCCCAACTCCTGTTTTAGTCCGGCATCGCTTGGGGTCAATGTGGCTATTTCGGCTTGTCGGGTGAAGTTACGACCTAAAGTGTTTTTACAGGGAGCCTTATTCGGGGTCAATCTTCCTGATACCTTAATGCGGGATGATTTACGTCAACTTGGCCGTTTGCCTTTGATGCATCCTTATGAAGCGCTTACTCCTATCTCTCCAATTAGTGCGGCCACATCGGCTGTATTTTCCACCACAGGTCCCAATGCGATTGTAGATTGGGTATTTATCGAGTTGCGAAATGCAGCTGATCCACGGGTGATTATTGATAGTCGTCCGGCTTTACTTCAGCGTGACGGAGATATTGTAGAGGTAGACGGGGTATCTATACCAGAGTTTTCGGTTGCCAGTTTAACACAGTCTTATTTTGTGGTGGTTCGGCATCGGAATCACTTAGGTGTTATGACAGCCAATGCCCTTTCTATGACGACTGAGGGTCGGCTAGTGGATTTTCGATTAGCCTCGACACCCACCTTTAGAATTTCCAATGCCGCCCTAAATCAGGCTCAAGTCGTGGTGCAGCAAGGGCGGGCTCTTTGGGCTGGAAATACCGAACCAGACACTCAAATTATCTACCAAGGGACGAATAATGATGTGAATCCCATATTTAATCGAGTTCTTTCCGATGTCTTAAATGTATTTGGAGTACCCACATTTAAATCCCGAGGATACCTGAATGCGGACGTTGATTTGAATGGGGAAGCTGTTTTTCAGGGGTCTGGAAACGATTTAGAGTTTATTTATCAAAACATCATCAATAATCACCCAGGTAATGTACTCGTTCTTCCCTTCTTCACGATCCGAGAACAATTACCTTAATAAAAAAAGACGCCGCTCACATGGTCTTGGAGCGGCGTCTTGTCGAATGGTATATTGATTACAAACCAAATGCTTGTTTTACTGGGTCAACATAGTCCAGCTTTTCCCAAGTAAAAAGCTCAACCGTCACTTCAGCTGTCTTTCCAGCGTTTTCGAAGACTTTGGTTACGGTTTTGGGCTCCCGGCCCATGTGGCCATACGCGGCTGTTTCGGAGTAAATGGGATTCCGGAGTTTTAGGCGTTGTTCAATCGCATAAGGACGCATATCAAAAATCGCTTCTACTTTTTGTGCGATCTCCCCATCGCTCAGCACTTTTCCATTTTCATCTTGTACCTTGGCTGTACCATAGGTGTTTACATACAAACCACAAGGCTTGGCGACGCCAATGGCATAAGATACCTGAACCAACACTTCGTCGGCGACACCAGCGGCTACTAGGTTTTTGGCAATATGGCGAGTTGCGTAAGCGGCAGAGCGGTCGACTTTGGACGGGTCTTTCCCTGAAAAAGCACCACCTCCATGTGCCCCTTTTCCACCGTAGGTATCAACGATGATTTTACGGCCAGTCAATCCCGTGTCACCATGAGGCCCACCAATGACGAATTTACCGGTAGGATTGATATGATACAAAATATCATCGTTAAATAATGCCTGAATATCAGGTTTTAACTGCGCCTTTACTTGAGGAATCACCAGGGAGATGATGTCCTTTTTTATGGTAGAGAGCATCAGCTCATCTTCTGCAAAATCGTCGTGTTGAGTAGAGACAACAATGGTATCGATCCGAATGGGCGTATTGTCATCGGCGTACTCGATGGTTACCTGAGACTTCGCATCTGGCCGAAGGTAGGTCATGACCTCGCCAGCTTTGCGGATTTCCGACAAAGTTTGAAGTATTTTATGGGAAAGATCCAGGGCCAAAGGCATGTAGTTGTCGGTTTCTTTCGTCGCATAGCCGAACATCATACCTTGGTCTCCTGCACCCTGAGCATTGGCTTTTTCCTCAAAGGTATCTGCTGATTGGCGGTCAACACCTTGGTTGATATCCGAGGATTGCTCATGTATCGCCGATAACACACCACAGGAATGAGCTTCAAACATGTACTCGGATTTGGTGTATCCTATCTTGGCGATCACATCCCGTGCAATTTGTTGCACATCTAGGTAGGTTTTTGTATTGACCTCTCCCGCCAAAATCACCTGTCCGGTAGTTACCAATGTTTCACAGGCAACTTTAGAATGAGGATCAAAAGCCATAAAATGATCAATCAGCGCATCTGAAATTTGATCCGCCACCTTGTCTGGATGTCCCTCAGAGACAGACTCTGATGTGAATAAATAAGGCATGAAAATGTAATGTTAGTGTTTTAGATGAATTCAACGTCATCAAAAGAGAAGGGGAGGGCCGAAACTATTTTGGTCGGTCAGACCCACATCACTTGACCACCGTAGCGTTCACGTAACTCGGTTGGCTTCACTTTATTTTCCAAGAAAATGAAAGTAAACTCTTGATGCTGATACAAAATTGCATATTTTTTGTGAAATCCTATATACTAAGTTGAAAAATCTTTAAATGGGTTAAAATTAGGATATAATACCTAAAATTATGCACGTATTTAGATAAAAGCTAGGAAAGTTTTTCCTTTAATCGATTCCAGATTAGATGAAAACTAGCCAGAATAAAAGGAATCCAGGGGGCTGTATTCATTACTTTGATTTCATCAATCCACCGGGTGTGTCCCGACAAAAAAGCAAAGACTCGATGAGCTGGATTTTTAAGGAAAAGTTCTGGAAAGAAATACTGGCCAGCGTATCTTTTCCATTTGAGTACATTGAGTAAAATGGCGGCATAGGCCTCCATACGTTTTCGTGCCCAATGCCGCGTAGAGGTCAGTGTTTGGCCTTTTTTTAATTGATGAACGATTTCGCCCAATCGCTCTTGGGTGAGTGCGAAGGTAAATCCAGTGGCAGGTTGCGTGTAGCCCCCAGCAGTGCCAATCCGCACATGTCGATGGGTAACTATTTCTTGAAACGGCGTGTCGGACATCGGGATAATCCCAAATTCTTCTTCCTCTACTTGATAAGCGACTCCCGGCCATTTTTTCTCAATCAAATCCTCCAAAAGTTCGGTGTATTTTTCTTGGGTTAAAATAGGTTCCGAAAAAAAGGTGAGTTCTACCAGTGCCTTGGTTTTTGAAAAGGGAATAACATAAAGAAAAGTACATTCATCATCAACTTGGGGCACACTGAAGTCCATGATGTCGGGCAGGTGGGGATCAAAAACCTCTTGGTTCATCTCGATCACATATCCTTTGAAATGTTGCCAAAGGTGGTTTCGATAGGGTAAGTTAAATGCTGGCCGGAAGGTACTATCAAATACCAAGTCGCCCGAATAACGTTGGTGGGTGGATTGAATCCAAGCATGTTGAGCGTTGCTACCAATGTCCAATACCCGGTCTTGAATCCAAGTCACTTGAGGTTGTTGACCAAGAAATTCCCGCATGGCCCGATAAAAGTCGGCTCCTCGGATGAGTTTATATTGGTAAGGTGCCATCGACACCCGGATCTTGTTGTGGTTTGGGTGAGTGACTGCCACTTCATCCCATTTCCTGAAGACCAGTTCATCAAAACGGCCCACTCCTTTTTCCCAATAGGCCCAAGTACGATCATTTTGGGTTTTGGAATCGGAATCGACTAAAAGAATTTTTTTTGAACGTAATTCAGGTTCATGGCAAATGGCATATGCGAGAGACAATCCCGCCATACCAGCCCCCGAAATTAAATAATCGTAATGTGGTGTTTCCATAGAAAAAATGCCCGAGGGTTTCGGGCATTGGGATTAAACATTGACATGTCGCTCAGAATGATAACTTGACCGTACCAGTGGTCCTGACTCTACGTATTTTATTCCACGACGTTCACCCTCTTCTTTGTAGAAGGCAAATAAATCGGGGTGAATAAATTCGATGACTTCATGATGCATTTTGGTAGGTTGTAAGTATTGGCCAAGTGTCAGGATATCGCAGCCATTTTCAACCAAATCATCCATAGCCTTGAAGACCTCGTCTTGGGTTTCCCCCAAACCGAGCATAATTCCGGTTTTGGTACGTTTCCCATATTCTTTAGTCCGCCGAATTTGTTCCAAACTACGACTGTATTTAGCTTGTGGACGTACAGGTCGATACAATCTTTCTACAGTCTCCATGTTGTGAGAAACGACTTCTTGTCCGCCGGAGATCATACGGTACAAGGCTTCCCAATTTCCTTTTGTATCCGGAATGAGGGTCTCGATGGTGGTATTAGGCGAAAGATCTTTGACCTGGACGACCGTCTGATACCAGATTTCAGCCCCTCGGTCTTTCAATTCATCCCGGTTCACGGAAGTTATGACGGCATGTTTTACACCCATGAGTCGAATGGCTTCAGCTACACGAGCGGGTTCATCGGCATCATATTCGGTAGGTCTCCCGGTCGCTACCGCACAGAAAGTACAACTGCGGGTACAAACGTTGCCAAGGATCATGAAGGTTGCCGTGCCCTCTCCCCAACATTCACCCATGTTGGGGCAATTGCCAGATTGGCAAATGGTATGTAATTTATGGTCGTCAACTATTTTGCGGACTTTCTTGAAGTTTTCTCCGGTTGGTAACTTAACACGTAACCAAGACGGTTTGCGAGAGGTTGTTTCCGTAGTCGCCGGAACAACAGGTAACTCGATCATATTCGTATTAATTCTGGGGATTTATAAGCTTTTTTACTTTTTTGTTTCCAAAATACAAAGTTAGAAAAGCTGCGGTATAAACGGACTGGTTGGAGGTAAATTGCTCAGCCATGATCACAGGAGATCGCGGAAATACGTCCACCGTGAAACCGGCCTCAAATCCAGTGATATTATCACCGAAAGTATTCATATCGATATTTAAAGCAGCCTTAGCATGCAAGCCGGGGATTACTTTTAAATCGCGAAATAAGCCGTGCCAGATCCCGGCAGAACCGACTATATTCCCGACATTATTATGGATATCGGCATTATAGGCCACAATTTCGGGATTGCGATTGGCATCCGTTCGGTACCGAATGTAATAGGGTTTTTCGATTCCCAACGTAGGTCCACCGGCCAAGATACCACTCAGACCAATGCCTTGTTCCCCTGATTTATTGAACAAAAACCATTCTCTGCCGTATTCAGGCCGTATAGCAAAAAAATAGTTTTCTTTACCAACAGCCAATCGAGTTCCCGTAAATTGCGCAAAAGAGCGTTCTTTGGGGTGTTGGATGTTCACGGCCTCAAGTGCTAGGTACCGGTGAATGTATTTTCCGTTTCGGATATCTACAGGCCGTGAGTGTCTGAAGACGAATCCACCGATTAATCCCGATTGGGTGCTGGTGGTCAGTCCATAGGAAAAGATCTTAGAATCCTCAATTTCCTGTTTTTTCTTGGGTTGGGAAAGCGTACTGCCTCGTTGGGCTGTTCCGGTGAAGCTAAGGCCCGCTAACAGGGCGATGAGGATGGGTCGTACCATAACCGTGCTTGGATGAAAGATCAATTTATGTTATGTTAACGAAAAATTTCACATTTTAATAACAAATTTTCGGGTTTTATGTTCAACCCGACGCAAAATCCCATGGCAACCACGTCTCAAATTCAGTACTTAGGAAATTTACGTACCCAAGCCACTCATGTAGCATCGGGTGAATCCATTGTCACCGACGCACCTGTGGACAATCATGGCAGAGGGGAGGCCTTTTCGCCAACCGATTTGGCAGCCACCTCCTTAGGCTCCTGTGCCATGACCATCATGGGTATAGTGGCGAATCGGGAAGGTGTTGACCTGACAGGATCTACCATCGACGTGACCAAAATCATGTCCACTGACACGCCTCGCCGAATAGTTCGCATTGAGGTTCAATTTCACATGAAGTCTGACCGGAGTTTATCGGCCACCGAACAAAAAAAGTTGGAGGCCGCGGCTCATGCCTGTCCGGTAGCCCAGAGTTTGCACCCTGCCATCGAACAAGTGTTTACGTTTCATTGGGTTTGATGCCATGAAATTCGAGGAGGTATTGAATCATTTGTTCGCAACTGCGAAAAACGATTTGGTATACCTCCTCAAAAGCCTTTTCATTCTCATAATAAGGATCAGGCACCTCTTGAACACCACGGGTGAGAGGGTCGTGATCTCGTAGCAGGAAGACCTTCTCAGGCGCAGGTGGTCGGTGAAAATGCTGGTGATAAAGTTGATGGACGAATTCAAAATTCTCGGTATCCATAACAATAAGGTGGTCAAATGTGTCCAACATGGCCAAGGAAAGCTTTTGACCTTGGTGGGTAGTGGATAATCCGTGTTTTTCAAGAACCTTCAGGGTTCTGGGATCGGGTGACTTACCGATGTGGTACCCGGCCGTCCCGGCCGAATCCACATGAAACTGGTCTTGTAAACCTTGGCTTTCCAGGATATGCCGACAGACCGATTCGGCCATAGGAGATCGGCAAATATTTCCTAAACAAATAAATAAGAGTGAAATCATGGGCTTTGAATGGGTTTTCCTTCGGGATCTACTAATATAATGACCTTTTCTCCTTCTTTTTTCATCAGGTATTTTTCACGTGCGAATTGTTCGAGAGAACGATTGGTTCCCAGAACCAGCTGCTCTTCTTTCCGCAGCCGATCCAATTCTACCTGATAAAATTCGGCTTGCTGCTCGTACTTTTTGACTTCCCGAAACAGATCGTATAACCTCCAAAAATTGGCCGTATCCAAAGTCGCCATCCAGAGCAATAGCCCGCCTGCAGAATACAAGTAAAATCGATAACGACGAACCCATGGGGCTAATCGTTTTTTCCAAGATTTTTTATTCATATACTTTTTCCCCTTTTTGTAACCAAACACCCCAAATTCGATTATAAGCATGAACCCGTCGAGTGGGTTTTCCGGGCCCTGATTCCACAGGATAACCTTGATTTACCCATTCGAAAATGGAACCATACAAATTTTGCACGTTTGTATATCCGGCCGACTTCAGTTCACGCCCTATTTTCTCAGATCGTACCCCAATCGAACAATACACCACAATGGGTGTGTTTTTGGGGACGTTTTTTAATGATTCTAGTTGAAAGGTTTCATAGCCAATCCAGCGGGCACCCGGTAGATGACTCACCATGTATTCGTTTCGCTCACGAGCATCTAGCAGCAAGGGTTTCTGCGGCATGTTGGCCAAGGTCGAGACGGCTAAAGTTGGTATATCCTGTTTTAGCATGGATTTTAAAAGCCGATCAAACGCTTTATTTTGAACTTGTTGGGCCCGGGTAATCCCGGCTACACTCAATAAAAAAGCAATCATTCCACTAACGGGTAAGTATTTAAGAAATGAATACATGAAAACTCGTATTTTTCCTTTGGAAAATTCTATTTTTGCCGATTCACAACCAACTACAAACCTAACCTTCATTATGAAATTATTGAAACACAGTTGGGCTTTGGTCTTGACCTTGGTGCTCATTTACGTACTAAGTCATTCCGTAGGATCAATCCCACCACTTGGAAAACTGTTCAATCCCTTTACAGGCTTCTATCAAAATGCGGTGACAGCCGTCATGACAGATCAAAAGTTAGCCATTCCTTCTCTCAAAGGTACGGTAGAGGTTCTATATGACGCCAATGCGGTGCCACATATTTTTGCTGAAAACGATCAGGATCTGTACATGGCCCAAGGATATGTGGTGGCCAAAGATCGGTTATGGCAAATGGAGTTTTACACCTTGGTGTCATCAGGCCGGCTGACAGAAGTCGTGGGAGACCGTGCCTTAGAATTTGATCGATACAATCGCCGGGTCGGTATGGCTCGTGCCGCCCGTGAAATTGCCAAGAATTTGGAGAAAGATCCCTTGTCGATGTCCATTCTCAATGCCTACACCGAGGGGGTAAATGCGTATATCAATCAATTGAGCGATAAAGACCTACCCTTGGAATACAAGATTTTAGATTATCGCCCTGAACCATGGTCGCCTGAAAAAACGATTCTGATGCTCATGAACATGCGAAGTACATTGAATGGAGGTTCCAGCGATTACCGCATGTCCAACGTCGCTGCCACTTTCGGGATGGAGGTCGTTAAGGAATTATTCACCGATTATCCCACCGTTGAATCTCCTATTATTCCTACAGGAACAGCTTGGCCTTTTACCCCGGTGGCAATACCAGAGCCACCTACCGTCCCGATGGCGATCTCGGATGGAACAGTCGCCATGAATATTCTGGAACCTCGTCCTGAAATTGGGTCAAATAACTGGGCTGTGGCAGGCGAAAAATCAGCCACGGGTTTACCAATTCTGGCGAATGACCCCCATTTAGGACTTTCATTGCCTTCCATTTGGTATCAAATGCAATTGCATGCGCCAGGTGTCAATGTCTATGGGGTGGCATTACCGGGTTCACCCGGAATTATTATTGGTTTTAACCAAGATGTGGCATGGGGGGTTACCAATGTGGGGTCGGATGTGATGGATTTTTACCAGATTAAGTTCAAAGATGCATCACAAAAAGAGTACTGGTATGAGAATGCCTGGAAACCGGTGGAAATTCACCAAGAGGTTTTCAAAATCAAAGGGAAGGGCGAGGTGATTGATACCCTTCGGTATACACATCACGGACCCATTGTATACAACGAAGCCTCCGAGAAAAATCATAACCAAAACGCTCCAGCAGGTCATGCCATGCGGTGGGTTGCTTTGGAATCAGATGGATCAGACCTTCTCACATTTCATTATTTGAATCGTGCGAAAAATTACGATGATTACCGAAACGCTTTGTTGTACTACACGGCTCCTGCTCAAAATTTTATCTTTGTGAGTAACCAAAATGACATTTCCATTACACCCAATGGAAAATTACCTTTGAAATGGAAGAACCAAGGGAAGTTTATTTTGGATGGTTCGTTGAAAAGCCATGATTGGGCGGGGTGGATTCCGAAAGAACAAAATCCAAGTGTAAAAAATCCACCACGAGGCTTTGTGAGTTCAGCCAATCAGCATTCGACCGATCCATCGTATCCCTATTATTTAGGTTGGCGATTTGCATCTCCGGAGCGAGGTCTTCGAATCAACCAGCGCCTAGAGGTCATGCAAAAAGCCACGCCTGATAGTCTTCGGATGCTACAGAATGATAACTACAATTTAGCCGCTCAGCGTATTTTGCCCACTTTGTTGGAGATTTTAATGAAAAATAAGTCTCTAGCTCAAAAGAAAGAGGTGCAATCGCTTGCTCAGTGGAACTTTTCCAATGAGGCCGATGCGGTGGGTGCTTCCATCTTTGAGACCTGGATGGAAACCCTAATGGTAGGTATTTGGGAAGACGAATTTTCTCCAGAAAAAAAGAAAATGACCTATCCGACCTCGGATATCACCTTCCGGATGATCCAAGAAAAGCCGGAGGCCAAGTGGTTCGATAATGTGGAGACCAAAAATAAAGTAGAGACGCGAGACGAAATTGTGGTTCAAACTTTTCAAATGGCTTTGGATACATTAACCAAGTACCATGGCGGAATGGAAAACTGGGCATGGAAGTCGGTGAAAAAAACGGAAATTAATCACTTAGTGCCCGCCTTTAGTTCATTTGGGCGAAAGGATATTCCCAATGGTGGAGGTAAATGGATCGTGAACGCCACAACCAAACGAAATGGGCCTTCTTGGCGTATGGTGGTGGCAGTTGACAAGAATTGGCCCAAAGGATATGGGTTATATCCAGGTGGACAATCGGGTAATCCAGCCTCGCCTTTTTATGATAACATGGTCGATCCATGGGTAAAAGGAGAGCTCAATTCCCTAGTATTTTTGCGATCTAAAGATGATCCTACGGCCCAACCCATTTCTCGTTTAACTATTTCAAAAGATTAAATTGTACGTATCATGAAACTTGTCATCATATTAATCGTTCTGGGAGCTGTGCTATCTTTTTTTGGTCCCTGGTGGTCCATTGCAGTTGTATCATTTGTAGCATGTTATCAGCTGGCCACATCGGGTAAAATGGCTTTTGGATGGTCTGCTTTCTCAGGAATTTTCATTTGGAGTGGCTTTAGTTTGCTTCGGCATATCCAGGCAGAGGCCCCCATTACTCAAAAAATGGCAGGATTGTTCCAATATTCCATCTCGGCACTTCAAGGTGTCCCCAGTTTAGGGGTAGTCCTCCTGTTTGTAGTCTTAGTTTCAGGAATAGTCGGAGGATTCAGTGGTTTGGCGGGGTATCAGGTCAAACAACTATTTAAATAAATTCTCTATATTTGTGATAGAACAATTAATCAGGTTTTAATTTAATCAGTAGATGAAAAAGATTTCTCTTGTGGTGTTGGGCTTAGCATTTGCTTCGGTAGCCTGTAACAAATCTGGAGGCGATGGCGAAGCAGCATCTCAACCAGCGGGACGTATTGTGTATGTAAATACCGACACCCTACTCAATAATTACGATTACTACAAGGATGTCGTAAAAGAGTTCCAAAACAAACAATTTCAATTAGAAAACGAATTGCAAAGAAAAGGTCAATCCTTCCAAAATGAGGTTGCCCTCTTCCAGCGTCGTATTCAGGCGGGTGGTATGTCTCAGGAACAAGCTCAAACAACGCAACAGCAGTTAGGGCAGAAAGAACAAGAGTTAATGATGTACCGTGACAATGCGGCGAATAATTTAGCAACTGAGCAAGCAAAGAAAACGGACGAATTGTTGACCAAAATTCAAGAATATTTGGGGTCTTACAACAAGTCAGATAAATACGACATGGTGATCGGCTATTCCAAAGGTGGTGGTGTATTGTATGCCAAAGAAGATCTGGATATTACCAAAGAAGTATTGAAAGGTTTGAATGAGGATTATGCCAAATCGAAAAAGTCGACGACAAAAGTAGATTCGACAGCGAAGAAATAAGGTTTAAAATTCTTTTTGAGGCCTAGTCAGCAATGATTAGGCCTTTTTTTTGTGTATTCGATGATGCAGAGTTAGCCGAAAGACGTCAATAGAGCTCACTTGGGTCCTGCCTCTTGAAAGCAACCAGATGTATCCGGCTTCTATTGCCATCTGTGGAGATACAGGAATCTCAATAGAGGAGGCCAAGCGATTTTGGTCGAATACAAATGCAGCAGGCGTGTGGCCCATCCACTCATTGCTGATGCGCCAAACAAAATTTTTAGGAAGGAGAAGTCGGTACTGAGCTTGGTACCGAAATCGGAATTGAAACGGTGGAATGATGGCTAATTCAGTGGCCTCGGATGGTAAAAAAAAGCGTTGATCCAAACGGATTCTGGAATGAAACAATCCATTTTTGTGTAAGGGAATCCGATGAATCCATTCCTCAAAAAGTCGAACTTCAGGAATATCAACTGTTTCATTTGCTAAGGGCCGTTGTACATGAGAAAGGGATAGCCCAATGGCACCTTCATGACTTGAGCTAAACGCCCGGCGTAAATGGCTGTGGTAGATGGTTTGAACTCTCCGATCCAGTGAGGTAGTCATTCGATTGTCCAGTTCTTGAACCCACGTATATCGATTTGACAAGTTCCAAGATACAAGATAACGCGTCCACAGTAAATCATCCCCATTTATCCATCGCTGGCCGAAGGATTGAACGGGGATGATTATAAAAAGAAAAGATATTAAACGATACATTTGAGTCGAATCAAACATCAAAAGTAAGAAAATGGATTCAACTGAAACGTATCAAAAATCACATATAGTTCAAATCATTGTTTGGCTTCAAGCGAATAATCTTGAAAGCTTGCAATAGCTTAATAAAGGGGTAGGTAGGGTCAAATTCGTGCCATTTGATTCCAAAATTGGCACGACCACCAAATTTATGGTGATTGTTGTGGTAAGACTCACCGAGCATTAAGAAGTCGAAGGGCAGTAGATTTTTGGCAGTATCCGAAACTTCAAAATTTCGGTAACCATATTTATGCGCATACCAGTTGATGATTACGCCATGTATGGGACCCATTAGGTAGTGAATCGGTAACAAAAGGAACATCCACCAAGCAGTCGCAAATTGGATGTAAAATAAGGTATACAACACGCCCCAGGCTAGACGGCTGATCCAACGGTCACCTAGTTTTTCCATGAACGGCCAGTTTGGAATTCCCTTTTTGTATTTTTCCTCGATGTTGTCTTGGTTGTGAACGATGGTGTTATAGAAGTTTTTCGTACGCCACATCATATCAAATAAATTCTTTGAGTAATCTGGCGAGTGAGGATCTTTCTCTGTATCGGCATAGGCATGGTGTAGCCGGTGCATGATACCATACGCTCTTGGACTCAAAAATGATGAACCTTGGAAGATAAATGTAAGCCAATAGAAGGTTTTTTCCCAGGCAGGCGACATGGTAAACATCTTGTGTGCCGCATAACGGTGTAAGAAAAATGTTTGCATAAGTAAGGATAGGTACCAGTGACCTACAAAAAACAGGAGAATAGCCATGTGAGCAGCAAGTAAAATGAATAGTATTTGTCCGCTCAAAGGTAGTAGCTGTGCTGGCAGTGAAATATGATTATTCTCATAAGGTACTCATTTTCACTTTTAGCTAAAGGTATTCCATACTACCCGTAAAAGAGAGTTGATTGTCGTGATAAGGTGATTCAATTGAAAAATGTATGGATATCTATTGTTTTAATATGTATTGTCTGGATACATGTAATTTAAAATATACAACGTAGAGAAGTATTTTTAACTTCTATTCTAGAATAAGTATAACCCATTATATTGCTTTGTAAAATAGGGTATATAAAATATAAAGTTTGACTATATATTTTGTATGGTTTGGTTAAAAAAATAAATATTTTATTTTTTTCATTTCAAAGAAAATATTTATTTCAAACGTCAATCCTAGCTAGAGGACAACGTGGAAGCTGAAAAACGTTACGAGTAAGCTAACTCTAAATTAATTTTGACTATGAAACAGTTTTTGTTTTTTATCTTTTTTCTACTGGTTTCCACTTTCTATGGTGGAGATGTTTCTGCTATGAATTCACTAAAGCCTACTGAAAAATTGGAGAAGCCATCTGTCGGTATTTTATTGAATTTGGGTAAGTTATCCGATGAAAATCAAGTAAATGCGGATTTGATTACGCAATACATCGAAAGTATGCTTCAAGACCTTCCCATGGAATTACAGTGTGAAGTTGTCGTAACGGCAGAAATAACGGTAGGCATCGCCACTATAAAAGTTGAGGTTAAGGTGAGTGGTCCTTGCAAAGAAGTTCGGCAGGAGGGTAGAAATATTGCCAACAGTGTTATTAACGAAATTGTAAATCAACTTAGGAATAGTAAACTATAATGTTTCAAGAGGGGAAAGACTAGTTTCTTTCCCAAATCTAATAAAAGTATGAGATTTATATTGATTTTATTATTAACAAATTTTTATTCTTTCTCACAAAGTAATATTCAAGGTCAAGTTCAATATATTCAAATTCTTTCTTTTGAGGGAACAACCTCACAACGATTTGATACCCAGTTAGACTTTACCACCCAATTTTCACTATACCAAAACATAAATCAAACAAAAGTTCCGAAACAGAATTCTTTGGATTCGTCGACTATTCTATTTGATTTGGATATGAAAACTAAAATACGAGTTTGGAAAAATTGGCAACATGGCCAAATGATTAGTTTGGAATACGTCCTGACCAAGAAGTTTGATGTCGTGGATTCCATTCCCCATTTGAGTTGGAAAGTTGGTGAGAATACAAGGCAAATAGGGCCTTTTAATTGCCTTAATGCCTACACTACGTTTAGAGGAAGAACCTATGAAGCTTGGTTTTGCCCGGATATCCCGTCACAACATGGTCCATGGAAATTGGGAGGTCTTCCAGGGTTAATTTTAGAAGCGAAGGATTCTACTGAAGAAGTTCAGTTTTTGTTGAAATCTATTTCTTATCCCGTCCAAAATCCAGATCTACTTGTTGCTCCATCAATCGAGAATAAGATCGATTTTGAAAGCTATAAATCTTTTTGGAGAAAAAAGGTAAAAGATTTTACCAATCAATTGAATTCCTCCAATCGATCTGTAGATTCAAATTTTGAGGTTAATGCCCAGGTAACTAAAATAAAAATGATCGAGGATCTGTTCCATTAATTGTCATGCGATTGTATCTAACTTTTATCGTGTGGTTTTTTTCGATATTTTCTGTATGTGGTCAGCAGAATTTAACGATTTCAGGCCTTGTACAAGACGCCAATGGTGAAGGAATACCCAAAGCAAGCGTTTACCTCAAAAATAAAACAAAAATTGTATCTTTTACCTTTACCAATGACTCAGGTCACTTTCAATTTCCCTCTCAGTCCGATTCATCGTATTTACAAATCGAAGTTCGAGCTTTAGGATATAAGACGGTTGTCCTTCCGGCAAATATTCAATCTCTTATTCGGTTGGAACCTTCGGACTTCCAATTAAATGAAGTTGTTGTACATGGTAAAGCACCTAGTGTAGTGGTAAAAAAGGATACAACCGAGTATATTGTAAAGAAATATCTCGAGCATAATCAAGAAAGTATTGAAGACATTCTAAAGAAGCTACCTGGAATTTCAGTTCTCGACAATGGTAAATTGTTGTTTAAAGGAAAAGAAATATCGAAAGTGTTAGTAGAAGGAGATGACCTTTTTTCAAATCGGTATACATTAGGAACTCGTAACATAAAAGCGCATCTACTGGAGCGTATCGAGGCCATTGAACATTTTTCAGAAAATGAGTTGCTTCGTGGAATCGAAAATTCTGATCAAGTAGCCTTGAATCTAACATTCAACAATGAAAAAAAGACCCTTTTGAATGGCTCTGCAGATGTGGCAAGTAATTTTCAAGATCGTTTTTCAACTCAAGGAAATGGAATTACGTTGAATTCCCAAATTAAAAATTTTATTCTAGTAGATTACAATACGATTCGATATGATCCTGATGTTTTAGACTTTTCTCAATTTTATCCCACGAGTTTTGCTTCCTCGGTGGAATTTATAGGTAAAAGCCCCCTGATTTCGTCCAACACCCTGGAGGTCCCTGAATTAAAAGTGAATCAATATGTAAGCAATCGCATTCTTTCCCTCAATGATAACATTGTCCTTCGTGTACATGACCGAGTAAAAAGTACTTTTACTCTAAATATGACATCGTTACATCGATCTACATCCGTTGGGTCTCAAAATATATTTTTTTTACCACAAAATGAATATGTAAATTTTTTTGAAAGTTTAAGTTTAAAGGGGAAAAATAGTCCTTCTTCTTTAAACAGCGAACATGTAGTCAAGATTTCCCCTACGTTCCACCTAAAGTATTCTATCGGGTGTTTTAAGGATGCTGAAAGGAGGAGTTCCGATATCCTCTCATCTTCTACAGGTATCAACCAAATTCAGGAGGTGATTAACAATCGATTTTTATCCTTTTATCAAAACCTTGAGGCCACGAAGAAAATAACGGATCAACGTGTAATGCTTTTTAAATTAGAGCATGTTCGAAACCAGCGTTTTCAAGAGTTGTCTTTACCTTTTTTACCTCGCTCTTTGCAATCTTATTTGTTAAATGACTCAATCGATACTACCCTAAAACAATCAGCCCTTGAACGAGATAGTCAATTGAATCTCTCACTATCTTTCAGACAAAGGATCAACCCATATTTTACCTCCAACACCTCTTTGGGAGGTTCTTTGATAGGTAATCAAATAAAAGCATGTACGGGATCCCATCTTTTAGAAGATAATGAAAATAGCCCTGCTATTGGATTTTCCGAACTGAAGAGCAGTAAGATGTTTTTACACAATGAATTTGTGTATTCCAGGGGGCCAAATACGGTAATCGGATCGTTCAATTCTTTGATCTTAAATAGAAAATGGGCTGAAAGTTCAATGAAAAATTTATTTCAAGTTTTTTTTCTTCCAAGTGTGTCATACAGCAGAAAGTTATCAGCTTATTCCACTATTTTGGTTTCTTATAAGCCACGTGCTATAAATCAGTTAGACCGTGCGTATGACTTTTTACTTGTGGAGAACTTTCGAACATTAAAACAAGGGGTAGACTCACTTTATTCGATTAGGTCAAATCTTTTCATCCTAAACTGGAATACCGTTAATCTATTCAGTCACTTTAAAATTTCAGTTTTGGGCTTTTATCAACACCAAGCCTCCTCTATTGCCCAAAACAGCCAAGTTCAATCGAGTTTACTTGTTTTACAGCCGAGTTTAGTCCAAACTCCCTCAAATTTGGTCAATTTAACTCTGGGTGTGGAAAAGTATGTACCATTTTTGGCATTGAATGTCAAAAATCGAGGTAGTATTGGCAAGAACCAAAATTTCGCAGAGGTAAATCAATTCCAAACAGAAATGGTTTCGAATTCATACCAATATCAATTGGAAGTCTCAAGTGTATTTAAAAAGAGTATTAATTTTGATGTATCGTATCGAGTAGGTATCAATCGATTTCTTTTGGACGACGGGATTTTGGCGGTAGGTTCTGTCAACTCCTTCTCTAGTTATAAGGCCAAAATTCGACTTCATTTTTCTAAGTCTTTGCGCTGGCAACTTATTGGGGAAAATAGACGTCAGGAGTTTCAAGGTACACCAAATTCTAACTGGTTTTTTGATAGTAACTTTGCATTTTCTCCGCAAAAAAAGCGATATTCATTTCAAATTCAAGCCCTGAATATATTAAATGCCCGTTTCTATACTATTCAAGGATTCGGAGATACATATTTTGTGTCCAATCAGGTTAGATTAAATCCCCGTTGGGTTGTTTTTGGTTTTTCACACCAATTTTAATTAGAAAGCGGAGAATTAATCTCCGCTCTTTTGTTCTTTCGCCCACGTATCTTTCAATCCAACTGTCTGATTAAATACTAATTTTTTCGGAGAACTGTCGGGATCCATGACATAGTATCCTTTCCGAATAAACTGATATCGTGTATCGGCCGTTGCTTCCAATAAACTGGGTTCAACCCAAGCAGTTTGAATGCGAAGGGAATTTTCATTGATGAAATCCTTAAAGTCCCCTTCCTCATCTGCCGGATTTTCCACCTTGAATAATCGATCGTAAATCCGTATTTCTGCTTCTTGGGCGTGCTCTATCGATACCCAGTGTAAAACACCTTTTACCTTGATCCCAGATTCATCTGCACCACTTTTGGAGTTAGGAATAAAAGAACAATGAAGTTCACTAATTTTTCCTTCCTCATCTTTCACATAATCATCACACTGGATGATGTAAGCCCCTTTGAGCCGAACCATTTTACCAGGAGCCAAGCGAAAGAATTTTTTAGGCGCATCTTCCATAAAGTCTTCACGCTCAATGTAAATTTCACGGGTAAATGGAACGAGTCGTGTGCCTGATTCGGGATCCTCCGGATTATTTTCAACCCAACACTCCTCCGTCTGGCCTTCAGGGTAGTTGGTAATAACCACCTTTAGGGGATCTGTTACTGCCATAACCCGAGCCGCCACTTTATTTAAATGGTCGCGAACACAAAACTCTAGTAACGACACATCGATCAAATTATCCCGTTTAGCTATTCCTATGCGGTCACAGAAGTCACGAATGGATTCGGGTGTATAGCCTCGTCTGCGCAATCCTGAAATCGTGGGCATTCGAGGATCATCCCACCCTGATACGTACTTTTCACGAACTAACTGCAATAACTTCCGCTTGCTCATGACAGTGTAGGTCAGATTCAAGCGAGCGAATTCGTATTGTTTGGATGGAAAAATACCTAACTTTTCTATAAACCAATCATATAACTCGCGATGGGGTACAAACTCCAGTGTACAAACAGAATGGGTGATCTGTTCCAATGAGTCGGATTGCCCATGCGCAAAATCATACAAGGGGTAAATACACCAGGCATCACCCGTTCGGTGGTGATGGGCAAATTTGATCCGGTAGATCACCGGGTCGCGCATGAGCATATTCGACGAGCTCATGTCGATTTTAGCCCGAAGCACCTTGGAGCCCTCTGGATGCTTCCCTTCCTTCATTTCTTGAAAAAGCTGAAGGTTTTCTTCAATGGATCTTCCTCGGTAGGGGCTATTGGTACCGGGTTGGGTGGGGGTACCCTTGGCTAGAGCAATTTCCTCTGAGGTGCTGTCATCTACGTAGGCAAATCCTGAGCGGATTAATTGAACAGCATAGGCATACAGCTGATTAAAATAGTCGGAAGCATACAATTCTTGCGCCCAGTCAAAGCCCAACCACCGCACATCTTGTTTGATGGACTCGACATACTCAGTGTCTTCCGTCACAGGATTGGTATCATCAAACCGTAAGTTGGTTTGTCCACCATACCGTTGAGCCACACCAAAATTTAAGCAAATGGATTTGGCATGGCCAATATGTAAATACCCATTGGGTTCAGGTGGAAATCGAGTTAGTACTCGCCCCCCATGTGTTCCAGCTTGAATATCTTTTTCTATAATTTCTTCGATGAAGTTGAGAGATCTGCCTTTCTCTGCATTCTCTTGTGTTGCCTCGGCCATGCGTGCTCGGTATGTTTGTGGTTGTACAGCTAAGCGAAATTAATAAAAACTTTAAAGTCCCTGTTTTATGAACTAATTTTAACCCTATAAAGATTCATGGAATCCTAGATATTATTTGAATTATTCTAATTTTTTTAATGGAAGACGAATATACCATCTTGGCTAGTTCGGGAGAAAGCCTCTTTAAAGATCGTGGAAGTAAGTTCTTTGGATACGTATTTCCAGTGGAATCGGAGGAGGAAGTTGGATTTTATTTGGATCAAATCCGTGAACTCCATCCCAAAGCCCGCCATGCTTGCTATGCGTTTCGGCTCGGTCAAAAGGGAGAAATCGTTCGGTCCAATGATGATGGCGAACCTGCAGGGTCTGCTGGGAAACCCATACTCAATACTCTTACTTCTAGGGGAATAACCAATATATTGGGCATCGTCGTTCGGTATTTTGGTGGTACCCTACTGGGTGTGCCTGGGCTCATTCATGCCTATAAAGAAGCTACATCATCTGCTTTACTGGAAGCTACTTTTCAGACTCGAATTGTCACTCAGCGCATTGAAATTTTCCATTCTTTTGAACTGACTCAACCTGTAATGCGGTTGATTAAACATTATCAAATACACGTTTTGGCGCAATTGTATGAAGAACTACCTGGCCTTCTTTGTGAAGTTCGGTTGGCGTTCCTACCCACCGTCTTGGACGAACTAAATGATCTCTACGGAGTATCTTGGCGATATGAGAACAATTGATGAGTTGATTACCCTTATTCAAGGTAAACCTTTGGATGAGCAGACTTTTTGGGCAGAAAATTACCAAGCGCCCTGGAAACGAGTTTTTGGCGGGCAAGTGCTTGCACAATCATTGAGTGCAGCCTATCAAACTGTCGATGATGACCGTTGGGTCCATTCGCTGCATGCTTATTTTCTTCTAACAGGGGATATCGGCATTCCCATTCGCCTCGAAGTCGAGCGGGTTCGCGATGGTGGAAGCTTTACCACGCGCCGGGTGGTGGCAAAACAAAATGAAGATGTTATTTTCATTCTTTCAGCCTCATTTCAAAAAAGTCAGCCTGGATTTACCCACCAAATCCCCATGCCCAACATCATAGGTCCAGACCACCTCCGTTCTGACCAAGAGCTGCTAGACTCCTACCAAAAGTGGCTTCCTAACAGTGTGGTTGAAAGTGTGTTAACACGGCCATTTATTTTCAAGCCTGTGGAAAGTCTGGTGCCTCCACGGGGTGAAGTGAGACCCCCATTTCGGCACGTCTGGCTAAAAGCCAAGGATGTTGTGGAATCCAATGACCTGCGGATCCACCAGCAGTTACTCACCTACGTGTCCGACTATAATTTACTTTCAACCGCCACACTTCCCCATACACAAGAGGTCTTCCCCAAGGATCTATTTATGGCAAGTCTTGACCATGCCATGTGGTTTCACCGCCCCTTTCGAGTGGATGATTGGCTGTTGTTTAAAATAGAAAGTCCCAGTGCGTCCAATAGCCGTGGCCTTACGCAAGGGCACTTTTTTACGCAAGATGGGACTTTGGTGGCCACAGTTGTACAAGAGGGGTTGATTCGACAAAAAAAATAGTGTAGTTTCACTCTCACATCAACCTAAAAACCATACGCATGTCATCATTACCGGCAAGTTTTGCCTCACTCAAGTTACCCATCGTGGTAGCACCGATGTTTTTAATTTCAGGACCTGAATTGGTCATCGCCTGTGCTCGAAACGGAATGGTCGGTACTTTTCCAGCGTTGAATCACCGAACCACCGAGGGATTTGAGGAATGGGTGGTTCAAATCAAAACCGCCATTTCGGAAATGGATCAGCCAGTACCCTTCGGAGTCAATCTCATTGTACATCCTACCAATCCAAGGCTTATGGCCGATATAGAGGTCATCGTAAAACACCAGGTTCCTTTGGTCATTACCTCGTTAGGGGCCGTTCCAGACCTTATTGATGCCGTTCATAGTTATGGAGGACTTGTTTTTCATGATGTAATCAATCGGCGCCACGCCGAGAAAGCCGCTGCAGCGGGGGTTGATGGGCTCATTCTTGTTTCGGCCGGTGCAGGTGGACACGCAGGTACCTTGAATCCCATGGCGTTTGTCAATGAAATTCGGTCGTTCTACCAGAAGACAATTCTCCTGTCAGGGTGTATTAGCACCGGTCAAGATGTAGCCTCTGCCTTGCAAATGGGTGCCGACCTAGCCTACATGGGAACGCGTTTTATTAATACAACGGAGGCACATGTCGATCAAGCCTATCAACAAATGATTATTGAATCAGGTACGTCCGATATTGTGTATACCGCAGCCGTTTCAGGGGTGAAAGCTAATTTTATGAAGAAGAGTTTAGAGGCAGCTGGGATTCCCGAAGAACGTTGGTCTCAGTCGGCCAAAATTGATTTCGGAAAAGAGCTTGATGCCGCCAAGGCCGAGGCTAAGGCTTGGAAAACAATTTGGTCGGCAGGTCAAGGTGTTGCTTCCATCGATGACGTTATGCCAGTAGATGAATTGGCCGCTGAACTTTCCCATGATTTTAGAGCGGCTATTCATAAACAATATACTTTGCTTCAACAGTACGGATTGTAATACCGAATGAATACCTTATTTCCCCTGTTTGTTAAGCTCGATCTCCAACACATTCTTTTAGTAGGTGGGGGTTACGTAGCTTTGGAAAAGTTGACCGCTATTTTTGAGAATTGTCCGGAGACGCACATCACATTGGTGGCCCCGGAAATCAGGGCGGAAATTAGAGAAATGGCATCGCAATATGCCATTTCTCTTCATGAAAAGCCGTTCGATAGCTCTTTTCTAGAAGGGAAAAATCTCGTCTTTGTGGCTACAAACGACAAAATGGTTAACCTTCAAATTTCAGAAGAGTGTAGACAACGAAAAATTTTGGTGAATGTGGCAGATACTCCTCTTGCCTGCGACTTTTATTTGAGTTCCATTGTCCGAAAAGGAGATTTGAAAATAGGCATCTCCACCAATGGCAAGTCTCCAACCTTAGCGAAGCGAATAAAAGAATTGCTTACGGTTGTCTTGCCAGATACCATTCAAGAAACATTGGATAATTTGGTGGCGATCCGAGAGACGTTGCGAGGTGATTTTGAATCCAAAGTGAAGCAATTAAATGAAATAACCAAAGTCATGAGAAAAGACTGATCAGCTTTCTTTGATATCGAGCGCTGTGCAGGCTTTTCGGGCTGCATCTTGCTCGGCTTTTTTCTTATTCCAGCCACTTCCCTCACTAACGGGCTCACCATCCAATGTGACCTGGGCAACGAATTCTTTGTGGTGATGTTTTCCATTCTCTTGGATGATCTCGAAAGCGATCTTTTTTCCTTCCTGTTGAGCCCAAGAAAGTAGAATACTCTTGTAGTTGGTATTGTTGTTAATTACCGCATCCAAGTCGAAGTAGTTGGCGACAAGGTTTTTGATTATAAACTCTTTGGTAAATCGAAAGCCTTTGTCCAGGTAAATAGCCCCAATTAAGGCCTCCATTGCATCGCCGTACATGGAGGTTCGCTTGTGTGACACACGATGGCCATCAAACTGAATTAAATTCTCTAAACCAATTTTTCGAGCTACTACATTTAAAGATTCCCGATTGACAATGCGGGATCTGATCTCTGTCAAGAAACCTTCGTCTTTGTAAGGGTACTTTTTGAAAAGGTATTCGGCAATGATCATACCTAGTACCGAATCACCCAGAAATTCCAATCGTTCATTGGACTCCTTGAAACCTTGATAATGGGTTTCTTTTGAGGCCGAGGTATGGCGGAATGCGAGCAGATAGAGTTCCAAATTAGTCGGCTTTTCACCGGTAATTTGTTCTATCGCTTTTTTAAATTCTTTTTCCTTGGAATTGGATTTGAAGAAATCAAAAAATCGGTCAGCTGCCATACGGTTAGGGGTGATTTAGGGGCACCCGAATTGGGGATAAGGGAAAAGCATGATCCTAGGATCATGCTTCATTCCACTGCTTAAATATCAAGGTGGCATTATGTCCACCAAATCCAAAACAATTGCTTAATACAGTACGGATGGTCCGTTTTTTTGCCACATTGGGCGTTAAATCAATTCGGGGGTCAATCACTTCATCGGTATTGAAAAGATTGATGGTAGGGGGGACGGTTTGGTGCTTTAGCGCCAATACCGCTGCAACGGATTCCACAGCACCCGCACCACCCAGTAAGTGCCCAGTCATTGATTTGGTAGAAGATATACTTACCTGATAGGCATGTTCACCAAATAATTGTTCGATAGCCTTGATCTCTTGTGGATCGCCCAAGGGAGTTGAGGTACCATGTGTATTGATGTAGTCAATATCCTCTGGCTGTAAACCTGCATCTTCCAAGGCATCTTTCATGGATAAGTAAGCACCGTATCCATCAGGATGGGGGGCTGTAATGTGGTAGGCATCCGAGGAAAACCCGCCACCAACTAATTCACAATAAATTTTAGCTCCTCGTGCTTTAGCATGCTCATATTCTTCCAAAATTAGAGCGGCACCACCTTCGCCCAGTACAAATCCATCGCGATCTTTGTCGTATGGCCGTGAGGCAGTGGCAGGATCATCGTTTCGTTCAGAAAGAGCTCGAAGGGCATTAAAGCCACCGATTCCCGCTTGTGTAACTGCTGCCTCAGAACCTCCGGTTACACAGGCAACCATGCGGCCCAATCGGATGTAATTGAAGGCGTCGATGATGGCATTGTTCGTGGAAGAACAAGCCGAAACCGTGACATAATTGGGGCCACGGAAACCATATTTTATTGAAATTTGGCCCGAAACAGAATCCGCAATCATCTTAGGAATGAAAAAAGGATTGAATCGAGGAGTACCATTACCAGTGGCAAAGTTAATAACCTCTTCTTCAAATGTTTTTAATCCGCCAATGCCCGATCCCCAAATAACGCCAATTTTATCTTTTCGAAGGTCGTCAGAGGAAAGACCTGCGTCTTGTACCGCTTCGTCTGCCACAATGACTCCGAATTGTGTGAACAAGTCCATTTTTCTCGCATCTTGACGAGGAATAAAAGCTTGGGTATCCAAGTTTTTTACTTCACAAGCAAATTGCGTCTTAAATGTGGAGGCATCAAAACGTGTGATCGGACCTGCTCCGCTAACGCCTTGGGATAATCCTTGCCAAAATTCCTCGACCGTATTTCCAATCGGGGTTAGCGCTCCCAAACCGGTCACGACAACTCTTTTTAACGTCATGGTGTCTAGTGTTTAAAAATTTAAAGTTCAACATTCAACACTGATGGATTCACTACAGTAAACCAAAAGCACGTTGAACATTGAACTTTCAACAAAAAGAAAATCATTACTTTGAATTCTCCTCTAAATAGGCAACTGCCTGACCTACGGTTTGAATATTTTCCGCTTGGTCGTCTGGAATTGATACATTAAATTCTTTTTCGAATTCCATGATCAACTCGACAGTATCTAGAGAATCAGCTCCTAAGTCGTTCGTGAAAGATGCCTCTGGGGTAACTTCCGCCTCATCAACGCCAAGCTTTTCTACAATAATTTTCGTCACTTTCGATGCGATATCTGACATTTTTCAAAAGGTAGTTTGGTGAAAAACGTTGCAAAGTAAGATATTTTACTTCAAACCAGCAAAATTGATTTCATTTTTTTGAACGGAGAATTGTTGCGAAATTTGTTAGTTGAAACATTGCCCTAGATTCATTTCGCTAAACATATCATCATGTCCTTTCCCATTGCACTGAAAAATCCATCGGGTCCTTTTTTTTTAATTGCAGGTCCATGCGCGATCGAAAGCCGTGAAGTGGCTTTTGAAGTGGCCCACCAGTTGATTGAAATCACCCAGAGACTCCATATTCCATTGATATTTAAAGGCTCTTACCGGAAAGCAAATCGGACCAAGTTGAATAGTTTCACTGGAATAGGAGACGAAAAAGCGCTTCAAATTTTAGCAGATGTAAAAGAGAAATACCAAGTTCCGGTCATAACCGATATTCACGAAAGCCAGGAGGCTGACATGGCAGCAGCGTATGTTGACGTTTTGCAAATTCCTGCTTTTTTGTGTCGTCAAACAGATTTGTTGACCGCCGCCGCCAAAACCGGTAAGGTTGTGAATATCAAAAAAGGACAATTTATGTCGGGATCAGGCATGGGATTTGCCGTTGAAAAAGTGCTTTCTGTCCATTCAGATGCCCAAGTTATTTTAACCGACCGCGGCAATTCTTTTGGGTATGGGGATTTGGTGGTAGACTACCGAAATCTTCCCGAAATGCAACAATTGGGTGTTCCTGTCGTCATGGATTGCACTCATTCTTTACAACAACCCAACCAAGCATCGGGCGTTACCGGTGGTAAACCAGCCTTAATTGAAACCATCGCTAAAGCTGCTATCGCCGTAGGAGCAGATGGTCTTTTCATCGAAACCCATCCTAGACCTCATCAAGCTCTCTCCGATGGTGCCAATATGCTACCTCTGGATCAAATAGAGGCATTGCTATCTCGGTTACTCCGTGTTCGCCAAGCCATTCAGCTCGAGGCGTAAGTTTGTAAATTTTATTGGAATTGTCCCACCTTATGGCAAATACGTCGCGTCGAAAAAAAGTAGAGTCAGAACCCATCAGCCAGTCGATTTGGTCCATTCATCCAGATCGGCAACGTGTATTTTGGGGCGCAGTCATCTTGATGCTTTCGTTTTTTATGTTGGTCTCCTTTGGGTCATATCTTGTAACGGGGGATATCGATCAAGATATCGTCCAAAAGAAATGGGCCGAAGCGGCCCAGACAGAGGAAAAAGATGCTGCCAATATCATGGGCGTTGCTGGTGCCTACATAGCCCATTGGTTTATTTTTGAATGGTTCGGTTGGGCAGCCTTCGGTTGGCTTCCCATTATGATCTTGGCAGGCCTTTTTTTGGTGGGACATGAACTTCCCATCAAAATTCCGATGAGCCGGGTGGCTTTTAATACGTTATTTTATGTTCTGTTTACCTCTTGTTTTTTGGGATACTTCTTCCGACTATTTTCCCTTCCCGCCGATGCCATTGCCGGTGGGCTAGGTATTCGTCTCAATGAATGGTTGTATCACATCATGGGTTTTGGAAGCCTTTTGGTTTGGCTAGTTTTGTTGATCGCTTGGGCTATCTTCTTCCATCGATATGAGGGATATAAGAACTGGTTTAGGCCGGCCGTTGGTCTGGAAACCCCTGCACAAGAACCCATTGAGAGTGTACCCGTACCATCAACTCCATCCTCGTTTCAGGCAGAACCGGAGGATTCGTTGGAACTAGAGGATCTCGATGACCCTCACGTGCCTCCAATTAAAACTCCTGAGCCTGTCTGGGATGCAGCTCCTGCTCCTCCATCTATTCCTGAGCCAATAGAGCCTGGTGAGGTGTCCTTCACGGTGGAAACAGCCCCAGAACCTGCTTGGGCAGATCCCACTGAAACTGCCCAACAGTTGGTCGAAACGTATGGTGAATACGATCCAACATTGGATCTTCCACAGTACCAATATCCCCACCTAGGACTTTTATCGGATTACCCCAACGCACCCAAAATCAAGGTATCCGAAGAGGAACTGGAAGCCAACAAAAACAATATTGTTGAGACTATGCGGAACTTCAATATTGGTATTTCCAATATAAAAGCTACCATTGGCCCCACTGTAACCTTATACGAAATTGTGCCCGAAGCGGGCGTCCGAATTTCGAAAATCAAGGGACTCGTTGAAAATATTGCCATGAGCTTGGCTGCCTTGGGAATTCGTATCATCGCCCCAATGCCCGGGAAAGGGACCATCGGAATTGAAGTACCCAATAAAAACCGTGAGACCGTCACCATCAAATCGGTACTGGGAAGCGAGAAATTTCAAAAGTCAACTTTTGAGTTACCTATTATTTTGGGTAAAACCATTTCGAATGAAATATTCATATCCGACTTGGCAAAAATGCCCCACCTGCTCATGGCGGGAGCTACTGGCCAAGGAAAGTCAGTTGGCTTGAATGTGATTTTAGCTTCCCTGCTGTATAAAAAACACCCATCTCAAGTAAAATTTGTGCTGGTTGATCCTAAAAAAGTAGAGTTGACTCTATTTAACAAGATCGAACGGCATTTCTTGGCTATGTTACCCAATGCCGAAGAAGCCATCATTACCGATACCAAAAAGGTGATTCATACCCTGAATTCTTTGTGTATCGAAATGGATTCTCGGTATGATCTCCTAAAAGACGCCGGGGTCCGAAACATCCGAGAATATAACGTAAAATTTGTGGAACGCCGACTTAGTCCAGAAAAAGGACACCGTTTCCTACCTTATATTGTTTTAGTCATTGATGAATTGGCTGACCTCATGATGACGGCTGGGAAAGAGGTAGAACAGCCCATTGCCCGACTCGCTCAGTTGGCTCGTGCCATTGGGATTCACCTCATCGTGGCCACACAACGCCCCTCCGTGAACGTCATTACCGGTTTGATCAAAGCCAATTTTCCGGCACGTCTCTCGTTTAAAGTCACCTCAAAAATTGATTCTAGAACGATTTTAGATACAGGTGGTTCCGAACAATTGGTTGGAAATGGAGATATGTTGCTTTCTATGGGATCAGATATGATTCGACTTCAAGGACCATTTGTTGATACTCCTGAAATTGATGAAATTTGTGAGTTCATTGGGGCCCAACGAGCCTATGACTCAGCTTACATGCTCCCCGAATTTTATGGAGACGACGATCCCGATGGTGGAGGAGGGACTCTTGACTCATCTGAAATTGATGCGATGTTTGAAGAAGCTGCTCGATTGTTGGTGGGTTCGCAGCAAGGCAGTACCTCGTTGATCCAACGGAAGTTAAAGTTAGGTTATAACCGGGCTGGTCGTATCATCGACCAACTTGAAAGAGCCGGAATCGTAGGTCCATTTGAAGGCTCTAAAGCGAGAGAAGTGCTCGTGAAAGATCTAACACACCTCGAAGAAATCCTACGATCATACCGAAAATAAACCTTTTGATCTAGAATTTGTCCAAAGTATTGAACTAGATTGTCAAAAGAAATCTTTTCATATAGTAATCATATTCATATCAACATATCATGAAAAAAATTGGGATCATTACACTGCTGTTTTTAGGAAGTTTACCAACCGTTTTTGCTCAAGGGGACGCGCGAGCTTCTGCTATTTTAGATAAAATGAGTGCTAAATACCAAAATATGAAAGCATTTAGTGCCAACTTTACCTATGGCCCAGAAACTGCCGCCAAAAAGATGACAGGAACTGTCGTGGTCAAAGGCGGAAAGTTTAAGCTTTCCATGGTGGGTCAAGAAATTTACAACAATGGAAAAGAGGTGTACACCTATGTGAAAGAAACCAATGAAGTAAACGTCACCGATTACAATCCAGCCGATGAGGCAGACTTCTCTCCGTCAAAAATCTACAGTATCTACAAAAAAGGGTATAAATACTTGTTCAAAGAAGAACTTAAACAGGGTGCGCAGGTCTTTGAGGTAGTTGAACTTTCTCCTACTGCTAAAAGTGGCTCTGTCGCAAAAATCCAAATCACAGTAAATAAGAATGATAAAAGCATAAAAAGCTGGAAAATTTGGGATAAGAAAGGAAAGACCACTTTATTCAGAGTGGATAAATTTGTGCCAAACTTCCAAGCTACCGATGCCATGTTTACCTTTGATAAAACCAAATACCCAGGGGTAGAGGTCGTCGATTTACGGTAATTTATTCGAATGGTTATACAAAAAAAGCCTCTGAGATTAATCTCAGAGGCTTTTTTACACAATCCCAATTTAAAAACAACTGGTCGAACCATCGCTGCAACAACGATTGTACATTTTACTCATTTGCTTGTATTGCTTGGCCGTTAAGGGAATATATACCCGACCAAAATCTCCTACTTGAACCGATTGTTTGGTTATGGCATACCGCAAATCGATAGGCAAGGCAGTCTTCGAAGGAACTGATTTACCCGGACAAATTTCCCATGCCTTTTCCACAGAACTAGCTCCCACTACATCAAATTGAAGTTGGCTCGACGTGGCGCACATGTAATTCCCTAAACAAAGGTATTTATCAGCCGTTTCTCCTTTAGCGAGTTTGCCATCTTTGATATGAACTCCAATGACCAAAACGGTGGCTTGTTCTGATTTCGAACTGCCATCTTGTGCCGTTGCTTTCCCTGCATATTGAAGTGTTTGGGTCGTGCAAGCATCTGTCGATCCTTGGATTTCCCCAACCGGACTTTCCACGTCTTTCTTGGCCTGAATCAAAGGTTCCGACTCCACGAGGGTTGGCATTGTGTATGGGGCATGTTCCTTTTTTAGTTTTTTGTACTGTTTCTTAGTTAACGTGACGGGTAAAATACCTTGTTTGCCAGCTTGCACTGCCTGAGAGGTGACGTTCATCTGCAATGAAACGGGTATCGTCAGGGAACTACTAGACGGCAAGCTTCCGGTGAAATCACAAATCGGTAGTTTTTGATCCACTACCGTTTTGGCAGAAACACTGTATTCGTATGCTAGTTTGACGGGCACACTCGCTTTCCCTAGATCCAAAGTCTTTCCTTGGTAATCTCCAACAACTTGTAACGTTTGCGTCTCTTGATAAAACTGACCACTGTGGATGGCTCCTTCTCCCTTCACCTGAAAAGATACCTCAACACACCCAGGGCAATCTGGAGTGATTTTACCCTCCTCACACGGATTTTTTTGAGCCATCATCGTCGCACTTGATCCGGGAATAAAAAAGGCATTTCCGCATTTTTTCATTATGTAAGCAAAACAAGAGCCATCTTTTGCTTGAATTTTGAATCCCTCAAACGGTTTACCTAAAGTGGACCACGTATATTGATGCCCTTGGGCGTAGGCACCCATCCAACCAGTGGTACCAGCCTTCAAGACTTCAGGTTGAAACGAACCAATTCCAAAGGCTGGATCCGTGAATCCGCTATAGCCGAGTCCTTGTAAAAAAGTATCTAACTCTTTTCGACTATTTCGGGCATTCGTTTGGTATACCTTTTTAAGGTGGGTATAGGCAGAATAAGCTGTATGATTGGGAATTTCACCGAACTGAGGACTGGCACCTAACTGGTTCAAAACCTTGGGTGCATCAGTCGGCATGCCTTGAAATACGCGATTCAATGTTTCAGAGCAACTCACCGTTTGAGCTTGCACTTGGAAGGTCAACAAGAAGCCCAAAAGGCTACCTAAAATCAATAATCGTTTCATGTACAGTGAATGGTAAGTTGGAAAATACCTCCCCTAGGAGATTGGGACTTTTGGTCAAATAACGTGTTTTTCAGGATTTAAACCGAGAGAATACACAATTTATGTTTCTCCAACTCGGGGTTCCTTGTAAAATTAACGCTATTTTTGTGCCATCATTTAATAATGGAATAAAAAATATGAGTTTAGTCACCATTGGTTCGGTCGCGTTTGATGCACTCGAAACCCCATTTGGTAAAACCGATAAGATTGTTGGCGGTGCCGCGACCTACATTACTCTAGCAGCATCCTATTTTACGAAAGAAAATCATATTGTGGGAATTGTTGGCGGTGACTTCCCTCAGGAAATGATCGAAACCCTACGACATCATGGTGTCAATACCGACGGTCTACAAGTAGATCCCTCTGGGAAAACATTTTTTTGGTCAGGTCGCTACCACAGTGACATGAATGAACGTGATACCCTAGATACCCAATTGGGTGTTTTTGAAAACTGGTCGCCTGTTCTACCTGAGTCAACACAAGGAGCTGACTTCCTGATGCTAGGGAACATGGTCCCCGCCATGCAATACGAAACTCTCCGTCGGTTTGCAAAACGTCCAAAATTTGTGATGTTGGACACCATGAACTTGTGGATGGATATTGCCAAGGAGGATCTATTGTCTGTTCTGAAGGACATTGATTGCTTGACCATCAATGACTCAGAGGCACGACAGCTTTCTGGAGAATATTCGATCCGTAAAGCAGCCAAAAAGATCCTTACCATGGGCCCCAAGACGCTCATCATCAAAAAGGGAGAACATGGCGCACTACTTTTCCAAGGCGAGCGGATCTTCTTCTGTCCTGCTTTGCCACTCGAGGAAGTGTTCGATCCGACCGGAGCCGGAGATACCTTCGCGGGTGGTTTTATTGGATACCTAGCCAAAACAGGTGATATTTCCTTTGAAAACATGAAGCGAGCCATTATTTATGGCTCCGCGATGGCTTCTTTTTGTGTGGAAAAATTTGGAACAGAGCGCCTCTTGAACCTATCCCAAGATGAAATTCAAGAAAGAGTTCTTGCTTTTGTTCAACTAGCCAGCTTTGAAATTGTAGATTAATAAAAGCGTTTTCCAAAAAGACACCCGTGGTCCTAAAAAGATCATGGGTGTCTCTTTTTGGGATGAACCTGTCGACTTAAAGATTTTTCTTGATGGGTTGAGTTTAAATTTCAATAGAGCTGCCGATATAATTTTAAAATCCTCCCTGATCAAAATATACCCGTCGGCGACTGATTTTCAGGTCACGCAAGAGGGAAGACCGAACCCGCAGATCAAAGGAAAAGTTACTGGCCCGTTGATTATTGCCCGCAATCGGAGTCCAGTTAAAGGCCATATCCCAACAATGGAGCTCGCGCATAATGCCAATCGTGGTCAGGGTAGGAGCTTTGAACTGGAAATCCCAACCTGTACTCAAGTTGATTTTCCATTTGGGCGTTAAACTAAAATCCCCCTGCATTTGAACTGCCTGCACAATCTGGGCATCGGCTAAGCCTTGTCGAGAATAATTCAGGTTATAACTTAAGTTCAAACTCCAAGGAATACTAAAATCGACATACGCCATTGGATTTGCCCGTAAAAACTTCTCCATGGCCTCCCGGGCAGGATCTTGATTCTCTGTTTTCTTTGGGGCTTCAGGCCGGAAGGTCTTCGGCGATATTCGGGTACTAATGGCCACGTTGAAGAAACTTAAATCCACAAGTCCATCCCCTTGTTGCCATTTGTAAAATCGTGTTCTTCGTCCTGCCGGATTCAATAAGTCTCCTTGGGCATTCACCAGATTTCGATCCACCGCATAGAAATACGGGTCCAAAATGGCGTTGACGTTTAAATTGATAAGATTTTTAAACAATGAGGTATTCGTAGATAAATTGAAAGTGGATAAATTCATGGAATCGGCCAGTAAGTTGTAATTGGCTGCCAAACTTAGGTTATCCAGTAACGAGATCTTCTGAAACTGTTGCTGTGCGGTGTCGGATTTGGCTCGAATCTTGGCCTCCAATTGATTGACTAAGCTAAATCCAACACTTCCGGTTGCCCCAGCGGAAGCTGCTAATTCAGGAAAATAGGCTAAATAACGGAAATTGGTAGGTTCATCATTTCGTACAATGGTACGCTGAAAAAACCGATCCTTTAAGTCTGGAGCAAACGACATCGAAACAGAGGGTGCCATGGTATGCCGGATGGCTTGAATCCTGGATTTTTTTCCAAATTGGAAAGTTCCATAAATCCGTGTATTAACCGCTGCATTCATCGACCAATTGTAGGCATTGAATACACCACGGCTTGTATCAATTCGGACCGCATTGGAATCTGGGATGAACGTGTAGTTCAGTTTTTGTGTGAAAATTTCCCCTCGGTACGAAACACCCGGGGTGAAGTTTAAATACTTAGCAATCTTGAAGTTAGGAAGAGTGATTGGCACAGTGTAGGTGGTTCGAAATTGTCCTCGGTTGATTACCTCACGTAGATCCTCCAAACTTTGAATTTGAATAACTCGTGCACTTCGGTTCCGTCCCAAGGCTTGATCACGTAGTTCTTGCTGAGAAAATGGCTTATTCTCTACACCGATCACCTTATAGTCGGTAAACGTAGTGGATCGCGACAAACGGGTTATATCATTGGATACTTGTAGCCCTCCGCTGATGTCCAAGCCCATTCGGAACGTTTCATACCATCGACCCACCTGCTTCTTTTCGGAGACAAAAGGATTGAATTGATTTAAACCTACCGAATAAGATAAATTTCCATTCATCACCCGAGTCGATACGTTCTGATCTACCCGAAAACCGCTACTGGTTCGAATCAATTTCCCAAAATTTTTAGTGAACTGAATCGACGAGCCAAAAGCATTATTGGTGTAGAAATCCAACTCGTCCAACCGACGGTTATTTTGGTTAAAACCATTGGAAACTAAATTGACCGAGGCTGAGAAACTTCGGTCTGTTCTTCGGGTTTGTGGACTGTGTGTCCATGAAATATTAAAATCACGGGAAGCAGATCTCGTTGAGAACTCTTCCCCCGGTTTGTTGTAGTTGAATTGTAAATTTAAGTTTCCTGTATACCGGTAGCGTTTAGTATACGTGGACTGCACACCCAATCCCCATGAACCTTTGGAGTAAATCTGACCTAATACTTTAGCTCCAATGTACTCATTGAATGCATGATAATAGCCAAAGTCACGGAAATAAAATCCTCGATTCCGGGGCTCCTCCCCATACGTACCCATAATGAATCCGGAAGTTCCTATTTCTTTTTTCTTAGGAACTGGGAAAAAGCCAAAAGGGAAATAGACGGGGGTTGGAATATCGCTAAGAACAAAATTGAAGGGCCCCGAAATGATGGATTTCTTATCCACCAACTTGATTTTTCGAGCCGCTATGTGAAAATGTGGTTCACTTAAATTACAAGTAGAATATTTGGCATCGACAAGATATAGGTTGTCGACGGAATCTTTCTTCACTGTTTTTCCCTGAATGATGCCTTCGCCTTGTTGAGTGACAATATTTTTGATGAGGGCTTTTTTGGAGGAAAAGTTATAGGAAATGGTGTCAGAATTGTATTCATCGCCAGATTGAATGAAAACGGGTTTTCCCCTTACTCTTCCCGGGAGGGCCTGTGTTGTGTCGGGGCGGCCATGTGCTTTCACCTCATTTTTGTTCCAATCCAGTTCGATATAATCTGCACGTAACTCAATATCCCCATACGAGACGATGGCATTGCCGTAGAGATATACTTTCTTATTGGGTAGATCCATGATGGTGGAGTCCTCTGCTGCATGAAATACCGTTTCCTGGAAGGATTGATTCGCTGCCTTGAGTGAGTCGGGAATCACCGAGACCACCGAATCTTTCTTGCTGGAAGAAAATCCTGGGCCAAAGCGTTTTGCAGCTGTGGTGGTAGGTTTTCGGGCCGGGGTGGTCGTTGAATTGGTCGAGTTGGTAGAGTTTCCAAATGTTGAGGGTTGCATACCCATAGGCCTTGTTTGGGCCTGAACCCCTTGGAATAACAGGACCAGGCAACCCAACAAGAATCGTGTTAGATTACGCTGAACTCGGAGTAGAATGGTGGAAAACAAATCCGTCCTCACAAATGCATGGATTGAATGTATACGCTCAGGTAGTTGGCAACCGTTATGTACCAAACTGTTCGGGATGGGTAATTATTTTCAGGTCCCAGCAAAAAACCTTACCTTTGCATAGCAAAAATAGATGAAAATCTGTTCTCCCGACTGCTTCTTGGGACAATTCCTTACAAAATGAGTAGATCGTACATGAATCGATGGCTTTTTGTGGCTAGTTGGATCTGTTTATCAGGTCTATTCCTCCAAATGATGCGTCCCAGCACCAATGTTCGGGTGGATAGTATTGTCATTGATCCAGGTCATGGAGGAAAAGACCCTGGGGCCCGGTCAAAATATGGGGTAGAAAAGGTGTATGTTTTGGATATGGCTTTGCGGCTTGGTAAAAAAATAAAAAAGGAGTTTCCAGACGTGAAGGTTCTTTACACCCGGGATTCCGATGTGTTTATCCCACTTCACGAACGAGCTGCACTAGCCAATCGAAATAAGGCTAGCCTGTTTATCTCCATTCATTGCAATGCCAATCCGCATTCGAACAAACTTCGTGGAACCGAATCCTACGTCATGGGGTTACATAAATCGAACGACAACTTAGAACTAGCCAAAAGGGAAAACAATGTAGTTCTACTCGAGGAGAATTATAAAAAGACATACAAGGGTTTTGATCCCAATTCTCCGTTAGCCCATATTATGCTGTCTAATTATCAGTCCTCCTTTCGGCAGCAAAGTTTGCAAATAGCAAGTTTGATTGAACAAAAAATAAAAAAAACGGGATATCCTAGTCGGGGTGTCAAGCAAGCTGGCTTCTTGGTCATTTGGGAAACCACAATGCCCAGCGTCCTGTTTGAAGCGGGTTATTTAACTAATGCACAGGATGGTGCTTATTTAGCATCCTCCCAAGGGCGTGAGGAAATAGCACAATCTCTGTTTGACGCATTTAAATCCTACAAATTTGAAATGGAGGGTTCCTCCACAAAGTAAAGAAAGATGTTCTCATTATCAAAAGAAGCCAAAGTTGGCTTGCTCGGGGTCGTTACCCTTACGATTTTTTACCTCGGATTTAATTTTCTTAAAGGACTCGATGTGTTTTCATCTGAAAATGATTACATCGTGTATTATGATGATATTGCAGGATTACAAACCTCCAATCCAGTGACTCTTCAAGGCGTCACCGTCGGTCGTGTGATGGGAATAGAGGTGGATCAGCTTGCCAAACGTGTGAAAGTATCCTTAGCGATCAACAAAAAAATCCAAATATCGGATCAATCCGTAGCCCTATTAGCCGATGACGGCCTGTTGGGTTCGAAATTGATCAAGCTCGTGGCTGCTGTCGGAAATCCCCTGGAAGAGGGTTCCGAAATTAAAGCAGGGAAAGAGGGGGGGCTTCTTGGGGCCGCTACGTCCCAATTAACCCCCACTCTTCAAAAAGTAGACTCGCTGTTAGCTACCTTGCAAGTTGTTACAGCAGGATTCCAAACCACCGGCCCCTTGGTGAATGATGTGTTAGTCTCTGCCAAAGGATCTACCCAACAGCTCAATGGGCTTATGGCCCAAAATGCAGGTAATCTCGCTAAAACCATGCAGCAAGCCGCTTTATTGACAGCTAATTTAAACGCGCTGACCAAGTCTTTGGATGCTCAAATGAAGCCACTTCTTGCCAAAACCCAAGTAATTGCCGATTCTGTCGCTCAATTACCTCTGGGTGCAACCCTCGCTCAAATTGACCAGACCGTCGCCACACTTCAAAAAGTGATGGCCAGTATCGAAAAAGGTCAAGGAACAGCAGGTAAAGTATTAAAAGACGAAAACCTGTATCGAAATCTAGATAAAACAACCGCCAATTTAGCTGCTCTTTTGGAAGATATGAAGGCCAATCCAAAGCGCTATGTACACTTTTCACTCTTTGGTCGAAAAGAATCCGCGGTTCCCACCACGATAGTTGAATCCCCCAAATGAAAACAAAAGGAACAAAAAAAAATAAAGTCAATATCGTCACACTTGGATGCTCCAAAAATGTAGTAGACTCCGAAGTGCTCTTTACCCAACTCAAGGGAAATGGATTTGACGTAGACCATGAATCTACACAGGATGATGCCAGCATAGTTGTGATCAACACCTGTGGTTTTATTGACAACGCTAAACAAGAGTCCGTAGATACCATTCTTCGGTATGTTGATGCCAAAGAACAAGGGTATGTTGATAAAGTTTATGTGACTGGTTGTTTATCGCATCGGTACAAAGACGAACTTGCCGTTGAAATCCCCCAAGTCGATTCTTGGTTTGGTACCAATGAATTAGCTAGACTGCTCAAGACTCTCAAGGCCGATTACAAGCATGAACTTGTCGGGGAACGGCTTTTAACTACCCCAGCTCATTTTGCCTATCTCAAAATCGCCGAAGGTTGCGATCGTCCCTGTTCTTTTTGTGCGATTCCGCTCATGCGCGGTGGTCACATCTCCCGGGATATGGATTCACTTGTACTTGAAGCCTCCAATCTCGCCAAAAAGGGGACACAAGAGTTAATCCTCATTGCACAAGATTTGACGTATTACGGTCTCGATATTTATAAAAAACGAAACCTATCGGAGTTGATCGAACGCCTGGCCGATGTCGAGGGAATCGAGTGGGTGCGACTACAATATGCCTACCCTGCTGGCTTCCCATTGGATGTCCTAGATGTCATGGCACGACATCCCAACATATGCAAATACTTGGATATGCCTTTGCAACATGGCTCCACTGAAATGCTGAAACGCATGCGACGTGGAATTACGAGAGAAAAAACAGAGGATCTGATCAAGCAAATTCGTGACAAAGTACCGGATATTGCCATCCGAACCACCCTCATAGCGGGGCATCCCGGTGAAACTGACGAAATGTTTGAGGAAATGTACCGGTTTGTCGAATCAACTCGCTTCGATCGCCTTGGGATTTTCCAGTATTCCCATGAAGAAAACACACATTCCTACAGTATGATCGACGATGTGGATCCCGAGGTGAAACAAGAGCGTGCCGACATGATCATGGAACTTCAACAAGGAATTTCAAAAGAGTTGAATGAAGCTAAAATTGGTCAGGTACACCAAGTTTTATTTGATAGAAAAGAAGGAAACTATTTCATTGGCCGAACGCAATACGATTCACCTGAGGTAGACAACGAGGTATTGGTCGATGCACGGAAATACCTCGTTCGATTGGGTGGTTTTGCTCAAGTACGCATTACAGATGCCGAGGAGTTCGATCTATATGGGGAAATCCTAAGCTAATGCTATTGTTTTTGATTTGGGAATCTTGTCCACTTGATTCCCAAACTAATGGCGAAATGATTTAGATCCAAAGGGGAGGGAAGTGATTTCGGTCCTTCCCCAAAATCCAATTGATTTTGTTGCATATAAAAGTAGCTTGCCTCCAGATTGAGTGCCAAGCCTGACTTTTTTGTGGTTTTACCCAACAGAAAGTCAAATCCAACCGCAGCACTTCCTCCAAAATTTTGTCCTTGTGCATTGTATGGTGTAACGGCATACTGACCAAAATCACGTTGAATGAATGCGCCACCAGAAAGCCGCGTGTAAACCATTGCTTTAGGATCCAGCACATGACGAAGGTAAAGGGCTGGACCTAAGTAAAGAACTTGGCGTGTGGTTTGCAGGTCATTTTTCAAAAATGCTTCCGCAAAACCGTTGTAATAGTCCACGTTTGTCCCCGAGGCTTGGCTTTGCGTACCGATTCCCACCACGCCAAATCCGATCAGTTTGTTTGCAAAATAAATTATTTCCATTCCAGCTGAATAGCCGCGCGACAATCCTTCGTAATAGGGCAATGAGGTTGAGTTTAAACCTAATAAAGGAACTGTGTAGTTAGATAAGCCTCCACGAATACCTACCTGGATACCACGATACGTGAATTCATCCACCTTTTGAATGGGCGCGGCTTCTTTGGGAGCTGGTAAGGGTTTGAGTTTTTTAGGGGGTGGGGGTGGCCCCGCTGCCTTTTTGGGAGCTTCAAATCGTGATACCTCCGTCTCTTTCTTGGCCACTTGAAACAATTTATCTCGACTTATATCTTCCGAATAAAATTGATAGGCAAACGATTTAACTAAAGTTTTAAAGATTTGGCTTTGCTTTACGTTCCCTGACGGATCAACATACGCGTAGGTAAATCGACTAGGTGATTCCTCTAAAATTTTGCATCGAATCGTTTGGCCAGCCTGAGTGATTATCTGGTCGCGCTGTGAAAAGCCTAGAAAAGAGAAGAACAGGAATGTGATAGTGAGGTAGTGCGATGCTTTCATAAATAGTGAAACGTGGCCATTTTGAGTAGGTCAAATTCTGTACCAAAGTACAACAAGTGGATCATTCACCCGTCCAAAACCTGAAATTTGTCTTTTAGTGAGATTTTTTTTGATATTTTCTAAGAAAAGACTTGACACGAATTTCATAATCTTTTTATCTTTCGAACAATTCAATAATCAATTAATCCCCAATTCACAATATGGCATAAAGTTCTACGTTAACTAATTGAAATTTAATCATGGAAAAAATTCAAGTTAGCGATTGTGAACTTGTGTCTGCTTACATCAAAGGGGATGAAAGTGCCTTCTCTATTTTGGTTGATCGCTACAAGTCCAAAGTTTTTACCACGATAGTACTAGTTGTAAAGGATACCTACGTGGCGGAGGATTTGATGCAAGACACATTCATCAAAGCGATTAAAACCTTACGGAATGGTCGCTATAATGAAGAAGGTAAATTTTTACCTTGGATTCTTCGAATCGCACATAATTTATCCATAGATTATTTCCGGAGAGACAAACGTTACCCCAACGTCGTTCTGGAGGATGGAAGTAATGTGTTCAATACCTTAAGTTTTTCTGAGGATTCGATGGAGTCCATTCAGGTTAAAAAAGAGTCGCATGAGCATTTACGTATGTTAATTAAGCGATTACCTGAACAGCAAAGGGAAGTTCTCATTATGCGGCATTATGAAGACATGAGTTTTCAAGAGATAGCCGAGGCCACAGGAGTGAGTATCAACACGGCATTGGGACGTATGCGTTATGCTCTCATCAATTTACGTAAAATGATGAGTAAGACCGTATATGCCTATGACACAAACTTGTACACAGAACCCCAATGATGTAATCCGTTATTTATACGGAGAAATGAATGGAGAAGAACTCAATCAAATGGAAGAGTTATTGGCCAAGGACGCCGGGATACTTTCGCTCTACCTAGATTGTTTGGACATTCAGTTAGGATTGAACCAAATCGTTTGTCATCCCTCCGAAGGAGTTGTCAATCGTATCAAGGACTTCTCTGTTCATTACATCGCCGAATGAGTTATTCAAAAAAAACCAGATCGAACGATCTGGTTTTTTTTATAAATCTGAAAAATCAAACGATTCTAAGAATTTGGTGGTGAACTGGCCAGATTGGAACTGTTCATCATCCATAAGTTTTAGGTGGAAAGGAATTGTTGTTTGGATACCCTCAATAAAAAATTCTTGAAGAGCTCTTTTCATCCGAACAATGACTTCCTCCCGTGTTTGGGCTGTCACGATCAATTTAGCGATCATGGAGTCGTAGTTGGGTGGAATAGCATAGCCTGCATATACATGGCTATCTACTCGAACACCATGGCCACCTGGTAAATGCAAGCTCTTGATTACACCTGGTGAAGGCCGAAAACCGTTTTTCGGATCCTCTGCATTGATACGACATTCCATAGAGAATAATTTCGGATAGTAATTCTTTCCTGAAATGGGTAATCCTGCCGCAACTTTAATTTGCTCTTTGATCAAATCGAAATCGGTTACTTCTTCCGTAATTGGGTGTTCCACCTGGATACGGGTATTCATTTCCATGAAATAAAACTTACCGTATTTATCGACGAGGAACTCGATCGTTCCAGCTCCTTCATAACCAATGGCTTGTGCACCTTTGATGGCGGCTTGACCCATTTCTTCCCGAAGTTCTTGGGTAAGAATAGGGGAAGGTGTTTCTTCCACTAGTTTTTGGTGTCTCCGTTGAATCGAACAATCCCGTTCGGAGAGATGGCATACTTTACCGTATTGATCCCCAACGATTTGGATTTCAATGTGCCGAGGTTCTTCCACGAATTTTTCCAAGTAAAGTCCATCATTTCCAAAGGCTGCACCAGATTCCATTTTGGCATCGTCCCAAGCTTTTTGGAAATCCTCAGGGCTTTTGATGATCCGCATGCCACGGCCACCACCTCCAGCGGTAGCTTTCACAATGACAGGATAGCCAATTTCCTCTGCAATGGTGAGTCCCTCCTCCACGGAAGACAAAAGTCCTTCGGACCCAGGAATGACCGGCACACCCGCTTTTTTCATGGTATCTTTGGCGGTTGCCTTGTCACCCATGAGGTTGATTTGGTCTGCTGTGGCCCCGATGAACTTAATCCCGTATTCTGCACAGATTCGAGAGAATTCTGCATTTTCTGATAAAAAACCGTAACCGGGATGTATGGCATCGGCATTGGTGATTTCAGCAGCAGAAATAATATTTTGAATACTCAAATACGATTGTTTGCTAGGGGCTGGCCCGATGCAAACGGCTTCGTCCGCGAATCGCACATGCAATGAGTCACGGTCGGCGGTGGAATAAACCGCAACGGTTTTGATCCCCATTTCCTTGCAGGTTCTAATGACCCGAAGGGCGATTTCACCACGGTTAGCGATGAGAATTTTCTTGAACATATCAGGGTACTTTACGTGAGCAAACGATTACTTGGGTTCGACCAAGAACAGCGGTTGGTCAAATTCAACCGGTGTGGCGTCGTCTACTAAAATTTTAACGATCTTTCCTGAAATTTCCGATTCAATTTCATTAAATAACTTCATGGCTTCGATGATACAGACCACCTTGCCAGCCGAGACATCATCACCTACCTCAATAAAATTAGGTTTATCGGGTCCTGCTGCACGGTAGAATGTACCAATCATGGGTGATTTAATGGTGATGAGATTGGAGGCGGTTGGGGCTTCCGCAACCGTTGGCGCGGGGGCGGGAGCGGCTGCAGGCGTAGCCACAGGCGCTGGAGCCGGTGCTGCCACAGCAACAGGAGCGGCGGCGATCACCGGAGCTACTTGAGAATATCGTTTGATATTAAGCTTCAAGTCAGCTGTTTCGATATTGACTTCGTCAAGACCAGAATTGGAGATAAAGTCAATGAGTTTTTGTATTTCTTTCGTTTCCATACGGGAAAAATTGCGTTTACTTGGGATAAAGATACAAGAAAAGATCAGTTGATCTTATTTTTCTTTGACTCGGGAATCATACTCATACGTTGCGGTGTTCACCCGAATCAACTCATCATTATCAATGAAAAGAGGAACTTTAATGGTGGCACCCGTTTCTACCGTAGCAGGTTTGGATGCATTGGTGGCGGTATCTCCTTTGATACCGGGTTCGGTATAAGTAACCCGAAGTTCAACATAGGCAGGAAGTTCTACCGAAAGAGGAGTTTCCGTTTCTGCATGGATCAAAACACCCACCTCTTGTCCTTCTTTCATGAGATCAGATTGGGGAACCATGGCCTCTTCAAGACTCATTTGCTCAAAGGTTTCATTGTTCATGAAATTAAACCCAAAATCATCTTTGTAAAGAAATTGGAAAGTATGTTTTTCCACTCGAGCCGTGACGACTTTTTCACCTGCTGAAAAAGTATTGTCTAAAACACGACCTGTTTTTAAGTTGCGAAGTTTGGTGCGTACAAACGCGGCACCTTTGCCTGGTTTAACGTGTTGGAATTCGACGATGCTGTATAGATCGTTGTTCCATTCTAAGCAAAGGCCATTTCTGAAGTCAGCTGTTGTTGCCATGCGTATTTTTCTAATTAATTCAGGGGTTATTCTGATTTGGATGGAGCATCGTAAGCCCACTTGAGGTAACATGAACCCCAAGTAAATCCACCACCAAAGGCGGCAAGAACTACATTATCTCCTTTTTTTAATTGACTTTCGTAATCCCACAAGCAAAGTGGGATAGTTCCTGCAGTAGTGTTACCATATTTTTGGATATTGAGCATCACTTTTTCAGGTCCGATTCCCATGCGATTCGCTGTGGCGTCGATGATCCGTTTGTTGGCTTGGTGTGGTACCAGCCACTGGATATCATCACCCGTTAGATGATTTCTTTCCATGATTTCTGCCGAAACATCCGCCATGTTGGTTACTGCAAATTTAAAAACTGCGGGGCCTTCTTGGGTGATGTGATGCAATCGCTGGTCGATGGTATCATGAGATGCGGGGAAACGGGATCCACCCCCCTTCATCATCAAGTGATTTTCGCCCGTACCATCTGATTTTAACAAAAAGTCATGGATTCCTACATCCTCAGTGCTGGGTTCCAGTAATACAGCGCCAGCTCCATCTCCAAATAAAACGCAAGTGGTGCGGTCGGTGTAATCGATGATGGACGACATTTTATCTCCTCCAATAACAATTACTTTTTTATATCTGCCAGATTCGATGAATTGGGCTCCTGTGGACAGGGCATAGAGAAAGCCAGAACAAGCTGCCAGGATATCAAAACTTCCGATGGTGGGAATTCCGACTTGCGTGCAAACTAGGTTGGCGGTTGAAGGGAATAGATAATCGGGTGTCACGGTGGCACAAATGACAAGGTCGATATCTTTTGGGTCGGTATTGGTTTTTTTTAGCAAACCTCTAACAGCTTCAGCTGCCATGAAAGATGTACCTAAACCTTCACCCTTTAGGATTCGACGCTCCTTGATGCCGGTTCGGGTGGTAATCCATTCATCATTGGTTTCCACCATCTTTTCCAATTCCTGGTTGGTTAGGATATACTCTGGGACATATCCTTGAACCCCCGTAATGGCCGCGCGTATTTTCATTTTCAGTTAGTTTATGCGATCGATTATTCAGCGAAGGCTTCTTCGATTTTGGTAGCCACCTTCGACTGAACTTGTTTTTGAGCGAGGAAAATCATGTTTTTAATAGCCAGTGGGGAGGAAATCCCATGAGCTACAATTACATTCCCGCGAACTCCGATGATAGGACTTCCTCCCACAACCTCATAGTTCATGCGATTAATGAGTGGGTCCGAGATACCTTGGGACGCGGCATAATCATAAAGCGATTCACCCATTTTGAAAATGACGTTTCCGGTGAATCCTTCGGTGACGATGACGTCAGCGTGTCCTTCGAACATGTGACGCCCTTCGATATTTCCAATAAATTGAATTTTTTTATTGGTTTTCATCAACTGATGTGCCGCTTGCACAACGGTCGATCCCTTTTGTTCTTCTTCTCCAATAGAAAGTAAGGCGACGCGAGGATTTTGAATTCCGAGTGTAAATTGGGCATACAGAGAGCCTAATTCAGCAAATTGAACCAAAATTTCGGGTTTACAATCTGCATTGGCGCCGATGTCCAACATCAGGCTGTAACCCCCATTAATCAATGGAAAAAATCCGGCAATGGGTGGACGTTGGATTGAATCCACTGTTTTTAAAGAAAACAGAGATCCCACCATCATAGCACCTGTATTTCCAGCGCTGCAGAAGGCGTCCACTTGTTTCTCTTTCAAGAGTTTAAAACCAACGTTGATACTGGAATTTGGCTTTTGGGAAAGGGCACGCGTTGGGTGCTCGTCCATTTCAATGATTTCGTCTGCATGAACTATTTCGATAGTACCGGCAGGGTAGGAGGCCTGACGCAGCAAGTCTAGAATTGGGCCTTGCTGACCGATCAAAACGATCTTTGTGTTTTCTGGCAACTCTTGGGCTGCCAACAATACCCCTTCAACAACAGCCTTGGGAGCGAAGTCGCCACCCATGGCATCCACTGCAATTTTCATAAATAGGTATTTTGCGTAATCAGGTCAAAAAAGAAGTACACACGCCTACGCGCAAAAATAGGTAACCGAAGAGGATATCTTCAGTTACCTAAGTGAGGGAGGATATGCTTATTGGTAGTTTTCAACCACCAATTTACCCTTGTAATACAAATTGCCTTCGTACACGTGCGCTCTGTGACGAACGTGAATCTCACCTGTGGTGCTGTCTACCGACAAAGCCTTCGTGGTCAACGCATCATGCGTTCTACGCTTATCTCTACGAGTCGTGGAGACTCTTCGTTTGGGATGTGCCATCTTTTAATTAAACCTATTTAACGTATAAAAATCAATTTTTACTCTTCCAATTTTGGAGGGCTGCCCATCTGGGATCCATTTCCTTTTCTTCCTCCTCAGTTAATTCTTCCTCTGGTTCATGTACGCCATCACTGTATACCCAGATAGCTGTTACATCGTCGTCAGCTTCGTCTTCCTCTGTTCGAACATCGGGATGAATCCGCTTCATTGGAAGTGCAAGAATGATAAAGTCCAGAAGATGCTGCGAAATATCAATCTCAGGAGTTCCGAAAGGAATCAATTCGATGGAATCCGCAAGGATGTCAGACCGATCACCAAATTTAAAAATATATTCCTCCCGAACTTCAAAAGGCTCCCAATACAACTCTAAACTACGATCACACACTAGTTGCACTTCACCTGTAACAAGGAACTTCAGACGCAACATTGTCGAGGATTTGTCCAAAACAACCTCAGCTTTGAAGTGGCCTTCCTCAATGAAATCTTGATCAAAGGCGGCAAAAAATGTTTTGTCACCCTCAAAATCATAGAGGTATTGTTTATCCTCTAACCCCTGTATTGCTAAGCTATATGCTCTAAGTTCCTTTTTCACTATGAGTCAGAAAAGATGCAAATTTACCGCCTTTTTTTGATTTGGAAAAGAATTGTTTACTTTTTCCTTAGGCTATCTCAACTGAGGATGAATCACTTTGTAAATTATCCAAGGTTTGCCCGCTGAATTTCGAATATTTTCCAACAATTTTGCCTTTCATCCAATTTAACCTTATGATTCTTCTAATCGATGTAGGAAATACCGATGCCACTTGTGGGGTATCGGATGGTCAAACGATAGTCGATACGTTTCGAATACCTTCGATTCGGGAGGCTTCACAAGGTTATTTTGAGCATCAATTTCGCCAAATACTTTTTGAAAAATCGATTCCTCTGGATCAATTCAACCAAATCGTATTAAGCTCGGTTGTACCTTCCATTACCCCGATTTTACATCAAACTGTCACCCAATTATTGGGTTGTTTACCCATTGTGGTGGATGCAACCGTTTTCCCTTCCCTTGATCTAACGATTGATGATCCTTCCGAAATCGGTAGCGACCTCATCGCCAACGCTGTCGCAGCCTATCAAAAGTATAAAAGAAATTGTGTGGTCATTGATTTTGGTACGGCATTGACATTTACCGTGGTATCGGGTGATGGAAAAATTAAAGGCGTATCGATTGTACCTGGTTTAAAGACAGCGGTTAAAGCCTTATTCGCACATACCGCCCAATTGCCGGAAGTGCCTCTGGAGTTACCGCAATCAGTCATTGGTACGAATACCATTCATTCGATTCAGGCAGGTATTTTATGGGGGTATGAGGGTTTGGTGCGGTCCATGATTCGAAAAATTAGACGGGAAATGGATGGTGATTGCATTGCTCTTGCAACGGGTGGGTTGTCCTCCATCATTTCCACACTCCATGGCGAGTTTGTGGAAGTCAATATCAATTTAACTCTGGAAGGGTTGCTTGAGATCGCTAAGGTACGTTCTCAGGATAGGTAAAACTTTTTCCAACGAATATACTCGGCCACTTCATCAGCCACTAAATACTGGATAGGATACCCCTCCTGTATGCATTTTCTAATATAGGTAGCTGAAATATCCAATAAAGGTGCAGGAATGAATTTGACTTTAGGGTGATTCTTAAAGGAATGTTCCCCAGTATTAGGTCTTGGGTAGACATATAGCTGGTAATATTCCAGTATTTTATCATAGTTTTTCCATTGTTCGAACTGGACGAGATTATCCTCTCCCATGAGTAAAACAAATTGATGTTGAGGGTATTTCTCAGCCAGTACCGTGAGTGTGTCAATGGTGTAGGAGGGTTTGGAGAGATGGAATTCGATGTCGGTGGCTTTTAGTTTATAATTGGCTGAAATGGCCTTTTCTACCAATGTGAGCCGGTCGAATTCATGCAATAAACTTTTGTTTTTTTTAAACGGATTTTGAGGCGATACCACAAACCATACCTCATCTAAGTCTGTCTGGTAGGCCATGGTATTGGCAATGATGAGGTGCCCAACATGAATGGGATTAAAGGAGCCAAAAAACAATCCAATCTTTTTACTCATACCAACCAAGGCTTTTCAGGAATTTGCAGTGTATCCTCTTGGAAGGAGCGATACAGTTCTTCGGCTTTTTGTTGCGAGGTTTCCAGATCATCATTCAGAAGAATGATATCAAATCGATTCTGAAATGTCATCTCAAACTGCATTTTGTATAATCTTTTGGATAGACTTTCCTCGGTTTCAGTTCCTCGTTCACGCAAGCGCCGCTCCAATTCTTCCATAGAGGGTACTTTTACAAAAATGGCTAAAGCCTTGTCACCAAAGTATTCTTTGAGTTTTAAGCCCCCTTTGACATCAACGTCAAAAATGACATTTTTGCCCGCTGCCCACAACCGTTCTATTTCGGATTTTAGAGTACCATAGTAGCCTCCGGGGTAAACTTCCTCCCATTCAATGAATGCCTGTTCTTGAATTTTCTGATGAAATTCCTCGATGCTTAGGAAATAATAGTCTTGTCCATTGACTTCATTCCGACCCCGTCTGTCACGGGTACAAGCCGAAATGGAGAAACCCAAATTTTGATGGTGCTGTAAGAGGTGCTTAACTAGCGTGGTTTTCCCAGATCCAGATGGAGCACAAAAAATAATGGCTTTTCCCATGAGAGAGGTTCATTTTAAAAGAAATTCCACTGAGAAGCTCAGTGGAATGGATGAATGATATGGCAAATATACGATCAAATCGTAAATGCTGCGTGGTAGATGGAATATTGTAAGGCAAATAGAGCGGCCAGTGAAAGAGCAAGCCCAATTTTTTTCTTGATATCGTCTACTGTTTTGCCAGGACAACATTTTTTTTCGACTTTTTGAGAAATACTTTGTTTGACCTCTTTCTCCAGCTGATATCCTTCGATACACGGCAGACAGGATTCAATGTTGTTCTTGAAATGTTCCATTTCCTCGGGGGTGGCAGAGCCATCCAAAACGGCTTGAATCATTTCCATGCATCGTTGATGGTTTTCACAATGCTGTTTCTGTGGTACGGTGACAGGCGACTCACTCATTGGTTTTCTATATCACTTAATGTCTTCAAATCAATATCAACTCTCTCTGTAGCCCAACGTGTTGGCGTATGTTCTTAGCTTATCTTTCAATAAATTCCGGGCACGGTGCAACCGAGATCTAACTGTACCAATGGGAATATCCAGGATTTTAGCCATTTCCTCGTAGGTGAAGCCTTCAATGTCACATAAAATGATGACCGTTCGGAAATCCACCGGGAGGGCATTCAACGCATTGGCAACTTCATCGCCAATCATGTCTTGAACTGTCTCCGTTCGTAAATCGACTGTACCTGACACTTCGGCATCTTCTGACGAATTATAGGTAGTTTCTACATCCTGATAATCGACCTTCGAAGGTTCCTTGCTTTTCCGTCGGTAATCGTTTATAAAACTGTTCTTCAGAATTCTAAACAGCCAAGCTTTGGCATTAGTTCCTCGTTGAAATGAATTGATAAATCGAAATGCCTTGAGGTAGGTATCTTGAACTAAATCGTTGGCATCATCTTCATCATTGGTCAAACGGTACGCGAAATTGTACATGGAATCAATGTGGGGCATAAATTCCGAGTCAAAAATCAAATATTGATCTTTTTCCGGGTAGGCGTTTTGTACGTCGACTTCATCTATTTCCATGTTCATTACAATTCTGTATTCTTGGTAAATTTACACAATTTCGTTCATCAATCTAAACAAATCGCCACGACATCTTTAGGTGGTTTCGGTTCAATGGAATAAACATTGGGTTGATCGGTTGAACCTTTTTACGGTGGATGACTTGTTATCTCACAAAGTAGGGCAATTGACAGGCCAATTTTGTTTCGCCTGACAGAATTGCCGAATCGCCCAATCTTTATCGTATCTTTGTCCAATATTGAAAAGCGGTGAAAAATTTTTTAAACGAACTTAATGAGCCTCAACATGAGGCGGTGACACACCCGGCGGGCCCATTGATGATTATTGCTGGCGCAGGTTCCGGGAAAACAAGGGTTTTGACCTACCGCATTGCGTGGTTGATTGATCAAGGTGTGGATCCTTTTCAAATATTAGCTCTTACCTTTACTAACAAAGCAGCTGGAGAAATGAGGCACCGGATCGAGCAAATAATCGGTCCTGAGGCTCGGAATCTTTGGATGGGAACATTCCACTCGGTATTCGCTAAAATCTTACGAATTGATGGAAATCGACTAGGCTACCAAAGTAATTTCTCCATTTACGATACCGATGACTCCAAATCCTTGATAAAAAGCATCATCAAGGAATTTGGATTGGACGATAAGGTGTATCGACCCAATTTTGTACTCAATCGGATTTCCGGTGCGAAAAACGGTTTGGTCTCATGGGAGGCTTATGCTGAAAATCCGCTCTTTATGGAAGAGGATAAAGCCTCTAAAATGCCTGAAATTGGGCGGATTTACAAAACCTATCAGCTCCGATGTTTTCAGGCAAATGCCATGGACTTTGATGATCTGCTGTTTAATACCAATGTGTTGTTCCGTGATCACCTGGATATTTTGAATAAATATCAACATAAGTTTCGATATGTGTTGGTCGACGAGTTTCAAGATACCAATGTATCCCAATACAATATCACCCGAAAATTAGCTGCCGTACATCAAAATATAACGGTCGTCGGCGATGATGCCCAAAGTATTTATGCGTTCCGAGGTGCCAATATCCAAAATATTCTGAATTTTCGATCTGACTATCCCGAGTTGCATGTCGTTAAATTGGAACAAAATTACCGGTCCACCCAAAACATCGTTCAAGCAGCTAACTCCGTCATTCGGCGAAATAAAGAACAATTAGATAAGCGGGTATTTACTGAAAATGAACCCGGTGAAAAAATTGAGTTGATTAAGGCCGCCTCTGATCAAGAAGAGGGCCGCTTGGTGGCTTCCCGAATATTTGATACGAAATCAAGGTTGGGTCTTTCCAATCGTGATTTTGCCATTTTATACCGTACCAACGCCCAATCACGCTCCTTTGAGGAATCCCTCCGAAAACTGAATATTAAATACCGGATCATCGGTGGATTATCCTTCTATCAACGCAAGGAAATCAAAGATCTATTGGCTTACCTCCGGTTTACGGTCAATCCACAAGATGAAGAAGCCTTCAAACGAATCATTAATCTTCCCAAAAGAGGAATTGGAGACCAAACGGTGGCTCGAATCACGGTCACTGCGGCAGAAAAAAATCTCTCCATTTGGGAGGTTGTCCGTGATATCTACCACTACGTAGCTGGTCGTGCCGCAAGTGCCATCGATCAATTTGCCGTTTTGATCAAAGACTTTCAGCGTTATTTGGAAATGGGAAAAGATGCCTATGATGTAGCCTCCCATGTGGCCAAAACTTCGGGTATACTTCGTGAATTGTATGAAGATAAAACTGTGGAAGGATTGGCAAGGTATGAAAACGTACAAGAACTTTTGAATTCCATCAAGCAATTTGTGGATAGCCCAGAGCAGGAGGACAAAAGCTTGGCCGCTTTTCTGCAAACCGTATCACTTCTCACTACAGCCGATATCGACGACGAAGATGGGGACCACGACCGCGTGACACTCATGACGATACACGGAGCCAAAGGATTGGAATTTCCCTATGTCTTTGTGGTAGGGATGGAAGAAAATTTGTTTCCCTCTCAAATGATGTTGCAACGTAGAGCCGACTTGGAAGAGGAGAGGAGGTTGTTTTATGTCGCCTTGACCCGGGCAGAAAAGCAGGTAATTTTAACGTTTGCCACCCAGCGCTACAACTACGGCCGGTTGAATCACTGTGAACCTAGCCGATTTTTGGATGAAATCGATACAGAATTCCTTCGTATTAGTTCTTCCGGGTTAAGTCAAGGAGCTAGTGAAAAGTCCCGGCAAAGTCGAGATATGTTTGACTCTATGCTCTCCACACGGGCAAGTCGACTTGCTCAGCTCACTCCAGTAAAAACCGGACCACCTCCCCCTGTGGCCTCTTCTGCCTCCTCTATGGCTCCTGGTGATTTTACCCCAGCCCATGAGTTAAAAGTAGGGCAGCGAGTTGAACATGCGAAATTTGGCCAAGGTAGCTTGCTTAAGTTGGAGTCCATGGGAGGTACTCAAAAAGCATTGGTGAAGTTTGATCAAGTAGGAGAAAAAACCTTGCTCTTGAGTTTTGCTAAATTGAAGGTTATTGGTTAAAAAATCTTAAAAACCGGAAGACATGCAACGTCACCTCCAAGGATTGCGTCTATGGAGAAACAAAATCGTAAGACAAATATGAAAAATAGTTCTTTGATGTGTGGCGTGGCTATTGTCAGTCTGCTGGCTTGGCATGAGGTATCTGCTCAAGAATCAAAAAAAGAAGAGATTCGAGTAAAAGTAATCCGTGAAAAAGATGGCAAAACGGTGGTGGAAGAGAAGGTGATTTCGGCTGATGGCATGTCGTCAGAGGAGCGAAACCGTCGATTGGATATCGCGGTTGATACCTTAACTAAAGGACCCAAAAAACGAGTCAAGGTCATTGTTGAAGATGGGAAAGAGGCCGAGATCCGGTGGGAGGAGTCAGACGATGAGCTCATTTTGAGAGAGCCCCGTGGAGAGCGACGCATGTTGTTTGAATGGGATTCCCGAGATTTTAAAAATCAAATGAAACGATTGGGAGATGAGCTACCCCGTCGAATCGACATGTACGGCCCAACTTATCGGTGGGATAATCAGCTTTTTAGAGATTGGGGTCAGTCACCATTCCGTGGTGTGGAGGTATACCCAAACAAACCTTCAAATGAAGTTCTCAATGTTCGATTTTTTGCAGAAAACGAAGGGGATGTGACGGTTCGGGTGTTGGACATACAAGGAAAAGAAGTTGCCTCCGAAGTCATTAAAAATCACCAAGGGGAATACATCGGTCAAATCAAGATCAAGAGAGCCAATTCCGGTACCTTTTTTGTACTCCTCACCCAAGGAAATGATGGGGTGTCTCGGCGTATTGTTTTGGAAGGAAATTAATAGTACTATGTATTGCATAGTAACAAAACAATTCGTACATTTGTATTGTTAAGTAAAGAGTTGGTTCGTTTTAGTATAAAACATAATCCATCGAATATGAAAAAGGTTTTGTTTGTTTGTGTATTCCTTTGTTGTTCAGCCTCTGTTATGGCAATTGGGTTTCCTGTAAACAATGCCTATGTTCATCAACGGATGGAGCAATCGAAGTCTTTACAAGCCAAATCCCAGTTAGTTGAACAGAAGATGGTGGTGGGAGTGGTTTCACCGGTAGAGTCGGAGCCAATTGAAATAAAACCGACTCAGACAACGTTTATACAATGGATAGGAGCGACCGTGATTCAATTTTTAGCTCGTTTGCTTCCTTTTTCATCTTGATTGATTTTTTAGTGTACAATACGAAAAAGGGGCTGTCTCATAAAGGCAGCTCCTTTTTTGTGTGAATAAATTATAATAAAAGTG